>Ga0268246_10000077_pt1 | contig 100021 bp, 73 predicted proteins | sample AgamicOrSfe_FD_200242 | JGI IMG/M metagenome (GOLD analysis project Ga0268246, IMG submission 200242) | Agave microbial communities from Guanajuato, Mexico - Or.Sf.e (v2) (version 2) | ecosystem: Host-associated > Plants > Phyllosphere > Phylloplane/Leaf | place: Guanajuato, Mexico | collected... | reverse complement strand
CGAATGTCGAGGCTGAAGTCGACAGTACCTGGCACGGTGTTTGTTGATCCTGGCTTGAGAGTAAGGATTCCAGTACTGGCCAAGGCATTCTTCCTAGTCGCGGCGCGATGCGAGTATAGAATCATCTTGCTAGCAGCCAGCATAGCATCAGCTCTGTGTGCAAAGCTTGTTGTACCAGTATGGCAATCGCGTCCTCTGACTTTGACAGTGAACCATCGGTACGACTGTACGCCTTGCACAATACCGACTTTGCGCTTCTCACCTTCTAGAATTGGACCTTGTTCGATGTGTAGTTCAAAGTGCGCGGCCATTGGTATCGCCTTGTGGGTCGCCTCCACGGAACCGAGGTAGCCAATGCGGTCCAGTTCGGACTTCATGGTCGCAGTGCCGCCGCTAACTTCTTGGAGATTGTGGGCTCGTTCCAGTGGAATTTCACCAGCCCACACACCGGATGCAACCATTGAGATCGGAAATCGAGCACCCTCTTCATTGGTCCAGTTCACTACACCTACTGGATATTCTGTCTCCACGTCGTTGTCGTGCAGAGTTCGAAGCATCTCTACAGCTGCAGTCACCCCAAGGATACCGTCATAACGTCCGCCCTGGTAGTTGTTAGCTTAGCCACCAGTCCGCCGTTCAATTCATCTCACGGTAGGCTGAGTGTCGAGATGCGATCCAGCATAGGTTGGCGCGCCTTCCTTCCTGCCAGGTCGCACAGCGAACGTGTTACCCATGTTATCAATCGTGATTTCACAGCCGAGGCTCTTGGTCGTCTCTACAAACCAGTCTCTAGCCTGCTTGTCCGTATCGGATAAAGACAGACGGGACATGCCTGTCTCGGTCTCGTCGCTGCGGGCGATCCATTAGCATTGGCATAAGCACAAACATGCAGCGAAAGAGAGACAATTATGAATAATGATAATGATCACGAGTCCAATGAGATCTCGCCGCTTACCTTCCCCATTTCTCGCCTGTGCCCCATTGACATGTGTAGTGTATATCGTTCATCAACCTATCCTGCTTGACCTTTAATGCCGCCACCTCAGCGGTCGACATATCGGACGTGGCTTTCCTCCATGTCCGACTTGTTGAAAACCACCGGTGTGTTCTGGCGATTTGGGGGACCGATACGGTCAGCCTGGCGGGTAACGATCTCGAGTAGGTCGACATCATCTTTGCACAACTCTTACTGTTTGAGAAATCAGATCATATCAATGGTTGAGTCTAACAATAGAGTATCCTTCACCGGCATCGGCACTGTGCCTCGTGCGTATCTATCGTCTGCATCCATGTTGGAGAACCGTATCACAAATGCTCGGCTCTGGATGCCTATTTAAGGAAGGTGCTGAAGTTGGAGATAGCGGGGCAGCTCCGCTCCTTGACTTGTCTGCGTCATTGCATATCTCCATGTACATGTACTCTCAAATTAGGTATTCTACTCTACTATCTGTACCTGCAATCTGATTCTCCCCAATCCTTTCAAAGAATTCCACAGCAGCAATGGCAGGTCTCAAGTGCCCAGAGTGCGGTGCGGGTGCCGACAAAACCCCAGATGGATCGTACGCTCACTGCGCATCCTGTAACACAATCTTCGAGCCCGACAAGCAGGGCAGCAGTGAGAAAGGGAGTGCTCACCCTGACTACGAGAGCAAGGACAAGAAGAAGGACGAATCGAACAAGGAGGATATTGAGAAGAAGAAGGAGGAGGGTGGAAGAGGCAGTGTCGAAGACAAGGCTACTTGAGGCGGTCGAGTGCAGCGTGGCTGTCGTAATGCAGCGGATGACATGAGGAAGCGAGTGTTGAGGGCAGATTTGCACACGAGGGAGGCCAGCGGATTCAAAGAGCTGAAAAGACCGGCAGCGGGCAGAGCACTTGAGTTGGCAGGCATCAACAGAGGTCTACAACGTCAAACATTCGACATTACTGGAAGCGACACTCCAGTCACCAATCCGAGAACACTGGCGAAAAACGCAGTCGCTCGCGCAAGATATTTGGCCTCACTCATACCGACGAACGGATGTTCGCCATCGTCTTCTCGTAGCACTCAACGTCATTCCGCAGATGTCGTGTCATACTCTTATTCAGGATTTTGTGATCACCACGACGTAACAAAGTAGCCGCCGTCCACGACCAGGGCCTTGAGGTTGAAAGGGTAATCATTCAGAGCAAATCACCTGATTGCCTAAACATCGAGCTGTAGAGCGACGATACTGCGCCTGCATCGATCATATGCATGCTATCTACTGCAGGAGCGATGTTTTTAATTTGCTCCAAGACTCAATCGTTGTTACTGCAATGTTCGACGGCTCAGGAATCATATTCCAACATTCCGCTTACGTGAATAACAATGGCCGAACGTATGAGACATGATCAATGGACCTTGGGATGTTCGAGTGTTTTGTGCGCCTATCACGTGTGGTCATGCGCCCTAGACCGGCAGATCTTCAGGCTTATCGTGACGAACACAGCGACCACGCAGCCGCGATACTTCTCGATTTACTGCAGGACGCGTACCCTATTCGCACGGAGTATCATAGTGATGAGCACCAATTCCTCAAAAATAATAGGAGGATGTCGTTGTTCTAGAGCAAAAGAAACTTGGACGAGACAGCACGTCATTTAGACGATGCCCGTTTGGGAAGTGGGACAGCATCATTACCTCAACCAAACTTTACCTCCGCTTCACATCAAGCCGTGCGTGCGGTTTACGTGGAGACCAAACGACGAGCTCCAGACTCTCCTTTAGCATCTTCTACAACACAATGGGTACCCATTGAACCAATTGATCAGATACTGATATGCTTTGATCACTGACAATTCGAATTGTTGCGTCGACGCGCCTCTATTTCATCGCTGTATTACTAGCAAAAAAGTCTGTGGACGTTTCAGGAGCCGCATCAAGCATCCGAGGACGCCTGACAATTCCTGGAGAAACACACTCTCTAACCAGCAACCATGCCAATCCTGGACATCACCAAGGACCTGTCGGCCCTCTTTACTCGACAGGTCAAAGCCACTCCGGATGCTCCAGCTCTGGAAGACGAGTCTGTTGCGTATACTTATGCCGAGCTTGACCGAAAGGTCGAGGAACTCTCGAATCACCTTCGCAGCATCGGAGTCAGCCGAGACGTCCTTGTCGGTGTACTTCTTCCTCGCAGCGCCGACTATGTTGTTGCCTGTCTCGCGGCCCTTCGTGCTGGAGGAGCTTTTCTCATTCTGGAACTTGCCTACCCTCCAGATCTACTGGCCGATGTGATTGAAGACGCTGAACCGGCAGTGCTTATCACTCACAGAAACGAGACCGGAAAGATCCGGTCTGGTATTCCTGTCATCAGTCTTGATGAGAAGCTACCAGAACTCAATGGCAATTCCAAGGAGCCAGCTCCGCTACCTGCAGACGACGACCTGGACCGTCTTTGTTTCGTAGCATATTCCTCTGGTACCACCGGTAAGCCAAAGGGAATCGCCAACCCTCACAGAGCCTCGGTACTGTCTTACGACTTGCGCTTCGGTCTGAGTGATCTCCAGCCTGGCGACAGATGTGCATGCAACGTCTTCTTCGTCTGGGAGATCCTTCGCCCACTTCTTCGTGGTGCGACTGTCATCTGTGTGTCAGATGAAGCCAGCTACGACCCTGTCGCACTCGTCGACTTTCTTTCCTCCAGGCATGTCACCGAGACATTGATGACACCAACCCTCCTGGCTACCATCCTCGCACGCCACCCTCGAATCGGATCTCGCCTTCCTGAATTGCGCACTTTGTGGTTCAACGGTGAAGTCGTGACAACAGATTTGGCTCGCCGAGCTTTCAAGGCTCTTCCAAAAGTGCGATTGCTCAACTGCTACAGTGCTTGTGAAACTCACGAGATTGCTTGCGGTGATATCGGCGAAATGCTCAAGGAGCTTCCCGAGGGTGCTCTTTACTGCCCTGTCGGCCCACCGCTTCTCCCTGAGTACTCGTACATTCTGAATGAAAATGGAGAAAAGGTCGAGCCTGGAAATAACGGAGAGCTCTTCTTTGGAAGCGATCTGTTGGCTCGCGGTTACATCAATTTGGCTGAAACCACCGCCAAAGCCTTTCTTCCGGATCCATTTGCCTCAAAGGAGGGAGCCCGCATGTACAGAACTGGTGATGGAGCACGCATGCTCCCATCAGGCTTGCTCGAGATTACTGGACGTATTGGTGCCATGATTAAGCTTCGTGGCTACTCCGTCGTCCCAGCTAAGGTCGAGAACGAAATCATCAATCATCTCGGCGTCAGCCACTGCGCTGTTATAGCTCACGGTGAAGGTCTCGACAAGCAGCTAGTCGCCTACATTGTCAGAGAGAAGGAGACTTCTACTGAACGCCCAGTGGTCGAGATTGACGAGTCAGGTCACAGCCCGTCAGCTCGCCAAAAGCTTAATGCTTTTTTGGCGCAGTACATGATCCCAGCGTTGTGGGTTGAGATGGACGAATTGCCAACTCATGAGGTTTCCGGCAAGATCGACCCAAAACGTCTGCCCGCTCCCCCGAGCTCACAGACAGGTCCGTCCATCGCTTCAAGTGCTCAGAAAGCTCAAGTCGACACAATCAAGATGGATGACATTGCCAAGATCTGGGCTACCACATTGGGTGTGCCCCAGACCAGCATCAAGCCCGAATACAGCTTCTTCGACCTTGGTGGTCACTCGTTGTCCCTTGCTGCTCTTGCTTCCAAGCTTTCGAGGAATTTCGGTATCCGTATCCCAGTCACCCGACTCGCGGACCCACCAACTCTTAGTGGACACTTGGAGACCGTTCGTCAAGTCAGGGATGGTCAGGTTTCTGCAGTGCAGGGTGACCTGCCCAACGTCTTGCGGGCCGATTGTGTCTTGGAGGAAGACATTCGCCCTACGAGCACTAGCATGATGCAGGTCAGCAAAGCTGATACAGTCCTGCTCACCGGAGCCACGGGGTTCTTGGGTGCATTCCTCCTAAATGATCTTCTGCAGAGCACGTCCGCCAAGATCATCTGTCTTGTTCGCTTTAACGAGCCGTCTGACGATGACTACCCTGCCGGTATCGCTAGACTGCGCAGTAACCTCCTTGATCTCGGATTGTGGCATGACTCGATCATGGAGCGTGTCGAGATGCTCCCTGGTAACTTGTCTCGCAAGCGCCTGGGCCTTTCGCCGGACCAGTTCGAAGAGCTCGGAGCTCGTGTGCAGGTCATCATCCATGCCGCTGCTACTGTCAACCTGGTTTACCCATACGCCACCATGCGTGCTTCGAATGTCGGTGGAACCAGAGAGATTTTGCGTCTGGCCTGTATCAATGGAGCGACAGTACAGTACATCTCCACTAACGGTGTGCTACCGCCATCAAAAGATATATCTGGATGGTCAGAACACACCATGCTCGACGTCAAGCACGTTCCAGATCAGCTGCTGGACGGATATGGTCAGACGAAATGGGTTGCTGAGCAGCTTGTGTATGAAGCGAGTCGTCGTGGACTACCGGTCAGAGTACATCGGTGTGGTACAATCAGCGGTCACAGTCTTACCGGTGCTGCTAACGCCTGGGATTTGCTTTCGGCATTGATCGTAGAATCGATCCACCTTGGACATGCTCCACAAGTCGAAGGTTGGCGCGCAGAGATGACACCTGTCGACTTTGTGAGTAAGGCAGTCATTCATCTGTCTAACGAAGTCCAAGCCAGACAACTCACCTTCCATCTTGGAGATCCAACTCCGGTTAATATCACGGATGTATTCGAGAACCTCAATTCGCTTGGATACCCAACCAAGCAGATCTCATTCGACGACTGGGTCGCCATGTGGAACGAAAAGAGAGGCAACGCCAAGGGCGGTGAAGGAAACTTTACCGTTGACATCCTCCGCAGTAGTATGCCCAGTGTTGACTTCCTGAGAGGTATCGTTGTCCTTAACAATGCTGCCACCAGACCATTCCGTGCAGTTGTTGAAAGACCAAAGGTCGATGCCGTCCTGCTCGAGACTTACACCAGACATTGGTACGCTCGTGGATGGTTGAACAGACCACCTAGGTCGCTCGAATCTTTGGGAGGCTCTGCGCAGATGCCACGCAGAGGTCCACTGAGTGGAAAGGTAGCAGTCGTCACTGGTGCTTCTTCAGGTATCGGTGCCGCTGTCGCCGCTGCTCTGGCAAAGGAGGGTTGCCACATCGCGCTAGGTGCACGTCGTCTTGACGCTTTGGAAGGAGTCAAGCGAAAGCTCGTCATCCGAGAGGGCAAGGTCATTATCCGATCTACCGATGTCACCAAGAGAGACCAGGTACAAGCTCTCTTCAAGGCCGCCAACAAAGAGCTCGGTCCAGTGGACATCCTCGTGTCCTGCGCTGGAGTCATGTACTTTACGATGATGGCGAACGTACAGACTGAAGATTGGGAGCGCACTGTTGATGTCAATTGCAAGGGAATTTTGAACTGCTTGTCATCAGTTGTGCCTGGTATGCTCGCCCGCAAGACCGGTCATGTCGTTGCAATCTCATCGGACGCTGGACGCAAGGTCTTCCCTGGACTGGGTGTCTACTCGGCAAGCAAGTTCTTCGTCGAAGCGACACTGCAGGCTTTGCGCCTTGAGACCGCGAATAGCGGTATGCGTGTTACGAGCATCCAGCCGGGCAACACTTCGACAGAATTGTTGGGTATGTCTACTGACGAGGAGGCACTGAAGCAGTATGGTGAGCCGACTGGCGCCAAGGTGCTGGACGCAGAGGATGTTGCAAACTCGATTGTTTACGCCTTGAAGCAGCCTGAGCACGTCGCTGTCAATGAGATCTTGGTTGAGCCAAGAGAGGAGCCAATCTAGACGGAATCGTAGGAATGACACTGGTCTTGGGCGTCGCATTAAAACGTGTCTTGATACATGAGTAAATATGATTACATAGCAATGTCCTGCATACCCCGCTCGTGTCATAGTAGATGATCGTGTCGAAGTATTGTTTGTATACCTTACTGCTGCCGGCACGTGAAGCTTGGCGCGTCCGAAAAGGGAAGGATAATGAGAAGCTCCGCGCGCGTCATCCCAGGCACGCGTCGCTTTCGTCCACACTGCATACATGTAGTTTCAAAGTTCAGAACCTTGTACACATCGCACATAATCTCAACAATTACAATGGCTTTACTTGTCGACAAACACCGGCCGCGCTCTCTTGATACTCTCACATACCATCATGACCTCTCTGATAGGTTACGGTCACTGGTACGTAGACAATCCCTCCTGGACCACAATCTCTAACACAACTCAGGCAGCAAGCGGCGATTTTCCTCACCTCTTGATCTATGGTCCCTCCGGCGCAGGCAAGAAAACACGTATCACAGCGACGCTCCGCGCACTCTATGGCCCCGGCGTGGAGAAAATCAAAATCGACGCCCGCGTCTTCCAAACGACCTCGAACCGCAAGCTCGAATTCAACATCGTCTCCTCAAACTACCATCTCGAGATCACGCCCAGCGATGTCGGAAACTACGACCGCGTAGTGATCCAAGACCTTTTGAAAGAAGTAGCACAGACACAACAAGTGGACCTGGCCGCGAAGCAGCGATTCAAGGTCGTGGTAATCAATGAAGCAGACCACCTCACTCGAGATGCACAAGCAGCGCTGCGTCGCACGATGGAGAAGTACAGTCCCAACTTGCGGCTGATACTGCTGGCGAATAGTACGAGTAATATCATTGCTCCCATTCGCAGCAGGACGCTGCTCGTACGCGTCGCGGCGCCCACAGAGGCAGAGATCTGTGACGTGCTGGCCAAGGTGGGTAAGAAGGAGGGATACCGAGGCTGTGAGGGCCTGGAGAGGAGGATTGCGAAGGAGAGTGCGAGGAACCTGAGACGGGCGTTGTTGATGTTCGAGGCGGTGCATGCGCAGAAGTGAGTCTTCGATAGGGAGGAAGACGACGACGAGGAAGTGCTAATGAAGGGGCAGTGAGACGGTGTCAGAAAAGACTCCCCTTCCGCCGCCGGACTGGGAGGCTCTCATTGAGCAGATCGCCAACGATATCATCGCAGAACACACGCCGGCCCGTATCCTGGCGACGAGAACGAAACTCTACGACTTACTCACGCACTGCATCCCTGCCACCACGATACTGAAAACGCTAGTCTTCAAGCTCATGCCGAAGATCGACGAGGCGCTGAAGACAGAGGTGGTCAAGTGGGCTGCGTTTTACGAACACAGGATCAGGCAGGGAACAAAGGTGATTTTCCACCTCGAGGCGTTCGTGGCCAAGTTTATGAGGATCTCGGAGGCGTTGCTCATGGGCATGGATTTTGATGAGGATATCTGAGGGAGTCCCAGGAATTGAGACGTCATGTACTATGCTAGCATGCATACATGCATTTATCGTGGCATTACATGATATGAAATGCATGACGAAATAACTCCAGCTTGTGCCATCTGTGCGTCTCGCGTCTCTCAGAGCTCCAGAACCCCACTCGGACCATCCGTGAACCTCCAGACGTGGTCCTCTGACCTTCAGACGTGTGCGTTGCGCAGCGTCTCTTACGCACCAACCTCACGATTCATATCCCTCTCACCACCCAGTCCCTGAGCCAGCCTATCATCGACACCCTGCTCATCACCACCCATCTCCGTCGCGCTGCCGTTGTCCTGGGCACCGCCGTATCCGACCTCCTGATTCGCATCACCGGTACTGCTGTTCGTCATACCGCCCATGCCTTGCTCGCTCATCGTCTGGCCGTAGCGGATCTTCTCCGCTGATTTCGCGCCAGCTTCGGCGTTGGCTTCTTTCTGCGCGGCGGGCGAGAAGTCGACTGAGGTTTCTGGGTCTGGATTTGTGTTAGTCTGTGTTTGCGGGTTGAGGGGGGAAAATTGGTTGGATGGCGAGAGGGACTTGATATTCGAGGATGATGATGAGATATGCCAGATTGGAAGAGAGCGAAATACGTACGGCCCATCTGTCCACCGCTCTTTTTGTGTGGTCTTGTGACTGTGTCGATGGCGTCTTCGTAGTTGTCGCCCTCCCCGCCCGGTACGGTGTCCATGAGTCCTGATGACATTGTGATTGGTGCTTTGCTTGTTCAAGTAATTGAGGTAGTCGCTATGTAGTATACGTTGTCCGTGCAGACTGGTGTCAAAAATGTGGAATGTGAAGAAATGTTTGAGGATGAATTGCTACAAAATGCCCGAGGATAAACTGTAGTACAAGAATAGCTTCGCGTGACACATGTCGTCTGCCCCGCGTACGTCATGTCTCCACTGATGTGAGAGATCAGCATGATGGCACGTCCTTATCAATTGAAGGGAACAGCCTGGGTTCAACCTGTTTCGCCATATACTTTACATCTTTGAACGACTAAACTTGTCCAAGATGTTCTCAAAATTGCCATGGTCCCACCACTCGGGGGAGGCGCACGAGGAGCAGGAGCAGGAAGAGTCACTCACCACCATTCTGTCGTCGCAGGAGGACAGAACCGAGCTCACATTACTCATCGCAAACTGCACCGAAACGATGAGAAAGACCATCGTCGACACTTTCGACGCCAACCAGACTGGTCACAAGGCGGACATTGTCAAGGATCTCAAAGGCCAGAACGAGTGGACTGACGCCGTCAAGGCGGATATCGCAGCTCAAGAAAAGGCTCAGAGGGAGCAAGCAGCACGCGAGAGAGAGCTTTCGGCACCCAAGATGCAGGAGACGAAGAACGCGGCCCTGAAGTTCTTTGACAATTGGCGGGAGAATGTCATCTCGCGGGTCGGAGAAGTGGTAAACTCGCAAGAGGCTGCCCGGCACCAAAAGGAGAGAGCGCATGCTCAGCATCATCACCTTCCGAACAAAAGAATATCTAGCACATCACAGGACTACGTGGATACCGACAAGGCAATGAGGGAAGCGTTTCCGCCCACCGAGACACCTCTGGCCAAGTTTGACGAGCCCAAGAGGGCATTGATACTACACTCGATTTTGTTGTTGATGCTCAGTCTCGAGCACTACTCGGCGCATTCTAGAGTTCTCTTACTGCACCTTACAAGCAGTCTACATCTGTCTGTCAAGTTCCTGGCCGAAGACGAAGGCAAAATTGCGAGAGGCCTGCTGGAAGCCGCCAACATGAAGGCAGACGAAGAGACTAAGAAGGCGGCCGAGGAGAACGCCTCTTCGAGGAAGTGGAAGGTCGGACTCGCTGCCGTTGGCGGTGCGACTCTACTAGCCGTCACTGGTGGTCTTGCTGCACCTTTACTGGCCGCTGGGGTCGGAAGTGTTATGGGAGGATTAGGTCTCGGCGCAACTGCTACGGCTGGATATCTTGGAACGATGGCAGGGAGTTCGGTCATCGTCGGTGGTCTATTTGGAGCGTACGGTGCAAGGATGAGTTCTCAGATGATGGACGCATACGCCAGAGAGGTCGAGGATTTCGCTTTCATCCCCGTCAGGACTCACCACAAGCCACGCAAGATCGAGAAGGAATACCGCCGTCTACGAGTCGCAATCGGTATCAGCGGGTGGCTCTCGAGCAAAGAAGACGTCGTCGAGCCATGGTTAGTTATCGGCAACGGTATGGAGACATTCGCTCTGCGTTACGAATTGGAAGCTCTGATGGCCCTCGGCAACGCCATGACAACTATGATCTCCAGCGCAGCATGGGGTTACGCAAAGAACGAGCTGATTAAACGAACCGTCTTCTCCGCACTGACCGCAGCACTCTGGCCCCTCGGTCTGCTCAAGATCTCCCGCATCGTCGACAACCCCTTCAGCGTGGCCAAAGGCCGCTCCGACAAAGCAGGCGAGCTCCTCGCCGACGCCCTGATCAACAAAGCCCAAGGCGAGCGCCCCGTAACACTAGTCGGCTACTCCCTCGGCGCGCGCGTCATCTACATCTGCCTCCGCAAACTCGCCGAGCGCAAAGCCTTCGGACTCGTCGAGTCGGTCGTGCTCCTCGGCGCACCGACCCCGTCCACAGCCGCCGACTGGCGCATGATCCGCTCCGTCGTCAGCGGGCGCGTCGTCAACGTCTACAGCACCAACGACTACATCCTAGGCTTCCTGTATCGCAGCAGCAGCGTGCAATACGGCGTCGCCGGCCTCATGCCCATCGAAGGCGTCGCCGGCGTGCAGAACGTCGACGTCACCGACCTCGTTGGCTCCGGCCACACAAGTTACCGCTGGTTGTCAGGCCTGATCCTGCGCAAGATCGGTTTCGAGGACATCGACGCCACGCAGCTGAAGAAACAAGAAGTCGCGCTCGCGGAGAACGAGAAGAAAGAGGAGGCGGAACGCTCACAGGACCAACAGACCCAAGACCAAAATGCCCAGACCCAACCACCAGGTCAAGCGCCACTGATCGATGCCTCGGATAAACCAACCGAGTCTGACTCCCTGGGTCCCGGCGGCGTGCCTTCAGACCAAGCAGTACAGGACCTGGAGAAGAAAGTCGACGCCAAGAACCAGGAGAGCATGATGTCGTGGATGACGGAGAAACTGCAGCTGGGCGGCGCGACCGCCACCACTGCCGCCGTCAGGGCCAAGACGTGGTACATGACCCGCGGCACGCCTGCCGCTGGTGCCACGAAGGCGGCGGGCCAGGTCGAGGGACAGGTCAAGGGAGGTGCCGATGTGCAGGTGCCCAAGTCGGCGCCGCAGCCTGGTGCTGAGGCTGATTTGGCCAAGAGTCAGGCGTTGGGCGCTGAGGAGCAGGCTCTGGGCGGGCCGCAGCTGTGAACTCAGCTGGTGCTGATGCCTGAGAGGGACGGCGCGGATAGTGGACCGATGATTAATAGCGCGGATTGGAGGGCAATGACTAGCAAGGCAAGGACGTTGTTATGATTTCACGAATAAATAGCACAGGCACATGATACGTTGTAATGACTGCGATTCCATCGTTCATCTCCATTACTCACTAAATACTCATACACTAGATTCCTCTCCCAGGCACTTGATCTAACCCCCTGACACACCAGCCCATCTACCTCTTCGCACCTTTCTTCTTCGCAGCAACAACCTTAAAAAGCCCACTTTCCACCTCCTTGGCCGGCTCCTTGGCCGCACCTCCACTCTTCTTGGCGACCTCGGACCAACCCCCGGCACTCTTGCCCGCGCCGTCAACAGCAGCCGGACTGGCAGACTTACCGACCAGACTACCGGCGTCGAAAACGCCCTTCTCGGCCAACTTCTTGCGGCGCAGGAACTCTTCCGCGAAGTGGCGGCTGTCGATCGTCGTCGTGACGCTGTGGATCGCTTCGCTGATGATCTCGACTTCGGACGGGAACAGCAGCAGGCTGGTCACAAAGTCGTCGGATGAGACGCCGGGCTTCACGTCGTGGCGCAGTTCCGATGACGCCCAGGACTTGAAGCCGTCCATGGCTGAGGCAGAGGAGGGTGCGCTGGACGTCGATGTGCGGATTGGCGCGGGTTTCTTGGCGGCTGCTGCGGCGGGTGTGACGGTCGAGCTGACGGTGCGTGTTGCGGTCGGTGCTGGTGCTGCGGCGGGTGTGTTGGCGGGGGTCTTGGCTTTGCCGCTTGCGGTGACGGTCGTCCAGGCGCCGCCGACGGCGGGCAATATAGGCGAGGGAGCGGCTGAGGCTACCTTACCGGCCAGCTCGGCGTAACGCTTGCCTGCGATTTGGGTCGCGGCGGTGCCGACTGCTGCTTGCTGTGCTGCGATGGCGGCGGCGTTCTGGCGCCTCTTGCGCGCTTCCTCTTCTTTTTGAATCTGTGCCATGCTCTTGGCAGCCGCGGAAGGCGTGGTAACTGGTGTTGCCTTGGCGCCCCATGCTGCTGATGGTGTCGCGACTGGCGAGGCCATATTTGCGCTCGCCCAAGTGGAGCTCGCTGGAAGACCAGGTGCTGGCTGCGTTGGCTGCTGTGCCAAGGTCAAGGCTTCCTTCTCGAGCTGGACACGGCGAGCTTCGGCAGCAATGGCTTCAGCCTTGGCAGCGTTCTTGGCCTCGAGTTCTTGAATCTCCTTGAGTGAGGGTCCTCTAGACGACTCGGTAGTCTGCGATGCCCACGGAGCAATGGAGGCACTTGGTGTCTCCAAAGATGGTGTCTGGGATCTTGAGCGTGACTCATGATGGAGAGCATCAGCAACGTTTGATCTATTGCGCTGAGCCGCAGGAGCTGGCAGAGGTGACTGGGATGGTGCTGGTGGGAATGGGTGAGGTAGAGAAGTGTCAATCTTGGCCCATGGGGATTGAACTGCCGGAGATTGTTGAGCAGACACAGCCTGCTCGACCTGCTCTTTAAGTGACTGTGGCTCTTGTTGATGAATGTGCTGAACTGCTTGAGCGACAGCCTTGCTCTGAGCCCTACGTGCATCGCGGGCGACATATTCGACTGCAGAACTCTGCTCCCCTTCTTGGTCCTGACTGCCTTGTAGTTCTTGGAATTCTCTCAGCCGCTCGTTCAGCATTGGGTGATCTGGCTCCTGCTGCTCCTGAGCATCGTATTGTGCCTGCTCCCTTTCGAGTTGAGCGCGATCGTCGAGCATACTGTTCACTTGCTGGGCATGATTGTTCGAGTCGTGCTGAACACGTTGACCAGGAGCACCGAACATCGCCTGCTTTTGGTCTTGCAGAGACAGACCGTCCATATCATCAATCTCACCAATGTTGCCGAGGTTACCAACACCACTCTTCATGCCCCCAAAGCCACCTCGACCTTGACCGAGTGAGTTGTCAAAGAAGCCTTGAAGGTTGGACTGGCCAGAACCTTGAGCTGGCGACGGCTGATATGTGCTTGGTGACGCGATGTTGCTGAGACTTGGGTGACTGTGGAGGCTCTGGGTGCTGGGTTGATGCTGGAGTTGATGAGGGTGCAAACCAAACTGGTTTTGGTATTGCATTCTCTGGGCCATCTGCTGATGCATCAAATGCTCCTTCTGGCGAGCCATCAAGTATTGCTCCTCTTGTTTTCTGCGCTCCAGGGCATTCTGCTGCTCCGCAGTCAGAGTTGTACCAAAGCTTGGAAAGCTGTTGGCAAAAGGGGGCTGGCCTCCACCTCCTCCAGCTGCTGCTCCTCCAGATGGTGGAAGCTGTCCACCTGCCGTCCAAGTCGATTGGGTCGAGGAACCATGAGGAATGCCGATTTGAGGAACCAGGAAAGGCTCGCGAGAGTTGCCAATTCGCCTAATAAGCTGAGCAAGAGGCTCGTACTCGAGATCCTCAAACTTCTTGACCAGCAACTCTGGCGAAAAGAAACCTGCCTTGTACCAGTCGTGCATCTCCAAGCCAGACCATGGCCCCTGAGTGTTACCCTGAGGGTCACGGTAGATCCAGCGCATCCTGTCAGGCATGACCATGGTCTTTTGCTGCGCAGTAGGCGGCTGGTTGGAAGCGGAGCTGCTCGGCTGTGCTTGAGATTGGGCAGATTCGCCAGCAGACTGCTGGTCAGAGTCGGCCTTGAAACCAGAAAAGTCCATGTCATCTTCACGAGGCATGACTGCGCTGTGCGGCGCACCAATAAATCCGTTCTTGGAATCTTCCATGGGTCGTATTTGCTCTTGCGTGCTCGAGGCGAATAATGAGCCGAGGCGACTTCCACGGCCAGCGCCAGGAGCGACATTTGCATTGGCACCGTAAAAGCTGCTTGGTCCGAGACCAGCCAAGCTAGGAGACTGCAAGTCTGCTGAAGATCCAAATGTATGATCGCCAAAGCCTCCCAGCCCGACCCTCTCGCGAACTGGAGTGCCAATGCTGCCCTGAGCGGCGCCCCAAGCAGAAGGACCACCGAGACCAGACAGGGCTCCGAGTCCGCTAAGTGCAGGGAACGCCCTCTGAGGTCCAACACTAGAAGTCTGGCTGCGGTCACTAGGCGGCGCGCCAGGAATCTGTCCAAAACCCGGAAGAGCGTGCTGGGCGACGCCTGTGGGGGCACCCTCGTTCATGAATCCGCCAAGACCGGGCAGATGAGCGGCATGGACGTCGGAATTATTAGTATCCATGTCGTCAATGTCGTTGTGGTCCTGTGCAGGGCTCTGGTATGGATTGGTGTTTGTAGGACTCATGGTGTCTCCAAGCTGACCTTTTTGAGGAGTTTGATGTTCGTGCATGATACCACGGAAGTTGGCTTCAGGAGTCATTCCAAATGCAGCGAAACCAAACCCGTCACGTGGTTGTGGACGACTGGGAGTTCCGAGACCTTGCAAGCCGCGGGCTCTTGGCGGGCTGATCTCCTCGCCTCCACCCAAAGCAGCACTGCCGGATACAGCTTCAGAATCGAGGTCACCCAGCGCAGAAGCATCAGAACGTCCACCGCGCCACGATGCTACTTCGCTGCTAGCAACATTGCCCATCGATTGCTTCTCCTTGAGCATCCGTCCAATATCATCCCCGTTGTCCTTTGACATGAGTCCCTTGAACCGACTTTCTGCTCGGCCTGCACCGAAGCCTGGTCGCTTGTCGCCCTGTGTGCCAGCAGCATTACCACTTCCAAAGTTGCCAAAGGTTCCCATAGGAGAAAAGCCTCCACTCTGCGCAGTAGAAGACCAAGGTGAAGCGGGACCAGTGACTCCAGCACTCAAAGGATTATTGGCACGGTTGAGGTTGCCAAAAGTCGATTTGCCAGTGTCTGATGGCTCTATTGCAGACTTGGGTTCCGTCACATCACCAGAGTCCTTGAAGTCGGTAGCCCGACGACGTAGAGATGCAGGCGGAGAAGCAGTCCTGCCTTCGTCGCGCGGCTTGGGAGACGCCAGGGCTGTATTCGTGGCTGGAAAGGGGTACGACTCGCTGGTTTCGCGGCGCCGAGCACCAGGTCTTGCCGCCGTAGGAGAGTAGAAGCCAGAGCCTGGAGTGTTGGGGTTCTGGGAGACTGAGGTCTTGCGCAGCGCCAAACCCTCCCTGGGAGTGGCGTTGGTGGCCGGCTTCAGAGCCGAGTTGACAGTGGAAGAGAAAAGCTAGAACCAAATCAGCGATTGGCCAAATCACGCAGATGTAGAGCATACCTCTTTCTCCTCTTCGGTCATGTCGGCCAGACTTAGTGGCAGCATGGATCCTTCACTATCCCAGCAGAACTCCGATCCAGGGGCTTGACCAGAATCCTCCCGCCTGGACCAGCTAGCCACTCCGTTCGCCTCTCCAACGTACAAGCTTGTCAAACTGTCCCTGTTGCCGCCCTCTTGCTCTTGCTGCTTGTAGATGTCTAGCAGTTGCTCTTTGGTGTATCGCAGATCCCCCGTGACTCCGTTGCGATGCGGTGGGACATAGCGAGCGGGCTGTGAATCTACACTTGCCTCTCTCTGGTGGTTGGTGTTGGAGTTAGAGAATGTAGTGGCGAGGGACGGTCTACGGAATGTCTGTGTGGCGCCATTCGTTCTCCTAGACCTGTTGCAGTGATATGTCAGCGATCAGCTAGGAAGCAACCAAGTCTTCCTCATGTAACGATACACAGAGAGAACATGTCGAGAGCAATATAGAGAAGTCAAGTGGTCGCATGACAACATGCTCCAGATCATGCGCAAGAAAACAGAGTTTCCGTACCATTCTGATGCCGCATCAGGACGTCCTTGTGGGCTCGAGTTGTTGCCAGAGGCGGCTGATGCGAAATTCAAGGGTGCCATGTCGCTGTGAATATTTGTGTGATTAAGTGGGTGGGTGGCCGGGAGAGTACAGGACGTCTCAGGGGTGGAAATCAATTGTTGTTGGAGGGTGTGTCGAAAATTGAGTGACTGTAGTTTTCCGAAGATATCGCTGTGCAGATTTCCGCTAATATAGACGAGATATGCGTTAAGAGTGCTATGTTCTGTACACGATTTGGGGAGGAATTCTGAGGAGCCAGCAAAAGAGAGAGTTCATTGTCGGCGAGGTCACGGCTCGGGCCGCGCGACAGCTCCGAATTCACGTGTGCAAGCGCGTCATTTCGTCGCGTCCGCGTACATGTGGGAGGGAATAAATGCCTACCTTAATTGTCGACACAAGCATAGGTAACGTGTTACTTTCGAAGGTCAAGAAAACTGAAGGATGCACTCTGGAAAACTATCTGAGTTCATGCAGGATGTTTCCGATGCCTCGTAGAAGCACAGCACGTATCGTACACTATCACGCGACCGCGTTGATATGGACGACAGGTGATTGACATGAATCTTCTATTCTTTTGATATGAGGAAGCTACAAACTCGTTCCATATTTTCGGACAAAAGCTATCGCCCAGCGAGATTCACCCTGAGGTCAGCAAAATAACCTTTGAAGTCATCCGCCATTCTGCCCTCATTGTCATTGATGATCGTTCCAATCAACGAATAATTGTTGAAGAGAAATCTCTCTCTTTTCTTCACCTCCGCTATACTCTTGCTGAGCTTGACGAGGAATCCTTGGAAGTCATCTCGTAATCTGCCTAGGCTCCTCTGGACCGGTTCGTCGTCTCCCGCCTCTGTGCTCAGCTGAAGCGTAGACTGGACGAAGTTGGCGAATCGTTGAGTGGTCGGATGCGGCGCAACAGATTGACCATCATTTGACGAGCTCGTGAGACTCAATGCTGATCCTGCTGGACGACCAGGCAAGGCTGCTGCGGCTTTTCGGAGGCTTTCGCAGTGCATGTCCATCACCATCTGAAATTTTGGCCATAACAGCATGCTTGTACCGTTGACGTAGCCTTCCATGGACGATACCTTCCGCCTCTGGAGCTCAAATGCGAAGTGCTGATTGAGACGAACGCACATCAATATCCCCAGCGCATCGGAGGTCGAATCCACAAGCTGTCTGGTAAGGCTTTGCCCCAACTCAAGGGTAGGTTGAAAGATCTCGTTGAATCTGCGGCTCACAACATGGAAGGAGGAGTTGGCGAAGAATGCTGTGAGGAACGAAAATTCCGCAGATGCATTGTCAATCAATGCCAGATTGAAGGTTCGGAATGCTGTTTCTAGAAAGTGCGCCGACTTGTCCTCTTCGATAACATATGTCGATAAAGCATGAGTGTTAGGTGATCGTACCAAACTAATGCGCTGACCAAGAGAGAAAGGATCGCGCGGTCCAGCTCCTGGTCGCAACGCTGGACCTCTCTTACTGGAATCATCTTGGCCTATGGTATCGCTCTTGTCCAGATGCTGCAAGTTAAGCTTGTCCAGAGATGCCTTGTACCTTGTGAAATTGCTGTGATAGTACCAGCGCATAGTGTTGACGTAAGCCTGACTGATCTCTTCTTCCAACTTTGGTTGGTGTTTGGCCAGAAATGCATATGCGTCCTTGTAACGCGCGAGAGCGCTGTGCTGTAGTAGCTGTGCATTGACGTTCGGACCCCTAAGTGCTTTGATCTGTGCAACGACATAATCCCGTATGCGCTCGACGGCCCGGTCTCTGAGGTTGTCGAACAGTGGTCGAAGGTCATCGATTGCTTTGACACCATTTGCAGTCTTTGCTTTCGATTCGAGTACTCTCGATCGTTTCTCCAGGTCATCGAGCGCTTTGACCCACGCGTCATCCATATTCCCTTCCTGGATCTTTCGAGCTGCCGCAGGCGACATACCAAGACCGTCAAGCTCGGGACCCAGAAGCTTCTCGACATTCTTGCGGTTCTGGAGCATCGAGTCTAGGTTTGTTGATCGTGTTTGTAGTGTCTCTATCTCCGCAGATACCAGGGCAAGATCGGCTTGAAAGCTAGTGAGGTTCTTCTCCACAGATATCAAGACCTGGTCGCAAGCCGCAATAGATCTGTGCAGCTCCTCGAATTTTTTCGTCTCAATTTCGCCTGTGTGTGTCAGATTGCGATATGAGCTTCCGCTTCCGACGCGTGCGACCTACTATCGGCAAAGGAGATCTCTCTCGTTCTTCCATCTCGAGGCGCAGGCTCGGAGTCAGCAAAAGCTTGTAAACTAAGTCCGCCGAAATCGATGTCTTCGACCAAGTCTTCTCCAGACAGCTGAAATCCTCCGTCCTGCGCGCTTGTCTCTCGTGAGGCTGTGGTCCTAAGAATCTCCTGTAATGCGTCCAGGGGATCGGAGCCACTTGTTTGCGGAGACACAAGCTGATCTCTCAAACTCGTTGCGTTGGGAACTCTAGCAGAGGCAGGTAAGCTGTCCGTAGAGCCATTGGTGAGGCCTGACCACGAGGTTATCCGCTGAGGGAGTCCTGGGCGTTTCAGTGGCAGCGCATTCTGGCCGAATTGTGATGATCTTCGAGGTGGGAGCGGAGCATTCGATCTATTCCATGGTACTGGTGATGCAGAGGGCGTGCTGTGCCCTGAAAAGCGGTCCAACCACATGCCACGACAACATGTGTGCTTTTAAGAGGATATGGGTTAGAGTCGATGAAGCTCAAGTCAGCACAGGGCTGACCAGCTCGAAGATTGTCAACAGTGGAGATCTATTCGGGCACGCATCGGGTTGTCGGGACCTGGAACCGCGGAAGCATGGAGAGTGCCAAGCTTCTCGAACCCCATCCACCTCATACAGCAGGCGCGGAAAGACCCGCAAGAACCCCACCAGGCTTCCTGATCGAGAGTCGCACACACCCTTCAACTCGCCATCCTCAAAAACTTCTCCCGCCAGTCAACTCTTCCAATTCAACTATCCTTCCACCCTCCGCAAATACTTCACCACCTCCAACCTTCACAATGGCCGACAACGACGCCCAGGTGAGTCTGCCCCACCTCCGGATCTGGAGCTGCGAATTTCGACAGCAAAAAATCTAGAGACTCCCCAACAGCGACAATCACTGACACTCCTTGCGCAGCATGAGCACACTTTCGAGAGCGCCGACGCCGGTGCCTCTATGACCTTCCCAATGCAGTGCTCTGCCTTGAGAAAGAACGGTCACGTTGTTATCAAGGGCCGCCCATGCAAGATTGTCGAGATGTCCACCTCCAAGACCGGCAAGCACGGTCACGCCAAGGTCCACATGGTCGCCATCGACATCTTCACCAGCAAGAAGATGGAAGATCTCTCTCCATCCACCCACAACATGGACGTTCCAAACGTCGCTCGTCGCGAGTACCAGCTTGTGGGTTACATCGACCGATTTGTCCAGGGATCTCGCTGACCTGACCCCTTAGCTCGATGTCACTGACGACGGTTTCCTTTCCCTCATGTCTGAGGACGGTACCACCAAGGATGATGTCAAGGTCCCAGATGGTGAAGTTGGTGACAAGATTAACAAGCTTTTCAACGAGGAGAACAAGGACACCAGTAAGTGTTGCATAAATCGCTATGATGGACATTGTCTGACGGGAAATACAGACGTCATTGTTCTTACCGCCATGGGTGAGGAGGCCGCCATTGATGCCAAGGAGGCTCCAAAGGGCGCATAAGCGCTTCCCGTTTTTTTCACCTACTTGCAGGGCGGATGGTTCACCCCAGTGGCGGCATCTTTCCTCGCACGGGACACTATGCGAAAGCGATGTTCTGGCTTCATGAATTCTAGCGCAACGGTTGGGAAAAGATGTGATTTGGGGAATGCATGTGTTACAGATGGCAAGATGTGATCTCGAAGAGGTCTACAGCTCTGATATCCATTTACAGACTGTTTTGTCTCGCAAAGATAGATAGCTGCCTTGTAACGACGAAATACTGATGCAACACAAACTTCTGTACCATGTGAAAGTCAATTCAATGTGAATGACATGTGCCTGTATGATAATATGGTCAGCAGTGGACAAAACGTGGGGACTGGCCAGTGTGAAAGGACTCATTACTACGCATACCTTAATGAAGCGCCGCCCTACATAAAACAATCAAACTCTCAAATATTTTGGTAGCTGTCTTGATATACTCCTCGTCTTCCGACAAAATTTTCTAACAAAGCTTCCTTACCATGAGTCAGACCACTACACCTTGTCTGTTACGAGGAGATGGACGTCTGTGAATATGGAAATTGCGGTTCACGGTCGTTTCAGGTAGCTGATGATGGATACACCTACTGCTCGGAAGGACATCGTCAAACTCAGGTAAGAAACGCGCGATCAGTCTACGAACGTATCTGACTGCGCTACAGAGCGGGCTCGTGACCGTCGACGAAGACGAACTACCAACTACTGGACGAAGAGTACTGCGCCAAAAAGATGACGATGCAGGACATATTGGTATGCGATCCGTCCCAGTAGCATCCGTGTTGCACTGACAGTTGGCTAGCCCTCAGCGGCAGAGACGCGATTGAGCATTACCTCGTTTGTCTTCAATTGATCATCTGGAAGCAGGCGCACTGGATGGTATCGCATCAGGGATTCCCACCAGAACTAGAGGTATTGTCATCGTATCATGGTTGCATTACTGGACTGACTGTTCGTGCTAGACGATTGTTCGCGATTTCTGGACGATTCGCCTTCAACATCTCCAGACTCGGCTGAACGATGACGACGAACAGGTCGAGCAGTTTTTCAGTTCCCAAACAGAGGTCGACACGTCAGGGGATGAATCGTCCTCTAAAGCTCGCAAGCGCTCAGACGGCCTGCCGTTCATAGTAACCGGACCGTGTCTGATATCCTTGGCGTGTATGCTTCTCCGAAGTCCCATCATTACCGCAGACATATACAGTTGGATCAGCGATGGACAGCTCATCTACTACCAGGCCTTCAAGTCCCTGGATGTTGTGATGCGGAACAGACTGCCTTCTCGTTATCACGATCTCCTTAATCCTCAACTCCTACTCACAATGGAGAGACTACAAACAGCACTGGCAGATACGATTGAGTATTACGGGATCTTTGCTGGGATGGAATGCCCGCCGAGCAACTATCGCCTTTGGTTGTATCGATTCGTGCGAGATCTACAATTCCCGTTGGAAGTGTACGCTGCCACACTGCGATTGGCTGGTCTTCTAGGCGTCAACTTTGATCATACGAATCACTCTACGGAACGGGAGCGGCTGAAAGCACTTAGACCTCCTGAGAACCGACTCATCGTTCTTGTGGTAATCTCAATCAAGCTGCTCTTTCCAGTGGACGGCCAGGACCGAACGCCCAGGAAGCCGACCGAACTGGCTGTGCTTGGTCTGGACTGGACTACATGGGTCCAAGCACGCAGAGACATGTCATCGGCCAAGACGAATACCACAGAAGAGCTTAGCTACAATCAAGCGCTACGTACCACGGACGTAGATGTAACGTCGATGTCTGATGACAAGCTGGATCAGTACATGGACTGGTACGAGAAAGCGTATGTCGAAGAACAGCCGTCAGAGAAGCGGAGAAACCGCAGTGAGGCTGGATTTCGGAAAGCAATGTATCGCATGTTTCCAATAAGCAGGCCAGAGACGATGGATCACATTGATGATGCGAGATCAACTCCAACGAAAAATTTCGCGTCAACGGCGGGACAAGATGATGCGATCAAGATAATACAGGCTCGGCTGAAGCCTTTGAGGGTGTTGAACGATCAAGCTGTAGAAGACACCTATGCAAAGGTGGTACGCCCCGGTGACAATTACGAGCACTATCGAGGATTTGACGAACTCACGGGTCCTGCAAAAGTACTTTACGAGGAGGCTGCAAACGTGGTTGGGATGTCGGTCGACGCTCTGGTGCAGGGTGTCTTTTCATACGAAAAGCGTGTTGAAAATTGGATGAAGAAAGGCCATGCAGTAGATTGAAGGACGTCGACGTTTCGACTCCCAGCATATAAATTGCTTTGTAATGATTCCATGATAATCATGATTCGCATCTTACATGTACTATCAAGCATGTGCATGAAGTGATGTTGTGGAGTGAAGTGCGATGTATGCCAAGCCGTGACGAACGTCGCCAACCTTACGTAATCTCGCACCGCTCCGAAATATCGACTTCAGCAAAGTCTGGCCAAGTCCCCCTTCGCACTGCAGGAAAAGACCATACGAGAACCGCCAACAGTAAGTAAAATCGCCGAACGTATTGACAGCGCATTCAACTGACTTGTGGCTTTTTTTTTTACAGTGCAGATGTAAGCATCCGGAAAACCGCAAACCTCACATGACCCGCCACTAATCTGTTCGCTTTACAGCTTCGTCAAGACCCTCACTGGCAAGACCATCACCCTCGAGGTTGAGTCCTCGGACACCATCGACAATGTCAAGTCCAAGATCCAGGACAAGGAGGGCATTCCACCAGACCAGCAGCGTTTGATCTTCGCCGGAAAGCAGCTCGAGGATGGCCGCACTCTGTCCGACTACAACATCCAAAAGGTGCGCAAATGATCCACAACCCCACGACATCAAAAAGAGGAGGCTTCGGTGCAAAAGAATGTTACTGGACTCTCAAGGACGATTTACTGATGGAAATATACAGGAGTCTACCCTCCATTTGGTCCTCCGTCTCCGTGGTGGTATCATTGAGCCATCGCTCAAGGCCCTCGCCTCCAAGTACAACTGCGACAAAATGATCTGCAGAAAGTGCTACGCCCGCCTTCCACCAAGAGCCACCAACTGCCGCAAGAAGAAGTGCGGTCACACCAACCAGTTGCGCCCAAAGAAGAAGCTGAAGTGAGCTATTCGCTGCGACGGGGTTTTGGGAAACGACCCGGGGAACGTATATGTGGTTGTGGTTACACCCCGTGGGAGAATAAAGGCGTTGTGGAGGAATGTCCTTTTTCACATTGACGAGATCGATCTTTAGTCAAGCACAATGACAAGCCTTTCTCCTCTGGACGACAAATTATCATGAGCAAATTCGATACTCCTTACGCCCAACCTGTCTCCGAATACTCTGGTGATCAAACGCATCCACTACTCTGAGGCATGTGTCCGATTAACATCTTGACACAACTTCTATCATCAACCCTGCGGCAGCTTCGAGTGATCGCGACTGATCTTGGTCGCTTGGATGCGAGTGGCTAGCCCCGGCGCAGAATCTCTCGTGCCTCGATGACCCTAGAACGTCTGGACCGAGTAAAAGCACAGTGCTTGTTGGTGTCCAGCGAGAAGCAGTCTCTCCAGCGCTCACCGTGTCATGCCATTCATGTCCCTGTATCGTGGTCCGCCTTCACCCTGTAGCACCCGACTTCCTCTTCCCTCTTCTCTCCTTGACCTTGCCGCTTGCCTCATCCCGTAGATCTGCAGAGCTCTTGTAGGCGTCTGCCATTGGAGACGGATCGAAGCGGACTGCCGACGGTTCGTTGCCAATCTTGAATCCGGAAGCAATGGCTTGAAAGTGGTGTCGCGTCTGCGTCAAGGACTTTTCCGAGCTTCAGCTCAACTGACCTACTTTTAAATGTGCACGAAGTCCCTACCTCATTGCGTGTCATCGAGTACCATACTAGTTGCTCATAACTCTCCAGGATGCGGGCGGCCCTCGTCCTTCGCTGTCGCGCCTCGAACGATTCTTGTGACAGTTGTCGCTTAACGGGCGGCGCTTGCTGGACAGATGACATGCTGGTTGAATATCGATTCAGCGATTCTTGGGTCCAAAGTACCACCTAATGAGAACAGATGTGTGAGCGTGTCGTTGATGTATTTATTCTACGTGAACCAACTGCGCAATTGACGACAACCAATCTGGCCCGCCGTCCAAAGCGTCATTACTCGGGACATGAGCTGTTTCGACAGCAGCACCAAACACAACTCACCGAGTCGACCATTGAGACATATTTCTCGTCTTCTACGACCAATCAATCGCTCCTAAAACTCGCAGAGACTCACGTGTGCGCGCGCCTAGCATTCCAAATAAGCGTTTCCTAGTACCAACCCGACTCGTCACTACCGGGCAGCTGGCCTGCTCGCCCTGCACGTTTATGCTTTCACGATAACGGAGGTCTCTCAAGGCATTGAGCCATTTCTACATTACAAACATGGCCCCACGAGGATACAACCCGTGCTCTTACCTCCCTCGGCGGCTTCAGATCGTCACAAGTCTTGCGCTCTTTCTCGTCTTCATAATAGTGTTTTTCGGATCTTCAGCGAGCGATGATGTTCCATACAAAGCAGAGATGTCTGGTCGGGTACAGCAAGCGGCGGACTACATACAACGGGACATGAGTGGCTTCAACCATCCGGCGTGGTGGAACCCCTTCTCTGGTCCTGCTCACGAACCGCCCCCGGAACAGGCCAACAGTACGAGTGGAGATGCTAGCTGGTTCAGCGATTGGAAGTGGCAGAATCCTTTCTCGTCTTCGATAACCATGGATGAGAACCGCGCGGTACTTCCACCCCTGAAGCCGAGAACGCCTGTGTACACTTATTACGACTCGGCTGCCACCAAGGATCATGACATTAAGGAGGCCGAACACGAGTTGTTGTTGACTTGGCGAAGAGCGTGGTGGGCGAAAGGTTTCAGGCCGGTGGTTCTAGGAAGTCCAGATGCTATCAACAATCCCTTGTACCGCAAGGCTCTTGACCTGGACTTGGAACCCAAACTGAAGAACGAAGTCATGCGCTGGTTGGCTTGGGGCAATATGGGGACTGGTATCCTTGCGAATTATTTGACATTTCCCATGGCAGACTATGACGACTCGATGATGAGTTCTTTACGACATGGCGAGTTTCCCAAATTGACAAGATACGAAGGCCTCGAGAATGGATTGTTTTCGGGGGAGAAGGAGGCCATCAACAAAGCCATCGAGGCCGCCTTGTCCGCGAAGCAGCCCATCAAAGCCTCGTCGATTGCGGACCTGGTACCGAAAGGCACCTTTTATGTTGATCCAGAGCATGAATCAATTGCGTACTACTCAACAGATGTCATTCTCAGAAAGTATAAGAATGTCGCCGAGAAGCTGCAATCGAAGAGTGCAGATATACGGGCAGAAGGCATGTCGCTGCTTCCTCAGCTCATCACATCACATCTACACACCACCTGGCAAAACACCTTCAGCTCCGGCATTGCTGTTCTGAAACCGATACCCGACCAGATGACGACCGTAGTCTTCACCGCCTCGGAACTCGCCCGCAACCTGTCGCAATGCCCGGCATCACCCTCCCCAGCCTCTTGTCCACCGAATTTGGAACGCTGCAAAGCCTGCGTAGCAAAATATCCGATGGTCATCAGCTACGCTCCCGTCTTCCGCAACATCTCGAATCAATTCACGATCGGCACGATTCCGCACCCATACACACTCAACTCGCTCCTCCATGCCGGCGAGCAGCTCTCGATAAAATTCGTCCGCCGCAACACAAAACGCGACCTCTGGATTGTCGACGCCTCAAAAGAACTTCTAGGCACAGGCCTCTCGTCCTACGCGCGCCTCCGCGCGATGAAAGACGCCGTCGCGTCTCCCTTCGGCCAATCCCACTCTCTATGGATGACGGCCGAGCGCGACTACGACACGGACTGGCACGAGGACCTCGCATGGGTATTCGGCTTCCCGGTCCCGCAAGAGGGCTACGACGATGGGAAATCCGAAACGCCGGTGCCCGGCCCGGAGCGCCGACCGCCGCCGCCCAAACCCGAGGGCAAGATCCCGGACAAGAAGGAGTTGAAGCGCGAGGAAGTGTCGATCCAGAAAGCGCGCGAACTCCTCAAGACGAGGACCACCAAAGCGCATGCGCAGCTGCGGTTCGCGGTCGAGGCGTGGAACCTGGCTGATACGGAGTTGTGGCGCTTCGTGAGGGCGTTCGCGGCGCGCCGCAGGGTGGAGAGGCAGAAGTGGGAGGAGGAGGAGAGGAGGTTTGCCGGCAGCGAGGCCAAGGGGAGCTGGGGACGCTGGCTCGATAAGGGAAATGACGATGATACCAGGATGTGAGGGATTGTGTTCATAGTACGCAGTTGTACAGAGATATGTTATGTCGTTATCGATACATCCTCTATTCGAATACGTCAATCTGCAGCTCAAATCCAGAATTCGCTTCACGAATTCTCATTTGATCTCTGTCCATGTCTACTTTGCTTAATAGGCACTCAATCTGGTCACAAATCCCGAGACCAAGCTCGTAGTAGCATGAGAGGTAATTCGTGGTACTTTGTATGTGTGACGTTCTGTAGAAGCTCAGGACTCGGCTTCGTGCCTCCTACATCCGATCACATGCCTGACTTCATTCTTCATTCTTCGTACGCCCACTTCATTTGTTTCCTGTTATGACATGAGGAAATCCAGCTGAAGTTCCGCCTTTCACTGCTCGATAAACAATGTCATGCGTGATCGACATCCAGCTTGAGCAATCATCGCTCGAGTCAACACCGACTCTACGATGCCTTCCAACATTCGCGCCTTTGTCCAATGGAAGGAGCCTACCGTCTTTGCCGGAGAAGACATTGAGTGCGTCATAACGTTCAGAAATGTAGCCAAGGTCAAATCAGAAAGAGATGGTGACAAGAAATTGGTACGACAGCGATCGAGGTATGATGTGCTACGGCCAGAAGGGGGACGACCGCGAGCAACAACACAGTCAACCGTATTCAGCAGGTCAGGCTTCAACAGAGCTCCATCTGTTACAAGTAACAGAACAATATCCAGAGGACACCAGCAGAACCTTTCGCTCAATGTCTTTGCGAACCCGGACAGTCCTCATGCCCGAACAAATAGCACAACATCCGTTGCTGTGAACAACGTAGGAAGACCGTCGCAAAACCATGGCCGATCGCTTTCAATCATGTCACTGGGTAACGACGGCCAGCATGCAAACTCCAACAGGGGACCACCAAGCGCAGGGTTGAATAGGAAACCAAGAGGCCATGGAAGATCTGCTAGTATGCAGCAATCAGCAAGACCATCGCAGCCGATTAGTCCTCCCTTGGCAACCGCGCCTTTTCGACAGCCTTCACCGCTTCAAGAAGCCAGTACGCCTCCACTGGAAGGATCTCAATTCACAGAATACATATATCCGCGGCACCAGCGTCGAAGATCTGGTATAAAGACTGCGCCCAATACCCCCGGCTTCTCTCCGCCTTTGCGTAGCGAATCTCAAACAGACTCTTTTGCGCCGGAGTTCAGGTTTCCACCGGAATCTTCGCCTACCAAAGACCCGAATACTCATAACCAAGTAAAGCCGACATTGACGAGAACGAACCTGCATTCGACAGCGAAGAACTTCCGAGCTACCTCGCCGAATCCCGCAGATGGCATGCTAAACGCGATGCATCTTATCAATCGAGTCATCTCCGAGAATAGCGTCGTAGAGTCTGGAAGAGAAAGCAGTGACTTCTATTCTGTGAGCAACCATTCAGATGAGACCGTCGCGTCCGAGCTGCCATCTCGACTTACGAGTCGCTTAATACCACGACCACCACTTTCACGCCAGTCATCTCTGAGTATACAGACAGACCGCTCTAAAGAGCCGGAGCATCTCATGATGGCATACGCTCAGACCCTCGGATCCTTCAGCTTGGACGGGTCGCTAGTGAATCAAGCACCTTTCGAAGAAGTCAAGCGGAAGGGCGTCGTAGGCGGACAAGGCGGTGGGGGTGTAGTCGGTGTCGGCTCGAAGCGTGAAAGCGGGCTCTTCGGCTCTCTTGGTTGGGGCAACATAGGAGAGTCTTTGACCGGACTGCTAGGCATGGATGAGCAGAGCAGCATGAAGGAAATGCGAAACTTTGCCAACATGAAGAACGTCCCTCTGTTGAGCACACCACAGTCGATCTTGTGTGTTGATCTCCGGTTAGCTCCTGGCGAAAGCCGAAGTTATTCCTACAAGTTCAAGATACCTACCGGCCTGCCTCCATCACACAAAGGCAGATCGATCAAAGTCCAGTACAACCTCAGAATAGGGGTCCAACGATCTGGCAAGCTAAACGAGCAACAAAACATGAAATTCATCGAGGTACCATTTCGCGTCCTTGGATCAGTCAGCAACGACGGCGAAATCCTAGGCCACAACCTAATGTCTCCCTACATAATGCTGCGCGACAACTCGAAAACATCGCTCCTTCCATCACAATCCGACATCACTTCGTTCCTCTCCTCAACGCCTGACCCCTCAACAGAACCCAGCGGCACCCTCAACGACTTCCTCACCTACACCGAACTCCTCCTGTCCCAAGACCCCTCCACCGCCCCCTTAGCATCCCCAACATCGCCATCGGCCCGGCGCTCCTCTACTGGCCCAACCACTTCCAAAGCCATGCGCGAACGCATCTCCCACGCAATCTTACGCTCCAACACCGCAGCGCCCGACACCACAGGCCCAACTCAGTCCTCGAATCGCTTCACAATAGCGCGTTCCGGAACACACATCGGCGTCCTCACACTTCTGCGCCCCGCCTACCGCCTCGGCGAGACGGTACTGGGATCCATAAACCTGACCCCGCCGCCCTCGACGCCGCAGCAGAAAGTCTTCATCCTCACCATCTCGCTCGAGTCATCTGAAAGAGTAGACACCTCGCTGGCGCTGCGCAGCGCGAACAGCATCGCGCGCGTGACAAAGAAAATCCACGCCAGTGCGACCGAGTGTGCGCTTTTCGCCCGAGAGATCGGGTTCGCGCTCGAGATCCCACTGGCCGCGACGCCGACTTTTGAAACGACGGGCGTGAGGGGCAACTGGCGCGTCAGGGTTGAGTTCGTCACTGCTGTCGGCGCTGTTGGGGACAAGGGCCTGGGTATTGGTACAGAAGGAGAAGAGGACGAGGGAGAAGGGCACGAGGAACGGACGAACGGCGCCGATTATTATGCTGATGGTATGCTGGAACAGGTCAGCGAGGATGAGAGAGGCGCGGTGCTGATCGCGCGCGAGAACCTCAAGGCGGAAAGTTTCGAGGTCGGTGTGCCTATTCGTGTTTACGGCGCTAGCGATGGCGTTGCTAGTGGTGTTGGTGAGGGAATGGAGATTTAGACTTCGCGTATATCCATCTACGACAGTCGGGCTATCGGGGACCAGAATCGATCAGGTGGGGTCAGAGTGTTGATAAAGCCCTTCCTCGCGGTGTTGTGGTGATCATTGTATATTATGAACTTGTGCGTGAGTGAACCGAAGCACTAACATATAGCCGTCGGATATAGGCTGGTAGCTGCTTAACGAAATTACGACGCGAATAAGAGACAATGCATATGTTTAAATATGATCGGGTAACTTATAACATGTCTACAGGATCCTCTCTGCAATACTCGTGTCGGCAGTCCAGCCATCACTTTCGGCATCAGCAGCTCGAACAAAAACGTCTGTAGCAGGCTGTTCGATCCATCGTTCACCTCTGACCTTGCCATCGAACTCCATCCTCTTCCACTTTGGCGCCTGGCCGTCCTCGGTCTTTCCGACACCGAGTTCCCTCCACTTCTTGGGCGGCCTGACACCTTCCTCGGCCATCTCTGTCCATTTCTTGATGCCTCGCTTCTCCCACCGCTTCCGTCGCTCGTCCATCTCTTCTTCATTTGGCTGCCATTTGCTTCGGAGGATGCGTCGGATGGCTTCTGGTGACATCTTGAAGTGTTCGGCAAGTCGGTCTGTTGTGTAGACGTCTGGCTGGTTAGCACGAAGAGCACGGATACCGGCGAGAGCATCTGGTGAAATGCGTTTCCGTGGAGTCCAGGCTTCGTCGCCGAATTTCTCTTTCAGGGCTGCCTTGTACAGTTGCCAAGGTTCCTTTTTGTGTGGTTTGACCGGGGCTGTCAGGGCTGCCTTTGTGGTTGTCTTCTGAGCATCCGTCTTTTTTGCCGACATAGTGGTGCCCTTCGTTTGCTTGTCCTCCGCTTTGGCCTTAGGTGGTTTCTTGGGCTTCGGCTGCTGGGCTTCTGCCAACATGCTCTTGACCTCCATCTCCTCTGGATCCTGGGCGCTGGGAGCTGCCGTCTTTGCTTCCATTCGTCTAGCTTTGCGTTCCTTTCGTCTATCTACTCGTGTTCGCTCCGGCAATATGACGTCCAGCTTTTGCATCACGGGTTCCGTGGATTTTGCCATGAACTCGGTTTGATGTATAGCCGGAACCGTGATGCTGTCCACCGACGCTTGATCGTGAACCAGGCTGTTCTCTAGCTGCATTCGTGCCGCATCCTCTTCTAACTTCTCGAGCATTTCAATTTTTGCTTGTTCCGACACAGTATCTGAATACTGATTTTTGACTACAATCTCGGGCTCGAGATCGTCCAAGTGCTCAAGGACATCCTGAGGCGGCGGTGGAGGTGGAGTCGTCCTAACAAGTGGTCGAACAGGCTCGAATGCCTTCTGGTCGACGTCGAACGGGACGTAAGCATCGTCCAGGGAATATTGACCGGCCGCGATGGTCTCCAGGTTCCGAGTTTGTGGTCGTCGTTGAATGTTTGCTGCTCGCGTGCTCAAAGGTCGTACATTCCTTCGAGGCTGCAACGACACTTGGCTCCGCCTAATGTCAAAGCCAGCCAAATCGTTGACAAAGGTCTCCAGCAGCCTCACCGAGCAAACACAGCGTGCCATGAATCACGTTGTTGATCGTCTCGTGTTTGTAAAAGGCAAACTGAAAAAAGTTACAGTGTGCTGCTGAGACTGCAATGGTGCAGTACAACTAGGCGGCTTCGGGAGTGCCAAGCCATGTGACCCTGCGGTGATTGACCGCCCGCGCATACTGCAAACCTTACTGCCGGATGCTGCGCATGAGCCCTGCCTGACCTCGTAGAAGTTCCAACAATGATCATCTCACCTCGTATTGACACATCGCTCCCTTCTCTCGTATAGATGCACCCCTTGTATCATCTGTCCGACCGCGTCTCGTGCCGATACCCTACTCAGCCACTGCCGCTCTCCACACGGTCGTACCGATATAGAACACCAATCTCAGCCGTCTGCGACTCTGTGTAATGGACTTGCCCTTCGATCATTATTCTCTCGTAATTTTAAACACAGGTCCTATGCACAGCAGGTCAGCCTCGTGCCATTGGGGTTCACCGCCGTCCGAGCGTGGTCAGGGTTCTCGAGGCGATGTAACACAACCGCATGGAAGACCTCTTTCGTCTGTCCATCTGTGCCACACAGCCAAGCACTTCTTCTCTTGAACTTACTGTCTTTGATCCCATGCACTCTAATTACGATGTCGATCCCCGACCAATTATAGCAGCGTATGAGCTTGGCTCGTAACTTCACCTCTTTGTTGCTGGATCACCTGACGCTCGATGGGGGCTACCTGCAGGGTGCCACCACTTGCGCAATATTGCTTCGTGTCGAGCTTCGTAGGAGGATGGCACGGTCTCATGACGAGTTGATTAGCCTTGAACAAAGATGTAGCTGAGGGGAAAACGAGACGACGAAAGGTATAAAGGTAGGTCCAATTCTTTTCACAAGTCAATCATCTCATCAACAGCAAATTCAATTCAATTCAATCAATCACATCAACAACCAACAATCCAACCACTCTTCGATCTTCACCTCAACATCAACTCCTCCCTCAAAATGCACTCCACCATCGCTGTCGCCAGCCTCATGGCCCTCATCTCCACCGCCGCCGCTGGCACCGTCAGCGTGGTCAACAACTGCGTCGAGCAAAAGTTCCTCACAATCACGCGCTCCAACCAGCAATCCACGACCCAAGCCATCGCCGGTCAAGGAGGCTCATACAAGGAGAACATCAGCGGCCAGGGCAACAGCTTCGGCATCACCAACAACGACCAGTACTACTCTGCCGACACTGCAAAGCTGATCTTCGGCTTCTCCGACGCCCCTCCAACTCTCTACTACACCGTCTCCAGCGTCAACGGTGACCCTCAGGCCGGCGAGACCTTCTCCCTCAACACTGCTTGTGGCTCTGTTTTTACCTACGATGGTCTGGTACACACTTGCGACGACAGTGGCGACTTTGTTCTCGCTCTTTGCTAGACGGCTTCGATTGGCTTTGCATCTTGATTCATCCTTGAGGAGTTCTCCATTACTACGGATGAACACGATCTTTGTTATGTATAATCCATAGCACCATTCAATCGAATGTGACCAAGCCGTCTCTTCGTTTTACAATTTGACAATATATACAAATATCTTACACTCACAAAGCATGCAGTCTAAAAAACCTTACTAACAAACCAGGCAGTGACCCTAAATGCAACATACGCACCCACACCGAGTGACAGAACCGTATACGCCAACGTCCTCGCATACTGTCCCTCGACCGTATACCCGCCCTCTTTCCTCTCATTCTCACTGCCCATCTCCGTCATGATACTGTACTCGGGCACATAGTGGAACTGAAACTGCGTCTCGGTGCCCTGCAAGCCATACTTGCTCTCCACAATAATGCCCCAAAAGATCCTCTTGACCATCTCGATTTTCTTCCTATCCCACGCCTCCACAGACCGGTTCACGTAGATCAAACTGCAGAAGAAAATACACTGCCCCGCCATGAGAGCCCAGTACCACGCGCTCGGCCGCGGCAAGCCCAGCGCATCACCCAACGCGTTCCCGTTCAGCCACCTCGCACTCGCGGTCAAGAAGTCAGCGCTCGCGTACGCCGGCGGCTGGTTCGCGAGGGACTTGATGACATTATTAGCGAGGATCTTGCTGATTTCGCTGGGGTGGATCTCGTGGAGATACAAACTCTCCATGACGGCGCGGGCCTTGCCAGGGGACGCAAAATACGGCGACACGGGGCAGCCGATGACGTGGCCCACGTAGCGCCACAGCGCGATGTAGTCCTCGCACTCCTGGCGCCGCGGGAAGACGCCCTGGCGCGGCAGCGACATGAACAGCAGCGTGGCGCTGAAGGTCGAGATCGTCGCCATGCTGTCGAGGTCGTTGATCGGCACCCCGTACGCCGCCACGTCGTAGTATCCCGGGCGGTCCTTCTCGAGCTTCAGGATCCGGTTGCGCACCGCGGCGTGCAGGAGGCGCACGCGGATCGTGCTCGCCCAGCCGTCGCCGAGCGGCTGCATCGAGGATAGCGATTTCGTCACCTGCAGGATGTGCTGCGTCGTCTCGAAGAGTCGCCGGTTGGCCACTTTGGTGCTGAAGCCGCCGGTGCGCGCGAGCGTCTCGACGACTTTGGCTGCGCCGAGGCCGCCGAGTAGGGATTGATAGGCGAGCCCGGTCAGGTTCGCGCCGCCGTACCGGTAGAAGACGTCTTGTCCGCGCGCGATCTGGTCCCAATCCACCCAGGAGGGTACTTCGGTCACTTCGTTCCAGAACTTGGTGAGCAGAGGGTCGTTCTCGTGATGCTCTTTGAGGATGGCGTAGAGATCTCGTGTCGGCGGTTTTGGTGCGGGTTTCTCAGACGGGTCGGCATCTGTCATCGGGTCTTGTTTTCGTTCGAACGGGTGTTGTGATGGGGGCTTGGTGGTTTGTGGGAACTGCTTTAGGTCCTTGGCGTTGACATTCTCATCTATTCGTACTGTGTCCGAGTCCCCTTGCTTGGCGATGCTTTCTGGTCCCTGATTGCGTGGGATCTCATGTGCTTTTGAAGGCGGTGGCGATATCTCGTTCAGTCTCTCCAGTACCTGTTCGCCGAGGACGTCGTAGGTATATCGTAGAGGACGACATTCCTCTTCTGTCATATGATCGTCTGTCCATTCGAAAACATATCCAAAATGACTGATACAATAGTCAGTATGAGAGTAGTGACTTCGACACGACCAGATCTGTGATATAGTGGTAGTGGGTCGACTTACTCGCGGGTGTTTGGCGTCCAGCGATGGAAAGGATTTGGCCACGACATGGTGAGGACTGGTGGTATTCTAGGATGTGTACGGTGTCGAGAGAATCAAGAGCCACAAGAGCCAGGGTCACCAGATATTCTGTCCCCCCGAACATCATCATCGCCTGCATTGCCGTTCGGATGGAACTACACAGATAGAGTTGTAGATTAACTTTTACCCGTGCTCGCATCAATTTCGTCATGGCATAAAAATCCGGGGTATTCACATGCTTCAGAACCGGCATTTACCCTCGGCCATGCCGATACTGAAGTCAATTCATGGAAGGACGCACTCTCGCGGTTGACAAAATAAGTGGCACATACAACAGTGATCCAGCTTTTTAAGGGCACTATGTATACCATCAGCCGATCATATTTTAGTATATAGCTATTGTATCTATCGAATGGTAAACCCCTCATATACAAAATTATATCTATATATAGTCTGTCTTAAATTCCTACATTGAACGGTTGATGTGTTACTAAGTACCATATCACCGAGTGCCACTTATATTGTCAACCGCGAGGCACTGAGTCGATATGGACATGAATAGCTTCAAGTCGTCAAGCGTACTCGGAAAATTGATAATATAGTCAGATAGCTATTGATATGGTATGATATATCCCCAATGCCTCGCCTGTACAGTAAATGGTATCTTTTGAACAAACCCAAGCGGTCATGAATCAATCAATCAATCAAATCCAAACATTGCGTGCGTGCAAAAGCTCTGCCGTCGTCTTGGTGAGTCTGCACCTATGACTTGTTAAAGAGGTTCTTCAAACGACTTCCTCCGCTTGGTACTGAGCCAGTCGGCTCGATCTGTTGGCTGCGGTGGAAAAGTGTCTGAGATCACATTAGTCAAGGTCAGAAACATAGGCTCTTGAGTATGACTTACATCGTCATCAAGAATGACGGTGGTGTGCAGAAACAAAGCCCGAGCGAAGTCGGTCATTGGAGCTTGCAACATAGCAACGCGGTAAGGGAGACCTTGAGCACGCTGAATGCCGACAAGAACATCACCCATGACTTCAAACTTGGCCCAGTTGATTCTGCCATCTGTCTCATTACCAATAAAGGTCTTGTTGCCGGTCTCTGCACCAGTGAGATCCCTGATCGGGAGTGGTAGATATGGAATACGTTCGGCGTTGCTGTTTTCCCAAGCCAATCTATAGCTGGTGTATGAGCGTGTCTGTGACATCAAGACCTGCAGTTTCATCAAGTCCTTGTTTGCTTCGGGAGAAACAAATGACTTTGTAGCCTCCATACGGTGGATTGCTGTGCTGTCAAGGGCGGCGAGAATAGCACCCAACGAGTTGTAGTTGTTTAGGTCGCGAAGACGACGGGCAATGTTGATGAACTTCTCCAACATTTGACCTCTGTGCTGTGGCTTGTCTCTGTACAGGATATAGTTGATTACCCATTGACGGAGGTAGTTGAAGTGGTCGACCATCCTCTGGACGTTTCCAAGTGACTTGCACCGCTTCTTTTGTGCAGGTGAGAGGGAAACGTATCTGACAAGGTCACGAGGCCGGATTGCGCTGAACATGACAAAATCCATACGGGTCAGCTCCTTGGCGATAGTCTCCTCTGGTATGTCCATAATCGAGCGCCACTCGATTTTCGTGAGCAAGAAGAGTGGCTTGGGTGATAAGCCTGTTGCTTCTTTCTGTGACACATCGACGCTGCGGATGCTGCCTTGCTTGATGGATACTACATCGGCATCTCGAAATTTTCCCCGTGTGGGCGAGAGGGGGCCAAACGAGAGATTTGGTGTACCGAGGTCTTCTGCGAATTGGAATTCTGGATCATCCAACAGAGCAGTCTCACGGTAAGACCAGACACTGTTTTGGCGAGAAGATTCAATATCTAGTTTGCGGTCCTTGTCGCAACAAGCCCACTCGGTGTCGTCATCCTCGACCACGTTTTCAAGACCTGCGCGCATCTCCTTGGCAGCAGTAGCAAAGATTGGTGTTCTGTCGATCTTGGCAATGAATGTGCGGATGCGGCGGAGAGTCCTCGGATGAGCAAAGTCTCCCGGGTAGAGCTGAATCCACTGCTCCATTATGGCGAGGAATCTGAGAGCCGAAGCGGCCCTAATCATTGATGCCTTCTCCTTGTAGTCGAGCGTCTCGAAGCGAACAACGATGGCTTCGAGGAGCTGACCTGGAGCTGCAAACTTGCGGTAAAGGGCCAAGAAGACTGCGGCAAAAGTGTCGTCTCCTTTTTGTGTGCCTAAGCCAAGAAGACGGTCGACCAAGTTGTCAAAAGTGTAGCCAAGCTCTTCGGCGGGTGTCTGTGGTGTTGGTAATGGGGTTTCGACTTCCACGGTCGAAGATGCATTGTCCTTGACTTCCTCCTCTTCCGAGTCGGATCCGCTCGATGAGTCGTCGTCGTCGTCTCCAGGAAATTCAGAGGGCACGGTGTCAGAGTCGTCGGCAACCGAGCCTTCGGACAGGAAAGATTGTGATGATTGCGCCTGCGTGCTGGCAATGATGGACTTGGCCATCTCGACGCCCGACGAAGTAGTCTGACCAGAGTCGTGTCGAATGCGATCGTCAGGGTCAGTGGATTTCTCCTCGACTTCTGGAAGTACTTTATTTTCGGAACGTTTTGCAACGACGCGGCGTTGAGGCACTGGTGGTAGTTGACGACGAGGACTGACTGGACCTTCTGACACGGAGCTGACGATGTTGGAGAGAACAGCAGCGATAGCTCTTCGGAATGGCTCCTGGTTAGCTTCCGAAGTTTGGAGGGTGGTAAGCTTTTGGAAAGCAGAGGAGGCGCGCTGCTCAATACCGCGGGGTTCTAGTTGACGTGTTGTAGAGTCGATGTCGCATTTGCAAGCGGCAAGGACCGAAGGGATTGTCATCTTGTTGATAGCATCTGCAAGGAGCCGTCAGTACATGCGCCTCGCAAGGGATCCGCAGGCAGCCACTTACTTAATACTTCGGGAATGTGCTTGTAGCTCGCCTTGTTTCCAACATCATATAATGTGATTGCGCCATGTATCTGCTTGCCTCCAAGTGTAGTCGGCCATGTCACCGAATCCTCCTCTTGATTGTAGACATCGCTGATGGACATTTCGATCATCTCGACGGCACACACGACGTTCATCACGCTTACAGTCCGTGTGGTGTCCTTGTCACCATCGGCCAGATCCAGCGTCTTGCGTATAAGGGTGGATTTACCAGCACTGCTGTTGCCAACTATGGCAATGTTGACTTGAAGAGCTGCATCGTCAAAGACGCCCTAATGTATGCGTCAGGACGGATTGGGTGGTTGTGGTCGGGCGTTTGCAGGTACTCACCTTGGGGCAATAGACCACTTGGACATGCTTCAAGCCGCCAGTGAGGGGTGGTGGCCGTCGGAGGTTGCGTAGTGGTACAGTGGAAAAGTCGCCCAAGCCGTTGGGATTTGGAGTCCTCGTCGACCGTGGAGCCATTCTCGATACTGATGCGATAGATCCGGTGGTACTAATAGCGCTCGCGTTAGAAGATGCACGCTCGCGGGTGTGCGTCGGCGGCATGGTCGAGTAGCGAATCGACATCTTGTGCTTCGACTCGGTGGTTTCCAGAAGGTGGTGCCCAATATCCAGGTGATCGTGCAAGTCGTGTAAAGGTTACCGCGTTCCTGATCCTGTGCTGGTGCCGAGTACCTGTATCTAGGATGAAATGGCAGAGATTGACAAACAGAGCATTCCTCAGACAAGGATGGCGGATGCGCGCATCGAAAGAGTAATATGCAGGCGAGACAGGCCGGTAGGGTCGGTGTCACTGACACAAGCTGTCAGTGTGACGGGCAATAGAGTGGGTGCAACACTCTTTGGGGACGCGGGACGTGATGCCGTTGGACACTAAAGGGCGCCACAGTCGCTGCAAGCCATACAGCTGTTCTCGCACAGGCTTGGAAATACCGAAACGGCGTGGACAACGGTTTGCAATGATTGAACAAGATCGGTGGTCTCACACTTCAGTGCTCGGTTCCTTCCTCTCGAAGCCGGGCAGTTGTAATAATGCACGTGGAAATGCAGTATCTGCCGTGATATGGATGCCGGGCGGTGGGTGCGCACAATCAGTGCACTGCTCTGATGAAGAAACCGCAGTACGTTTGAGGTGAGAAGTATAGGAAAGAGATGAAGCTGGAAGTGTCGCATGTGATTGATGTTCCAACTTGTCCATATGTTACAGAGCACTGACAGATTGTTGCATCGAGGCACTGCAGGTTTCCGCTCAGGGAACGTGTACACGGCGCCAATCAGGGTCTATGTGGGATATAGAGTTGGAAGTAGGCCCTTCCGTTCCTGCCCGCACTAACCTTAGCGAAGTCAAAGTCAGAAAGAAGGTGCGACTACCACAAACAGCGAGCGGGGTATTGAATTCATTCACGCAAGAACACGCGAAGTATGGGAGACTCTGAATCGGATAGAGACAAACCGCTGTGCTTAGAATTGGTGAAATGATTTTGAAGCCAGTGCTAGGACCAATGCTCGTCTATACCGAGTCAGAGCGTGGACGGGTCATGGCTTGATGGCTGATGGCCGGAAGGGCCCAAGATTCGGCTGACAGAAATGCCGTACTACACGAGTCGTGGCTGTATGCAGTCCCTCAGTCCTCTTCTATACGACATCCATCAGTACTACAAGCGTAGGTCACGTGAAAGGTAGTCAGCGCGCTTCGCTCTGTACAAGCAATATTGCATTTTTGAGTTGTTGTAAGCCGACTTGAATTGGTTTGCACCTATTCAGGCTTAAAGTTGTCGAAAGCATTTCTACGCGAGCTCAATGTTCCAACACCTCTCATCTTCGGGTCATCACGCTGGAACAATGATTGATCGACAGCAATAGTCGACAAAATGTGGACCGAGTAGGAAGCAAGCTTTACCTATTGCTTGTGCAGCTCGTTAACAGATCACAGTTCTGTGGTATGCATCCGTGTTTCTGCGGCAGATGGTGGATGAAAGCCGGATGCTGTTGGACGTTGGACTTTGACGACAACCTTCGATAATGCCAGCGGCCTGCTCCGACGACGTTGATTTTGTGTCAGACCGAGCAGTTCGCCATGAAAGATGTGAGCAAATGGCCAGATACGGATCGAGATCGTAAGCATAGCAGCGTTGCTGTCTCAGACCATTGCTTTTATATTTCGGCGCGTTCCATAACATCACATAGTCACGCCCGGAATGCCTTGAATCTTCGCTGGACCGATACATAGAATGTGGTTCACAGTGTAAAAATGGGAACCGCATTCCAGTCGCATCCTACGTCGTCATTTGGCTGCTGTACAGCGAACACAACGAGTCGGCCCATGGTTGTGATGCCTCCCATTAACCTACAAGAAGGTGCGCTGTCTAAGGTCTGCCTCGATTATGCCATGACGTCACTGTCAACACTGCGGCCGAGGTCTGTAGGGACGTGAAATGGATTGATTGATGAAGCCATTCGTCGTTCATCACACTCAATTGACAGTCCAGATCTTTCTGCGTACCACAGTTGCTTCCTACAGATCAGACAGAGTCCACAACAACGATAATGGCGCCCAGAGGTCTTGCAATCCTGCTCGGTGCAGGTCCAACGACGGTAGGTAAACCCGTTGTACCGTGATCCGGAACATCTTTCGCTCGTACTGTGTGTCTGCATTTGGCTGACAGATCCAAGGGAGCCGGCATCGCTAGAATGCTTGCCCACCCATCATATGGTAACATGGCTGTAGCCCTGATGGCTCGTCGTCAAGAAGTTCTTACCGACATTGCTTCGTCAATCAAGTCTCAGGTTGATGGAGCAGTTGTAGAGGCATTTCCAACCGACACATCTCCAGAGTCACTCCAAAAGGCTTTTGCCTCGGTCAAGTCGCATCAGTCTTTCAAAGGCCTGAAGCTGGACATGGCAATCTTCAGTATCAAGCATTCCTCCAAGAAGCCATTCATGAAGGAGACGTACGAAGAGTTCACAGAGAGCCTCGAGACCTATGTCGGAGGTGCTTTCACCTTCAGTCAAGAATCTCTTAAGCGATTCTTTGCAGACCACGGCGAGCACTCTCTTGCGGAAGGCTCACCTAAGAAGGGAACACTGATCTTCACCGGTACTCTAGGTGCTCTTCGTTGCAACGCCGAATTTGCAGCGTACGGAGCGGGTAGAGCAAGTGTGAGACAACTCGCTCAGACGTTGGCCAGAGAGATGAGTCAAAAAGGCGTTCAAGTGGTCCACACCATTGCCAACGGAGCAATCCGTGACGAAAACGGAGAAGAGCAGAAGACGGGCAAGAAGATGAGCGCCGAAGCCGTAGGCAAGACTTATCTGTATTTGCACTCTCAAGGTCCAGAATTGTGGACCCATGAGCTTGACATGAGACCGGCGCAGGAGAAGTTCTAAAGCGATTCGAGTACACGATCAGATTAAGATCTGGCCTCAAGCCTCATTGAATGAACGAACAAATATAGCACTAAGACATGTTATCAACCAAGACCAAGGATGTCAATCCAAGTCAGATTCGTATTCGATTGCAGATACGATACTTCACGCTCCGCCTGCACAAGTCACATCGGTTGTTGAGACACGGTCGAGTTCCTGCGTACGTACGAAGCCTATACAACTGTTACCGATCTGCGGATCTCCCATGTTATGGTTGTGGATGCTTGTGGGTTGGAGTTGCATATATCGACGGTGACCTCGGCTGCGAGAGGCTGAGCCATCGATCCCGTGAGGCTCTATCGTGATCTTTAGGCAATTTTCTTTTTACAAAGAGCAGATAACTGAACCCAACGAGTTGAATCATATCGACAACAAGCGTCTGCGTACCGTCCCTCAGGACGGACCAATATGTATGGAGTACATGTAGTTGCCAGGATGATGCACCTTCGCGTGGACATGCCGGATTAGGCAGCTGACCGAGTTCCGACATTCTTATCTCAACCACTCGATGCATCAAGGACCACATCTTATCAGTTGATGTGATACCTGCCATAAGGAAGGCTCAGGTCTTCGATCGTCGCAAAGTCGATGATATAGGTCTTCGTCTCACATTGCCACCCACAAAGATACCAAAAGTGGCGTGCGAATATGTCTCCAACATCGCAGCGCTTGATGAGCGTGCTTTCATCTGCGGTTGTACTTGTCTTCCTGACCGTCTACCTTTCATCCTCATGGACTCCACTGGAAGATAAGCCGAACGCAGAGGCTCCTCATGAAGCTCTATTCCATGCTCCTCATCCCAATCCATGGGCTGAGCTCACGACGCAGGAAGCAAATGATATACACACATTCATTTACAGCACCTATCCCGAATTGAACCTCACAAGCAAACCTCGTGCGGGCGAAGAAAACCACATCAACTTTATCGAGCTCCTGAGACCGAACAAGACTGATACTCTTCCCTTCCTCGTTGGCGACTCGGACCGGCCACAACGATATGCCAAGATCGCCATCACGCAGACTATCGACGACGAGACGTATGTATATTACAACATGCTCGGGCCGCTCCCACTGTCAGATCTCACCGAGATGGTTCCGCTCACATTCCCGTTTCCTTCTGGCCTGAACTACGTTAAGAACCCGGTCCCGAGCTATGGCGTCTTCCGGCAATGGGGCATGGCCCTCGGCGCCAACATCAGCGACATCACAACGGAGCTTCTCGGTGCTGCTATCAAGACCAAGGACTCACCCGATGGCCCGGACACATTGGGCGTCAACATGCGACCTACGTATATCAAGAACGGTACCGTCGAATTCTGGATCGGCTTCATGAGATTAGGTCCACACTCCAGTGCTTGGAGTATTCTGCCTCAAGGGCTGTACGCTAAGGTCCAGACGTCGAACAAACGCCGTGATGATTGGTCCGTATTCGATTGGTACTACAACGGCGTCTTCTATGCCAGTGCCGACGAGCTGAGGAAGGCCATGAAGGAACCTGGATTCGAGAAGGCTACCAAAAATCTGGACGGTAAGTGGACCGAGATTGAAGACTTTGATGCCACGCCGCCTGGAAGAGAGTTGCCACCTCCGGTAATGATTCAGCCGACTGGTGCGAGGTACAAGCTCGATAAGAAGGAAGGGTACGTCTCTTGGATGGGCTTCGAGTTTTATATTGCTTCGAGTCAGACAACAGGGCCAGCACTGTTCGACATCAAATTCAACGGCGACTCTGTCATGTATGAGCTCGGTCTGCAGGAAGCCATGGCCCACTACGCGGGTGACGACCCAATTCAAGGTGGACAAGAATTCCTGGATACTTTCTTCGGGATGGGCAAATTCGCCTTTGAGCTCGTTCCTGGCTACGACTGTCCAGCATATGCCGATTATCTCAATACTACCTACCACATCTCCGAACAGCCTTGGAACAACCCAAACAGCATCTGTGTCTTCGAATACACCGCGGATCACCTGCTGCAGAGACACACGTCACAATACCAGGTCTCCCTTTCCAGACAAACATATCTAGTCGTCAGGTCTGTCTCAACGGTCGGAAATTATGACTACACGATAGACTACACGTTCTATCTAGACGGAACGATTGAGGTCAAAGTCCGTGCCTCGGGCTTCATCTTCGCCGCCTTCTTCAATGCCGACAAGCATAACAGCAAAGATAAATATGGCTACCGCATTCACGACGCCGCCGCAACGTCTATGCACGATCACGTGATAAACTTCAAAGCCGACCTTGACATCGCGGGTACATCCAACTCCTTCGTGCGCGTGGGCGTCGAACCCACAACACGCTCATATCCATGGGAACAACCCGAAGTACCCGTTCGCAACTCAATGGTGCTTGTCAACGACCCACTGACTCATGAGTCTGCACTCGACTGGCCCAAGAACTCGGGTAAATTCTACACCGTCTACCACGCTGAGAAGACCAATGCCTGGGGCGAGCGTCGCGGCTACCGCATCACACCTGGCACGGGTATGGGTACGCCGCCGCACCTCACCATCCGCAACAGCACAACCATGGGCACCTCGGCCCGGTGGAGCGAGCATGATATCTGGGTGCTGCGGAACAAAGATAGCGAGCCTCGATCCGCGGATCCACTGAATTACCTCTCGCCGCACGACCCCATCGTGGATTTCGACAAACTTGCGAATGACGAGGAGTTCGAGGAAGACGGTGATGATTTGGTGATTTACTTTAACCTCGGTGCGCATCACGTACCGCACGCTGGCGACATACCGAATACGCTCATGCATACAAGCGCTAGTAGTGTTATGTTTGTCCCGCATAACTTTCACGATCGTGATCCTAGTCGTCGCACTGTGCAGGGTGTCCGACTGGGGCTAAAAGGCAAGAACGGTGCGGGGTGGTCTGTCGATGAGGAGAAAGTGGAAAGGCCGCAGACGGGTGATTTATTGAGGGGGCGCGATGAGGGCTCCGATACCATGCAGACGGAGCCTAGGTACTTTGGAGCGAGGTACGAGCAGGGCGTGATGCTGGGTAAGGAAGCGCTTGAGCCGGACCTCAAGGCGTATGACCGTGCGCGGAACCAGATGACTGATCTCAGCTTCAATGGTAGTGTGCTTGGTACATGGGCGATGGATGGGGCCTGAGTGTATGGGATGATGCGATTGTAGACTACCTAGGTAGAGCCGAGGACGCCTTGACGCGACGGACACCTTATTGAGTTGATCACTATAATACAGCACGTCTCGGTAATCTGTCACTTTCTAGTCCAGTTTCTGCTTGTAATATCCCAAAAACGTGCCATCTTTCTTACTCGGATGGACACCTCCCATTCACGACTTACCTTCTCACCTTCCCAGAGATGTGTACTCGACATGGCTTCGAGGAAGATCAGCTAACGAAAACCATCAGGATGACGGGCAACAGCAGCTTGCTTGTGCAATGATGAAACAAGTTGAGAATCCGATGCGCTGATAGAACAGCATCGGCCAAGAGCTTCGCGCCGCGACGACGTCGGAGCCCGTTGTTGCTAGCTGGAGATTCCTCGTGCCTGTCCGTCATTGTATACATCTCTTCACTAAAACATTTATTCCCCATTTGATCAGTCGTACAATCCATCGAATCTTCTCAATCGATTCGTACTACGTGGCTACCTTGTCTTTACGGAAAGGGCAGCTCAGATCGTCTTTCCCCTTTCTCCATTCCACACCTTCCCACTTATTAAACACTCCCTGCCTACAACGTTACTTTGGTGGATACGAGACATAATGACTTCTACGGGGATGAACAACCTGACCACTCTCATCAAACGGTTCGTCTTTCCCAGATCCTCTTCGCCCTCATTCATTGTATCTGCTACGCCGCAATGGCCGCCAATCCGAATCGTGCAAGTCGCATCAATCCCGACAATATGCTTACCACACTGATCCATAGGCTTGAAGCTGCCACTTCTCGCCTCGAAGACATCGCTACCTCTGCGGCCTCGTTTGATGCACCGCAAACCAATGGCCTCGCCGTTCCAAGCGGCGGCCTCACATCCAGCGCCAGCGCCCCGGAGCTGCCAGGCCTCAACAAGTCGGTACCCACAGCGCCAGCAACTCCATACACCCCTTTAGCACCAGAACAGGTGGCAGATCTCGATGAGGTGATGGAACAGGATGTCACAAAGTTCATCAATGCCAGCAAAGAGTTGGATCCTACGATATCCGAGCAAGCCTCGGCCATTGGACGCGCATTCCAAGCACAGCGACAATATGTCCTCATGTCGACAAAGGCGAAGAAGCCGGATATGTCATCACCAGCTTTCGCTACCTTGATTAGCAGTCTTCAGCACGAGTTGGGTGCAGTCAACGATATCAAGGACAGCAATAGAGGATCACAATACAAGGATCATCTGGCAATGGTCAGCGAAGGTACTGGAGCTCTTCAGTGGATTGTTATGGACGGCAAGCCGGCCGACTACGTGAATGAAGTCATCGGCGGCGTGCAGCTTTACGGCAACAGGATATTGAAGGCCTACAAGGAAAAGTAAGCATTGTCGATGGACGAGCCTCGAGGGGGTACGTGCTGACATGACCAGGGACCAAGCGCATGTCACATATGTTCAATCGTACGTTGCCATCTGGAAATCACTGCAGACCTACATAAAGAAGCACTACATGTCAGGACTTACGTGGAACAACTCTGGACTCGACCTTGCGGATGCGCTCAAGCAAGGAGACAGTTCGCCAGCGACGAACGGCGCTGCACCCCCTGCTCCTCCACCACCTGGCGGTGCGGGTGGACCACCACCTCCACCTCCGCCACCACCACTCCCAACATTCGACAACGCTGCGCCGGCCCCGGTTGCGAAGAGTGGAGGATCGAACGACATGGGTGCTGTCTTTGATGCACTCAACAAGGGCGAGGCCGTGACGGCTGGACTAAGAAAGGTTGACAAGAGCGAGATGACACACAAGAATCCTTCGTTGCGGACGGCAGCTGTAGTGCCAGACAGGAGCAGGAGCCCCAAACCAGAGACCAAGCCAAAGCCGGACGCTATGCGCACAAAGAGCGGGCCAACGCCCAAGAAGGAGGGCAAGAAGGAACTTGACGGCAACAAGTGGTATATTGTGAGTCCTACCGATGTTCGATGTAACCATCAGGAGTCGTCGATACTGACTTTGTACAGGAAAACTTCGAAGACCCCGCAGGTCCTATCGAGATTGAAGTGTCGATTTCTCAATCCATCTTGATCTCGCGCTGCAAGAACACCACCGTCATCCTCAAGGGCAAGGCGAACGCTGTAAGCATCGACAACTGCAGCCGTACCAATCTCGTCATCGATAGCTTGGTATCGTCCGTCGACGTGGTCAAATGTCCAAACTTTGCGCTCCAGGTCCTGGAACAGCTCCCAACCGTCATGCTTGATCAAGTCGATGGTGCCGCAATCTACTTGTCAAAAGACAGCATGCACACCGAGGTCTACACCAGCAAGTGCACGAGCATCAACATCAACCTTCCGCCAGTCAAGGAGGAGGACGACTACAAGGAGTGCCCGTTGCCTGAACAACTCCGTACTTTTATCAAGGACGGTCAACTTGTCAGCGAGATTGTTCAGCATGCTGGATAGAACCTGGCAGAGCCGCATTTCGAGGACGAGGATGAATTTTTCGAGGCATCTTCTAGATACTCCAACAAAGTGTAGCGTTACTGTACCATAGCTGCATTTAGCGATGTTTCATCGTCGAGAAACGATGCTCAAGTTTGACTTGCATACCTTACCGCCAATCCTTGTGCATGAGGGACTCCCTGGTCAGTGGTCAGCATGAACGAACAGTCTCAATTATGACGTAGGCGCCTGACACTCATCTACATGTACTACATGTATTGATTATTACGACAACAACATTCATTCTCTCGAAGTAAAAGAAAGACAAGATATCTCTGTTTCGATACCGGATGAGATCTATTGCCAAACTCTTGACACAAACTACAATCGCATCCGCCAAAATGCTCACACCACTCAAAGACCTCAAGGTGTCAAAGCACCTAATCCCCGCTCATGGACTCATACCAAACACATCTATTCAGAACAAACCACTGATGATCTATCACCGGGCCTTCGACCCAAACAACACCTCGCCCTCAGCAATTGAGTCACACTTCTCTTCCATCGGCGTCGTAGACCCTCAGTGGCGATACACAATGTACAGCACATCACACTTCCACAGCACGAGTCACGAAGTTCTAGGCGTCGCAGCCGGCGAAGCAAAATTGTGTTTCGGCCACGAAGACAACCCCAAACGAGTCGAGGAGGTGTTGAAGAAGGGTGATGTCATTGTCATGCCCGCCGGGGTCAGTCATCGTTTGCTGGAGGATATTAGTGGCGGTTTCAGCATGGTTGGCGCGTATCCGCGGGGTAGTAGTTGGGATATGTGTTATGGGAAGAAGGGCGAGGAGGATAAAGTAAGGAATATAGAGAAGATTGGTTGGTTTAAGAGAGATCCGGTTTATGGTGATCAAGGACCGGTATTGGATGTTTAATGGCGTAAGCGGAAGAAAAAGGCTTGAGCAACGAATGATACGCAGCTTTGTATTACTGTATCATAAGAACGACATTATGTCCTCTCTCGTGTCTCGGAGACAATCGTGTTTTCAATGAAGAGTAAAAGTCAAGGTCAGGTATTCTGATATTACCGTTTGGAGAAGACGGCACGTGCCTTGCGACTGACTGTTCGGCGGGCGTTCAGGGCTGACTGTTCCGTGCGTCACCTCCCGAGCATCGCATTGCAGCGCATCAAGTTGCCGCTGTTTGAATCCAACCACCAAGTCTGCGGCTCTCACGAACAACACGCCTTCACTTCACTCCGGGTCTGCCTTGAAGATCGCGTGCCTGCCGTTTCTTCACACCTACGATCTCACGACTCCGACTCCTTGAAGGCGTTCACTTTACTTCATCGAACCCCCCCGAAACTTGCTCGCTCTGCCGCCTAGAACGACTAACCTCACCTGCAAATCTCTGGCTTCTTCACCTCCGATCTCATCGCTCGCACTTTCCGACTGATCACGACATACGCATACGCCAGTGCCCAGCATGGCCAAGTCGAAGATGGAAGCTGCACACGGTGTCTTCAACGCCGACGCGATGCCTCCCAAGGACGACATCAACGGAACGTGAGTTACGATCTCCTATCTTACACCATCCTCGCAAACATATTGTGCATCGATACAAGATGGAAGAGGAAGAGTACAGTTATCCGTGGGGACATTGCATACAATGCATACAGGGGCATGGCATCAGCTACTGGCCGATCAGGGAGAGCGAGTGAGAGGCCTGGATCTCGTTATCATCGCTAGAATACTGCACCCATCACCAGTATCTGGAATGAGATACTGACCCAAGCCCTCGATCGTGAGGGAGCGAGGTCTCGTCACCGTCACAGACGTTCCACGCGATACTGGCGAAGTGCTTCGGCCGTGAGGGTCATATGTCGCGTCACCATTCCCAAAACACGATGTTTTAGTCCCGTATCTGGTTGCTAACGGTTTCCTTTAGTTGGCGTTTCCTCGAGGCCGGAGTGGACAAAATCATGAACAGCCTTCGAGATGGCATGAATTTGAAGGCTTACATGAGTCTGTACACCGCAATCCACAACTTTTGTACGGCGCAAAAGGCGGTGGGAAACAACAATCCCTTAAATTCTACCCACAGAGGAGGTATGTCGGAAGCATTATACGGGTTATCCCTTCCAGTCGTGGCTGACGGTACTTAGCACACCTCCTCGGCGAGGACCTTTACAAGCGCCTCAATGGTTACCTCCAAGAACATCTCCGAGGTGTCCATACAGAGATGGTCAAGCACGCTGATGAAGCCCTGCTTGCAGACTATATCAAGGAATGGAACCGATACACTACCGCCGGAACCTACAACCACCATCTCTTCCGTTACCTCAACAGGCATTGGGTGAAGCGTGAAGTGGATGAGGGTAAGAAGGACATATACGACATCTACACTTTGCACTTGGTGCGCTGGAAAGAGGACATGTTCGGCACCACGCAAAATGCAGTCATGAACGCCGTCTTGAGGCAGGTCGAGAAGCAGCGCAACGGTGAAACCATCGAGCAGGGTCAGATCAAGTCGGTCGTGGATTCGTTCGTATCGCTCGGTATCGATGACCAGGACAACACCAAGAAGAACCTGGATGTCTACCGTCAATTTTTCGAGAAGCCGTACTTGGAGGCCACCGAAAAGTACTACCTGCAGGAATCACTCCAATTTCTGGCCGAGAACTCCGTGGTCGAGTACATGAAAAGGGCCGAGCAGCGTCTCGAAGAAGAGAGAGATCGAGTGGGTCTATACTTGCTGAACGAAATCCTGGTACCTCTCATGAAGACTTGCGAGAAGTCTCTCATTGCCGACCACGCCAAAATTCTTAGGGATGAATTCCAGAACCTGCTCGACAACGACCGCGTGGATGACATGGCCAGGATGTACAAACTGCTGCACCGCATCCCAGAGGGTCTTGACCCATTGCGCGCACAATTCGAAACCCATGTTCTGAGAGCCGGAAATGCTGCAGTCGACAAGGTCGCTGCTTCCGAGGACATGGAACCCCAGATGTATGTCGACGCTTTGCTCGAAGTCCATGGTAAGTACTCGGATCTTGTGAACAGGGCCTTCTCGGGCGAGTCAGAATTCGTTCGTAGCCTGGACAATGCCTGCCGTAACTACGTCAACCGCAACTCCGTCTGCAGATCTGGCTCTTCGCGATCGTCAGAGCTGCTTTCCAAGCACGCTGATGCTGTGCTCAAGAAATCGACAAAGAGCACCGAAGAGGACGATATGGAGAAGCAACTTAACCATGTCATGACTGTGTTCAAGTACATCGAAGACAAGGACGTTTTCCACAAGTTCTACAGCAAGACTCTTGCCAAGCGTCTGGTATACGGCACCTCTGTTTCTGGCGACGCTGAGACTAGCATGATCAGCAAGCTCAAGGATGCGAGTGGTTTCGAATACACCAACAAGCTTCAGCGGATGTTTCAGGATATGCAGACCTCCAAGGACCTCAACGCCGCATTCGAAGACTGGCAGGCCACCAACCTCGACGAGGCCGACCGCAAGAATGTCGTCGACGCATACTACCAAGTGCTCGGTACTGGTTTCTGGCCTCTTCAACCTTCCACGACTCCTTTCGCACCCCCGCCAGAGATTGTGCGTACCTACGAGCGTTTCCAGAACTTTTACACCACCAAATACCAAGGTCGGAAGTTGACCTGGTTGTGGCATCTGTGCAAGGGAGAGATGCGCACAAACTACGTTAAGATGAACAAGGTACCATACACCCTCCAGGTCTCTACCTACCAGATGGCCATCCTTCTACTTTTCAACGAGAGTGATGAGGTCAAATACGATGACATTGCCGAGGCGACCAAGTGTAATAAGGAGACTTTGGATCCATCGCTTGCGGTCATGGTCAAGTCAAAGCTTCTCATCCCTTCGCCAGCCGGTGCAGGACAGGAGCTGGGCACTGTGTACAAGCTCAACCATGGCTTCAAGTACAAGAAGATCAAGGTCAACCTGAACATTGCAATCAAGGCCGAAGCGAAGCAAGATACAGAGGATACTCACAAGACTATCGAAGAGGACCGAAAGATGCTCATTCAGGTAGGCTACTGCAAACATGCGCCTTATTCGATTTCACTAACGTACTCTTAGTCTGCCATTGTCCGTATCATGAAGTCCCGCAAGCAGATGAAGCACAGCCAGCTTGTCTCGGAAGTCATTCAGCAGATCAAGAGCCGCTTTGTGCCAAAGGTGCCCGACATCAAGAAGTGCATCGATATCCTACTTGAGAAGGAGTACCTCGAGCGTTTGGAGGGTGATGACCTTGGTTACTTGGCTTGAGCACAGTGCTCCTTGACGGACATGGATGCATGGAGCAGGCGGTACGGCGTTTGGGCGATAAAGAAATGGGTGGTCATGCTATGCAGCCCCTTCAAAGGAAGGTAGGGAACGAAGTCATGATAGGTTCCTGCATGGCGCAGGCGTTTTTGAGACACATTCATGGCAAAGGCACGCCGGTATCATTGTAGATATTACAAATACGGTACATCAATAGGCAAATGGTATTTTTACTGATATCATTGCAAGAGAGGCTGTCTGCACATTACCATGTAGTAGCGGATCTGACCACGTTACATGTGTGTACACCTATGTTATAAGCTCTCCTTGACAGGATCTGTACTATTCCAAGGAAAGAAAGTAGTGCTTCCTGCGCAATTCTTCGGTACATGTACCTTAGGGCGCTGATCTCACGGTTCGGCCCGCCCAGCCGCTGCAGGTCAGTCGGTGACGGCTGCGCATGTGGGCGGACGACCAACTTCACGTAATTATACCCGATGTCTGTCTATCATTCTTTAATTCCGCGAACTGATTGACAACAACCTCACAAACCGACTAAAGACTTGAGACATTCTACAGTACTGTCCCAATGCAAGCTCGTCTTGAACCGGGCTTTGATTTACGTATTCTCCTCATGCCGGATCCTTGAACGACGGCTGCATCCCACCTTCGTCACCCCACCGCGCGGCGCCCCAGTGCAATACGCCGCGCAGTGACTTTTTATTACGATGGAAAGAGCCAGGAAGCGTAAGAAAGAATCTACGATTACGGCAAAAGAAAAGATGCTGAGAAATACCCTTAGGCGAATTGCGCGATATCAACTTGCGGGTATGGGCCGGTGAAAGAGGTATGCGACCAGCCAGATGAAGGTCACGAGCATATCATAACACCCTACATAGATGTCTTCGAAGTCTCCTCGTCACTGGACTCTTCTATGAAGAAGAACACGGCCTTCATCAAACGATTACGAACTGCCATCAACCCTGCCGGACAGAGCACCTTTATCCAGGAAGTCCGAACCCTTTCGCTTCACAAATACCTTTCCGAACTCATATCGGCATGCTTTGAAGGACTTAGCAAACTGAAAACACCTGGTGAAATTGCTGCTGGAGTAGAAATCGTTTCGGCGCTTCACCAGCGTTTTGGACCAGAGGAGTTCACGGGCTACATTGGCTGGTTTGTCGGTCGCGGGTTGAGTACGCCAGACAAGGCACAGTTGAAGAGCCTACCGCAAGAGGTCAGAGAGCGAGAAGAGAGAGACCGGGTATCAAGGCAGAGGACCTTGCTTCGAGTTGCGACAGAATTGTGGTTAGCTGGTGTGCTGAAGAGCTTGGAAGATGTCGTGAAGCCAGAAGAGGCGGGCAAGAAAGACACAGGCAAGGCTTCTGATGGCCTCAAGACCAAAACGAACGGTGTCAAGGTTGATCATGGAGATCCGGAGCCATTTCCGCTCGAGGTTCTGAAGGATATGCTTGGCCACGATCGTGAGCACGTCAACCTGCCTCTTGTGGTCGCTTTTGTCAAGACTTTCGCATGGGACATTCTCGGCTCAAAAGCGTCACAGGCAGAAGGACGAAAGACGGTCAATGAAGACGGCGCTACTGAGACTTCGAATGGACAAGCCGACTCTGGCGCAACGACAGATGACGAAACTGCGACCTCTCAAGATACACCACTTATCGACCCAGTTCTTCAGCAGCGCTTCAAGAATATCCTGACCCGCTACTTCGAAGATGTCAAGGCCCACGTCCTTCGCGATCACAAGCATGTTGCAAACCAGAGCAAGCGCAATGCGGAAGCCTACGTGAAGTCGGGAGAAGTCTTCGAGGATCGCCAATCCAACTACGAAAAGCAGGTCAAGTCGCATGAGAAGCTGGCTTCGAATGCGCAAATCCTCGCCACTGCTCTGGGTGCCGAGATGCCGGATCTGTCAGAAAAGGAGAACTCCAACGCTGCAACTGATGGCTTGATCGGTCTTGTCAAGACCGGAGAGTATCTTCGAGGTCAAAATGATGGAGCCGGCATCTGGGAAGACGAGGAAGAGCGACGCTTCTACGAAAACTTGATCGATCTCAGGGACCGAGTGCCTGGCATCCTCCTCGAAGACGGCAAGAAGAAAAAGACCGACGAGAACGAGCAAGTTGGCAAAAAGGTCGAAGAGAAGCCAATATCTACCGAGCCGGCGGAGGCACCGCCATCTTCCGAGATCAACAAGTCCGAGGATGCGGATGAGCAGTCCACTGTTATCGCAAACAAGACGATGGGCGCTCAGGTCGATGCGCTTCTTGCTAGGTTACCGGAGCTCACGTCAAAGGATCAGGTTGATCAGTTCGCGATTGACTTTTGCTTTCTCAACTCCAAAGCCTCTCGAAATCGCTTAGTGCGTGCCGTCCAGGAGATTCCAAAAGGACGTATCGACCTGCTGCCACTCTACTCTCGCCTCATTGCGATTTTTAGCAAGCCCCTACCCGACTTGCCGCAAGCAATAATCGCACACCTGGATGACGAGTTCCGTAGCCTGCAGCGTCGCAAGTCAAAGGATTTTCTTGGTCAAGTTCGTACGATGAACATTCGGTACATCGCCGAGCTCACCAAGTTCGGCGTGGTTCCTGAGCATGTCATTTTCCATTGTCTCAAGGTCTGCTTGGATGACTTTTCGCGCATGAACATTGAGATCATCTCCAGTCTCTTGGAGAATTGTGGCCGCTACCTCCTCAGAAACCCAGAGAGCTCTCCACGCATGGCTTCGTTTCTGGAGACACTCCAGCGTAAGAAGGCGGCTCAGCATCTTGGACAGCAGGAGCGTATGCTGATTGAGAATGCCGTCTACTATGTCAACCCTCCCGAGAGAGCTGCCATTCAGCAAAAAGAACGTACGCCGCTCGACTCTTACGTTCGCAAGCTTGTCTATCTCGATCTGTCTAAGAGATCGGTCGAGAAAGTCATCAAGCAGATTCGCAAGCTCCACTGGGAGGAGACCGATGTTCCAGAAATGCTCCGCAAGATCTTTTCGAAGCCTGGCAAGATCAAGTACAGCAATGTCTACCTTTTGGCGGTCATTCTCGGAGCACTTCATCGTTACCACCAGGACTTTACCATAAGTGTCATGGACGAACTTGTGGAGAAGATCGTGGCTGGCCTTGAGATTAACGATTTCAAGTACAATCAGAAGAGGATTGCCGAGGTCAAATACCTTGGCGAGCTCTACAATTACCGCATGGTTGATTCGACTCTGATTTTCGACACTCTGTATAAGCTGCTCAACTATGGTCATGCAGGAGGATTTGCTCGTCCTGACAGCAACTGTCCCATCGATCTTCCCGATGACTTCTTTCGCGTCAGGCTCGTCTGTAGTTTGTTGGAGACTTGCGGTATGTACTTCGACAAGGGTGCGCTGAAGAAGAAGCTTGATTTCTTCTTGACATTCCTCCAATACTACATTCAGTGTAAGGAGACGGCACCCATGGACGTCGATTTCATGATACAAGATACCTTTGCAATGCTGCGACCACAATGGAAGATTGCGTCTACCTTTGATGAGGCTAGCCAGCAGTTTACCGAAGCTTGCAAGCAGAATTATCAGAACATGGCCGTTTCCAAGGATGCGGAGGTCGAGGACGAGGATGAGGGTGGCGCTTCTGACGACGCTAGAGACCATGACCGTGATGGCGGTGAAGAAGACGGTGGATCGTCCGGCGACGAAGCTGCCGAGCCAGCAGAAACCGACACCCCAGAACATGCTTCGGATGACGAAGAAGAGCAAATTGTCGTGACTCGTCCAGAAGAACAGCGCGATCCAGAAGCGGATGCTGAATTTGACCGCGAGCTCGCGAAGCTAATGACCGAAGGTGTAGAGTCTCGTCGCTTTGCTACAAAGCAAGCCTTTGACGTTCCGCTACCAATGCGCAGAGCAGTCAAAGAGCCCTCGGCACCAGTATCAGCGCCCGAAGACCCGCAAGGCAGTCCTCCTGCTGCATCCTTGATGAACACAATGCGCTTCTCGCTCTTGAGCAAGCGCGGCAACAAACAACAAGTAAGCAGCTGTCCTCCCCCACTTTGTATTGCAACGGTGTACTGACCCTTCTAGACCCGCTCGATCGACCTGCCCTCCGACTCGACCTTCGCAGTCGCAATGCGCAGCCAACAAGAAGCAGAGCGCGCCGAGCAGCAGCGCATCAAATCACTGGTACTGAACTACGACCTCAACAACAACAGCGCCAGCGACGACGCCAACGGCGCCCCGGACCACAACGGTATGCTACGCACCATTTTCCCTTCTGCGAATGATGATTTTCACTACGTACTGCGGCCTTCGCGCCACGGGCATGGACCACACACTCAACTCGTCGGCGCCGGTGTGCTGAATGATCCGTTGTCGTTTGACTATCGGGATCTGAAGAGGTTGAGTAGACGGCGTCCTGGACGTGTTGGAAGGTCGTCGTAGTGGCTGCTACTACATCCTGCTCTTGCTTGTTTGTGGGCGCGAAAAGAGGAGGGCCTATGACGTTACCATCACGACTTACGATTACGATATGCTTTGATTTGCTTTGCGCGATATAGATACCCCCACATGCGTTTGTTTTCATCCGTACCTGCTTTGCTGTTCTGGAGCTGCAGAATGCTGACCATGGGCTTGCAGGTCTGGATGCTCATCCGGCGTATACGCAGAGATATGACAAGAGTGGCAGTACGAGGGGACCGCAAAGGGCGAGGAAGCTGCAGTTGAGTGATGTCGATTGGTGAGTGGCATCTTGGTCCTGCTTTGTAGCTCGAGTGGACGATACGTTCGATGGAGCATCTGGCTGACGTGCGCAGGACCTGATGATCATATACTTGATCATGTTACTACACAACAGCACATGAGCAAGCAGCCTTGACTACATGGCCATCAACGAAGATGACGTTATGCCTGCTTTCGGAAGCGTGCAGGGCCTGTCTGACCAATCGGGCGCTTCGATCGCGCTTCATCGACAGATACAGCCCGCGTCGAGAAGCTTAACCACAAACACAAGCGCTACGACGATGCCTGAGGCAGATATCGGGGACCCGTGGTGTGGAAGTTAGAGACTGCGTACAGCGAAGTGAGAAGCAGCGCTGGAGGAAACACGGAAAGAGTTTTGGCTTTGCATTTTAGGTGAAATGCAGACACTCGTTCAAAGATATCACAAAGAATGCAACGCAGGTCATTAGGTCATTCCACTCGACTTTCCCCATCTCCCCACCTCTCCAATGTCACACCCCCGAAAAGCGATCCACTAACCATCCCATCAACATCCTCAGCGACGCACTCCAGCCCGCTAGACCCGTGTTGCGAGTTCAATTGGGCAGATGTGAGCATCCACGACTCAGTGACCCTTGGTTGCTGACTGAGCACCACCGGCATCGAGATCAGGTTTCGAAGTCGCTGATGTCGAGGCCTGGTTGACAGTCGTGTTGAGCTGGTCGGCCACGGCGGACTCGTAGTTGTTTGTCTTGCGGCGGTGCAGGGTGCCGTATGGTGAGGCTTCGCCTGTCGCCGCGGCGTCGGAGGACACCAAGGAGCGGGTTGCGGCTGTCGAGGGCCGGGTGTAGTTGTAGTTTGGCTGGGTTTGTGCGGATGTCATTTTGGCTTTGGGGTATGGAAGTTTGTGAGGTCGATTGGTTGGCTGAAGCTTCTTTATCAGCGGTCTTGGAATTTTACTGAGTAACTGCATATCAGTACCTAGTGTATAGAATCGACGTTGAGTTCGAGCTGGATTCTGTGGAGTCTGATATTGATAAGGTATGTGTCGATGGAATCTAGAAGTGAAGAAGAAGAAAGTCAAGGAGTTGCTTGCTTATGTGCAGCTCTTCTAGTTCAGGAAGCTGGTCACACGACTGAGCGAATAATCGCGATACTGACGGATGCGTGGTCTCGATCGCAGTTGCAGTTCGCTGTTGCGGGGCATTTGTGTATGGCGGGGCAACTGTCTGGGGAAAGAGCCCCCCGAAGATCGACAATCTATCGTTCAAAAATGGCTAGACCTCTCTGGCCCTGCAGGCGCAGCAACCTTGGCACCTCCGGCAAATTGCAGTTGCCCTGAATGGTTTCTGTGGGTTACAGAATAACGAAACGGACGCGGCTGTTTTGCCGATCTGTCACGGAATCACCGCAGCAGATCGCATCGCTCTTGACTTCAACTGTACATTGTCCAGTCACAAGTCTGTATCTGTCGCTGACCTGAGTACGGGTAAGGTAGTCTGCCTCTTCTTCCGGAATTATCGAATTGCGAAGATATATCACGATCTGTCGCACCAATAGACCTCTCGGAGATTAGGCTCGCCGGCTTCCGGTCTACGTTCCACGCCATTGAAAAACGGTCGTAGTAAACCACAGAATGTAAAGTCATCATATTGTCATGCAGGAGATGATTGGATTGGTTTTAATGCACATCGACAACCTCTACGGCTGCGTTACTCTAGATTGCATTATGCGCATGCAGCCGCTGCTGAGCTGACTACACCTCACGCGACCAGACAAATTTGCATGTGGGTTTATCGACTCTAAATTTGTGAAAGCAGGAGAACTCGTACGTACAAAAGGAAATCTGAGACATTATATCGAGGAATGTGAACCTTACGAGACCAATCATACGACTCCAAACGCTTGATGCGGACTCGTCACTTGCCATAAGGTAGGCGTCAGCAGCTTGACAGCACTTTCTAGTCACACCGTTTCCATACCGTTTGATGCCGCGTACTTCCCACATCAACAAAGCAACGCACTTACATCATTGAATCGATGGTCGTTTCCGAGCTTTGACAGGTTGAGTTATTTTCCACCGTTCAGCACGATTGCCTTCGATATCTTAGGATGGACTGAGGTACATCATAAACCGGATCCGCTGTCGACTCGTTTGACCACTACCTATCTTTTCCTTTGAACTCTCATCTCACTCTTGACGAAACGAACGATCATGTCTCGCACTATGGCCTCTCTTACCCTCGACACTTCGGTCGGGAACAAGCCTCAATCCCTCCACAGATACTTGGATAATCTTGGACCTATGTCGAGTCTTCCCACACCAACGATGGATCGCCCCGCCCAATCCTTCAGTATTCAAGCAGTCAATGTTGTAGACTCGATATATGATGACCGCAAGACACTCCGAGGTATGTGCAATCGATCTGTTCTACGATCGACAAGCAATTGACGCAGACCAGGAATCGCAAAGAAGTTTTCGCAGACGTGTACAAGAGCCAGCCAAGGAGAAAGACTTCTGGCCGCGGATGTCATGGAATATTTGGAAGCAGCACACCTACCACTCGAAAGCCTCACCTTGACCTACAATATCTTGGTCGAACTCAGCAAGCCTACAAGTACCCTCATCAGGAACGATTCCTGCAATGCTGGCGAATATCTCATCGACGAAGAGAGGATGTCATGCAGATCGGAGCTTCTCCTTTTGGCATCGCTTCAGCTTGCAGCATCTTTCCACGACAGCCGAACCTCTTCATGGACCGACTTGAACGTCGACGCCATTCCCCAAGACCTCGACGTTGAGGAGCTCTGGAGAGCGTCGGCGGATTTGTTTGAAAGAGTCAGCAAGCGTTTGCCCTCATTGGCCTCCCAAGAAGCGCATATAACCACGCTGAAGACGCTTGAGGTTGGATACGACGCTCTTGCTTCTCCGTTCGAGGGAGGTTTCTTGAGAAAGAGGTCGATTCGAAAGGCGGCTGGCTACTTCGATGGCTACTGAAAGGCCACTGAAAGGCTACTGACTCGCATGTCGGGAGACTGGCATCTGCTGGACAACTTTGAAGGAAGAAGAGTTTCCTCGCGCGGGACATGGATATCTTTGGTCGATCTTAAATGTATCATTCAGCCGGACCGAGATCGTCCAGAGCAGGAATATGCGGGGCCGACTCGCAGATCTCATGTGCGGGGAAAGGCAGGAGCACCTTCAGGGTTTTGAACCTCACTTATGATTCACGATGATTTGTTTATGTACTCTATGACAATACGAATACCGATAATGTCTCTCTGACTTTTACGTTCCTACTACAATGCTCTCCAACTTGATGCTGCCCACCATCGGTAGGCAGCCTTGAGAAGATGTCCCTTTGCCGTATTGCTCTGGTCGTACCTGACTATCTCGGAGCTCTTCCCCGCAGCTACGCGCCTTCACCCAAACCATCGCCAACATGACTTGGAGGATGCGGGGTAATAGGTCGAGAAGGCTGAGACTAAGTAACCAAACACGATGCAGAGCGTTGCATGTGAAGCCGCGGGTACAAGCCCATTGCGTGTCACTCAACAGGTACCTTCTGTCAGGCTCCAGCCGTCTCTGAACCCCTCATTGCCCAAGTCAGGTAGGTACATGTAGCTCGGGACCTCGTCAACCGTGTAATCGTTTCGTTCCTTCCTTTACACCACCAAAAGCCCAGGTAGCTAGTCTAGTACAGTACCTTTGTTTTCCAGCGCTTGCTTCCTCACCACCCCTCACTCTACAAACATGGCGACCACCACTCGAGAGCGGAAGCCTTCCACCGGTGCTCCCATTGGAGACCTCATGGGTCCTGTCGGACCGCAAGGAATGACCAGACCCAAGCACAAGCGTACAGTCACCGGTCTCGGACCTGCAGAAATCAAAAGTATTGAGGCTTCAATCCCTGAACCTCAAAGAGATGCCTGGAAGAAACACTCAGCACAGGGTTTCAAGACAAAGGATGAGTTTGAGAATGAAGCCGTCAAGCACATCGAGACGACTCTTGCGAGATCTCTCTTCAACTGTGATGAAGCAGCCGCTTATGGAGGCACCGCCTTGGCTTTCCGTGACCGCTTGGTCATTGAGTGGAACAAGACTCAGCAAAGACAAGCTACCGCTGATCAGAAGAGAGTCTACTACTTGTCCCTCGAGTTCCTCATGGGCCGTGCTCTCGACAACGCCATGCTCAACGTCCGTCTCAAGGATGTAGCGAGTCGTAAGTCTATCGTCGTTTATATTATACGGCCACTCACTAATCTGCTCACAGAGGGTATTTCTGAACTCGGTTTCCGAATGGAGGACATCATCAGCCAGGAACGAGATGCTGCTCTGGGTAATGGAGGTCTCGGCCGCTTGGCAGCCTGTTTCCTCGACAGTCTAGCAACTTTGAACTATCCAGCCTGGGGTTACGGACTGAGATACAGATATGGTATCTTCAGGCAAGAGATCGTCAATGGATACCAGGTTGAGGTCCCTGATTACTGGCTGGATTTTAACCCATGGGAGTTCCCACGACACGACGTGACGGTTGATGTTCAGTTCTATGGCAGTGTCAGCAAGCACCAGGACGCATCGGGCAAGACCGTGTCGGTATGGGAGAATGGCGAAATTGTCACCGCCACCGCTTTTGACGTGCCTATTCCAGGGTACGGTACTCCAACAACCAACAATCTGCGTCTGTGGTCCAGCAAGGCTTCGAGCGGAGAGTTCGACTTTAGTAAATTTAACTCTGGCGAGTACGAAGCATCCGTCCAGGACCAGCAACGAGCCGAAACCATCTCAGCTGTCCTCTACCCCAACGACAATCTCGAACGTGGAAAGGAGCTTCGTCTCAAGCAGCAGTACTTCTGGTGTGCTGCATCATTGTTCGATATCGTCCGCCGCTTCAAGAAAACCAAAAAGGCTTGGGGCGAGTTTCCATCTCAAGTCGCTATTCAGCTCAATGACACACATCCAACCCTAGCCATTCCAGAACTCCAACGCATTCTCGTCGATCAAGAAGGTCTTGATTGGGATGAAGCATGGAGCATCGTGGTAGCAACCTTCGGCTACACCAACCACACCGTCATGGCTGAGGCGCTCGAGAAATGGTCCGTACCTCTGGTGCAACATCTCCTGCCTCGTCACTTGCAGATCATCTACGACATCAACATGAACTTTCTCCAGTTTGTCGAGCGTAACTTTCCGAAAGATCGTGACCTGCTCCGGTCTGTGTCTATCGTCGAAGAATCTCAGCCAAAGATGATTCGTATGGCCTTCTTGGCTGTTGTCGGTTCTCGTAAGTGGTCGTGTTATTGTTCGGGGTGACAAGTCGCTAACTATGAGTTCTCTAGACAAGGTCAACGGTGTCGCTGAACTCCACTCCGATCTGATCAAGACGACCATTTTCAAAGATTTTGTCAAGATCTATGGACCAGACAAATTCACGAATGTCACCAACGGAATTACTCCACGCCGTTGGTTACACCAGGCAAATCCTCGTCTCTCCGAGTTGATTGCTTCCAAGATTGGCGGAGATGACTACCTCAAAGATCTCACTCAGCTCAAGGAGATCGAAAGATACGTTGATGACAAGGCCTTCAGAAAGGAGTTTCATGAAATCAAATACGCCAATAAAGTCCGTCTGGCCCAATACATCAAGGAGCACAATGGAATATCCGTCAACCCAGCTTCTCTTTTCGACATCCAGGTCAAACGTATGCACGAGTACAAGCGCCAACAGCTGAACATCTTCGGAGTCATTCATCGCTACCTGACTTTGAAGTCAATGTCTGCCGAGGAGAAGAAAAAGGTTCAGCCAAGAGTGACCATCTTTGGTGGCAAGGCAGCGCCAGGATACTGGATGGCAAAGACCATCATCCACTTGATCAACCAAGTTGGTGCTCTGGTCAACGACGACAATGAGATTGGCGATCTTCTCAAGGTGGTCTTCCTCGAGGACTACAACGTCAGCAAAGCGGAGATCATCACTCCGGCAAGCGACATCAGCGAGCACATCTCTACAGCTGGTACTGAAGCTTCTGGTACATCTAATATGAAATTTGTCCTGAACGGTGGATTGATCATTGGTACCTGCGATGGTGCCAACGTAAGTCACATGCTCAACACTTATATGGCTATGACACTAACATCGTGTTAGATCGAGATTACCCGTGAAATCGGCGAACAGAACATCTTCCTCTTCGGCAATCTCGCAGAAGACGTCGAAGACCTCCGCCACGCCCACTTCTACTCCGAATTCAAGCTCGATTCCGACCTCGCTGCCGTGTTCGACGCAATTCGCAACGGCATGTTTGGCGATGCAGGCCAGTTCTCTGCCCTCGTTAACGGCATTGTCGACCACGGAGACTACTACCTCGTCTCGGATGACTTCCACAGCTACATTGAGACTCACAAGCTCATCGACGAAGCGTACAAGGACCAGGAGGAGTGGTTGACCAAGTGTATCACTGCCGTCAGTCGCATGGGATTCTTCACCAGTGATAGGTGTATCGACGAGTACGCTGAAATGATTTGGAATGTGGAGCCTCTTCCTCCAGCTTCGAACGGATCATGAGCATCAGTAGTGGATCTTTGTTTCGGAGGAAGAGATATGAATGATGATGCTTTCAACCCGGCGTAGATTACGAGATTACAGCTTTATGAATACAAGCTCTGTAACCGAAACTTGGGATGCTCGCGACAGCTTGTCTACTCACGTGAACCACGTCAACGATTCCGTATGTTTCTCCAAATATGAGACGTGGTCGAGAAACCTACGAGTGTAGCCTGTGCTGTGAACAAGGACTCGATCAAATGAAGCGACCAGAGTTCTGGAAAACAGTAGCACTCTTAGCAAAAGAACTGTCTGGTATACATCGGGTGCAACCGATTACCCGTAGACAGAACGACGCTTGAAAATCAGAAATCGTAACACATCACTGCCTCGCAGGCATCAAAGTCCAGGCCACGCCCGCAGCTCAAACCCGTCACGCCGCCCCCACCTCGGCCTCGGGCAAATCAACCAGCACAAGCCACACCGGATTAGCGGGCTTGTACAGCACATCCATAACGGCAGCATTAACCAACAACGACTCGGCGCCCCTCCGCAGCGGTCTTCGCGCAGTAGTCTCACTGACATCGACCTCGACGAAGCCGTTGCGCGTGGCCTCGAGCCCATCGTACCCGACGCGCTTGACGCCGTCGTCGCTGATCTCGTCGGCCCAGTGCCTCTTGAAGTCCTTGATCGTCACCGACGACGTCGCGGTGGCGTCGCACTTCGGTCCCGGCGGCCACGCGATCCGTTGCGCGCCGTGCGACTCGTGGATGTGCCCGAAGCAGTGCAGCAGCGGGCGGGAGCGCATCAGGGCGCGGAGGAGGTGTGGACACCCCGCGAGTGCGCCGGTCGTCGTGCGGTCTAGATTTGCGTAGGGCGGGCCGTGGGAGAGCAGGACGTCGATTGGGCGGTCGTTGGAGTCCGTGGTGTAGGACGGTACGGGGTTTGTGCAGGCGGATTTTGCGCCGATGAGGGCGGAGAGGCGTGGGTTGAAACGGTCGGTTTCGAGGGGGTAGGCGAAGGCCCAGTTGCAGAATTCGGGCTGGTAGGGGGTTGCGTACAGCTGGGGGCGTCAGTCTTGTTTTCGTGGATGATAGGGCTAGGTGAAAGAGGGAAATGGGTACCTTTAATGATGCTCCGTTCTTCAAGTTGATGGTGTGGATGCCTTCTTCGAGCATCGTGACGCCTTCTTTCTTCGCGCGTCCATCTTTGTCGAACCAGAAATCTGTGGCTTCTTTCCAGAGGTCTTTCCGTTCTTCGAGGCTCAGGGCTAGGTTGTGAGGGTTCTCTTTCATCCACTCCCTGTCTAGTGTCCGGTCGTGGTTTCCGGCTATAACGATCTTGACGGGGGCATCGATTTTCGCGAGCATGTCAAGAGTCTTGTGGTACTCGTCTATACCGCCGTGCATTGTCATGTCGCCTGGCCCGATCAGTACTTTGTTGTTCTTTCAATGGTATGCTATCCACTCGAAGATCCGAACGATGCCAGAAAATAGAAACCATCAACGATAAGAGAAGCGAAGGAGAAGACCAAGTACTGTACACCTTCCTCCCCCAAAGCACTGAGACACCGCCTTCTCCCTACCAGCATAAGAAAATCAACATACCACAATGCAGCACCACATCCGCACTCGGCAACGGCTCCTTGAACGCCCTCCACTCCTCCCCTCCCTCCTCCTCTGTCCTCGACACCAGCTCCGCGGAATGCGTATCACTCAACACCAACACCCTCGTCCTGACACAGTCCTTGACGCCGCCATTCATGCCCGACGTCGCCTCACACGAGGCCTCTATCGTCGGTGCGCGTCTGGGATTGGCCATTGAGGACCGTGTGCTTGAATGTGAGCGTGGAGAGAAAGTGGTGTTGCCATTTTGCGCGGAGGGAGACAAGGCTTGAGGGTCCCGCGAGGAGATGCGGCGGAGCAGGGTGCGGAGTTCGGAGGGCATGGTCGGTCGCTGCTGTTGAAGCTCCAACGCAACACAATCGGGTTCAGTGACGTCTTTAGCTTTGGTGAAATAGTAGTCGCGGTCTCGAAAAGCGATGAGAAGGAATACTAGGAAATTATAGGTTGAGAAGGAATCAGGTCATGTGTGTCTCTCATGCCATGGCCGGGTCACGTGCAGTATTGGCGCATGCAGTGCTGCAAAGAGGGTGTTGTGCGCCCTACGCGATTTCCCTCAGTCGCACAAGACAACGTAGATGAAGAACATTTTTCTCAGACGACTTTATATGCTGTGTTACAACGAACAGACAGAGGTCGGCTGCTGGCACAAGTCGCGTATCAATAACCTACGTACGAAATACCAAGGCTTGGTCTGAACTTACACATTCCTGGGCTGGTATCGATTAGACACTAACCTGTCGTCGGAAACTTTACCAAGAAGCTACGGTTAGTGTTGTTACACGGATCCTGGAGATACATCTCGAAAAGAAAATCCACAAGGGTATCAATATACTACTCTATACAAAATGTCCATCTATCTTTCCGCCTTGCTCAAACTCAGGAAACTCAGACGCTTCCTCAACGACGATCTCCTAGAACGAGGTCGTTTCTCCGTCTCGGTATCACTTTCACTTCCGACCTTTGCGTCTGTTGCAGCCATCGTCGCGGCTACGTCTTCGGTCTTGCTGACCGGTGCTGGATCGTTCCATACGCGCGACTCGACCCTCCACAGCCCACTCGGGTAGATGGCATACAGTTCTGGCTCGAACATTATCTCAAACTTGTCGCGCAAGTCGTGCTTGATGGCTAGGCGACTGTCAAAGTGTGTCTGCAGTGCAGACTCGATCGCTCTTGCATGCTCTTCGAGACCCACATAAAGGGCTTTTTGCAACAGTGATCTCTCGTCGTATTCGTCCTCGATGCTGTCATTGGCGGTCGACGTGCCAGTTATCGACGTCTGCTCCGATCGTGCTCCTTCGAGAAGTAGCTTGTGGTAAGTCGCCACACTGTCAACCGAGTCTGATTCAACCGAAGCACGGATCAACCGGACCAGTTTATCGTCATCCTTATTGTCAGTGTTAGAAGCAGACCGAGCAGCTTCGGCAATGTCCAAGGTCTTTCTGTGTGTACGGTCGATGGCAGCTTGGACTGGTGACAGAGTGACCGACTCTTCTCTCACAATCTCACTTCTGCCCACCAAAGTCGGCAATGGCTCACTTGTATGATAAATCGTCTTTTCGACAGTTTGATCCATCACAGATACGCCCGGCTTCTCTTGCCTGGTGGACGTCGCAAATGTGGTTGGCCGCGACGTAAGATGGAAGACGCGGAAGAAGGGCGAAATATTGCTCTGCTGATTGATGGGGTGGAGGTGATTTCTGTTGACATTGACTGAGCTGATTCTCAACACAGGTGCGTCTGTAGAATCTTTCGGAGCTGGAACACCGGGGTGTACGACCACAGCTGTCGGATACTGTTGTCGCATCTTGTTGGCGAACTTGGCCGTATCCTCGTCTGGCGCAGCTTCAAACACAAAGGATTTGCCAGAAACTGTCGATGGCAGTCCGCTTTCACTGAAATTGACCCGGAAGTATCTCGGTGTACGATAGCCTTTTCCAGTCGTGAGGACCTTGTACACTTCTGCCTGCTCCTCATGTGCCTTGATCAGATGGTTCGAGTCGAACAATGCTGCATAAGCTTTGTTGCGGTCTTCAAGAGCCGAAAGTACACGATCCCAACAATGCCCTTTCTTGAAAAGGTCGTTCATCCTCGAGAACAGGACTTCTTGTCGCTGCGCAACACTTTGCGAAGGCAGGTCTAGCTCCGGATACGCCTTTGCCGGCACTGCTTGCAGCGACGAGTCCGAGTCCAGAACGTCCACGTGAAGCTGTAGAGCCAGAGCAGCTGCTGAGAAATTACCAGCTTTGGCTTGAGTGGCAGAGATATCATGCACGTGTCGTACGTAACTGTCTTCGTTGTTGGCCGCTTTGAGATATTCGAGCAAGCGCATCCGTTGCTCAAGATCGCTAGCAGCTCCTTCCCCACGCATGGCGTGAACGTGAGATAAAAGATCGACGAGCTGTCTGGTCTTCTGTAGCATGTCCATGACAGCTTTATACAAGTCCGAAGCTCGGGTGTCCTTGAGTTTCACAAATTGCGCTTGAAGACTGTGCAACAGCATTGCGGCTTGAGACGGCTCAAAGCGGTGGTCCCGGAACGCAGCATCGAAAGAGTCGGCAAAAGCGGATTGTACAATGTCGAGGTTAGCTGACAACTCCCATTCTGCTATGATCATCGATCGCAATATTTCAAGCGCTACTCCTCGGAGACCAGAGTGCAGAGCCAGACCAGCACTGATGATCGAGGGAATAAGCTTTGTGGTGAACTGGACTTGGAAGCCGCCAATCCGGTCAATACCATAGAGTTCGCGGGCATCTTCGTCGTTCTCCCAGCCAAGCGCATTCCAAGCACGTTGAAGCAGAACAGCTGCGACTTCGCGGATGTCTCCGCCAATGGTCCAAATGGCTCGCCGTTTTTGATCACTATAGTCCTCCATGATCACAGCAGTGCTGGTGACTAGAGCAAAAACGGCATCGAACCATTGCTCCCAGACAGCCTCGTCGAATCCCATCACGTCTTCTGCGTCTTCCAGTTGAGCAGAATCGGGGAGCGCTCCCAATAGATTACCCAACAGCCAGTTGAGAATGCGTGTCTGACATTGTGCAAACGAAACTGCAAAACTTAACCATGACTCTGGAAATGCTTCACCCATTTGAATCGACCGGAGGACAGTTAGCAAGCGACTCGCGTCTGTCTCGCCAATCTCCACGTCCCCGTTAGTGTAATGATCACTAGTATCGTTCCCAAGAAGTCCCTCCTGGAAGAAGCCACCAATGACAGCTGTTAGCTCGAGCAAGATCTCATTTGGTACTCGATCAGCATCGACGGTAACACTTTGAAACGGGTGACTCGTCTGGAACAGAGGTGAGAAAGTGAGTTGTTTGCGCACCTTGCGCTTAGCTTTGGTTGCGGCGCTGGGAGGGCTGTTCTTGATGGCATCGTACGCACCGCATAGCTGCATAACATAGTATTGAGCTTGCATGTGAGCCATGTACGGTTGCTGGTGTCTGATGACGGTGCAGCAGAGGCGCAGAGTAGTGATCATCTTCTCGTTCACGGCGTTGTCTTCTGGCCAGTAAGGTCGTAACCAACTTGCAGTCTTGGTGATGATCTTGGCTTGCATCTCCTCTTCTTGAAACATATCCAAGCATGAGATCCTATGGATCATGACCAACCTCTGAAGTCGCAATTGGGACTTGCCAAATGAGCAGGCATCTACAATAGCGATTGCTAGACCAAGCGTTTGGGTAGGAGACAGGACTGTCGCAATCTCAGGCAACCACGACGCAAAACACTGTGCCACGATTACCTGTGTTGGCAAGGCCAAGGAATTGCTGTTGGTCAGGAGAACCATGACATCTTCGAAGAACTCTCTTAATTCTCGATGGAGAACGCGGAATTCGTCCTCTTCATCATCTTCAACAGAGAGACGGGAAAAGGAGAACTTGAGGACGTAATCCGTGACTTTGAGTGCCGCCCTCAGATTCCTGCCGTTTCTTGCATCGAACGGATTTGACAGGAGCGATCGAAGAGCTCTGATGAGATAGAGACGAGAGGAATACGTGCATTGCCGTTCCGCTACGTAGTCGTCTACCAGCTTCGAGAGATGCGGGTAGCGGCGATCCGTGGTCAAGCGAAAGACCTGAGTTAGAGCTTTCAGAGTTGCTTCTGCGAGCTCATCTCCTGAAGGATCTTGACCAGATTCTTGGAACTCGGGGCACCTTTCGTGTATGGCGTCCAGTGCTGTAAGGATTGGAACGAAAAACTTGACGATTTCCTCATCAGGGACGTGCTGAAAGCGATCCAGCAGTGACATGTAGTCATCGGAATCCACTCTTTCAAGATGAAGTAGCTCAAGGATGTCGCTGTTCTGCGTCGCGGTGGTACTGCTAAGATACGTCTCGACGCTGATGGACGCCATGGCCGGATTATTGACCCTTGACAGGGCTTTCAGTGTAGCGGGAAGCGAAAGATATGCGCCTCGTCCGTCGATGAGATTTGCCGTAAACTCGTTGTAATCCCAAAGAGCGAGTGACTGTTGGCCATCTTCTGGAAATCCAAACTTTTCATTCCACAACGGAACCCAAGCCAGCGCGAATGGAAAATAAGGACCATCAGCAAGACTCATGATGATATGTGCTTTCGAAACTTCGTCAGAGGGCACAGACAATCTTATTGTCTGGTTCCACGATTCACCTCTGTCAACGGCAGGTGTCCTAAATGCGGTATGCGGAGCTCGATTTGAGGTGGGGTAGATGCAGTCTTCGATGCGTCGGCCATCTGATGTTCTCACTTCGAGGGTCACCTGAAGGTTGCGCAAGTCTGTCTCAGTCTTTATGGGAAGACTACCGACGTTTGGATCGAAGCTTCGAGCATTTGCTGGCAGAACAGGCTGTTTTAGCGTGACATAGATGTCGCTTCTCGGTACTCTGGAGTCTCCGTTCAGACCAAGAGCAGGTGTGCACTGAATCTGGCGTAACAATGCTGGCTTCTCCCTGATGAGGGTGCTGACGTTGTCATGGGCAAAAGACTGAAGCTTCAGTGTAAGTCGTCCAATGGCCTCGGCCTTGGTAAAGCGTCCGGTCGGACTGTGACAGAGGAGTCTGAGGACGTCATCCCAACCATCGCCCTTGGTCTGTTCTTGCGGTCCGTCATCGAAAGGTGCTGCAGGGGTCCAAAAGATCATCGACACCTCGGCAGCATCTTGTTTGGTAAGCAGGGAGCTGACAGGTACGGCTGCCCATCCAGCAGCGCGTCTGAGCTTCTTGTCGCCAGTGGAAGGTCTGGCTTGCGAATCGTTCTGGTTCATGTTCGGGCTTTGCGACGGGTTGTTGCGTTGCAGCTTTGTGCGCATGGATGCACTGGTTGGTGGCCTCGAGTTATCAGCGGCGTCAGAACCTCGTCTCGAACGCATGTTCCCAAGAAGACTCTTCCGACGCGTGTTGCCTTCTGTATATCCTGCCTGTTCGTCGACCCTGCCAGTGGCCGCGGCCGTCTGTGGAGGTTGAGCAATTGTGTTAGTGGCCCGTCTGAAAGGCTCGTCACGGAACAGTCTACAGATCAGGTAGAGTCTGGTGTCTGATTCGTCTTCTCCGCCCACATCGGCCTTGCTGAGATTCGTGAACAGAGTTCGCGAGACATCCTCGGTCAACTTGACGATCTGCATGGCGTCGTCAACGAAGAGCTCGACTGCAAAAGCCTCGGAAACAGGCCGTGGTCGACCGCTGCCTGAAACGGCACATAGATACATGTGGAGCATTGCAGGTTCGCCCAGGTGTTGCGGCAGATCTCTGATATCGATCAACAAATGGTTCAGATGTGTGTCTTTGGCGATCGAGGGTATTGGCTTGTTGCGCAGACTCATGACAGATTGCAAGGTCAACATGTCCGCCAGACTATCTTTCGCAGTCAACATTCGACCGTTCTCTGCGATACTCCGGACTATGACATGATTGTCAACCATCTTATTGCCCTTGATCAGATCCCATACGACTTGTTCACGCAGTGTTGCGAGCTCTTTTTGTGTAAGGACATTGTGCGCGAGCTGTTTCCGGGCGTCATTGAGGCGGTCCACAAGAATGGACAAGTCCTCAAGGCCTTTGTAGTCGTGCTGCAGCACGAAAGAATGTAGCTTGGTAGAATGCCATTCGCGTATACAGGATGAAATGTCGCCAATAAGGGGTTCCTTGATGTTGTCTTTACTGGTCTCTCCAACTCTTAATGCAGGCAAGGGAGCTTGCTCCTTCACGGCGGTAGGGCTTCGGGACTCGGGGTCGAGTGGGACAAGCGCACCATCTTGCAAGGTACGTCTTTTTGACTGACTCTCCCCGTCCTCCTCATGCGACAGCACGCCATTGGTCAGCTTCTCGCCATTTGCTCCAGCTCGTGCTTGGTCGTTGTCGGTTTGCGCGACGCCTTCACGTATTTGAACGCAACCTCGGGGAAAGATGCCAGCGTAGGCTCGAGGGCGAAGAGGCTGCGAATTGTTGTCGTTCAGGGCAGAGAGAACAGATGGTTGCGAGAGAAGCCAGCCTCTGCACCATTGCGCACTCTTGAGACCATTGACTTCGGTAATGTAGACTTCGTCTCCGATTTGAAGAGCCAAGTCGTCTGCTTCTGTCGGGTCGAAGTGGTGCACGCATACAGCATGTACAATGCTTCCCAAAGGCCTCCAGGGCATCTTGGCTTCCAATTCTACAGCATTGACTGCAGGAGTTGTGTGTCGCAGTCGTCAATCGCAGATGTCTGGTGGATGTGGATTGGTCGGGATTCGTCGTCACAGCTTCTCGGTTGGCGGCTCGACGTTCCGCGTACTTCAACGGCTTTACCAATTGCTTGGATAGAGTAGAGGGCTTATGTTGATTCACTGATGCGATGGAACGAGCGACTGTCGGTAAATTATGGGAAAGCACAAAAGGATGCGACGTAATTGAGAGTGGTCAAGACCAATGGATGAGATGGCTGAAACCAGCCGACAAGTTTAAATCGGGTCGCGGAGACCGTGGACCCAGGGCAAGAACCCATTTTGGGATTTTGGCTATGCTTGGCGGTCGATCACCCAAGATAGGTAAGTACGGAGTAATCACATGGATTTTCGTAAAACTCTCTGTTTAATGAGTGGAAGGTGCGACACGGCCGTACCTGAGTGGTGCCTGAAATGCAGGTGCACTTCCAAGGTACATGTACATGTACCTTAAGAGCGCTGCCTGTTTAGCCCGCCTGGGTCCCGCATGTCTTCATCAGTCAGTTTCTCTTCCGCGACAGCGGCAGCGACAGCGACATCGCCAGCGATATGCTTAGTCATCAGGATGGCGACACGGAAGATCACAACTAGTTATAGTATACCGTCATGAGCTAGATTGAGTTCGTTGCACGACAAGTTCGCGAATGTTTACTCTGTTCGACACAAGCTGCGAAAGTGAAGCGGCGGATAAAAGGTCTGTTCGATCGAGTAGTTCCACGAGACCGCTTCTTGGGTTTCTGTACTACTGATCGACGTAGCTCGGTACCTGCTGTCAAGGTACCGGTCGTGAGTAACAAGATTTCGAGTGGACATTGGTATTGAACCCAGGCCAGGTACACTATACGCCGTTCCGTTTGTCACATCTTGGGTTTTTTGCTCCCGATCGCATGTTTCATATCTTGCAGTCATCTAAGAATTGACGATAGAATTGTCGAAGCAAAAGTCCAAAAACGTGCAATGGTTCAGGATATCGTAGTATCATTAATCGAAATGACTAGGTCGAAAGGATCGTTCACATGTCCCATACTGTCCTCCTTTATACTCCAGGGTATCTTCCTCTATTCCCAATCCAACGCCATGGTTCCTCAACATGGAGCATAGTGTCTCATGGCTGATGCGCAGCTCCTGGTACCACTTCACTGCTCTTCTTTCTGAGCCCTTCGAAGCGTTGATGCAGGTCGATATGGCCTAGACTCTGCGTCACGTCGTCGATGCTATCTTCTTGTATGATCTCCCAATTCATATCGCCTCGCAACCTTTTCACCACGTCTAGTGTCGCTTGCAATTCGGATTCCAGATTGTTAAGTGGTGGGCTGTTTGCATCGCTCTCCGCTGACTCGAGTGTTTTCCTGTGAATCTGCAGGAGTCTGCAAAGTTGGTCTGTCGTAATGTGCTTCTCGGCTGCGCCGTGCGTCTTTCGAAGGGGTGATCCGACATGATTGCGATCAAGCGTACCGTCCAAGGACTGCACAGCAGAGTGTCTCGTGGATGGCGATCGTGGCGCAAGACTCTGCCGCTGCGTTGAGCGCGATGGTGACGGGCTCCTCCTCGATCGATCAAACGGGTCTACAGGCTCTGCACTGGGAGAGCGGGCCTCTAACCTCGGTGCTTGGGAGACGTTGAGCCTGGATGGTTTCTTTCGCAGGAATCCCGTATGCGGTGACTTGACAGCTGCCGGTGTTGTGGGTTCTGCGTCTTCATGAGTCGGAGACTGCGCTCTCTGGAGACGAATGATTTCCGCTGAAGATATGACCTTGCGCAGTGGTGGACGTACAATAGGTGAAGCTGGATTTATAGCCCCAATAGTGCTAATTCCAAATTCTGGCACAGGCGTCTGCTGGCGCACGGGAGCTGTCGTGTCCCATAGAAATATGGTCCCATCAGCTGCTGCAGTCACCAACTTCGAGGTTGGTGTGGTTTCCGATCCGTTTGCGCTTGAGCTGATCAGAGCGATATCAGTCACGCCCTCAGTGTGTCCGGTGTCACGCGCCAGAAGCGTGCCGTCTTCCGAGTATAAACGTATCGACTTGTCTGTACTAGACACTCCAGCAATGACCGGAGGTCCAGTGGCCGACGGCAGATGGACAAGGCTGGACAAGATCACGGGATCACCGCCCTCATAGTCCGAAGACTTGAATGCGTGAGTGGTCTTGCCATTGGAAAAGTTAATTAGCTGGACGTGTCTGTCCGACGTAGAAACAAGAAGAGTATTCTCGTACGTCGATAAGCGCATCGAAGTAGGCGTGCTTTTTATTGTGATCGTTTTGCTAATAGCAAAGACCACTGCCCCACTCCCATCTTCAAGTGCTTGTCGGACGACGATTGTCCTGTCCGCAGAGCATGATATGATCTGCTTTGACTGGCCAAATATGACGCCTGTCACGGCCCCAGCATGCTCGTCGAGGGTCTGTAAGAGCTCAACCTGATTCTGGTGCCATCTGAAGACCTGCAGAGATCTATCTCGGCTCGCCGAAACTATGAAACAGCATGTCGCATCCTGGTAGATAGTGATGTCGTTAATATCTGATGCGTGCGCCCGTATGCTGGTGACCTCGTGTCCCGTCCCAATATCAAAGACCCGCAAAACACCATAGCGATCTCCCGTTGCAATCAGAGAAGCAGAAAAGGGTACCGATACAGTCTTCAGCTCATTCGTGATATCATACATGTCGTTTACTTGGTCGAGCTGAGCGGCCATTGACCAAGCCAATTGACCACCTTTCGTCCAGCCCATGATAATGCCACCAGCGGACCATGTGAGGAAGCTCATATCCCGGCCTTGCAGAGCAGGAGCAGATCTAACCCCCAACACAGGGTCTGCATGCGCGGCGAGCGTTTTCAGTGTCGATAGTGACGTAGTTCCGTCGATTTCGTGAGATCTTGCACGGAGTTGGATGCGACGCTGTCTGTCGACCGTGACAAGTACATTTGGCAAAAGGCCAAGAGCAGTGCCATGATTAGCTACCGTTGGTCTACCTTGCTTCGGGCTCGAAGCAGCCGACTCAGGTGCCGGTGTGGCTGCGCGATCGATCTCGGAAGCTGAAACCACACGATATTTGCCGTCAGATAGTGCAACAAACACGTCTCGAGACCCGCTCGATGTGGCTGCAGTAATTCCTGCTTCGAGCTTGGAAGCTAGACGTAGCGTCTGTTGTCTCTCTGTGTCGTCCAACAAGCAGACATGTCCTGCTTCCGTGCAGACCACGGCAGCAGTGTCGGAGATCGGTGATACAGATATGAATGTCTCGTCTAGAAGCGCGTTGAGGAGAGTGTTTCGGCCAGCCAGTGGTTTGTGTGAAGGTCCCGATAATATGTTGGTCTGGTCTCCAGGAGTGCTCGAGACTGGACTCGGATCATCCGGTCTCCAGACTTTGATGAACCGAAGTCCTACAGTTATCAAATTCCTACCAATCCATGCGATCTGTTTCACGGTGGTGGTGCATTTGTTGCTTGCAAGCAGTGTCGTAGCACCAGTTCGTTCGTCGACCTCCCAAATGTACACAAAGCCGTCGTTGATCGTGCCGAGAGTTGCAAGAAGCTTCGAATCGGGACTGAATGCTATCGCAAGTACACCAAAGCCATGCTCCGAGATGATGGCTGCCGGGGAGTCCATAGATGGCTTGTCGGTCACCGGAAATACCAAAACCCTCGGTCGATATCCAGTCTCACCTACAGCGAGCCACTTGCCATTCTTGCTTATCGAGACTGCCGTGGCTGCTTTGACACGATCTTTTGCATGGCCGCTCTTCCCGCTAGGCGAGTCTGTAGTGTCCTGTGGTCCTGTTGCAAAGGGAGAGTCTTCACGACTGCTGCGGTTCGTGATACGCTTCCTGGGATCCGCGGCGGCCGACGACGTTTGTAGGTTTGTGTTCGAAGATGGTGGTCTATTGGCGGTATATTGAGAGGCATGCGCTCGGAAGAAGCGCTGGCTCACATTGAGGTCCGCATCTACAGTCGCAAGTACACCAGCAGCTCCCGCAGTGTACGCAAAGCTGCTCGTTCCGGGGTGGACGTCGAAGCAGTTGGCAGATCCGCAGGTAGTCCCAATGACCTGTTGTAGACTCAGTCCCAGCTCTTGACGTGTAGTCTTGGTCGGGGACCGCGGGTTCGGGCTTTTAGCGAACGGAGATCTGGTTGGGGTCTCGCGTTGACGAGCGAAAGAGTTCATGCTGGTATTTCCTTCTGTCTCTTTTCAAGCACAAAGGATCCAGAAAAACTCCATGGTAAGGACAAGATCATTTCTAGTGTGTTACCGACAAGACATGGACGCGTCTCGAAGGGGAAAGTTGAGGAATGATGCAATTCGGACGGACCAACTTTCACCTCAGGTACGAGGAGAATGGAAAGCAGAGCATCTCCGTATTGTACAGGATTCAATCGAGGACGTGTTTGCCATTAGTATCAAGCAGACATTGAATCTGAGAATATATTTTAATGTTTGTTTATCTGACAGGGTGGACATCCCGAGCACGCCGAGGTGTCCACCATGGAGGGGCTTCGCCAAGACTGAGTGACGGTGATCTCATCGCTGTCGGCGTTCATGTTGCTCTGTATTCCAGTAGGTAAAAGGCGCCCTCTATCTTTCCACATCTTCAACTTCCACGACATACGAAGAACCATCATTGACTGTCCACTCGGGCTCCAGATGTAATGACGAGTCTTTTGCAAATCTCCAAGTCAAGGGTTACTGAGTAGTTCATGCTCATCCATAGAGCATCTCAATGTGATGCTCAGAGTTTGTGCTCCGCTTCGAAGGAAGCAGCAGGTTTCTTCCCCTGAGCCCTGACGGCCTGGGGGTGAGGGGGTGCCGGACGAGCATCGTGTATGGACCTAAGGCGCCACTCACTACGGCGCACACCAATGTCCCATAGCTTTCTCCATGTGGTGTAAAAGTCCCCGAGCTTACTGGATGGGCCTGTCTGAGAGCTGACGAAATCAGGGCGCGGCTCACTACGGGACACACCATCCTCCTCCCCCGATTTCCTCCATGGGCCTGTCTGAGAGAGCTCGTCTGCCAAGATGGTCGCATCGTGAATAGCATTGTTGTACCCTTGGCCTCCGATGATGGGTTCTGCGTGTATAGAATCTCCAATGAAGAGCACCCCCTTCTCCGCCAGGCTTTTCAAAGAATATTGTTCAGGAACATGAACGGTTCTCATTAACCAAGAAAGCTTTCTATCAGTCTTCATCTCTCTAATGTCAAAGACCCTTGACCAAAGTGCAGGGTACCCATGCTTCGTCTCATGAAGCAGACGCACCTCGTCGAAGAAGCTTTCGTGGATTACATTCGCTTCTCCAGTCGACCTGTCGGGCTTGCACAATGGGTCCATCTTGCCCCTCGTCCGTGACGGACGAGAATAGACCCATTCGATGTCTACAGCGGCAGCGTCGTCCTTTACATTGGCAATCGAAATCCTGGTGACAACGTCTTTGACAATGTCTTTTGTATTTTCCTTGATACCAGCGACGAATCTATGCTGCGCCTCGACCTTGAAATCCATGTATGCAGACCTTCGCTTGTACCAGACATTTGACTCCAGCAGTAGTTCTTTCGGGACGCGTCTTTTACCATAGATGGCAACGATCCGAGCGACTTGTGGCTTGTGAAAGGGCAGTAGACACTGCCTTATGGTGGAGTGGACCCCATCTGCTGCAATGACAATATCGTGTTGCGCTGAACGGTTCGGTACGTCGTCATCTGACTCCTCGGTTGAGATTTCAATGATCGGTTTACCACTGGATATGTCGATTGAGCGTATATTCGAACCATATTGAATGTTCAGTCCAGATACGAGAAGAGACTCGATTTTCCCTCTGTTCGCACGAAAGCAACCAAGGTATAGGTCGTCGTCACTGCGAATGGTATCCTTTTCCTCATTGGCGGTAAGTTGGTGTGGCCAGCGTGTTTCCACCCGACCTGTTCCACCGATGGCACCGTCAACTGCTACATGTGAGATGAACTCCGCACGGTCGACCCCAGTGATCGTCGAAAGAGTATCCAGCTGTTCCGAGAGCAACGTGACGCCGTAGTTGTACTGTTTCAAGGAAGGAAAACGCTCGTATATTACATAGGGTATTGCATGTTTGGCCAATGTTCGACCAAGAACGAGCCCACCGATCCCAGCTCCAATAATGGCGATAGGAGGCTGTGTCATACTAATTTACTGGCATACAGGGCGACTGTCACCTTGAGGTCGTACGTGTTGATCTGATCGTCACATATGTATGCGTTCTAAGATCGAGTCGTGAAGGTTGTGAGGCTTGGTCGTTGCGTAAAATAGCGGAGGATTATGTAAGCATGCTTATACCGGCCGACCACATCTCCTTCAACTCACTCTTGGTCCCTTTCCACCGCGCAGGATAGGATAGTGATTGAGAGCAATCCGCGAGGTATTGTGGCTACCGTCAAATCGTGATGCACCACGTCTGCAAAGATGTTCTCCCGTACAGACGTCGCATTACAGGTAAGGTTTCCATGTCAGAGTCTGATCTGTATCTCGAACGCCATCAAGGTGGTTCAACTACCACATAAACAACCTCACATGAGTCTATAATCGTAGTCATGAGGGTGTTGTTTGTTACATAAAGACCGAGGTAGGTCGTCGGCATTTCCAGATACCAAATACACCCGTCTACATCCACAGCCACAGCCGACCCAGTAACACATCAGGACCATGGCTGTCCCCCAGCACTCTATGGGCACATCTGCCGGCCCATCCGGCTCGAACTCTGCCTCCAACTCTGTCAGCGCATCTGGACCCTCTCCTACCCTCCCACTCCCCCACCTAACTGTTCCACTTTGGCGGCTGCGAGTAGTCCGATCCTACTACTTCGAAGACGCCGAGATCGATGCCCTGGAACACCGCTTCATTAGGAGCCAATTCAGAGCTCTGCTACAACGGATCCAATCTCCAAGCCAAAGGACCCCCCCAACCCCGATCCTCACACCAGGCTCGTCCATTGAGCGAATCTGGTACCGACACAAAGGGCCACTCGCATGGCTAGTCGTCGAAGACACCGCCGGCAACATGGTACGGTGGCGTGACTACGACCGTAGACACCCACTCTACCGCCAAGCTGTCAGCGTCTTTGAGATGCTCTTCGCTCGGCAGAGAGCCGAACCCTTGCCCCAGCGCATAGCCCACGACGATGTCTTAGGAAATGCGGGGAACATATATTCCTGGAACGCTTGGCTAGAAGTGGTGCGACGCTACATGGAGACGACGTGGGAGCCAGTAGTCCACTGTGTCTACTTTCAGCAGTCTATGGATTTCTTCACTCCTGAAGAGTGGGAATTCACACGTGCACGACTAGCAGAGTTTACACTCCCTTCGGCAGTCGATATGGCGTCAACATACAGCCTAAGCTCGACAGGGGTACGGAGCTTTCATTACTGAATCTAGATACCAGAATTCACGTGGCTCAATGAAGGGCCCGAGTCGCACCCTATGCGTCTCAGGAGTTGTTCCATTTCCTCTGTATAACTTCTAAAATGAAAATGGTAGTGCGTTTCCTTTCAGCTTGTCCCACAACTGCTCAAACGCACCAGCGACATTCGCGTCCAACTTCTCACCTTCCAAGAACTGCACCGTTTGCTCCAGCTGCGCGAGCCGACTGAAACCGAGGATGACTCCATCGCCGTCTTGTAACCCACTGTGCCACCTGAACCACCGAATCGTCGCTTCCAACAGACTAATCCCACTCTCCTCACACCTCTGCGCAAGCATCTTGACACCCTCCACCTTTGCCTCATCCAGATACATGCCACCGAAAACGCCCATAACTTCGAATCTGCTTCCCTTCTCGGGCTTGAGAACCTCATCCACACCCTTCGCAAAGATGCCACCAGCAAGCGGACTATACGCATAGAACACCATGCCGTACTCCCTCAGCAGCGGGAAGAGTTTCTGCTCAACAGCACGGTGCAGCGGGTTGTAAGCCCCCTGATACACCTTCGGCAGCGGATAGTCTCTACTGCGGCAATACTCGACCATGCCCTTCAACTCCTCGACACTAATATTACTAACACCCCAATGCTCGAACTTGCCCTGATTATGCAGGGTCGCGATCGCATCGACCTTCTCGGCCAGCGACGTGGCGGAATCCGGGCCGTGGAGGTAGTAGATATGGCATTTCTCCTCCTGCAGCGAGGACAAGCTGGCCGTGCAGTTCGACAGGATCTTGTCGTGCGACAGGCTGTTGGGTGAGAACGCGGGCGCTTTCGTGTCGATGCGGAAGTTGTTGGTCACTTCCTTGGGGATGCTGCCGAGCAGCGTCTCGGCGCCGCCCGAGAGATATGCGCGTGCGGTGTCGAGATCGCGGATTCCATGTGAGGAGGCGAGGTTCAGGAGAGGTGTCAGTTGCTCTGGTGTTGAGAGTTGCGAGGAGCCGCCGGAGGGCGAGGAGCCCATGAGGCCTAGCACGAAATGGGGTGGCATCTTGCTGGTCGGAAAGATTGCAGAACACGCGAGGACATGCAAGATTGGTGTTCTATGCTGAGCCGGAGATGTTTTCGGAGGAGGGGGGTGTAGAGTGGAGGCGTCTAAGCAGAACTTGGACGGAGGGACCGGGGTAATGGTTGAAAGAGGCAAGATTGCGACAAGATAAAGCTTGGAGGGAACGTCTTATATGTCTATCTCATACAGGTATCTGGAAGGAAGTCATCCTACTATGGCGTGGCTACCAAGCTAGCCTCATGCAGCGGTTCGGTGTCCGAACGTTGAAGTTTGGACTGCAATGCAGGAAGTGACATGCGGTCAATGCGGGGATGCGACTGCGCCGCACGTGGTGATTGAGCTGTCATGCAGCTCCCACGCATACCTTATGGTACGTCCTCGGTACGTGTTGTCTTGACCTCAGCTTGCAGATGGAGAAGACGTCGTTAGTAAAGTCTTCAAGTATGAAGCCGGTTGACTGATCTGGCTTATTGACCCTCTCCAACAGTTCGGTCCATTATGGCACGAGCGGTGCATCTTACACACAAGGAACATATAAAAGTTCATATAGATTGGTATCGATACGCAGGTAGTTCTTTGTCTATATGTACAGAACCGTGCTCGTCCACAACTGTTAAAGAACCAATTGCCATCACGACTCAAAGAACAGGAATTCCCCGGCTAGGGCACTAAACAAACCAGGTCCCTTTGACCTTCTTCGACCTCGCACCTCATGGTGCTTTTGCCTCTCTGGTGCAGTGTATCAGTCCCCAGAGCAATAAGATTAGCTCATTCGACGAGAGACACTGAAATGCACCGAGGCTCTGAATAACACAACTTGTCCCCGAACGCCATGCCAAGTCCCAATAGGTCTCCTGTGCAGCAAGACTCCCACCATTCCTGGTAATGCTGCAAGAAAAGTATATGCCGTATGTGTACGAATGCTGCGTTGGTTGCAAAGATATCCTCCTCGTGTCATATTTTCCAAAAGGTAATGCATCGAAGGGTGATAATTTTGCGTAGAAGTGTTTCATCATGATCTATCCCATTTCATTTCATCGAATCCAAACTGTGTCACACAAAGGTCATTGTCTCATCAGCTGCCCATCGCCTGCTGAAGTGCCTGGCGGACGGTCTTGGAGCCACTTGGCTCGGCAGTGCTCTTGCACGAATCGACAAGCGCATTCTTTGGCCATTCGTAACCAGTCTCGGACCTGATAATCTCGTTAGCACAACTTCCACTTGTGTATGACGAACAATGACTTACCATAGTGTGAAATTTGGGTTCTGGTATGCCTTTGGATGAGAGGCAATGAAATCAGTGGTAGGGTAGCCAACAGGGTCGCAGGTCAATTCTCCATCGGAGTCCTGGTAGATACGGATGTAATCAAAACGCATGGTGGCTGGCATCAAAGTAGCGAGACCACTGAAGTTCAAGTTGGCGAAACCAGGAGACATACCGAAGTTGGCAACGATGGACATTGGCTCTTCTGGCATCACTCTTTGTCCGATGTTGCCATTCGGTCCGATGGCGTTACCCTGAACGGTCCAGGTGGGGTCGTCTCCTACATTCCAGCTGACATACCCATTGGCGCCTGGAGTGTAGTCAAATGAGTAGGTTTGGTAAGCGTTTCCGTTGTACCAGTCGTTGTTCAAGTTGGTGACGGTCGAAATGGCTTGCTGGTAGATACCACCCTGGTAGGCGTTCATCATAGAGACGGAAGGATCGTAGATTTCGATCCAGTCGGTGTTTGGTCTCCAAAGAGTGTCAAATGGCGCGACCTGGAAAGACTGGGAAGCCGAACCAATACCGTCTTGGGAATTTTCGGGAATGAGGAAGTTGACTGAAGCCTCGATAGCATCGATCTCCGGAGCACTTCTTGACTTGCCAGGGCTGGGGTGCTCTTCACCGTCGCAGGTGCAGGCAGGGTAACGCATGCCTGGAAGTGCTTGAAGACCGTCAGGGTCACTCTGGTTGGCCGTGATGCCCAAATCGCAAACATCGTGGTAACTGTATGGCCACGTTCCGTCAGTTGTCGCAGCGTAGCCAGGACGACCAAGATTGCCCATGGCCCAGAAACCAGGCCAAAATCCGATTGTCTGACCGTTACCAGGAAGAGAGATGGAAGCCTCCAGTATACCGCCCTTGAAGCAGAGCTGGTTCCAAGACTGAAGCATGCCGGATCTGTAGTTCAGGTTGTGGTTCTGGAAAGCATCGAAACGGATATTGAGAGTACCGTCTGCAGTCGTGATGGCATCGGGGTCGTACCACTCCAAATCTCTTGTTACACCATACCAGAGATCGACACCGACGAAGTATGGGTCGTCATCAGGGTAGAAGGTTCTTCCGGGTGTTTCAAACTCGTCAGAGAAGGCGAGTGTCAAGGTCTTGCCATCGTACGACTGCTTGGTCATTGCAGACTTTGGAGTTGCCGGGTCAATGTTGCTCACGCGAAGGTTTTTAAGCAATGGAACTTTGTCCTTGATACAGTTGGGGTCGAGCGAACAACTATTCGATCCCTGGGGAGTGACGAGTTTCGATGCAAAGTTACTATAACCGTCAGTTTCTAATTCCGGTTCGGCGAAGATGCCGGTTGAGAAAGTAGACTTACAGAATAGGGTATCCGATGAAAAGCATGGCAACACCGAGTGTTATCAGTGTCAGACCGCCAACGTTGACGATACCACGTTTCGAGAACAGGTCGGCGCAGGTCATTCTAGGATCCTTGTCGGCTGGATCTGGATTGTGGAGGTAGTCGTCCTTCTCGACGTCTTCTGGGAAGAGAAGGAGTCCCGCCGAAGGAAGAATGTTGTATTTTTCCGAGACGGTTTGAGTGTTGACGCCATCATCGTCACTTCCAGCTCTTGATGGAGCCCTCGAGTCGTCGAATGGTGAAGCGAACGGACCCAAGCGGCTATCCCTGCTACCTGCAGATTCTGAACTCCAACTCGTGCGACGTGAATCAGCGTAACCAGCGCTTGGTGACCTTGACACGTCTTCATCTCTGAAGCGGCGGACTCTTGAACGGGTAGGAGGAAGAAGACGTTCGGCGGATTCTGCGATTTGATTGCTGTACAGGCTGTTGGACGAACCCTGGCGAACGATGGGTGAGGCACCACGTCGACCGGCGGTCAGGGACCGAGCGGAAGGTTGTCTGTTCATCTGGTCTGATGAGCCTGAGCTCGAAGTGGTCTCGAGAAGGTCACCTGCTCCTGAGTTGAGCCGAATGTGTGGTGGCATTTGCGGCCGGCCCTCAGAAGAGCCAGGCGGCGAAGACATCGTGAAAGATAGAAAGGCTAGACGAACCGAGGCGCGAGAAGAGTATTAAAGATGGTCGAAGCTGCTGTGGTAGTTGACGGTATAGATTATGGAATGCGAGCGCACAATACGCGAGTCGTGGTGGCTATTGGTGTTGTGACGATGGACTGAAGCTGGAGGCAAGAACCGGTCTTGGCCTCAAATCAGGAGTGAAACGTTGTGTTGCGTGGCTAAGGTAATTAGAGAGGTGATGGTGTCGTGGTTCGAAGACACGCAATTGTCATCGAAGAATGAGTGACTGGTGGGATGAGGTTGATTTGTGATGACCAGAGTCAAGTGTTGTTTTGGTGGCCAGGCGGACTTCGGGTTGTGAGGAGGAAATGCAGAGAGTACCAAGACTAAACTGAATGGGATGTGAAAGGGCAGAAGTGGAAAGGGAGAGACAAGGTTGCAGGGCACTTGGTGCAGTAGCGCGAAAGCGGTAGGTAGCGGTGGTCCACCGAACAGACTGCAGAGGTCAGTGTGACTTTGTTGCAGATGTCGAAAGGGACACGGTCTGTGCCGGACGATGGGGCGAGCGGGCACTCGGCAGGTCAGGGAATACTTTGGCGATGAAATTCCGTGAGGAGCACGCAGTCAATGGCAGCAATCGGGGGTTAGGTTTGTACGGAGTGGTGCTTGGGGGCGAGAGAACGATGTCGAACACGCGGCGCAGCAATGATTGAAAGTGGGTTGAGGGAGACTGGAGGCTCCAATTCTCTCATCGATCCGGCAGCACGGACGATTTCCTGGCTTGGCATATCACAATATTCCGAGTGACAAGAAAGAGCATGGTACATGTAACCTGGCAGACAATTGACGACACGAACAGTACTAACATGGTGTGCCCTTCTTGTACGATCAGCAAATAATGTATGCGCGAGATAGATGGAATGGTCGTTCCTCATGTGCAGGACTGTATCACTGTGGCTGACGAGACGCATCAGAGGCTGTACGGTGCTCCCTTCTCCTGACTGTCGGTATTCAACCGTTAGCGACACTCGACTCTCACACAGCGGTTTCTACTTCATATCGCGACTCCACGCGCAGCAACTACCGCGAAAAGGTTTCCCTACCTGAATACAAATGCATTACTCGTGCTGCAACACGAATTGATGACGATCTTGGTGCGCGTTCACGAATGTGGTAATATTTTTTACAGGTGGCTTTGAAGCTTACGACAGACAGTGGCGCTACGCTACGATCAAACATCCGCTGCGGCCACTCGTAATTTCGAAAGACCATGTTTATTCAATCATCTCTATTCAACGACCTGAAATTTGACCGAAGACTGGGGCACTCTCGTATGAAAGGTCTCTCCGCAGTTTCTTGTCTTTCCATTGGTATGGTTATTCATCACCGAAACATCGACAATTTCTTCCCTGAATCAGTCTTACCAGACTGGAGGGTAAACAGCGCGGCAGCACAGCACCGAGCAACCCTGAGTGGTCAAGCGCCACCGCAGACGCGAAGCTGCATAATCCCTGCAGCTCGATCTCATTCTCGACCGCGATTTGTGCTTTCTATACAGGACCCACAAACGGCTCCTTGTGTCTGACGGCAGATATGCAAAACATGCCACAAGTGTCACGTCAACAACAAAAGTCTCCTTGACAACAATGCATGCATCTTGACTTATCTTCGGATTCCAATTGCTGGATTCCGAGCGACAGCAACATCTATTTTTGAGCACACGTATAGGTGAGACTGTCTTGCCCGTCGATCTCTATTGGCTAGGGTATCGCAGCGATACGGGCGCTTCTTGGAACGTTGGCCGGAACAACCCAAACCATGAGACACAGCCGCCCTACGTCATGCGACCTGCTCTTGGTTTCACCTCAGGAACGAGGGGAAAGTAAGGTATTGTGATACATGACCTGCGGCAGCGCGTGACGATGAACATCCCGCGGATCTTGCTCGATATCATTATCTCTCTCATCCCTCTTATGACGAGTCATCGGATTGTCCTCACATAGGAAGGGTGCTATTGCGATTCGCGTCCTCTCGTATTGAAGCGCGATGTCGAGAATGGAGCACTTGTGTGCCCGGGCATACATCATCTCGTGAATCTGGGTCGCCAAACAGTTGTTCTTCGGGCTGATACCATCCGCGTACAACAACAACAACAACTTCGCTCCTCTATATATTGCAGTCATCTTCCGGTCATGTGATTGCAGAGCTGAGATGGCCGTCGTCGCTCAACCCGAGATGGTTTTATTACACGGCCGTTCGACCCTCCCTACCTTCTATAACGGCTGCAGCGATTCTGACTGCGTGCTCTACTATTGTATCTTCCTGGTAAATTCATTCCAGAGCACCTGCAAGCAAAGGTTCCAGAAGCAGTCATTTCCTTGCACTGCGGTACTGCTTGAGCTGAACAACAGTTTCTCATTACACCATGACATACCTGTTGACCTAATACAGTTTTTCAGCTCAAGCAGTTCTGTCAAAGACGCCCAAATGGTTGGTAGGCTACGAACATATAAGTAGGCAAAGCGATCTCATTCATTCCATACTCACCATATCTTTCGTATCTTTCGTCCCTGTTCATCCCTGCGTATCCAATTTTGATTGAAGATGAAGGCTTGCACTGTAGCTACTGTTCTGGCATTATGCCTTTCGACCTTCGCATCACCCCTCGAGGAGAAGGCATTTAGTAAGTGGATTATCTGCCGCTCTTCCTCAGCAACGAGGCTTTGATCACTAACTCTGTTTTCTCTGGTAGGATGTCATGCAAAGACAGTCACACATACGCTAGTGGTTACACACACTCACACTAAGCTCAAGATCAAGACTCTACCTGCCTTGACCGTTACTACCACGGCATTGAGGAGCAACGCACCACACATTGTGACACATACATTATCGGCATCAACCATCACTACCACAGTAATGGAGGACAATGCACCACAGACTGTAACATTACCCGCATCAACCATCACTACCACAGTAATGGAGGACAATGCAGCAAAGACTGTTACGAGCATGAGCATCAGCATCAGCACAATCTCTGTCTGTCCATCTCAAGGTCTCGGCAACATGTATAACAGCACGGTCCTGCCTTCCCTGACAGCGTCTTCCTCGAGCACTCCTTCGAAGATCAGCAGCACCAGCAGAACCAGCAGAACCAGCACCACTAGCAGAACTAGCACCGACAGCACCAATATCACAAAGGCATCACCTACAGCGCCCGCTACATGCCCAGGATATCCGTTGCCATATCCTCCGCTCACGAAGAATTACCTCAATTGCGGCAACAGCACTGCCCGAAACCCATCGTACTATTATCTTCAAATATCCGGTACTGGCACGAACATCGACGGCAGTCTGTTGATAAGCTTTGTGTACGGCGACGGCGTCAGCCAGTTCGACCCGTATAACACCACTTTTAGCTACGATACCAGCTGTAATAACGGGAGCGAATTCGACGATAACGGTCCTATGGCATTTACCTGGGACCGAACTCACAACCGACTCATTGACGGCTGGGGCGAGCCCTTGTCCAACTTTCCGCAATCGACACAAACCTACTGGTCCCAAGGTGGAAGTTACGGCAACCAACTTTCTTGCTATGTCACCGGCTCCAGCCTGCAAGTCAACTGCAACACTACAGATTCGACCTCGGGGGTCGTCTATAACCAGTTGACAGTGGATGGGGGAAATGCGTTGATTATTGGAGAGAAAGGCTCGTCTCAGCGAGCCGCGACGTTCAATCTGGTGGCCCCTTGCGCATAATAGACCTCGCATCTTACGGTACGCTGCATGTCTAGGTCCATGAATTGGTTGCATTTCGATAACACATCAATGATATTATAAAGTTATCAAATACACACTGCTAGTTGCCCTGAACGTCCTATACTCATCATTACACCTTATTGTGCTCCTCGGCCTTCTCGAGAGCCCCAGGCTCGTCGATATCCACTCCAGCTGATTCGGCCTCAATTTGACGTATTGGGCCTGTGAACCACTTCCTGGCCCATAGGTACCAACTTCCAAATGTCCATAGAGCCACAATACCTACCGCTACAGGCGTGTAGTTGAGGGTCTGACTATCGACTGGATTGAGCTCGGGTAAGCAGAAAATGATTGTGATGAACAGAATCCAAAGCACTGCAACAAGTGCGACCGGCCTCGATGCTACTCCAAGATCGAACGGACCTTTCTTGAAGTTCTTGGGCCAGATCAAGCCTATCAAAATAGGCAGCCCGTATGAAATGTACAGTCCAATGGTAGCAATCGAGGTCGCTGCCGAGAACGCGACAGAAGAGCCAAGAGATGGCAGCGCGAGACAGAAGGCTAGGAAAGCTGCTAACCAGATTGTCCTGACAGGGGCCTGAAACCTATCGTCCACGTGGTGGAAGAAAGCCGGTAGTCCTTTATCTCTGGAGAACGCAAACATCATCCGACTGTTACTAGTCAGAGAGAAAAGTCCAGCGTGCCAGACGCATATAATGACCAGGGTGAAGAGCACTATAGCTCCGTCGTCTCCAAAGATATCAATCAAGATTTGCAACACTGGCTGTCCAACATTGCTGTTGATGGTCGCTTGGAAATCTTGTATCGAAAACAACAGGCAAAGGATCAGAAACCAGCCGAATATGGCTGATGCAAAGATGGAGATCAGGACTCCTAGCGGTGAACTCCAGGACGCTTTCTTTGTCTCCTCTGAAAGATGTGCCGATGCGTCGAAGCCGGTGATGCTATATCGAGTCAGTACCGCTGTCACTGACGGTGCATGTTCCAACTCACGTATATTGAGCTTGCAGTATTCCGATACACGCAACATAAGCCGGGGATGCCCGAACACTCCATCCAGGATCCCCAGTACCGTCATAAAAGGTAGCAAAGACGAACTTTGCGGATTGATGGGTGGGCGCTTTCGCAACAACTGCTATGGCAAAGGCTGCAACACCCAAGCTCATCAGGATGATCGCGCTATTGTTCAAATATTTCAAAGTCTTCACTCCGAATGTATTGACCAAGCCGTGAGAGATCATTAGAGCCGCGTAGATACCGATCGTTCTGCCTGGAGTAGCCTCGTACCCGCCCTTGACCGTTGCAAGAGTCGAGATGAGTTGGGCGCAGCCAAAAGAGATACCCGTCGTGACAGCTACTTGACCGAGAAAGTTGAACCATCCAGTGACCCACGCGAAGAAGGCTGCTTTCTTCAGATCAGGTGCCAGCATCGCTGCCCAAAAGTAAGGTCCACCGCTGGTAGGATGTGCGCTCGTAACTTCTGCCATTCCGAGACCGACGAAGAAGGTGAAGAAGCAGACCACGACCCATCCGATTGACATGACCCCAGGTCCGCCAGTTGTAAGACCATACTCGAAAAGTGTCGTAATACCAGTGATTACACTCTATCCGGAGTCAGTTCTCTGTCTTTGATCGTAACCAGCTGCTTCAAAAGTACAAGAGTCCTCAAATAGTACGCCGCCAACTACTGCCGAAAGCTATATTTCGAACACGGAACAATACGTACGATGATCGAGAATGATACACCAAAGTTGTGCAACAGGCCCCAGCTGCGGTTCAATTCTTGCTTGTAACCCTGCTCCGCAAGCGTGCCTTCATCCTCATCGGCGGGCGCGACAAGAAACTTCGGTGTCCTGAGTCTCATATTGTGTGGTGGGTGACAGACTCCCCCTATATCTTCGATCAATTACCAACGATGCACATATCAGGCCACTTGGATGAACGAGAGCGAAATAGCGAACGACACGCGACGTCGATCATCAGTCAGCGGAAATGGTCTAATATAAAGAACAGCCCAGGTCACGATACTTATCGCATAATGATTCCGGGGCCACACCAAGATTATGTTAGCGGGGACTCAATTCAGCTATCCACACACTGGCAAACTTTCGACACACACGATTGGGTGGTGATAACATTTGAGCGAAGTGGGCGGCGGGCTGCTGATAGCTTGCAGTTGGAGAGATAGAGCGGAGGATAAGAAGTACGCTGGAAGGAGTTGCATCGAGACCATCTTCCCCGCAATCGTCGGCGAGACGTTCGGCGTGGGGAAATGGCTCGGCGTTTGCTCAGACGTCATGGGGTCTTGAACTGGAAACGACTGGACTTCAATTCAAGAAACAAACACAGGGACCTCACATACAACAAAGCCATATCTGCATGCCAGCAAACATTTTGCGATTGCGAATCATCTCGAGGTCAAATTATACGCTCGCCCACCTATACAGATCAACTTCTCGTCCTCTGGTCTCACAAAGACTCTTCACAACCACAACCAGAATGTCTACAGACGATGACTATGCGTCCTTCCTGGACAAAGCGAACCAGGACACCGGCAGCTCGAAGCCTGCTCAGAAAGACACCAATTTTGCATCTACTAAAGCAGTTGACACCGACGTCCCTGCACCACTGAAGAAGCTAGACGACGCGTTCTACACGTCTGACACAGATGAGCCATTCGAGCCTGTTGCACTGGGTCACACTGGCAAGGAGATCGACAAACGTGAGTTCTCTACTTACAATACCTACAGTCGACCGCTGGAGGAATATGTGAGGTATAGTCATTACTGACAGCATAAGGCATTTTCTCCAAACTGATCAACCATGATGGTGATGTCGAGGTATCGGATCTCAAGACGTGGAACAGCAGCGGCCAGTACGATGATGTGGTGAAAGCGGTGCAAGAATGCGGAGATGGCAACCATGTCATCAAAGTCTTCAGGGTTGACCACGGTGGGTCGAGATGCGAATATTACATTGTGATTTTGAACAAGGATGAAAATGTCGTTGGTGTCAAGGCGAAGGCTGTGGAGTCCTAGAAACCTAACGGTCGAACTTCTGACAGTCAGGAAGGGAGAGACGCACAACAAAAACGAGGAAGTGATACCCAAGATGAATGACAAAAGAAGGCAGTAGACAAATTACAAATGTTCTCCAGCACCCTTCCAGGCCCAAAGTAAAACGGGATGTCAAGCCGAACCCCTGCGGTGGAAAGAGATCACTGTCTTCCCTCATGCGATACCGGAATGTTCCTCGCAAGCTGGCTTCACTTCACCTTCGCCAAGGATAGACTTCCTCTTTGCGCTGACAACGACCACCGACAGCTTTTCGGATCCATCCTTGCAGCATGAGCACCGACGGCGACATGACGTGCTCTGTCACGACCGTGACATGGTAGGTCTTTTGAAATCCTTCTGGGCCAATAGACAGTATCTAATTCTGAAAATAGGGCGACACCGGTCAAGATGTCTCAACTCGCGGCCCATCTCGAAGCATACAAGGAGATGAAGCCAGTGCTTCAGACCTTTCGCCTCTGTCACCGTTTCGGAAAGGGTACATTGACCAAGCTTCCAGCCGAACTGATGATCATGATAGAGAAAGAGATAATGCGCGGGCCACGCGCTGCCTCATACGACCACTGGGAGACCATGAACACATGCTTTGAGGATCGTTGCGATCCGATGTCGCACTTTGTCGGGACTGATCTCGAAGAACTCGTGGCTCAAGTCATGCAGGAACTCCAAACGTCTCATCCTAACGTTGACTTGACTTGCTTGGAGGAGGATCTGGACGGTTCGTACTACACTTCGGAGGAGGGTCTCGCATGCGAATGTGATGGCCACAAAGAGTACAGGAAAGTTCTTGCTCGCATCGCCAAATTCGAAGTTGCCGATATCCCTAGTCACCACGATATCCGCTATGGTGGCTGGCAAGACAAGGTGAGGGAGAGCTTCTTCGAGGGCGAGCTATCAAAAGTAAGCAGCATACAATCATACCACACGGCTTGGGAAGCTGAAGCCTCACTCTGCTTCTTGCAACCCGCCCATCGGTTGGTAGATGACGGTTCAGCACCTCAGCACAATGCAATAAAAGCTGGAGATCTATTTGGCCCCCTTGTTACGTGCGTGTCAGTTACTGACCACGTTGTACGAGGGAAGCTGGAGGCGTCCTAGCCAAACCAATCCGTACGGATCAATGCTGACAGTTCTAGATTCTGCGAAACGATTTCGGCCTAGAGGCATTCTACAAACATCACGAGGAAGAAGCCGATCCATGGAGCAAGGCGATCACTGTCTGCTACCTCACGCTCCCATCGATGCCTGCCAAACACGCACATGAACCCGAACATCTTGGCTCCAGTGGTCTCCATAGCCTTCACTCTGCTATCCTCGAAGTCGAAAGCCTCATGCACTCCGAAAAGCACATGGAACGCTTCCGCAATGCCATGGACGCTCTTGCGCTCGACGTCTTCTTCCACCACTCCCAGCTGCAACCAGGACAAGACATCGTCGGTTTTTCTCCGTACGCGTTCCGCAACATCTATACTTTCGAAGGCAACAAAACGCGCGAAGGCAACAAAACGCGCGAAAAGCGCTACGGTGCTGAGGCGGCTGAAAGCAGACTCAAGGGTACATCATTCTGATAAAGTCTGTTGTATCGTCCGAGCTAACCATTCTAGAACTCCAACGAATGACGTGGCCACAGCTACTCTTGCTCATCAAGTATGGCTGGGATGGCTTCGAGGCCTGATGGTCAGTCTGGAAGCAATCAAGCGAAGGAAGCAAGACATCAGGGTCTATCGGTCTGGACTGCTCTACAGTTTGCATACATGGAGCGATCCTTTGCAAGTACTGACGAAGTCGTCGATACGCTTGAACATATAGTCTTCAGCAATTCATAATGCCTCGGGCCAACTATCTAACCACACAGTGACTTGACGCTTACTCTCTCATTGATACTGATACCACGCGGCCGTGAATTCTTGAATGGAACGAATGCAGAGGAAAGATTGCATATCATTTCTGCCTTCTCTATATCATACAATGCATGCAACATACTCATATCAAAGCTGCATGTGCTGGTATCTGTACACTCCCATTTCGTTCTTTCGCCCTTTCGCCAGTCGCCCTCTTATCCTCAGCCTCTTTGCGGCGTCGGTATCGGCGACAAATGCCCGTCCTTGTCGTACTTTGCTTCTACACCACAGTCAGCATTCGCTCCTCGCTCCTGATCTAGCGCGCGGAAAACTTACTGAAAAACGTGTAGTTCAGCGTAATAGTCTCGATGCCCTTCATGGTTGAGTCACGCAAGAATTCCGGATCGATGTAGAAAAACACCGGCATATCGACCGTCTCGCCACGATTCAGTCGCTGCTCCTCGAAGCAGAAACACTGGATTTTGCTGAAATACGGCGCCACCTGCGCGGGCGTGACGCTGTACGTCGCGACCCCGATGATGTCCTCCGTCTTGCTGTTGTTCGTCGCCGTGTAGAACGCCAGCGCCGTCTCGCCCGGCAGCACTCGCACTTCGCGCTGTTGCGGTGTGAACTTCCACGGCAGTACGTCCGATGTCGAGCCGGCGAAGGTGATGCGTAGGCGCGGCGTGTTCGTCTGTGGTGTCCGTCGTGCGATTATGTCGGCCTCGTCATCGCTGCCCAGGTCGTGGATGTTGATGGGTTGTCCGCCCCAGCCTGTCTGCTGGCATATTGTCTTGTACAGCGGTACGGAGCCGTAGGAGAGGGCGACGGTACCGAGGATTACGCTGAGGGAGTAGTAGAGGAGGTTCTGGTTGCGAACTTTGTATGAATCACGTAGGTCGTTGAGAGTCGGAGTTGTGCCGTTTTGGGAGGAGGTTCGCAGGGTCCGGATCTGAGATGGTATCTTTCCTGCTCTTTGCGCTGGGCGCAATCTCTGCGCACAACCATTGCAAATCCATGGCTGACTGTCGCTTGCGAAAGCACTGAAGCTCGTGCGTAATCGTGTAATTGTCTTCATTTTTTGTGGTAGAGTGATGATGTCTGCACTTCGGAGGTGAAGTCGAGCGCCGCAACTCGCTGAGTCAGCTCGGCCAGAAGCCGACTTCAAGAAATATATTGTCGAGGATTGTCAACTATAGTCTTACAGATCTGTAGCGGTATTTCCTCGAGGTCATTCGAGACTCTCTTGCAGTAGCCTGGTGACTGCGCTGATTCCTGAAGTCAGACCATGACTTGAGAATGGCGACCATTTGCGGCGTATGCCAGGCCGAACCATCCAAATATCGCTGCCCGTCATGCGATCTCCGATAGTACTTGTTCCTGCTCGTCCTCTGTTGACTCGTTGCTGACACAATCCAGCTGTTCTATCGGATGTTACAAGACACATAAAGTCGAACACGCAACGGACCCTCCAAAAGAAGCCAATGTACCAGCAATCCCGTCAACCGAGCAGATCGCGACTCCGAGGGCAGCGACAAAACGAGCCCTGGTCGGATCGAAGAAGGTCGATTTCACCGACCTGGAGAACGACGAACAACTGCGCGAACTCCTCAACAAACATGAAGGTCTTCGGATTCAGTTACAAAGCGTCTACGGCTACACCCTTGAACCACCGCCAGATGAGCGCCGCTTTCAGAGGAGTTTCAGGGGAGGAAGAGGTGGCAGAGGTGGTAGAGACTTCATGCCGTCAAAGCAGCACAATTCGTGGACACAAGCGAAGGGCGACAAGGAGGCTCAAGGTCATCTGAAGAGGCTAAGGGAGGCAGATGAGGATGGAGGAATCGCGGAATTCGTCAGGCTTATCAAGATGCGATTTTCGAAGGATGCTATGGCTGTTGATCAACCGCCATTATCAGGAAGTTTCGCTCTTGGTGTGTGATGGGCTGTAAGACCAGGACGTCCGGCCTTCAATCGATTCCGCCGTTAAGCCTCTCATTATTTTCTCTTATCGGCCATCTACATGTACGTCGTCCAAACATCCGATAGAAACTCTTCCACTTTGTTATCGGCTCGGTTGTGAAAACATGACTTTCATCACTACATGTAAGCTACCGACCGAAGTTACCGACATGGTAGGACACGGAGTGCGATTCTACAATGATGCTAGCTGCATTCAGGCTTATACCGTGAAAGTTGCTCGTCCTGAGCTGCTTAGCTTTATATCTCCCTCACCATGAGATGATTTCCTCGGACTTGCGAGACTATAAATACAAGAAACATTCCGTTCTCGACCTAGGATCTTCATTTCTAGTCATCCAGGCAAGCAGGAATTGTTCAGAATGAATCCTTCGATCACCAGAATGCCGGAGTCTACAGAGCCAGAGACTGTTTGGTGAGTTCACCAAGTATCGACAGAGTGGGACAGATCTAACAGGAACAGTGGTATACCTGTCAACACCCAAAAACTCATCGTCAATCTAGAAAACTATCGGCAGACCAAAGAGAAGAACGTGGTCTGGACGCTTCGCCTATGCAACCGACTTGGCCGAGATGCTCCCGTTGCCAAATTGCCGACTGAGCTCATTGATATGATCGAGAACGAACTCCCCAAGGAAGCCCGCAAGATCTCCTATGATGGATTCGAGAAAGATCTTGCTTGTTCCGAAGACAGATGTGATCCGCGAACCGAAGTCAACGATGCACAGGAGATTTTGGAGCTCAGCGCCCATAGGCGATTTTTCTGTGACAACTGCTTTGTTTCGCCGGAAGCCTTCCCTCCAGACCCCGAATACTGCAGCTGCGTGCTCCATCGACATCTTACTCATGAAGAACTCGTTGCTCAAGCGTTATTTAATCATCGCAAATATATGCATGCGCCTCTATGCAACAGAATGGATTACTGGTTCGAAGATGTCTTCAGATACGACTTTGGAAAGGTTAGACTAGTGCATGCGTAATAGGGGTTTCGCTAACATACTCCGCAGCTCTTATTCGAGGACTTTCGTCTTGCAGCCAGAATGATACGCTGCCCCTTGACAAAAGCTTCCGCAAAGGCGCTGGCGGAACACACTCAGGCGAAGTACCACGCTCCGCATGAGTGGACTACGATCTGTTACCTGACCAGACCTTGGCTTATACCAATGTCGGATCGAGAGCTAACAAAACGGGCCGCAAAGGCCATGGAGATTCTTGGGCTGGAACCTTTCTTTGACCCTGGGCTCGGGCGCTATGCCTAACTATGATCTCCCGTCGGGATGGGACGTCATGGAAGGACTGTGTTGTCCCAGCCATGAAGGGTTTGAATCATTTTTAAGAGAATCAGGAGATTGGTCAATCCATGTTGAAAGTTTTGACGAGGTAAACACGATAAAACGCCAGAAGACAACAATACTAGCTTGGCACACCACTACCATCCGCGTCTTCTATTCATGGTCCGAGAAGGAATGAAGAGGTAAATTCTAAATCGATAAACCGCTCAAGTTGAAGGAATCTCATGGCCCTGTTGACCGGCTGAGGCCCATGCGTAGGGTTTGCTCTTTTGCTTGGGACCAGATAAGCGATGGCTGCCCTCTCCGGAGGGGCATTGTATTTCTCGTTCGTGGACTCCATCAGGCGGATGGACTGATCGTAGCTGAGTGCGCCGTGACGTACCCAGACCTCAATGCCGAAGTCCTGGCGCAAGACCTGAATGACTGTCAGTATGGTTTCTGCAGCAACTTTTCCACACCACCCTACCTCATCTGCATGACCATCATAGAAGTATCTAAACGCTTGCTGCCACCATGTAATGCTTATTTCGTTGTGGTCGTTTCGGTGAACCTCATGACTTCGTGCCAAGATCTCTTCCATAGTGATCTCCCGATGTAGAGCACATTTACAGTATCTTAGGTCGAAAGCGCTTGGCCGGCAATGTACACAGCAGTGCTGCCCGTTCTTCGTCATGCGGAAGTATATGCCCCGAGGTTCAGCGGTGCAAATGTTCGTGCTTGGGTTGCGCGATATGAGCCATCGTAATTCCTCTTCACATAGTCGTGCCTCCTCTTCGTCAACAAAAGTCGGCGGTTTGCATCGATCCTCGTAACACAAGACTTCAGCCTTAGTGCTCCAGTTATCGGCAGCTATATCGAACAATTCAGCTAGGACCTCTCGCTCTATCAAAACGATCAGCTCAGATGGTAGCTTCTTGACGAGAAGGCGGCTGCTTGACTGATTGAATGAACGGAAGCCCTGGATAGCTTCCTTGAAATGCTCGTATGCGTCAAGACGGCCCATGAGAGTTGTCAGGCTGACGGGTATGCCGTTCGGAGGTTTTGTATGTGCCATCTGCGTGAGGAGCGAAATTGTGCTTATCTGATCGAAGGAGCATCAAGGTCCATTGTCGGGACACAGGTTGTAAAATACGTATTGGAGAAATAGCGATTACTACCTCAGAAGCTCTTGTAAGTGCTGGAAGAATACCTCATTATGCGAAGGTAAAATTAAAGAATGCGGTCTGCTGGCGTGAGGCCTACGGGGACCCCGCTAGAGGTTCCTGCCTCCAAGGTTACTGCATCCAAGGTTACTGCCTCCGAGGTTACTGCCTCCAAGGTTACTGCCTCAGGAGTCTCAATGAAACACTCCACACGGCCGCTGGAAAATCTGGGGCAAGGACTTCGGTCTTCAGGTATTCGGTCTCAAAATCTCCCTCAAGCATTGCCTAGTTGAGGCGTGGCCGACCAGAATGTTTCCAGAGAAGAAAGAGAAGAATATTGTACACGGTCCGCCCAGGTGGACCACAATCTGTCATACCGCTCCGCTGGAGTCCGATGATTCAGGCCTCAAGAACAGGCGCCTGATCGGGGCAAAGAAGACGTGTTCCGCTGCCTCAGTACTCAACGAGACTGTCCATACGTAACGATATCCTCTCAATTCGAGTCTCTACCAGTAACTTCTCGCCACATTGCATTGGCAAAGCCTGCCGTTTCCGGCGAGAGTTACATTCGTGATCATGCAGCCATTGCCATTGAGCAGCGCTGTTCAAGTTGTTCGACACCAAAGGAGGGTGTGCCAGAATGGAGGCGCCGCATGAGAACACGGCGTGCAGTCGGCTGCGGATCGAACTCCGCACAAAGCGCGAACAGTCGGCTTCCTACATGCCTGCAGTCTTGCTTTCAAGTTCTTAATATGTGATAGCCGTCAGCACAGAAGAAATTAAGAAAATACCAGTCGTCGTCGGGTCTCTCCCTTTTCAAATTTACCGGTAACGACCTTCCGTATTGGGCTTAACGAGGTACTGGATGTCGCGCATCTCACGTCAAAATATCTCAATCACGTGAGATGGACATCAAGTTGAGGTACATGCCATCCTCATTTCGACTTCACTTCGATGAAATCCGCATTTCTGAGAACAAATTCGGATGGAGAGAACCGCAATAATCTACTCTAGTAGTGGTATCATTTCATAACAATGTACAGCGTCGACGACCCAACAACCTCACTTCGACACTCCTTCGATGTATATGCCCGTGAGAACAGGGCCCGCGTATTTACGGATGCCGTGGGCAAACCACCAGATCGAAGCCAGAAGCAATACTCCGACCAGAATGACGCTGTTGTAGTTCATCAATGAAGGGTCACCAATGACAGGCATACCGTATGCTGTGAGTGACGTTAGCACAAGTCAGAAGCATCAACACCAGTCGGTCGGACTTACGGAAGCAGTAAAAGATGTCGAAGAAGATGATGGCAACGCACGTGATGCCGTTGATCGCATATCCCCATTTACCCATCCAGAAAGGTCCAGGCGGAACATTCTTCCTGCCCGTCAACATGTGTGGCAAGATGGCAAGAAGATAACTCAGACTGGTCAAGACAATGAAGGATCCGACCAAGTCGTTGAACGCCGTCTTCGAGCCGAGAGCGATGGCACCAAACGCCGAGCAGAGTACAGCGCAGAAGATTGTCGCCTCCACCGGGCAGGACAGAGTCTCGTTAACACGACCGAAAGTGCCGGCGAATGGGATAGCATTGTCGCGACCGAGTGCCCACCAGATGCGACCGACGGTAAGAAATGTTCCGACAACACAGATCATGATCGAAAGGAAGACGATGAACAGCAGACCGAAGGTGCCGGCTTTGTTTCCGGTCGCTTGAGAGTATACTGCCGCGAGCGGAAATGAGCCTGGCCAGGCGAGAACAGCATCGAGGTCGGTGATGGCGTACAAGATGGCGATGGCATAGAGGAACGCAGCTGGAAGCTGTTAGCACATGCGCGCCTGTGTCCGAACTCTGTAGACTTACTGATCGTTCCCAAGATGATTTGCGCAGCAATAGCTTTTGGCAGGTCTTTGCGTGGATTTGGCAGCTCCTCGGCCATGTGCGAAACTGCATCACAGGTCCCGATGGTAAAGGCACCGTTCAACACTCCGGTAAGAAACGCGACACCACCACTCCATCCGGTCTGATTGTCCCATGCTCTCCACACAAAGTCCGATGTGGCATGCTGAGCAGGCATTGCTGCAACAACAATGATTGTGACCAGGCCTCCAACGACAATGAGCATCAGCCCAACCTGTTGCATTACCGGGATCAAACGGTTGGCGAAGATGCAGGTGCCGGCACCAAACCATGTTATGAGGAGAAACGCGACATAGGTGTGCCATGCCTCCGGGACGAACTCTGGATGCCAGAGGGCGTAGAACTGTACGCAGATGTTTGCTGGGATACTGACGATCGAAGCCAAGTCGAAAATCCAGCCGAAAAAGTTGAGCCAGCCCGTAAAGAACCCAACAGTACGTCCCCACTTTGCACCAGGCGTTATAGAAGCCCAGTGGTAGACACCTCCTGCTGATGGAATGGCCGAAGCAAGCTCAGCAATGCTTGCAGCGACGAAGCCGTAGTATATACAGGCCACGAGAAGCTCGTAAAGCACACCAGGAGGACCACCGTTTACTGGACTGGGTTAGACATAAACTCCGGTCCATCGTCAATCTATCCTGGACGACTTACGGATCGAGATGGTCAGCGAGCCTCCAAGAGCGACCCAAGCGTTGTCGATGGTAAGTGCAAGACCGCAAATGCTCAAAAGACCATAGTGTCTGTTCAATTGATCGCGATGTCCGGAAGCATTCACCACTTGTCCTTCTTTTGTCACAATCGTTGTCTTTCCGTCGGCAGCGTAAGATGCACTCCGTGGGACAACAGCCTCGTCGTCCAGACTTTGACGCTTCTTCTCCCGATCGTACATGGTCGACGACATTTTGGAATGCACAAAATTGAGAAAAAATCAAGACGAGCAGTATGCAGCAGTCACAGCAGAACAGCTAACGAATCATTCATATACATCAGACATCACTGTTCTGCGCGACCACCAACTAGGCCAGGGCAATTTGAATTCGAGAACAAAAGCCAATTGGATCCACCCACAATCGCAGCGATATGCACGATTAGAACCGCCACGCGGGAATGATAGGTAGAACAGCCAATCAAGACCATCTATGCGAGGTTGAGCCAGGCTCGAGCTGAGTAGGATCCCTTATCGCCGACTCGACAGATTCCTTATCAGGTTACTGTCATCTGAAAATTAATCCTTGTACACAGGTACCTTTGGAATCTCACAAGATCGGGACAACGAGGAGCGTCATGATTCCAACAGCCGAGGACATGTACCAACAACGAGGCCGCACATACTCTACCAAATAATCTTTGACAGTATGGTCGAGTTGTCAGTGTCAAGTCTAGCCTGCAGTCCACGAAGATTGGTGGACGCCTATATTTGTCTTGGCGCGCTAGTGAAGTACAGACCCTGAAGAACCTCCACAACCCTCGGCCGCCTATCTTTCTCTATTCGCGTTTTTACTCATCTACTATTGTTGTTGAACCGTTACGATTGTCAAAGCGTGCCAGCAATTGCCGGTCACGCTGCCCGTGTGTTCGACAGCAGCAAAAGCCATGACCTCTGTTCACGTCAAGTACACTCGGTCCACCACCAAAGGAACCATCTCCGGAATATATTCGCGGCATGCACCATAATGCGAAACACTCAACCGGGCCTGCAGGTTGGGCCCGGCCTCTATCTCTGGGGTACATCACCACCAGTCGCAGATCACGCAAGAACGTAAGCGTTAGTCAAGATGGTGAATAACCTTGATAGCTGATCTGAAAGTACTTCTTTGTACCTCGATTGTGATCGATCATTACCCACGACCATGACACACGCGCTAAACTCTCTCGGCTGCTTGACTTTTGTGTGCTATCTTCGAGTTGGTATCACTAACTCGATTACCTGACGGCCTTGTATCCGATCCGACATATGATGCGACCAATCGATTGCAAGATGCTCGCATATCGGCGGTGTAATACAAGAAGTCGACAGCATGCAGGTAAAAAATCCATTGGCTATTGGTCGTCCAAATGCTCCCACCGGTAATAGCAGTGGAGGTCTTTTCCACCTACCAGATTTTATTGTCTTCTCTTCTTTTCATATTCACTATTGCTATCAACCAGACTCTGAAGTCCTCTGCAGCCTGTCCAGCTCATTCTCGAACCACCCATCATGGAGAGCAGACAAGACAGCGTGCCCAGCGCACAATCATGGGTCCCTGGTTTCCTTCGATCATCGCAGGACAAAAAGACCACTGGACCCGATGGACGAGCCGACGAGCGGACATCTTTGCTTCCTAAGCCGACTGATGAATCACCTCAAGAAGGTGATGTCTACGAACTTGAGGATGGAGATCGCAGCCAGTTCCAGCTTATCCTAGCCGAGTTCTGGATCTTACTCAAAGGATCCATTCCGGTGATTCTTGCATATACCCTCCAGAACTCTCTGCAAACAATCTCGGTGCTGGTCGTCGGCAGACTTTCGCCAGAAGCGTTGGCGACGGCAGCCTTCTCTTACATGTTTGCAATGGCCTCGGCGTGGTTGATCGCTCTTGGAGGAACCACTGCTATTGACACATTAGCAAGTGCCAGTTTCACAGGAAGCAAGAACAAACACGATCTGGGTATCATTCTGCAGAGGAGCTTCATCGTCTTGGGTCTTCTGTACGTTCCGGTCGCGATTCTGTGGCTCTTTTCTGAGCCGGTCTTCCTTGCTCTGGGACAGGAAGATTACATCGCAAGAGATTCGAGCAGATTTCTGAGCGTCTTGATACCTGGTGGATTGGGCTACATCTACTTTGAGTGCATGAAAAAGTACCTGCAAGCACAAGGTAAGCACGAAACTGTTCTCCGGTCTAAGAGCTACACTGACAATCTACCAGAAATTATGCGACCTGGCACTTACGTCCTTCTCATCACCTCACCTTTGAATGCAGGACTGAACTATCTCTTCGTTTACACCTTTAAGATGGGTCTTCTCGGCGCACCTCTCGCGACCGGCATCAGCTACTGGCTTTCGTTCATCCTTCTTCTCCTCTACGTCCGCTTCGTAGCAGGCTCGGAGTGCTGGGGAGGCTGGTCAAGACGCTGCCTCGACAACAGTTGGATGTTTACCA
>Ga0268246_10000076_pt1 | contig 101694 bp, 96 predicted proteins | sample AgamicOrSfe_FD_200242 | JGI IMG/M metagenome (GOLD analysis project Ga0268246, IMG submission 200242) | Agave microbial communities from Guanajuato, Mexico - Or.Sf.e (v2) (version 2) | ecosystem: Host-associated > Plants > Phyllosphere > Phylloplane/Leaf | place: Guanajuato, Mexico | collected... | reverse complement strand
CTACTATGCAAGCAACATCGCCCCCCAAGCGACAAGGACTCAAACAGGTCGTACGAACTACTATGCAAGCAACATCGCCCCCCAAGCGACAAGGACTCAAACAGGTCGTACGAACTACTATGCAAGCAACATCGCCCCCCAAGCGACAAGGACTCAAATAGGTCACACAAATGACTCTGGACGCGACATCGTCTATCAAGCGATAACCACACAAAGAGGTCACACGAGCTCTTCTACAGGCAACATGAACGACGACAACAATGATCAAATTGTTTTCCGAGGTCGACGCCCAGCGACATGGACTCAAAGAGGTCACACGAACCCCTCTGCAAGCAACATGAACGACGGCGACAATAATCCACCTCCGCCTTACCAAGAGAATGACCCACGCCCCCAGCCACTCAACGAGCGAAGGCGGCCGGTGCCGGTACGATCTTCAACTGCGATTCCGAGGCCAAGACCACAAACGACGCTCCCATTCCCTGTCCGCTGGAAGCGGTTCCATGAGGTCAGAGCACCACATTGGTCGCAGAGCCTATGCGCTTTCAAACGTTACGAGGGCAAGCGCAACAACATTAGACGAGTCGACTTTGGCTGGGGATACTCTGATGAGCCCGAATACTACGTCAGCTGCCACTTGACTACGATAGACAAAACAAAGATACAAGATATCGTGAAGAATTTCGAGAACATCATCTGGATGTACCTCGTGCATCGAGAGAGATACGACTGCGACTGCTCGTTGGCGCGACTCTGCCTAGATCTACAACCCCTGCATGTCCAGGTACATGCGCCCACGCAAGAGCTGGATGCTGCGGGATACAAACACTTCTCGAAAACTTATTGGTCTTCTGCGACGTCCGGCTGCGACTACTTCGAGGGAAAGGACGTCTCCTGGTACGGCCGTCATCGGGCGCAGTTGTTGACGAGATCTTTACAGAAGCACAGTCAGCAATGTACGTGTCAATGCCTCGGGGCCTGGGCGACTCCCCAAAGCACCAAACGTGCGAATGTTGTTCCTCTCGATCAAAGCCCCGATTTGATTACGCTTCATCGAGCTGTCTCGGAGGAGGAATCGAGGGAATGGGATGATGCTTCTGGGAGAGTTGTCACGAAACTTACTCCAACGGACACGACTCGTCAAGAACCGAGAGAAAGTCTGTTGGCACGCTTTCGTCTTATGCTGGTCCGTAAAAAGGATTTGGGAGCTGCAGAACGGACTTCGCTGAGCCAGGGGAATTTCGGCCTTGCTTTCTAGAGTGACGAAAAATGAAGTATGCTTATGAAAGAAGTCAGAATAATGCGTCATACCATGGTATACCCGTCCCCAAACGCCGTGAAATTCTCCCAAGAATGTACTGAGATACACCAATCGTGCTCAAACCTCAAGCCACTCTCTCATAACCTTCTCCGTGCCCCTCAACCAACGACCTCTGACCTCAACAGCATCCCCCATTCCGCCCTTCCTCCTCTTCCTCATCTCCCTCGCCTCGTCAACAGCTCGTCTCTTCCTCTCCTCCAGCCCCTGCACCTCAACCACCATCTCACCAACCTCCTGCTCACGTCTCGGCACCACGTGCTCGAGCTCAGCAATGCGAGCCTCCACCTCCTCAAGCGCCGCTTCCCTCTCACCAAGCACTTCCGCCGTCGCGTCCCGCGACAGATTCATATCCGGCAACGGATTGACCTCCGGTTGGCGCTGCTGCAACTCTTCTATCACCGCCTCCAAATCCTCGATGCGCGACGGTATTTCCGCGAGTCCCTCGGTGCGCGCCTGGACGTCTGCCTCTCGACGCGCTACATCGCGCGCCAGCTCTTCCAGCTGTGCTAGTGCGTTCGCGACCGCCTCTTTCTTTGCCTTCAGCGATGACTTATCCGAGAGCAGTTTTGTGGACAATGCTTCGATCTCGGATGCTGAGATGGGCACCAGCGGGTTGCTGACGATGGATTTCAGGAAGCGCTCTTTGGTCACTTGCTCGGTGTAGCTGAAGCGTAGTTTGCTGAACAGGTCTTTGTAGTGTGCTAGATCGGCGGCGAGTGCGGAGGGTGTGATTGAGGATGGCGAGTCGGTTTCTGAGGACACTGTGGTGCGGTTGGAGGTCGTGGTGAGTAGTGGTGCGGACAAAGTCGCTGTTGTGAGTGTGTTCGGTGCTGTGAGTGTTTCTAGCGCTGCATTGATCTCGGCGATCGCCATTTTGATGTCGGCGGATATCATTTTGAATAGCAGAATGTATGTAGGCTTATGTGTGATGTGGTTGCTTGGTGGTTGGTCTTTGTTTTGATCTGTTTACGCGGTGAAGTCACTGTACGGAAGGTTTCCGCGTTGGAGAAATGCTCGTTGCTGGATCTCTACGTGATGACTCTACCAGTTACGCATCCGTGTCAAGGACATGTGATCGGAACTATGAATCGACCGAATGGCGCTGACAATACTGTAAATTATCTGGGTACCAATAATATATATGGAGTGATGGTCGTGGCGACAGCGTGATATATCGATGGAACTGCTTTTACACTGGAGATCTTCAGCGAGACATGCTTTACTCCGGCAAGCATTGTGATCGATCGGGGCTCGGAAAATTTCTGGACACTGTCGACATGGGACGGGCGATCTCATGACAGCTTCTCGTCGGTGGGCTAGTTCAGATCACTATATCAAAGAATTCGTAGAGCATAGCGAGGGACGGGCCAATTATATGCAACAAGATGCGAGGAATAGTAGTATCAAATCCAGACACAGTTCAATATCAACCCCTGAAAGTCGCGAGTTGCAGGTATACATTATTATATTTATTAATCATTGACTGCAGCGCCATTACCACTGCTCCTCCACTCTCGAGATCGGCGTTGGTCCTGATGTTCGCGACGTCCTCGTGTTACTAGTGTCCATCAACTTGGTGACATCCCTCGTGCCGATAGTATCTCTCCCTCTCTCTCACGTCAGCGGTTTCGCATGATAGTCATGATGCTGATCGGCGGTAAAGAACGGGAACAACCACACAAAGACACAATTCCCCAGCGCCCAGCCAGTCAAAAGCACATCCGTTGTCGCATCTCCTCCTTTTCGCAGACGGACAGCCACACCCACTATCATGCCTAGCAGTACAAAAATACTAGCGATCCTTCTCACAGGGCCAGGGTATAGTAGACAGAAGCCCAGAAAAGCGTCAATGATCGGCACGAGCTTCGCAGCTGTGCTGTTGTCGTTGGCCATGCGCTCGGTCTGGTAGCGGTAGAAACCTCGCGTTGAGAAGCGGCCATGTGACAGTCTCGAGACTGAGCCGTAGATAAGCAGTGCGCTGAGTGAGAGAGGAGGGAGTTGGAGCAGGTAGCTGAGTGCTTGATCGGCGGCTGCCATGGCTGTCCGTGGTTGGGTTATAGTGGTCGAGGACTGGTAGTTGTAGCTATCGGATTTGAGGCTTATCGTTCATGCGTCACTGTACAGATCCACCATGGCGGTCATGCAGTCGTCGTGCTGTGTCCCTTCTATGAGTGAAGTTGTCCTGGCAGAAGTAACATATAAGAGGAGTTGCGATCAAATGACGATGTTTGGAGGTAGCCCCGCGATGTTCCGCGCGGATTCGTGGAACGGATTGACAACACTTGAGATTGACGAAAGCAGGGAAGAGCCCAAGAGGAATCTATACTGTAACAATCTGCAGGAAGGGGATCATCGCCCGAGCACTACGGCATTACTGTCCGAAGCACTTCGGACCGCTTGAAAGGTGGTAGTTGATTCCGAGTCTGGTGTCAACATGGCCCACGTCTATATGTTCTGTCGTGCTTACAACAACCATATTGGCAGTATGCTCTGAGCTCTACAACAAAGCATATAATGCAAGCACAAAGTGAACGTGTAGGTGCAGAGAATTGAGAGAACTGCATGCATTGCCGCACGCATGCACTCCTTGGCTGGCGATCGGGCTTTGTTCTCATTTTCAATTACTTCTTCTCATTTACGAGATACCTCCTCCACCAACACATTTGAACCTATATATATTCCTTTTGATTCCACAACTAACATGAATTGGGGTTACATGGTGTAGGGGTAGCACAAGACATTGTGGAAGGATCAATAGGTCCAATACAACCCTGTCTAGACCCAGGTTCGATTCCTGGTGTAGCCAAAGTCTACAAGACTTTGCATCTGAGAAAGATGCAAGGGCCCCAAACTTTTGCTTTTCCCCCGTCTGCTCCTCTCCAAACGCAGTAGACATGGATCTCCACGAGCTGAACACGATATCCTGAACACAAGTGCAAGGATGCCGTACAGCCGACACGAGAAACACTAATGAGAAGAACCGAAATTGAACTAGCATTTTTTGTCCTTCTACCAATCATCGCGGAAGCGCAACAGCTCTTGCGTTATTCCTAGATCTCTGGAAGGCCAACATCACGGAACAGCAAGAAGAACGGTCATACATCTACGGGGGAAAGCCGTTGGTAGGTCATCTTGATTACACCCAGAGGGTAGCTCTTCAATACTTGGTACGGAAGACTGGTTGTAGCACTTCTTCAAGCGTTCTCTTACGGCATGCGATTGGCGCAGATTCAACTACCGTTGTTCTGTTCCAATTCGTTCTATCCATAAGGCTACAATTGCTGGGAACTGAGCACAGCAAGCTCCAATATGTCTCGAAGGTGACGCGGCCTCCAGCCTTTATGGCGGGCCTTATCATGAAAAATCCCTGGACGGTTGGGGCCTGAGGGGCCGAATGGCCGATTTCCTGTTTAGCGTCAGGTACCGCACCGTGCATCTGTCGGATAGACGAATGAACTTTTCAGTTATCAGACGTCGCAAATAGCCGAAGCTTAAATGAGCTAAACATTCTGGCTCAATACCCGTGTTGTAGGTACCTTGTACCAGGCAGTGTGCCTGAACCTACATGCCCGCCTCCCGTGAGTGAATCTTAACAACGACTGCAAGGAATCAAAATATTGGCATCGTTCAGAGCTGTTATGGTTCCACGACAGGCCCGTCCGGGACTTTTTGGCCGCAGGGCTCAACCTTCCTCAACGTCTTGGCCTCTTGATTATTATTATTTTGCCGGCTCAATTCCAACGACGCAAGCGTAGAAGATCCATATGTCTCGATCGGTACTAGAGCAGCTAGAGCTTCCTTAGACACAGCAAGGGCCATGTAGAGCCCTGTCGTTTTTCGGTTGTCAAAGCAAATTTGTGGAACAACTGCAAGCGATACCGTGTCGACCAGCCTGCGCCGCCATTCTCTTGACATGGGTATCTCACTAATCTGTCCGAATTCCGTGCGCCGTCCGACTGTAATAGTAATATAGTAGCATTCTGTCTCTCTTTGGCACATTCTCTTCTTCTTTTGCTACTACTCTCCCTGACCTTTCACTCTATCTCTAAAGTCTTCTTTCTGTCTTTACGTCTAATCTCATACCACACTCGTTCCACACAACCATCAACATGAGTTCACCAAACATCACACTCGGCAACCAGACCATGGAGATCCTGCTCTTCAACACAGGCCCAACACCAGCCATTGGCGCTTCCGTCCTCTACGCAAACCCCACAGCAACCGCATACGTCCTGACCTGTCTCAACGCCAGCGACACCGCCGAGTGCGGCACATACAACCTGTCCGTGACAGTCGGCAACTGGGCGCCGAAGACCTCCGGCTCCTCGACAACGGGCATGGCGACCGGCATCTACGACGCCTACAACGAGATCCCATCCCAGAGCGCCAAAATGTCCATCCACTGCGCCATGGACGGCACTGTTCCAGGAGTCTGCACATCGACAGAGAACATTGGCTACGACGGCCGCGGCGCCACGGCCACTGCCACCGTCATCACTAGTCCTGCGTCCACATACAGCCCGATTTCGTGGAGTTACCAGACCGTCAGTCTCGTCGGCGGCATGGAGAAGCTCGCTGCTGCCACCACCGCTCCAACTTACCCCACAACTACGTCCATGAGCTCGTCGTCTGGATCTGGCTCACACTCCGCTGGTGCTACTGCTACTTCGTCGTCGCACCCCACCGGAGGCGCTGTCGCGGCCGCCGCCTCGGCCTCCACCTCCACCACTAAGAGCTCCGGCGCTTCGGCATACGGCCCTGGTATGGGCAGCATGGCACTGGCTGCCGTCGTTCTGTCATGGTTCATCCGATGATCGGACGCAGATGAAGAGAAGCGTTGTGGAGTTTTCTTGGACAAATTTTGGAAAGCATTCAAGGAAAAAATGTGGCTAGCATGGGAAGCATATCACTCGCCTTGTCTGAAACTGCATTTGGCGTAATTACCGGACTGGTTTAGCATTTAATGATTATTGTAATGAGATTCGATCACCCTTTGGATGTTAATTATAGACATTGAGAATGTAATATTCAAACAACTCCGTTCGTCGGTTGGATCACAGTGCAAGTAGATCGTATAATCGCCCATATCTTCCACGACTATAAGATCTTCCGGTCTGAGATGATCGATCGAGCTCTTTTGAAGCAATACATGAAAGAGTGCGGAAAGACACGACAATCTGACCTGACCTGACTTGATTTACTACAGAGGTTGTTTGAATTCAACAAGGCTATGCATTAGCCGTGGTCCACCTAGGATTAGGTAGCCTTTGTCCAAATATCGATCACACCAATCGGAGGACTTCCATATTGAGCATCGGGATATGACTCAAACTGCTTCACAGAGTATGACCGTCAAGTATATACCTCGATCGTCATCCTTCTCAGACTTATGATGCCAAACGGTCTGCCAACATCCTACAGCCTCAAGGCGTTCAGTTGTCCGCCTTGTCAGCGCCTTCGTCATCACTCTCCTCTTCAAATTTCTCCTTCGTGGACTTGACACCGCCGCGAACCTCCTTCTTGGTACCCTCGAAGCCCCAGCTGGTGAGGTACAAGAAATGCGGCTGCCTGTAGTTGTCGATGTGGTTGAAGAATTGATGGAATCTGTCTCACGTTAGTCCATTGTTCCCAGCTCAAAACACACAAACAACACAATGGAACTCACGTGTTCTCCCTGGCCTCATCCTCAAAAATCTTCTGATAAATCTCCGTGCGCTTAAACGCCTCGATCTTGTCATCATACTTGCCGAAATCCAGCTTCTCGCGCCCGTGTTTCGATGCCTGCAAGTTGTTGTAGCTGTCAAACACCGGTCGCTCGAGCAACAGTCCCAGTCCTGGTACTTTTGGAATCGACCATTTGTCGCTCTCGTAGCTCTGCGAGATGCGTTCGGTCGGCGCGCCGCATCGCACGATCAGTGATGCCATGCCGACCATCTTGCGGATCTGGTGCATCATGAAGCTCTGACCGTGGACCTTGAGCGACAGCCATTCGGTGCCGTTGATGATGATTGGGGTCGTGTTGACGAGGAAGGACTTGATGTGTCGACGGCTGGATTTGTCGTTGAAGGTCTTTTGGACGGTGTAGTTGTGGAAGTTCTTGGTGCCGGTGTACAGACTCAGCGCCGACTGTAGTCGCGAGATGCGTGATTCTGGTATTCTCCACCGGCGCTTTGCGGAGTCGTAGGCGGCCTTGAGTTGCTTGATTGCGGCGCTGAGGGCTTCACGCTTCTCAGGGCTCAAAGAAGAGTTTTCGACGGCGTCGGTAGTGGCGGCGCCGTCTGTCACTGATGCAGAAGGGAGAGCGACCGACTTCTCGGTTGATCCTTGTGCGGGTTGAACCGTGTCAGTCGACGGCTGGATCTCGTCCTGCGCTCCATTGTTCTGATGAAGCGCTGGCTCATTGACCACAATGGCTGCATCTTCTGTATGTCCAGTTTCTTTACCTGTGCCTTTTGAATCTGCCAGCCTCACGCCTCCGTTGATGTCGGCAGCTTGCTCTACATCCCGATCCCTGGTCCCTGACAGGTCGCTTGGATTGATGTCCTCAGTCATGTATAGTGCAGTCATACACAGGTCCCTGATCTCCGGATCTAATGCGTCAAGGATCGGCTTGATATCTTTCTCTTCAACCTCGTCCCAAAAGCCCTTGACATCAGATTGCCTCTCGTCGAAAGCTTCCTTGTCTCCAGCATCAACCGCGGCTTCCTCCAGCTTCTTCGCGAGAAAGCAGCTAGGATGTGGAGGCAAGAGAGCGTGTGTTGGGAGCAGATATTCGTACCAGCGACTGTCACACGCCTGGTAGCAGCTGAAACTCCCAATCGTGCGCTCAATACCCCAAACCCGTATCCTTGGATCGAGTGCTTCATTGATCTTTTCCACAATGTCATCCTCCTCGATTATGAGCTTTAGCGAGATCATGTTGCCTGCCGCATGTACACCCTTATCCGTCCTAGCGCATCGCACCAGACCAGACTTCTTCGGATCGTCTGCATTGGCCTTGGAGATAGCGCCAGCTTTGACAAATGCCGTGAACAAGTCGCCCTCGATCGTCTTTTCTGTACCAGATCTGACCATATAAGCCTCAATCCATTTTCCTGGAAGCGCCAACTCACATTTGCATGCCCTTATAGCCGGTCCCGCTGTAGCCAACCATGACAGCAACCTTTCTTTTCGGCCTACGATCTTCGGCATCTACCTCTTCCTTGGCGAAAGCTGCTGGCAGTACAGAAGGCTTGTCCGAGTTCTGTTTCCTTTCCTGCTCTGTCCGACTCCGGCGATCTGTTGCGTTGCGCCTTTGTAAGTCAGTGTCCATTGGCAGTGAGCGTGAGGATATGCATACTGCCAATCTCCACGTCCCATATCCTTTCTCTTATCGCCGCGACGAGACCCTCGTCCGTGGTCATTGCCGTCTCGCTTGCGCTTCCTGTCACCGTCGCCCTGTTGTGGCTTGCCATTCTTTTCTGCAGTAATGTCGACGGGAACATTGTCTGGCTCTGCTGTGAACTCCTGCTCATGCCTAGCAGGCACGTCGTCCATCTTCTTTGGTTCAGCGCTGTCCATGTTCGGCGCATTGATGAGAATACCAATTGACGGAGTCAAAGGAAAAAGTGAAGCCGCCCAATTGGAGAATAATCGTCATTTTAGGAAGCCAAAGCTCCCGTCCGCATGTAAGTTTCGGCCCGAAGCCCAGGCCAGGAGTTCATAGCGAACAAGATCTGCGTGGAGATAGCATGAAATCGGCTAGACACCAGCACACATTCCAATGTAATATGACCTTCGTGCTTCCGATCGCTTGACCGTCTTGCTGTGGCAAAGTTGACTTCGTCAATTGAAAGTTGACATATCAATTGGTGCATTGTATGCAGTCGGCGCCTGAGGAGACATACCGGAGCAAATGCACTCAGCTTTGAAATATGACTTGGTAGCAAAATGCTCAGTAAGTCTTGCTTCAGCATGTACGATACAAGACTAATGGCCCTGACAGACGTTACTTAGGTCACCAAAGCGCGAGCAGCTACTCTACATCTACCCCATGGACCAGTCCAACTTCCATTGTTCATGCCTGTGGCTACCCAAGGGTCGTTGAAAGGTCTCACACCCACACAGCTTGAGGAAACAAGCTGCCGCCTCTGTCTGAACAACACCTACCATCTCGGCCTCAAACCCGGTCAGTCAGTGCTTGACGCCATCGGTGGTGCTCATAAGCTACAGTCATGGCCCCACAACATCCTCACCGACAGCGGCGGTTTCCAGATGGTATCTCTGCTCAAGCTCGCCCAGGTGACGGAGGAAGGTGTCCGCTTCTTGAGTCCACACGATGGAACACCCATGCTTCTCACCCCAGAGCACTCGATATCCCTTCAGAACTCCATCGGATCAGATATCATCATGCAACTCGACGATGTGATCGCAACTACTTGTCCTGATCATGCTCGAATACAAGAAGCTACGTACCGATCTGTGCGATGGCTGGACCGGTGTATCGCTGCGCACAAGTATCCAGAGCGACAGAACCTATTCTGCATCATTCAGGGTGGGCTGGACCTAGATCTGCGGCGCGAATGTTGTCGCGAGATGGTCGCGAGAGACACGCCTGGCATTGCCATTGGTGGCCTGTCAGGCGGTGAGGCCAAGTCAGAGTACTGCAAGGTCGTGTCGACCTGTACTGAACTCTTACCAACACATAAGCCCCGATACGTCATGGGCGTTGGCTATCCTGAGGACCTGGTCGTGTCCGTCGCACTCGGAGCTGACATGTTTGATTGCGTCTGGCCGACACGTACCGCGAGATTTGGCAACGCGATCACATCTTCAGGTATGCTGAACCTTAAGAATGCGTCTTACGCGAATGATTTCACACCAATCGAGGAAGGCTGTGCGTGTGTATGCTGCCGATCGAGGAAGAGCGGAGGTCTAGGAATTACGAAGGCTTACCTATATCATCTGACAGCCAAGGAGACGGCCGGCGCTCACCTGCTGAGCATACACAACGTTCACTACCTCTTGAACTTAATGCGGGAAATGCGGACATCCATAATCGAGGATCGGTTTCCAGCCTTTCTCAAGCAATACTTTTCTAGACTGTACTCCGGAGACAGGACCAAATATCCGACATGGGCAGTCGACGCGCTGAAAGGTGTCGGGGTCGATCTGATGGAGGCAGCTTACTACCAGTGATCTGATGTCACAGTCAATCCATTATGCCCCGCGGATAACCTCGAAATTCACAATGCATTCGTCGAGTTTCAGGACCCTGATGTGGCCGCTTGCCAATGGTGAACGGCAAGCATGGGCTACGGATCTGGATAGTGAACGACCGAGTGGAAAGGGACATACCAGCTCAAGGTCTCCTGGTCGTTGCTGTAGATCCTGCCGATCCCACCAAATGCGTTAAAAACGAATACAAACACTGCGGCTATACATGCGCCAAAAACACGACGCGACAGATAGAGCATCTCCAAGAATGCTCCAAGTACCTCGCAGCACCTGAAGTTATAGCAGCAATAGTCGGCACGTCACCTAACTCCTGTCTGTTGTTCTACATGGTTGTCGAATCCGAGGTGAGTAGCCCAGTGGGTTACCCGTACGGCTTGCCGAGAGACCATCTGGTGTGAGTTGAGTTGCATCTTCTGGTTTCAAGGCTGCGGGGACTTCTTCCGGGTTGGAGCTGTAATATTACCCGGGACCATCAACCGTCTAGCACACCGCGAGAGGACGCGTAAGCAGCATTTCGAATCCTTTCAGGTGAACGTGTGCACTTCAGTGAGGCTAAGGTGGGATGGGCTGACTGCTCGATCAGTGAAACCCGGAAGGTCCTTCCGGCAACAGCCAAGACGCGCGAACAGGGTATACTGCACACAATGAAACGTTCCCGAAAGGCATGCGCAATGTAGATGAAAAAGTTTGCATGATGATTCGTTTTACGTGATATAAAATTGCGATAGAAACATTTACCTTACCACTCAAGAGGTTCCGACTTCTCCTCGCCTCTATTCGTCTTCGGTACTGGAGCGGCCTTGATCTCGACAGGCTCCTTGCGGTGTCTGCTCATGTAGCCGCTGCCAGCGATCCATGGGTAGTCTTCCCACTGCTTGCGCTCGTACTTGGCGATGCGGTCCTCTTGCTGCATGGTCAATCCAATGTCGTCGAGACCGTTGACCAAGCAGTGTTTCCTGAACTGCTCAACGTCGAACTTGCAGAGCTCCTTGCCGTCGGCGGTCTTGATGGTCTGGTTGGGCAGGTCGACTTCGATTTCGTTACCGGCTTCCGCCTCCTTGAAGATCTTCTCGAGGTCGGACTTGTCGGTGATGGCGAGTGGAAGCATACCGTTCTTGAAGGTGTTGTTGAAGAAGATATCGGCAAAGCTGGGCGCGATGATGCACTTGATGCCGAAGTCGAGGAGAGCCCATGGAGCGTGCTCTCTGCTGCTACCACAGCCAAAGTTGTCTCCAGATACGACGAGAATCTTTGATGATCTGTATGGCTCCTTGTTGAGGACAAAGTCCTTAATCTCAGAACCGTCCTCGTTGAAGCGCCAGGCGAAGAAGAGAGCCTTTCCAAGACCAGATCGCTTAATCGTCTTCAAAAACTGTTTTGGAATGAGCGCGTCCGTGTCGACGTTCGATCTATCCATTGGCGCAGCGATACCCTTGAGCTGGGTGAACGGTGGCATACCGGCACTTGAGACAGGTGCACCTGACTGGACAGTGTTGCCTTGTGATGTCTCATCGAGATCCATGATTTCCTCCAAGCCATCGTCGCTCTCCGGGTCCATGACTTGTGGCTCAAGCTCAACGTGCGACTTCTTGCCGTGGACCTGCTGGAGGTTGTCCACGTTGCGGACATCTGCAAGCTTGCCGATGAGGGCGCAAGCGGCAGCACTTGCTGGAGACATCAAGTGAGTTCTACCACCAGCACCTTGACGACCTTCAAAGTTGCGATTCGAGGTGGATGCGCAACGCTCCTTTGGTGAGAGAATGTCTGGGTTCATGCCCAAGCACATGGAACAACCAGCCTCTCTCCACTCGAATCCAGCGTCCAGGAAGATCTTGTCGAGACCCTCGTCCTCGGCCTGCTTCTTGACCAATCCAGATCCAGGAACGATCATGGCGCGCTTGAGGTTTGGAGCAATCTTCTTGCCCTGAATGACCTTGGCAGCAATTCTCAAGTCCTCGATACGAGCGTTGGTGCAAGAACCAATGAAGACCTTGTCCAAGACGATGTCCTGCATTTTGGTACCAGCAGTCAAGCCCATGTATTCCAAAGATCTCTCACAAGCAAGCTTCCTGTTCTTGTCCTTGAAGTCGTCTGGGCCGGGAACGACACCAGTGATTGGAACGACATCTTGTGGTGAGGTGCCCCACGAGACGGTGGGCGCGATATCCTTGGCATCGATGAACACGTCGGTGTCGTACTTGGCGCCTTCGTCACTCTTCAAGCTGGACCAGTAGGCGACAGCCTTCTTCCATTCTGGTGAGTCGACCTTTGGCGCGAGGGGCTTGCCCTTGAGGTAGTCGAATGTGGTCTGGTCTGGTGCGATCATTCCTGCTCTTGCGCCACCCTCGATGGACATATTGCAGATCGACATACGTGCCTCCATGCTCAAGCCTCTGATTGCTGAACCGCAGAACTCAATGACCGCGCCGTTACCGCCAGCGGTACCGATCTGTCCAATGACGTACAAGACAATATCCTTGCTGCTCACACCTGGCGCGAGCTGGCCGTCGACCTGGACTCTCATGTTCTTGCTCTTTCTTGTGATCAAAGTCTGGGTAGCCAAGACGTGCTCGACCTCGGAAGTACCGATACCAAAGGCGAGAGCACCAAAGGCACCGTGTGTGGATGTGTGGCTGTCACCGCATACTACGGTAGTGGCCGGGAGAGTGAAACCTTGCTCAGGACCGATAATGTGAACAATACCCTGACGCTTGTCTCCAAGACCAAAGTATGTGAGATTGAACTTCCTTACATTGTCCTCGAGGGTCGTGGCCTGCAATCTCGAGTCGTCCTCTTTGATGAAATCGGCGACATTCTTGAAGTTTTTCCTAGGTGTGGTTGGGACGTTGTGGTCGGTGGTAACAAGGGTACAATCTGGGCGTCTGACTTTTCGTCCGGCGTTCTCGAGACCTTCGAAAGCCTGAGGCGAAGTGACTTCGTGGACGAGATGTCTGTCAATGTAGAGGAGGAGTGTGCCGTCTTCCTTCTCGTCGACAATGTGGTCCTGCAAGACCTTGTCGTAGAGGGTTCTTGGGCCGGGGATAGCGCCGGGCATCTTGTGTGGTTGTGGAGGGGGTAAGGTGATTGTAAGGAAGGAGTTGGACGAAGATTGGGCGCCGAGGAGGAGGGAAAGTGAGTTGAAACACAATGTGGTGTTGGTATGCGGTATATCTTTTGTATGGGAAAGTTGCCGGTATGCGGGGCTCCGGCGTCGGGACCGATACCGGAAACCTCGAGCAGCGAATCACGTAATGAGCATTTACCCATCGTATTCGCCTCCTCCACGTCGTCCACTCGGAACAGTGCCGATTTAGGAATGCTTCCGCAGTAAATTCTATTGATGTTGTATGAGCTACTTTCTATATCACGAAGAATCTGTTATCCTGGCTGAAAACCAGAGATGCGAGACTGTGCCTCGCCCATAATCCTGCGAGACCGACTGCGGTCTGCATGATCACCAGCTCGGTTGTCAGCCTATCCTCCCTCATCGGACCTCTCCAGACCAGCCATAGGTTGATGATGGTGAAGTTCGTGGTTGATGTTACTCTCCCGGTGTCGTCGACCTCAACTCGGAGCAGCTTCAGCTTGTCAAGAACCTTGAGAACTTCACCAACCGATTTTCGTAGAGGTTTCTCTGGCGGGAACTCGGCTAACGAGGGTCCAAGAAGTCCAGTCCGCGCATTGAACTTTGGTAGTCGATGTCGCGGGCAAGGCACGATGTGAAACAGCTGAGGAGCCGAGTAGATGAAGTTGAAGATCTGCGGAATGAACAACAGTAATAGTGTCTTGCTGAAGTGGCCCAGTATACCAACAATGGCAAAGACCATACCTGCAAAGTAGCAGTACGTATCGCCCACGAAGACCTTTGCCGGGTACCAATTGTGCTTTAGCAGAGCGAAAGACACTCCGATGAACGGAAGCAAGAGGTACAGAGAGAACAGATGCGAGTCGGTCGCCGGGTGTGGTTGCGGCGTCATTGGCAGGAGATAGAGCGCATCGTTGACCAGGATGAGACAAGCTATCACTATCGACTGTGCAACTTCGATGCCGTTGACACCTGCGACGATGTTGATGCTGTTTGGACAGAAGATAGAGATGCCCGCCATGTAGAGATAGTAGAAGCCTCCCAGATCGACGAGGTCGCCGAAGTATGGCTGCAAGGGTGTAGGAACCACGACATGTGTGACACCAAAGCTGACAAAGTACAGTCCCAGTGTTGGTAGAGAGGCAAATGCAGGGATGAAAAACTTATGGCGCCATCTAATGTCGAACGTGTCGTCAATGAATCCGAGGATAATGACGGTAGCAATGGTACCGTAGGCAAAGCCATACGAAGCCAGCTTCTCCAATGGAAATCGGTGCAGCAAGCGTCCTGTCTCGACGTGCTGAGCTTCGACGACAATGTGCTTCTCACCACCACCAGAAGTTGCTAGCACGATGTCTCTCTTGAAGGCAAAGGGTAAGAAGATGATGATGGCCAGAAGATACACCAGAGCGCTGACCAGGCCCATCATCTCTGGACTTTCTGATAGTTAGCTACTGTATTCAACAAGACCGTGGTAAGGAGAGCACCAACATTTCGACCGAGATCTTCTTGGACATGTCACGTCCCTTCCTTCCTGCTTTCATGAAAGCGTCGCCTGTCCAGTGAATGATCGCGTATGACATGGCAAATGCCACACCGCTGAGTGCGATTGACGCATAAATTGGCTCTCCATTATTTTGCCATGTGTTGATCAAGACGGCACCGCATGCTCCTGACAGTGCCAAAAGAGACCATGTCTCCGTTCGACTCAAGTCTGCGCTCATGATGGAGATGACACAAAACCAAAGCAGTGAAGCATCCTAGATCAACGCAGAGGCTATCTCATTGTAAATTAAATAGCCCATAATAGCGTTGCATATCAATTTGGTGAAAGCTGTCAACAGCCATCATCCGTCTTCCGTTGCACGCGTTTCTCCCCACATGCGCATCGTTGCACCCGCGAGTCATTCAACCGGCATACCATCAACTACCGATCGACTTCGATTAGAGAGGACAAAAATCAACCGCGCTCGAACGATTCGTGTCGCTGGAACCATTGACATCGGAGACCGAAGCTCGAGGAAGAATGGCCGTTGATGGTGCCTTTCACCGCTTCAGTCACGGCCATCAAGATCTCGTGCTCGCGGTAGACTACAATTTCTATGGCACACGCATGGTCACAGCCTCCTCAGATCATCGTTTGAAAGTCTGGGATCGAAAGGATGATGTTTGGATAGTCACAGATGTATGGATGGCACACGATGCCGAGATTACAGATGTTAGTCCGCTGAACGAAAGATTCGTGATATAGCTTCTAACTGCCGGTAGGTCAAATGGAATGGTCCGTTCGTTGGAGAGATACTGGCGAGTGTAGGTGAAGATGGCTTGTTGCGCATCTGGCAGGAGAACGTCTCAGAAAGTCCGAATTCAGGCAGACGCTTCCGACGCATCTTTGAGCAACCATCGGCCAGCAGGGTACCCTATATGTCTCTCGATTTCAAGAACATCGGAACAGAGACCTATCTCGCAGCCATCTCACGCGACGGTCAACTGACAGTGTGCGAACCGCTCGATCACGACGACCTTGCAGAATGGCAGATCATGTGGCAAGACTATCTCTGCAAAACACCTACAAGAACCGAAGAGACTGGCTTCAGAGTATGCTGGCATCAAGAAAAAATGCCCGCTTGGCCTGCGATACTTGCCGGTCTTGATCGTCGAAGCCTTTCGCTTGCAGTTTCGGTCATGGACACAGTCAAGGTCTTCCGCACAGACAAAGAACGCAAATTCTACACCGCTGCCGAGCTGATCGGAGCTCGTGGACTGATCAGAGACATTGCATGGTCAAACGGGTCTATGCGCGGTTACGATACCCTTGCAACAGCAAGCAAAGACGGGTATATCAGAATCTACGAGTTGCACACTCCAGGAGATATGAGTGTGGTAGCGGGTCTCGACAACAGCAACGACTCAGAGCAGACAGCTCACAGAGAATCCAATGCTTCGAACCGACCTGCGAAGTCTGGTATTGGAGCTGGTTTGGCCAGCAGTAGCCGTGCCGGAAGAATCGAAGAAGAAAATCGACCCGGTAAAGTCACTCAAGAGCCGAAACTAGTCGCTGAGCTGTCTGCGCACGATGGTGCTGTCTGGAGAGTCAAATTCTCTCATATGGGTATATCAGATAATTCATGCTTGACGTTACGCTTTCTGACTTCCGGAAGGTGACCTCCTCGTATCCACAGGCGATGATGGCCTTGTACAGATCTGGAAGAAAGGTGTCAATAACCAATGGTTGCAGTACGCAGAGGTTGACGCCACCAAAGATCCTTGATCGAGTTTTTGGGAACATAGAAGCTCAGCAGGAAGGAACTAGATACTGTCGTTGCTGTGACGAGACATTCCGACAGCCATGGCTCGCCCTTGCATTCCAACCCTCGGACTTCAAGACAAGGACTTCAACACTTCAAATCGCCGGCAGTGAATTTTTACACTTTATTACAGATCAAACATAACATGATGGGTATCAAGGGCACCGACGACTATCTCACTATTCGCTTTGCTAATCCTACTACGGGCGAAGTATCACCCAGCGCCTGCGGATTCAACAGCCCTCGTACACCTGCGACTCCCGGTGAAGCACTACTGCTGTATGCGGACAGCTCGCCAGTCCGGCGGCCGGTACAACGAAATCCTGTCCGAGTCCAGAATGTTCGGCCTTTGAAACACCCGAGATATAGATGGAAACAGAATCAGGGAAGATGGCTCGCCAATGCGGTTGCCGCGTCTCCGAAGAAGACCATTGCCGATTCATTATCAACGTGCGAAGAACAATCGGAATGTGGGGAAGAGATTGATCGCTCGTTGTCCATCACCCCTACTCAGCCTCTTCCGCTGCAAAAGACATTCAGCATCGGTGCAGGCCCTCGAAGATTTGCGGCCGCAAGCCAAGCTCTGAAAGAATGCGGGAAAGCTGAACGACCAAGACTTCATAGGAGAGTCACCGCGATCAGGAGAGTGCCCCTTGAGGATGCTGGTCAGTCAGTTAACGATACACATCAACACTCAAAGAAGATGGAGCCTGAGGATTTGCTCAACGACATGCAAGTGCCACATCGCCCCGGTAGCGCTACCATGCATGGCGTGCAACCAGTCACCACAGTCATAGCCAACAACAAGTTACCGAGATCCAGCCCAGCAATGTCCGCTGCAAAGAAGGCTGCGAGAGTCACACGCAATCCATTGACTCCTCCACCGTCCCAGCCCGTCCAGTTCGGCAGCGTCATTGCTGTTGGGGATACCACGGAACACGATCCTCATGACGGACCCCATGGTCAGATACACGCCGTTCCTGGTGCTATCTCGTCGGCACAAGAAGATACTGCTCCTGATCCTGCGCCGGTCCGAGTTCGAACCCGTCCAGCAAATATCAGTATAGAGCCCATTGCCGTTCTCGTGCCCGGCCCCGAACCCGATACTCCACAGCATTTGGAACGTACCCGGTCCAAGCCTCCGACGACCTCAAGTCGTCAAAGTAGTGGTACGACTCAGTTCGTCATGATAGTCGAGACGCTGTTGCAAGCCTTGAGACCACACATCCGAATCGACTCTTTGTTTGACATCTTGCCAGCCCTCGACCTTCTTCTATCCAAGGAAACACCGAAGGAGGAGCGAGCGAAAGCCTTAAAAGACCTTCTACCAGGCATTGGTCAGATAGTATTGCTATTCACTCTCATTTCTATCCTGTGGAAGGTCGTCGCCACGATCAAGGAGCTGATAGATATCGCGCTGTGGCCGTTAACAGTGGTGAGGGGGTGTATGCGATTCTTGCTCGGGTTTTAGACTTAGCTCAGATTGCTTGATTCATGCCTGTCGTTCTTGGCCCGACTAATGGAAATACTTTTTGTTGATACGAGCCGTGAAGCCAGGTGAATCTACACCGTCTATAGTCTATCTTCCTTCGAATCGCGGCCTTATCTAAGCTAGTAGATGTAAGGAATGAGCCTGTAAGGCACCTTCTTCCTGACCTCCTCCCACTGCTCACCGTACCTCTGCTCGCAGTAAGAATCCATCTCCGGCACCGCCCTGAACGCGAAATCACTGCCCTGCTGCACAAGGATGACGGCCGCCCAAGGCAAACCAGCACAGCAGATCGCATAGCCTACTCTCCAGAGAAGGTAACCCGAGTAGTTGACATTTCTGACAACACCGAACAACCCACCAGCAAACGGACGGTCCTTGTTTTCAGGCTTGGCCTTGAAAGCCTTCCTCTGCACCTCGGCAGCAATCTCAATACCCATACCGACAGCGAACAGCGCAACACCGATCGGAACGGTCGAGTTCTTGACATCAAACAATTCAATCCACGAGCCAGTGGTCAACGCGTTGCGGAACGGGCTGTTCGAACTCACCGCCCACAGCGACAGGAGTCCGTTGACGATATTGAGGCCGGTGTTGTAGCCCGCGATACCGGTCACGAGCGGCAGGCGAAAGACGTAGTTCAAAATGCTGAAGGACCACCAGGTGTGCTTCAGCGCGGATGCTGTTGCGAGACCGAAAATGAGCGTGTAGTACGGCGACAGGCCTGGGATGGTGTTGGGCGCGATCGGGGAGAGAACTGACGGCGAAGAGGACAGCGGTACTCCGTGCAGAGTGCTGATTAGACTTGGGCCCCAGGTAGTGAGGAGTTTGTATTGGAGCGGTAGGTCCAGCAGCCGGAGAAGAGCGTAGGTCAGAGCGCCGGGCGTGGTAGAACCTTTTGGTCGATACGCCGGGGACTGGGTGTTGGTTTTTGGTTTGCCATCGTTAGATTTGGGTTGAGACGCCATTATTAGTTTGTCGACTGGCAGGCTGTCGAGATTGAAGTCAATGAGGTTTGGGTGTATACGTGGAATTTTATATTGGAAGTTCATGACCTCATGTTTGTCCCCCAGTCGGCCGGGAGCTGCTCCGAAGCCATATTGCTTCCAATATGTTCTCATATCGATTTTCTCATATCAATTGTCATCCGACCGTTCAATGCGTTAATGTCTACTCTGCTGCTCCTGTACTATTACTTCTCATTGCTGTTGATGTTGAGATATGTCATGGTACTAGTGCCGCATAGGTCGAAGAGCTGAATCTATTGGTCCCGAATGCTCTTGACAGTCCTTTGGCTGAAAGACTCGGGAACACTCGAGTCCAAGAGTTCTCATACCCTTCGCCTTCGCTACAAGCACATTACAAGAGAAAATATGAAGTTCATTGCTATAGTAATCTCGTTCTAGAGTCTTATTGGCTGATCTCAGCCGTTTGCAGCCACCCGACGGACGTGCAATGGATGAACGAGGACCTGCAAAATTCATGCGATAAATTGTGTGCCGTGACACAGTCCGAAGACATAGTACGCTCGCGACGTAGGTTTCTTCTGAGCCACATAGTAGTCTATGTACTTGTCACTGTAGTATACTACCCGTGGCCGTATGCAACCGAAATGGGACTGTCCTGATCTCTTCCACTTCCCGCGACCCCTTCCCATGTTGTACTACCGATGTCTTGTGAGTCATCCATGATTCATTTCATGGCATATCACGGGGATGCTTTGGTATGTGGGTGTATATTTTATGAGAATGAAAATTCTTCTCATCCAGAAACTCAGTGGTCGGTTCAGCTGTCCGAACAAGCTTCATTCAAAGCCGTGGAATTCTCCTTCCTACACGCCACAGCCGTGGTAGCTCAGTAAGAGAGACCGTTTCCATGACCAAAGTCCACCCACTAACAGTCACCAGGTGGTAGAGCGTGTAAGTTACCCTCATCATCTACTCGAAAAATCTGGTATTGACGTCTGCTTTAGGGGATTGCAGCATCTTCTTGAAGACAGCAACCCATCCTAAGGTCCGTGGTTCGAACCCGCGTCGCGGCTAACGTTTTTGCCTGTATCCAGGCGGTCCCATACCATCCTGGCCAGGATGGATAGCAAGGTGGTGAAAATGTGCCCAATTTTTGGTAGATGAGAACTTTCGTGAGAACTTTTTGCTTGGCACACAGCCAATTGACCTTTCTCAATTCGCCCAGGCACTTGAATGGAAGTACGCGGAGTGCCTATGATGGCTCCCTCGACATCAGAACTAGGTCGCTGCTTCTGCCCCAATTTGGCGAGTCTCGTACAAAAGTTCCCATATTTGCTTGTCATGACTGTACCCGGACGACCGGCGAGAAACTCTCTACCATGAGTCACTCGTCAAGGCATTAAGGCCTCTCTGGTGTTACCTACCTCCGCTGGCGAGGCCTGCACACGGAAAGGGCAACAAGGATATGCAACAACCACAGAACGACATTACTACATGCAGTATCTGACAACACAGACATGTGGATTTACATGATATCTTGTCTACTCTGACCTCATGCTGCGCCATACATGGCTAATCTACACAATACAGCTTATTAGATAGAGTCTATCTACATATAATTTGCAGTTGTCCATGGGGGTAGTCTAAGGTCGTCGCAAAGCTTACGAAGCGCATCCTAGCTATTATGAAGAGCAGATGATCTCATAGCCTACTGATGGCTTACCGAGGGTACTCAGAATCTGACGTAGATGTTAGTGAGGTAAGCCTTCATCTCCTTGAACTTGTTCATGCAATCCTTCTTAGCAACAGCGAGATTAATGATCGACCTTAAGAACTCCTGGCAGAAGCAATACATTCGCTAAGTGGGTATCTTTCGGATTGCACAGTAGTCCATCAAGTACAGTACAGTATACAAACAGACCATTACCTCGTGCCTTCATTAATCAGCCACTGTCGTTGTAGCCTCGTCGCCATCTCCTGCCTCGGCCTTGCTGGAGTCCATAGGTTCTACCAGAGGTTTCTCGTCAGCAGAGGGAACCACTCCTTGACTCTGCTCCTTGACAGCGGCATCGGCATCTGCCGTGGGTTCGTGCTCCATGTCCTCGGTCTGTGACTCGAAAGCATTCGTCGCCGACTCATAGTGATCTGTTTCTGCAGCTTCATCGCTCGTTTCCTGCGTTACGGTCTTCTGGTGCGATAGTCCAGGCTCCGGCTCGACTTCTCTCACGGCACCCCTTTGCGGCTCATCTTCCTGGTTGGCGTCTTCATCGTCCTCTTCGACTTCCTCGTGAATGATTGTTGATACTGATGTCTGCCTCTCGTGCAGTCCTTGCCTGTGCCTCTTCGTCGTGTTACCTGCGGCGATTGTCGTGTTACCTACGGGACTATCCATAAGCGGTGGATCTCCCCCAAGACGATCGGTCTGGTCGTGCTGAGAGTGCTGAGCGATTGGCGTGGTTTCGATCCCTTCTGCTTCTGGCGGAATGGTATAGTTGTCTTCGGGTATCAGTCTGTATTCATCGCAGACCGTCTTGAACAGCACGTATAACCCCGCCTTGCTTTCTACCCTCCAGAAAACCTCCCTATGCTGAAACCAGGCGTGTGCAAAGATCCTGTATACTCTTCTGAAAATCTCCGTCATCTTTCTCAGTTGTTGCGTCGAGGAGACGTTCTCCGTTCCCAATGCTAGCCGACTCGGAAAGAGCTTGCTCGAAGTCAACTGTGTCGCAGACCAATCCAATGTGTGGCAGCAGTAGTCGATGGCGCAACACGACTTCGGCGGGTCGTGAGCGGCGCAGAGATACTGCCATTCGCTTGCGCGCATTTCTGGACAAGTTGTTGCGGAGCATGGCGGATCGTCTGTAAACAGCCCTACCGCAATGGCGTTCGCCTTCTGTGTAAGGAAGCGACAGAGTTCATAAAGCCAGATGCCGCGTTCCACGCCAGGAGGTGGCTCGGCCAGAGAGCGTGCCATGGTTTTGTCGACAGGGATAATTGTGTCCGGATCCGAAGCTGGTCGAGTATGTGAAGCGTGTAATGCCTTGAGATGCTCTGTCAATTGGAAAGCAGAATCGATCTGTTTCGTGATCAGTCCAAGTAATTGGCCTACCACGTTGCGGCGTCTTACCTCGTGTAGTTCAATCAACGGCGGACCTTCGTGCATATCTTCCGATCGTGTGCCGGGCAGTATCCTTCGTGATGCGGCATCATCATGACCTCCAGCAGAGTTAACCTTTGAATAGTCCTCGGCCGCGTTCATGCTGGGAGAGAGCTGATCCTCTGCCATTGGTGGCGGTGATGGCAACCTCGGTGATGAGGCCGGTGAGTGAGCCATCTTGTTATCTCACCCTTCAAGAACGTGTTCTGTGTGCAATGGAGATCAATGTGTTTGAAGCGAAGGGAGGACACGCGATGTTGACCGAAAGCACGAGATCTGGAGGTTCTCGGCCGGGAAGGAGCCGCATGTGAAGATCGCAACCGCGTGCCATGGTTGCAGTGTCTCTGGATTTCTCTTCATACCGAATCATTCAGTTCAGACCATGGATGACGATGAGCCACCACTTCTGGTGTCTGGGACGACAGGTCAGGATGAAGAAAATGCCATGTCGGCGGAAATGGAAGGTGTAATCTTGAACAAGGTCCCCATCACGATTGTTACTGGTATGTCAAACATATAGTCCAGATGGGATCCGCATTATAGCCGTGTCGGTCTGAGCATTCGAGATAGCACAAAACTTACACGTTCTAGGATACCTCGGAGCCGGGAAGACGACACTACTCAACTACATTCTGAACGAGCGCCATGGCAAGAAGATCGCTGTGATATTGAACGGTGAGTGACCCAGATGTCACTGCATGACTTGACTGATAAACTCAGGCTGATCTGTAACCAGAATTCGGAGACTCTGCCGACATTGAAAAGTCTCTGACGGTAAGTAAAGATGGTCAGCAGGTCGAGGAATGGCTCGAGCTGGCCAATGGCTGCATATGTTGCTCCGTCAAGTAAGTTGGTGTTCGAGATCATCGAGAAACGTCTAACCTGCTTCAGAGACTCGGGCGTCACTGCTATAGAACAACTGATGGAGAAGCGAGGCGCCTTCGACTATATCCTTCTCGAGACAACCGGCCTTGCAGATCCTGGTAATCTTGCGCCACTATTCTGGGTCGATGAAGGACTTGGAAGTACAATCTATCTTGATGGAATCGTCACGCTTGTCGATGCGAAGAACATAGTCAAGTGTCTGGATGATCCCACTTCCGGCGACCCAGCAATACGAACGCGACCGACGATAACTGGAACGAGCGAAGCGTCACAGACGTCTGCACACGAACATACTGGCCCAGAGATGAGTACTGCGCATCTACAGATATCTCACGCGGATGTGATCGTTATCAACAAGAGCGACCTGGTCTCCTCTGAGCAGCTCGAGGCGGTACAGGACCGCATCCGATCCATCAATGGGCTTGCCAAGTTTCACATCACCGAGCACAGCAAAGTTCCACAATTGGAAGGAGTTTTGCTCGATCTTCATGCTTATGACAGTGTTGACGCAGACTCTTTGGACTTTGCAACAAAAGGCCACAGTCATCTGGACCGCACTATCGGAACAGTAGCATTGAGCGTACAACCTCTGAACGAGGCCCGGCTCAGTCAACTCGAGACGTGGTTGCGTACGCTTCTGTGGGACGGACTAGAGCTCTCACATGCGGATGCACATAGTGGTAACGAGAACGCTTCTACCGACAGGACTGACATCCACCGGATCAAGGGGAGACTGCCACTGACCAGTGGAACGACGAAGCTCTTGCAAGGCGTACGAGAAGTGTTTGAATTCATCGATGCTGCTGATGCTTCTGGAGAAGAATCCCAACCGATCGCGCAACAAGGCAAGATCATTATCATTGGCCGACACGTCGACAGAGATGCGTTACAGCATAGCCTCGACAAAGCTCTGATGCAGACATCGTGATACTCGAAACATCGTGGAGAGTTGGAGAAGATAGATTGCGAGGCCAGAACCTCAGTCGAAAGAGGCACTTGAGCCATTGTTGGGATATATGTACACAAGTCTAGCCATCAGAGGTGGCGGCGCTTTCATCGTCCTTTTTGATACCTCCCAAACACCTCTTACATCCCCATATCATCCAAGTCTCGCATCTAGTGTTTCGCGCTGTTCTTGTCTGCCTCCTTCAAGAAGTCCCTGGTGTCATCTGTCAGTCGCCGTCGCTCTTTTGTTCATCGCATGTTCGTGAGGCAATTGGGCTGATTTACTGGATGAAGTTCTCCTCGGCCTTGCTTCCAGCGGTGATTTTAGATCCAGAGTCGGTGGCCTTAGCGCTTGAGCCGCTGGTTGCGTAGTAGATACCACCGAAGAGAGTCGAGAGAACACCGATGGCAAGCTGTAATAACATTCCGTCAGCCAATCTGCTACTCCCAGGTTTGCGCATTCAAGATCGGGGGATTCGTGGTTTGACGATGGCGCGCCGGACATCGGGCATTCGACATACGTAGTGGGAGCCGACCTTGCGGCCCATGATATCGTACTTGACAGTCATTGTGACGAGGTGAAGGAGTCGTGAGGAGTGACGGTGATAAGTACTTGATTGATGAACAGCAACCTCTAAACTTGAGGTCCAACATGTCCAAACTTCGACCTCCGTCGGAGAGCTCGGGCCCTCCGATGCTGTACGGTGCAAACAGTGCAAACATGACTCGTGATCACGAGCAATCGCGCCTCGGCTCGCTGCCGCTCGTCAGCTTGACGTAGGCCTAAACTCTCTCAGGTACCATGATTCCGGTTCGCGTCCACGGGTTTCTCTTCTCCCCATCCCAGGCTACAGGTATACGGTAAAGACTTGGTATAGAACTGGTACAGGCTGGTCCTTTCTCTTGTCTCTCATTTGGATCGTTGTATTATTACAAGAACATCATTGCATAAGTCCGCCAAGATGTCAAAGAACGACAAAAATGACCCAGCGCAATTAAGCGACATCCCTCACGAAAGAGCAGAGCCACGACCGGACTTTTCGAAACCACTCCCACAAAGCCGGCTACCAAAGGTCTTGGAAGACACGCTCCAGAGCGAGGAGAACGTTTGGGAGAATGTACGCGAGGGCCAAGCCGGTGAATCTACAGATTCATCTGTTCGTTATGCTGGTTACGCCGCGAGGGCTCGCACCATTCTTCTGGCAGCCCACCGCTATGTCGCATACACCTCAGACATTGGAGAATCTTTCCGTCCCATCGCACATCCCTACCTCGTCAAAGGAGCTTATGGAATTTCTTGGGCGTATTTGATAGGTGACGTCTCGCATGAGGGCTACAAGGCGTATCTCAGGAACCAAAGGGTGCTGAACCCAACAGCGGATCAGCAGACGGGAGCAAAGGACATCACCAGCGACAAGCAGCACGCCGGTACACAAACGACGCTAGGCTCCGGTCTCACTATGACCGGTCTCGGACAGGCCAACCCTGGACGTGTGGTACCCATCGAGGACTACAGAGCTGTCATGGCCCAGCGTGCTGTCTTCCAGACACTAGCTTCGATGGCTCTGCCCGCATTCACCATCCACTCCATTGTTAGGTACTCTGGTCAGGCTCTGAAGAATGTTAAGAACGTTCGTCTCAGGACATATGGTCCTATTGGGGTGAGATTTTGCGCATATCCTTATGAGTACTGAAGATAACTAACGCTCAGCAGCTTGGACTTGCGGCTGTTCCGGCATTGCCATTTGCTTTCGACCAACCTGTCGAACACGCCATTGAGTACATCTTCCATCAAGGATTTAAACTCCTTGGAGGACCAGAGGCAGTCGGCGAGAGGTCCGCCACTGGCCGTAAAGAGCTTCGACACCAGGAAAGCAGAGCTGGTGTGGCAAAGGAGAAGGAGCTGTAGTCCCGCCGCAGTCGGCCGTCATCTCTCACCATGTAGCATAATTTGATACCACTCTCGTAAATAGGACATCTCAAAAGGAAGTGGTGGATTGAGCCGGCTGATGGGCTACCGGACTGGTTACCTCAACTCAGCATTCTGTGTATATTACATTCATCGAGCATCTAAGGGAATGGATAAGCGGGTCCGGCTGTATATACTGCGTTTTTAGGTGTCTCCCAGAGCAGCCAATCGCTTCTCGTGGTCCTGTCAATCGAGTTAGTAGTGATTACACACAGTAGTCTCCCAAACTTACGGCAGCAGTCCCATGCCATTGACTTTCCAGAGTCCCAAAGCCACAGCCAATAGATTACATCCGATGAAACACAGCTTGACCAAAAGCATGTTGTTCTTCGTTCCCTCCGTCTCATAGCGCGCAAATGTGCTTTGCATGCCCATCAAAGCCGTGACCGGGTTCTTGAACAGCATAAAGACCATCATGATACTGAAGATCTGTAACGAGTTGCCGGACATGTACATGCCGAACGCGTTCATAGGCAGCGCTTTCGCCGGCGCAATGGCGACTTCCCAGGCCTTCTTGAGCTTGAGCATGTCCATCTCTTCTGTCGTTGGTGGTTTGCGCGCTGCTGGAGCTGCGACTGATTTTCCTTTATTGCCAGACTTGGAGACGGTTGCTGGTGGAGTGTAGCCTGGCGGGTCCGGGAGAGAGCTGTTCTTTGGCTTGAGCGGCGCGGTCGAGTTGAGGTCGAGGACCCATTGTGGTGGTGGAGGTGGTGCAGCCATGGTTGCGACTTGGAAGACCTATGTAATTGAAAGTGTGTCGTAGATAGTCGTGGATGTAAGATGGTTGATAGAGACGCGGTTCTGTGCCAAGCTGATCGAGGGCTCGCAGCGCTTTGACGCAATTCACATTGCGGGTCTTCAATCCCCCAGAATCCGCGACCGCATCAAGTACAGTCGTTACGAATGATCTAACCGACCAACTTCGCCTTCATCTATTTCACCATATCCCGGATTGGCATTGGCAGACTCGTGATATGTTGCGGGACTGATTACGAGCTGACTGGTCACGCGGAGACAAGACACGGGAACATTGATCGTTGGGGAGCAGGAGGGGACTGAGGCGCCCAGCAAGAGTACTGTACCACATAAGGGCCATTTATCATGGCGAGCAATCAAGATGCGAAGCTCTTCGCAAGGGTATGTCGCGCCAGTTCCTCGTTCAATCCCAAGCACATTAAACGATGTATTTGGCATACGTCCTTCCTACCTCTCACGCCTACGATTCGATATCAAGGCATGGAAGCTTACTCAATGGTCGCGTCTTACAGGGCAAAGTCGCGGAACTCCGAGCAGAACTGCAGGCGGGCGGTGGCAAGAAGGACAAGATGAACCTACAGAAGAAGATTACACTGAAGAAGATTGTCGCAAACATGACTATGAGCAACAACGACATGGTCGCGCTTTTCTCGGACATCATTGGTTGCATGGGAATACAGAGTCTGGAAATCAAGAAGATGTAAGGGATACCGGCCGACAATTCCTGTCGTACGTACTGAGATGGAACTAGGTGCTTCTTATATCTGGTCAATTACGCAAGAGTAAAGCCGGAAGTTGCGCTGGAAGCGCTTCCTGTACTCGTTCAGGTAGGCCGAAGACGAATGGGCAGGAAATCAAAATCTGACGACATCAGGACATGGAGGACAACAGCCCACTAATACGTGCTCTGGCTCTACGGACGATATCATACATACACGTCAAAGAATTCGTGGAAGCATCAATAAGACCAGTCAGGCAGGCACTCAAGGACCCGGACCCATACGTCCGGAAGACTGCATGTTTCGCAGTCGCCAAACTTTACGACCACGAAAAGTCGCTTGTGGAGAAGACCGATCTTATTGGAGGCTTAAACAACATGTTGAGAGATGAGAATCAGACAGTCGTCTCAAGTGCGCTCGCAAGTCTTGTGGATATCTGGGAACGCAGCGAATCGATCAAGCTCACGATCGACTACGCCAGTGCTTCGAAGATCGTCCAAATTCTGCCGGACTGCTCAGAATGGGGTCAGACTTATATACTGGAAGCGATGATGAATTACGTCCCGCAAGATACCCAAGAAGCCACATTTCTCGCGGAGAGGATAACACCTCGTCTATCACATACCAATTCAGCCGTTGTTCTCGGATGTATACGAGTCATTCTCTATCTGATGAATTACATTGCCGACGAAAAGATCGTCAGCTCTCTTTGCGCCAAACTATCACCTCCTGTTGTCACACTCTTGTCCAAAGGTCACGAAATCCAGTATCTAGCTCTTCGAAACGCACTTCTTATCTTACAGCGACAACCGGATATCCTGAGGAACGACATCCGGGTGTTCTTCTGCAAGTATAACGACCCGATCTACGTCAAAGTCACGAAACTCGAATTGATCTTTATGCTTGCGAACGAGAACAACATCAAGGAGGTTTTGACTGAGCTGAGAGAGTACGCGACCGAGATCGACATTCACTTCGTTCGCAAAGCAGTTCGCGCAATTGGAAAACTTGCGATCAAGATCGAGCCAGCAGCGCGTCTCTGCATAAATACACTACTGGAGCTGGTCGCCACAAAAGTGTCCTACATTGTGCAGGAAGCCACTGTTGTCATCCGTAACATCTTCCGGAAATACCCAAACCAATACGAATCCATAATCGGCACGCTCTGTGAGAACCTCGATTCGCTGGACGAAGCAGAGGCCAAGGCGGCCATGATTTGGATCATTGGACAATACGCAGATCGCATAGAGAACAGCGATGCGCTGCTTGACGACTTCCTTTTCACTTTCCACGACGAGCCACACGAGGTGCAACTGGCATTGCTGACAGCTACCGTGAAGCTCTTCATTCTCCGGCCCACCAAGGGACAAGAGCTGGTACCAAAGGTCTTGAAATGGGCAACAGAAGACACCGACAATCCCGATCTTCGCGATCGAGGATACATGTACTGGCGACTGCTATCCTCTGATCCGGCCGCAGCGAAGACGGTGGTCATGGGCGAGAAGCCTCCGATTACCGCCGAGTCCGAGAAGTTGGACCCCTTGACGCTGCAAGAAATGTGTCTCGCGATTGGCTCGCTAGCAACCATCTATCTCAAACCCATCAAGTCGGTCTTCCGCACGTCGAGGCCTAGAATTATCCAGGAAAGTCCTGCGCTGCAACGACACCGACTACCAAGCAGAGAAGATGCGCTCAATGCCCGTGCCGACATGATGCAGCAACAGCAGATCAATGGCACGGGTGGATCGAACGAGATGCAAGGTTCTAACGGAGACTTGCAATCCGCTGTCGACGCCGCAGATGTGTACTTTGCCGGCATAGGTAGCCAGCAGATGGCGCAGATGAACGTCAACGACGGTGATGGCTACGGGTTTAGAGACTCCTTGGTCAGCCCAGGCGGAGAAGGCGACACGACGTTTGTTGTCAACCAGAACCAACCGCATCAGGTGTACCAGCCTGTGACAGGTCAGGGAAACGGGGATCTGTTGATGATGTAGAGTGCTGTACATAGAACGGTTTCATGCTGATTAGCGAGCGTTGCATGAGTGAAAAATAGAATACTTGAGCTTTGTCCATGACTGATGGGTGTCTGAGTATACCATCAACCCACTCAGAACCCCGCGACTAGAGTAGAATAAATCGAAGTGGGCAAGTGATACTGGAGATTGTTGACCTAGGATGTGATCAAAGCTCTGAATGCTCCTGATTGGCCGCAAGCTTCACGCCGCGATCCTTGTGACGGACTATCTGGAAACACCACCCTGTCCTCTATACAGCCCACTCTTTACCTCCGTCAATCAATCGTTCGACGAATCGCGGTCTCCTTATTTCAAGATGGCCAAATCAATCTTCGCCCGCAAAGCAGATCTGATCTACCTCACCTTCTTCCTAACCCATCTGGTCGTAATGTTCAACGTGGACCTCTACCCGCTGTGGCCAGTCCAGATCCGTCCCGCATACATGGACACGTTGCGGAAGTGGTATATCACTACATACCGCGATCAGTTCTTCGTTTCGCCGCCGTGAGTTTGCCTCGTACTCTGCATTTCTCATTGTGATTATAGCTGCGCCGGTGGTGTCGAGCGATCGCAGCTGCACACGACCATATGAATCAAGAGATAGACAGCTGACGATCGCAGAGCATGGTTCAACGTCTACATCTATCTGGAACTACTCTACCACGTCCCGCTGTGCTTGTGGGCGATTCCGGCATTATACAGAGGTACGTCTGTTTTCTCTCTTTGTCACGTTCCTTGTTCGTCCCAGCATTCGGTGCAAACTGTCTCCAACCATGTATCAAAGTGAATAAAACATATATATACCATCTAAAAATTTCTGGCTTGCATCAAAGCATAAAAGCTTGATCACATCCGAAATGGTCTAGTGGCTAGGATTTGTCGCTCTCATGGAGTTTCTACTTCACAGTGCCGACAAGGCCGGGGTTCAATTCCCCGTTTCGGAAACTCATCTTTTGCATTTTTTTAGGACATCGTTTCTTGACCTTACCCACTATGCTTCATGCAATCGCATTGGATCTTTTGCAAGAGCACGATGTCGTAGCAAAGGCTTGCGACCCTGCCCTTACCGCAATATTTTGCTAGGGGAGAAAGTTGCTGACTGAGTAGATGATCCACGAACACCGATCCACCTCCTGATCTATGCCATGGAGACGGCGATGACGACGCTGACTTGTATCGCTGACTACATGTCCTGGCCCTCGTACACCAACGCCGAGAAGCTGGAGTTGGGCAAGTTATATGTGCCTTACTTGGCGATTTGTGAGTTGCCTTTGTTCTTCCCTTCACATGCTCTGCATATCCTGTGCGTGACTGACGACGAACCAGCGGTGCTCATGGGGGTGGACATGTACGTTCGCTTGTCGAAGACGGTGGTCGTGGCTAGGATCGCCGAGGAGGGAAAGAAGAGGACATGAAGTTGTTGAACGGCACGGAACGTGAGATGTCAGGTAGAGAGGAGACTTGTTATTTTTATACAGGCGCGACGACGAACACTAATATCCCATATCCATCCCTGTATCCTTTCAGGGTACTGATATGACCGTATTGCCTCCGTATACCGTTCCAGAAACCGCCCTGTTTCTCCTCGGGTATGTAGTATCGATACATGCACAAGGACCATCAATCCATCCGTGACTTTGCCGTGCCATGCCTCATATCTAGCACAAACGCCGCCAACTCCAGGAGTCCAATATCTGCAACAGACAGGTAGATGGGCATTGCCGCAGAACCGGTTGACAAAAGAAAATCCAATTTTTGCAGTCCTTAGACCGCTCGCTAAGCTCGCTAAGAAGACAAAGTTGTACAATGAAGCAGAGATGATGTTACAAATGCTGATGATTCGGATCAAGCTGATCAATCATCTGGCAGAGGTGAGGAAGTCAAAAAGCAAGGTGTTGTTGCTTAAGGCTTCTGCTCACCGGAGCCACCCTGACCACCCTGCTGGCCATCGTTTGGAGGCTGTTGCTGACCCTCAGAGCTCTGCTCGGAGCGGGCCTTGTGCATCTTGTCGAAGAGAGTGAGGGAAGCGGTTTGGAGCTCATCGGTCTTGGCCTTGATCTCCTCAGCAGAGGCAGTACCCTCGCCGCTCTGGTTTGGAGCGAGGAACTCACGAAGGGAAGCAATCTTCTCGCGGATCTGGTCGGCCTCGGTCTTGTCGAGGCGGTCCTCGAACTCCTTGAGGGCCTTCTCGGTGTCGTTGACGACACTGTCGGCACGGTTGGCAGCCTCGATGGCGGACTTCCTGCCCTTGTCGGCCTCGGCGTACTTCTCGGAGTCGGCAACCATGTTCTCGATCTCCTGGTCGCTCAAACCGGAGCCGGAGGCGATGGTGATGGACTGGTCCTTGTTGGTGGACTTGTCCTTGGCGTGAACGTGGACGATCGAGTCGGCGTCAATGTCGAAGGTGACCTCGATCTGTGGGACACCCCTGTGAGCTGGGGGGATACCGACCAACTGGAAGTTTCCGAGGAGCTTGTTGTCACGGACGAGCTCACGCTCACCCTGGTAGACCTTGATCTCGACGGCAGACTGGAAGTCGGCAGCGGTAGAGAAGACCTGGGACTTCTTGGTTGGGATGGTGGTGTTGCGGTTGATCAGACGGGTGAAGACACCACCGAGGGTCTCGATACCGAGAGAAAGAGGAGTGACATCGAGAAGGAGGACATCGGTAACCTCACCAGAAAGGACGGCACCCTGAATCGCGGCACCGATGGCGACGGCCTCGTCTGGGTTGACAGACTTGGCTGGCTCGCGACCGAAGATGCTCTTGACGGACTCGGTGACCTTTGGCATACGGGTCATACCACCAACAAGGATAACATCCTGAATCTCCTTGGCCTGGAGGTTGGCGTCCTTGAGAGCCTTGCGGACTGGGTCAACGGTGCGGTCAATCAATGGTCCAACGAGACCCTCGAGCTGAGCACGAGTCATCTTGCTGTTGATGTGCTTTGGTCCAGAGGCGTCGGCGGTGATGAAAGGAAGGTTGATGTCGGTCTGGAGCGAAGAGGAAAGCTCGATCTTGGCCTTCTCGGCGGCCTCACGGATACGCTGGATGGCCATGCGGTCACCGGAAAGATCAATACCTTGCTCCTTCTTGAACTGCTGGACGAGGTGGCGGACAAGGGTGATATCAAAGTCCTCACCACCGAGGTGAGTGTCACCGTTGGTGGACTTGACCTCAAAGACACCATTCTGGATCTCGAGGACGGAAATATCGAAGGTACCACCACCCAAGTCGAAGACGGCGACAATACGGTCGCTCTCCTTCTCAAGACCGTAGGCGAGTGCTGCAGCGGTTGGCTCGTTGACGACACGGAGAACGTTCAAACCAGAGATCTGACCAGCGTCCTTGGTGGCCTGTCTTTGCTGGTCGTTGAAGTAGGCTGGGACGGTAACAACGGCGTTCTTCATGGTCTTGCCGGTGAAAGCCTCGGCGGTCTCCTTCATCTTACCCAGAACGAAACCTCCAATTTGCGATGGGGAGTACTTCTGGCCTTGAGCCTCGAGCCACGCATCGCCGTTGGTGTGCTGAACAATCTTGTATGGGACCTGCTGGATATCGCGCTGAACCTCAGCATCTTGGAACTTGCGACCGATAAGACGTTTGGTAGCGAAGAGTGTGTTCTCTGGGTTGACAACGGCCTGACGCTTTGCGGCGATACCGACAAGGCGCTCGCCCTCCTTGGTGAAACCGACAACGGATGGGGTGGTTCTGGCACCTGAGAAAGATATGTTAGACGCGATCCTCGAATCTTGTGGTAAATGCGGTATGCTCACCCTCGGAGTTCTCAATGATTCTTGGGGTCTTGCCCTCCATCACAGCGACGGCGGAGTTTGTGGTACCCAAGTCAATACCAATGACCTGGCCTTGGATCTTCTCGTCGGCATAGCTCCTTCTGAATGAGTTTCCGACTGATGATGAGACTGGGGATCTGAAAGCAGCGGAGCGCAGAGATGGCGCAGCGCGAACCTGAGTGAGGTGTTAGTGACCGAGGACTACCATATTGAGCTTGAAGCTCAAAAAAACTTACGCCTCGTGCCAGTCTAGATGACAGCATATTTGTGAATGTAAAAAGGCAACTGCGGGATAGATGTGTGATTGAGAAACACAAATGCGCGATTAACAAGAGAGGGGTGCGCTGGGTTGGGGGTATATGAGGATGGGCAAAAAGATATCTCGAGACTAGACGAGTGATGATGGCGTCTTCTACATTATGAAGTTTTACGGTACGTGGTCCAAGCTCGACTTTCGAGGTCGGAGACACGGCGCAGAAGCGAATCGAAACGCAGCAGCCCAGACGCCGCCGCCGAAAGTCCTCCGGAGTCGCGTGGGCTCTTGGCGCTATCTATCCAATGCTACCAAATATGCTCGGCTATTATTAGTTGTTCACGATGTTTTCTTTACCATCAGCCACGGCCTAGAGCTCAAGGTGGTGTTCCTGCTTCAGCCGAAAGCATCGACCAGCCCAAACAAAGTGTTTTCGGTCGGCGTCCGAAGTTGATCATGTGCAATGTGAACAGCATGGGTATACACGGTCGTCCAGTCGATCCTGATCAACAGCTACATAGATCAATCCGCGAACGGTGTTTCTTCCATGAGACCAAAAGCTTCTGGGATTCTTGCAGTGACTGTACAAACCATGTTATTGCTACCCATATCCAACCCAAAGCGCCTTGCCAACCGGTCAATCAACCATTCAATCATAATATGTTACAAACGCTATCTCAGGCTCACGGCAGGCCATCTGAGTCTGCTCTTCAGATCGAGCTTAACTTCAAAGATGCCTTCTTCCGTGGCAGCCCATACCGTGCTTCCGTCACGTGTGATAGCCAGACCAGCTGTCCGAACGCCAATCTCTCTTCCATTAGCAGTGCTGAGTCCTGCGATGTTCCTCCCAGGACGCCTCCTAAGTATGTCGTAACCGCTTTGAAATCCATTCGTAGCGTCTCGAAGCAGTTCATATCGACTGGTGAGGGATACGGGCGGCTCAACAGTGGGATCACTTGACCCCATCCTTGCTTCGAGTCTACTCTGCAATTCTCGTAGTCTGTCGCGTTGTTGACCGAGTGTTCGCAGGTGATCGCGATCGGCGGCGTCTGCAGCTTCAAAGAGTGGTCCTCGAGCCAGGTTTATCGAGTCTGAAATGGTTCGCCAAGCACCCGTCTCGTCGACTGAGGGTGTCGTAGTTGAGCTGGGTTCAGCCCTCCATGCGTGTGGGGGAATTGGTCTTTGACCGCGCGCTCCTGATGGAGCACCAATCACCACTGATGCTCTCCTTCTAGGAAGCCATCTGTCTTGGCTCGAAGGCGAAGGTGAGTCTTGCCGGTCCACTCGAGACTGGCGGTCGCGGATCATCAGATATTCTTGGATGGCGTTCAGTGGCGGAAGTGTCTCTGGAAGGTTGTTACCTATAGTCGGTCCGGTCGTCCTTGACAGCTCTGGGAAGTCATCATATTCCTGTGATGTGCTTAGAAGATCAGTTGTGGATCGCGTCGCTTCTCTATTCGACATGCCAGCTCGTTCATGTCTGTGATTTGCAAAAAGTCCAGATGATGTGTAGTTGACGGACCGAGCAGCATTCCCTGAGGCTAGGACTTCTTCCCGCTGTCGAGCCGTTCGCAGAGAGTCGAGCACTTCCTGCTCATGTGCAGTCAATCCTTGCGGGTCATCTTCGTACCCTATTGCCTCGCCGCCCGCGCCTTGTAGTGCACTCCGATAATGCCTCCGCACCCGCTGTCGCAACTGTGATTCTGTGAAATTGTCACCGAAGTTCTCGCGATGTCTCCTAAACCATTCATCCTCCAGCTCCAGCAACCTTCGCGATGAGAAAGTATCTTCGTCTTCTTCCCTGACATCGTGGAGCTCAACCTTTGTCAGATGCTCCCCTTGCGGTTCCAGCTCAACAACTTGTTTCGTCCTTAGACCCGTGCGCAGATCTCCAACGCATATCCTTCCCTGGTCCTCGGCCCAGATGAGCAAGTCCCACGGCTCTGGAGAAAACACCATGGATCGTACTGCACCCGGATGCATCGATGAATGCATATGAGGGCGTGAAGAGGGTATACAGGCCACGATGGCTCCTTCGACGTCGTCCGATCCAAGTTCTCGAAAGAGTCGTACGTCAAAAATGGTAATATATCCAGCTTCTGATCCCAAGGCCAGAAGATGCCCACTTGGGGACCAGGCCGTGGTGAAATACCCAGCATTCGCCGTGGGCTCTGGTATGTACAGGGTGGCACTTCCAGCTAATTGCCAGTCCACAGCCGTCATGTTCAGCCGGTTATGAGGTTTCGGTATTTGCGGCGGGTCTTTGCGCATAGCTCGTGTGAAGACATATGCCTGGTTGTGGTCTCCTACCGCAACCAGAATAGTCCCATCGGTAGATATCGTTGCGTGGTTCATCGGAAATGGACAGTCCAGACAGCAGTCCTCGATACCTCTTATGAGCGAGTATATGCGGACCGTCTTGTCGTTGTTGGTCAGAACGGCCACGATGTCGTATAGATGCGCCTCTTCATCCTGTATCCTGTGTATCGAAATCGAGTTCACAATCTCTTCTCCAATCCTCTCCACTCTTGCATCTGCAGCGTACGGCGTTGATCGGTGGGTTTGCCAGTAATCGAGCGGTAGTGGTGCGTCGACATCTGCAGAGCGTCCTTCCAGTTTTATCACGGCAAAGTGCCCCGCATCTTCGCCTCCAACACAGATGTAGCCATATCCAGAAGCAGTACACCTGGCCTCAAAAGGCAGACGGTGTATGTGCTTTCGCTTCTTTGTACTTGTGTTGAGGTAGTAGATGTCGACACCGCTCGCGTAGTATAAGACGTCGTTTTCTGGATGTGAGATGTAATGTCGAAGTTGCCAGTGACTACAACGTGAATCAGTTGTCTGCTGACGTCCTACCATGCAGATAGAGGCTTACGAGACTGGGATCTTGAGCGGATAGAAGTGCTTGTCCCTATAAGCGAGGTCGTCGCAATCGGCTTGACTGAAGATGGTAAGACGGCTTCCTGTGATAACATACGACTCTTCCTTACAATGTGTTGTCTATTGCCATGGCACACAGTCAGACATGACAAGGTGGTATAGAAATGACGGATGAAGAATGCCAGATGAGGCTCCTGGAGGTAGTAATGTTATTAGGTGAATCTCAGGTGGTAATTACGCAATGATGCAGCGACGGAGGGGACTAGATGTATGGGGAAGTGGGTGTCAAACTCCAGCGGCCGGCATGATCCGCCAAGCCGTCACGTCAGCGCTTGTGACTCTATACGGATGCTGTGATTGGCACATGTAAAAACCCAGGAGCTTCATGGTTATCGGCGTCTGATATCACAACAGAAAGGTCGTTGGAGATTCATATTCTGGATATCTCATATGCTACGTAACTGCCTAGCCGTGGGAATCAAATGCAAATCGCTTCCATGTCTCGTGATATCGTGCTGTTAAAGATGTGTGTCAAAGGAAAGGCACCATGCCCATCACTGGTCAGACCAGTGGAAAATCAAAGAGCGCCGGCCCTATCAAAGCTTTCCGCGTACTGGTCCGTCTAGTCAGCCTTGGACCTTCTTCACGATAGCCTCGACGTGCTTGAAGAGTGGGTGGTCTTTCTCCAATCCTGTGATGTGCTCGGTCGCATCGGAGGCATTCTTCTCCTTCAATATCTTGGCCAGCTCGACACTCTCGTCATCGCCCTCGACGTTCTGGAAACGAAGAGTCATCTCGATGCCACCGAGTAGGCAATCAAACTTCTCGCCTCTCTCGGCCAGCTCGGAAGCAGGACCAATAAATCTCTCCCTGCGACCCAGCTTCCTCAATGGAGCGCGACCGACACGCTCGACTTGATCCTTGAGGACCTTGTTGGAAATACGGCGGACGATCTTCTCTCTGTATTCGGTTTGGTCCTCGTCGGAGATGTGGTGCTTGTCCATGATGAGACGAGAAGTCTCTTGGAGGGTCTCCTCGACGATGTCACGCAGCTCTTTGTCCTCCAAGACCTCGTGGACGTATTTTTTTCCACGGTTGTGCCCGTAGTAGGCGGCAGTGGCATGGCTGGTGTTGACGGTGAAGAGCTTGCGCTCGATGAATGGCTGGAGATCCTTGACGTAGTGAACACCGTGGATTTTCGGAGCACCTTCTGGCTGGAAGGGCTCACTCTCGACACACCACTCGTAGAATCTCTCAATAACGACATCCAAGCCGGCGTTCTCTGGCTGGGCAGGCACAATACGGTCGATGGCGCTGTTGGCGAAACGGGCCTTAGACTGGATGTTCTGCTTGGTCGAGTCGTCGAGCTTCTCCTCGACGAAACCGCGGAGCTTGTCGGTACCTCCAATCATGTTCTCGCAAGCAATGACGGAGAGGAAGGAGTCCTTCTTACGAGAGTTCAGTCCCTTGGCGATGACTGGAGCGATGAACTTGAGAATGTTTGGTCCAACAGCACAGGTTACAATGTCTGCAGTAGCGATCTCGTCGACAACTTTCGATTCTTCGTGCTTGCTGTTGATGGCGCGGTAGTTGTCAATGGTTGACTTGTTCTCGCCTGTGCTGCCAATCTCGGTAACGGTGTAAGACTTGGTCTTTTGAAGTTGTTCGATAATGCTATCCATGACATCGACAAAGACGACCTCATACCCGGACTTGTGGAGGAACTCGGCAACGAAACCTGCTATCGTTAGCCACGTCAGAATACCTAGAAGGACGTTCACATACCACGGCCGATGTTACCACCACCAAAGTGGACTGCTTTGAGGTCTGACATGATGGCTGTGAGGGGGTGGCTGGGGTATGCAGTGGTGTTTGACAAGAGATATGGGACAAAGAATCAGGCTGACGGTGGTCAAGTAGGAGAGGATGGTATAAGAGGAGAGGAATGCAGCGGGACTCCGGATGATATATATGTCGGGATCGGGAGGACTAAATTGACGCGGTTGTCTTTATCCTGTATTATTGTGTCGCACCTCAGTGCTGGCCAACCAGTTTGATCGCGATCCATGCGGTTAACATCATGGTGGGTGGTCCCGTCAACCCCGCGATGATTGGCAGTCGTCACGATGATGGACGAGACAAGCAGCTGCATCCGTCCGCTCCTGCCGCAAAAGGTTGTGCTAATCGACCGCGTCCCCGCACTTGATCTTGCTTCAAGCCGCGTCTTTCTGCCTCTCAAGGGCTCCGTTGTGCACTCTTTTTGCTGTTCGCTCTTTTGAGGGATTGGATCTTCGACTGACACATGCTTGTACCTGATGATCCTTCCCGTCCTTGTTCAGACGGTCGAAAGAGCCGTGTTTGTTCCTGGTATTATTAACCATTGAAATCATGGAGACCCCATACCCCGCCGTTTGCATGTGCGCGACGCCATTTCATCATGCGCGCCATGGTGGCTGGCGAAACGGCCAAGGACCTCGGAAGATTCTAGCTAATACTGGTTTGGTATAATGTTTGAAGCCCCCAAGTAGGGTAGCGTTGTACTGCATACTCTAGCAATGGGGTGCAGCGCGATATACGATTCCTGTACGCGTTCACGTGGCGAGGCATGCATATACTATAATGTGATAAGTGTTGGGGTCGATTGGATGGTGTCGTGATGCAAATCTGCCTGCTTCCTCATATAACGCTGTTGTAGACCTCGGCTGACCGTGAGACCGTAAGCACCTTGTAATGTTGCATGAGTGTGGTGCGAGACGAAATGGCGAAGGTGGCTCACAGGACCACAGAACCTCCACGTGCTACTTGCTCACGCCAAAAGTCTTCTTGTGATACTCAGCCCTCTGAGGGCCTACGGCGTCGGTACGCTTTCCGAAGTCATTTATTAAAGCATTGTGTAGTGGAGTTCAATGTATTTGCAGGGTTGTACATACACAAGAGGAGAAAACGAAAGTAGCCCATAACGCCCGTCGCATGTCTTTTTGTTTGTACAGTATCATATCCGTGATCCGCGGCCTCTTTTGATGCGATGCAAACTCCTGAGCAATGATCGCTTTCCAGCCTCATAGTATTGCGTCCAAATCGTAAAATGCACGTCAACTATATTTCGTCTCATCCATGCTATCAGGACAAGGCTAACGCCCGACAGCGCCCATGCCAAATCGTGCGGCGCCCATTTTGTGAAATGTACCAATTGGTTGAAAGCCCCTAACGAACCGTTAGTTATCTAAATTATAAAGGAGACATGCATAACTCACTTCATGAGGTCGATTCCATCTTCTTCCTCAGCTTCGTAACGAGGCATGCTCATGTTTGGCGCGTGAGCATGTGCAACTGGCTGTCCGTTCACGCCCGGAGTCGATCGCTCAGCAGAGTAGGTAGCACCGTTTGGCTGCGGCGGAGCTTGCATGGTGTTGTAGCTGTTCTGAGAGTTGATCGGCGCAGGTGGTGCGAGGATAGGACGAGACAGTTGGCCCTCTTGTGCCATGGGCTGCTGAGGTTCGGCTGCTGGTTGAGAAGCAGCGGTAGCTTGTGACAGTGCTGGACTAGGCTCGGTCTTTTGAGGACGACCGTGAGCTGTCGCAGGACGGCTGATGCTGCGGGTCGGACTGCCGTCTCCGCTAGTAGGACGAGGTGGGCTGCTTGGCTGCAGAGCTCCCACATACTCCTTGTCATCAAACGAAGACTTCTTATCAAACTTATTCTCCTCCTCCTCGGCCTTGACGCCTGGACCAAGGGGCTTCCATGAGGTGAAAGGTGTCTTCATGGGGCTAATGTCGGTGAGCGGCTTGAGAGGTGTGGATCCGAATTTCCAGAAAGGGGCTGGCGAGGAAAACTCCATGAAAGCTGATGGTCTCTGCATGGTCGATGGTGGCATCAACTTCTGACTGCTACGAACAGGAAAAGGTGTGTCTAGCATACCCATTCCTCTGTCCTCATTCATGTACAGGGCAGGTGGAGATCCTGCTGCGTTGGCTGCAGCAGTGAGATGATTCAGAGTGCTCTTGGCTGAAGGAGGGTAGTAGCTGAGCTCTGGGTCGTGGTCGTCGAGGCTGTTGATAGGGCATCTAGACCCACGATCCGGGGTGAAGGCTTCATTCGCCGATGGATAAGCAGGAGCGTATACGTGCAAGTCAGGACTCTGCGTAGGCTCAGGTTTGCCGGTAGTGCGTGGAGCAAAAGCGCTAGTGTTGAGACGAGAAGCTGGACTCGCGGGATCAGAGCTCTCCTTGATCGAAATCGGATTTGGTCGTCTACAGCCTTTCATGCCTTGACTCAAGAAGTTGTCCCTCTCCTTTGGCGAGATCATCCACTTCATCCCCTTGCCTGGCTCGTCAGTCCTTCTGGCGATCTTCTCAAAAGCTTTGTTCAAGCTTAGGTTGTGCCTGATCGAGTTCTGCCAGCCACCGGTGTTGTACCTGTAAAAAGCGTAATTGGCCATGATCCATTTGTAGATGTTGTTCAGAGTCATCTGTTGTTCTCCAGTGGACAAAATCGCCATGCCAATCAGCTGAGCGTACGAATGTGGTGGCTTCAGATCTTTGGCAGCGTCGGAAGAGTAGTCAATGGTCTCGGTGGACTCGAGCATAACGCCACGAGCGTAGCCGTTTGAAGCTGGAGAAGGCTTGGAATATTGAGGCTGGAATCCTGCTTGTTGACGAATTGGTGTGCCGGGTGGGGGAAAGGCGGCTCTTGAGCCTGCTTGAGAGTGCGGATGGACGCGAGTGCTCGACGGGTGGTCATCAGAGAAGCCCTGAGGACCCTGAGCGCGACGCGCAGAGCTGTTACCTGGCATAGCTGGGTGAGCATGTGGTTTACCGTTCAGATCTCCTTCAGCCTCTTCATCATCAGACACATAAACCTGGCGAATGATGGCCTCTGCGAAGATTGGACCTTCGCTGTCGTCGGTGGCAGTGGTGATAAAGGCCATCTGAGTACCGCAAATGTCAATAACACTGCCGGACCTCAAGACAGATCTCTGTCCACGCTTCAGCAGGTGGGTGTCTAGTCTCAGTCCATTCCGACCGTTGACTGTGATGAACCAGTGACCTTGTTCTGGGTCGTACTGGATCAGAGCATGGAGTCTGGATGTCTGCCTGTCTGGGCCCAGATCGATTGAGATCTTGCTCTTGTCAGATTGTGAGGCATCAGGAGCCTGACTGCCCTCAGCCTCGATTTGTGCATTGTCCAGCTTCTCATGCTGCTCGGGTCGACCGATTTGAACCTCGAGCTCCTTGATGATATACGTCCAATCACGACCCGCAATCTTGCCGTAACCTGGCACGTTTTCCTTTCCTTCGAGGAGATCATTCGCAAAGTCTTGTCGAGCGAAGACGACTCTGTCGGGCACCTTGAGCTTGGAGATGATTTCCTGCTCGGTTGGTACAGTTGGCTCGGTCTCGGCATCGCTATGGTCGTTTGCTTCTGTACCTTCTGTATCCTCACGCTCGTTTCTTGTGTCTTTAGTCTTTCGACGTGTGGCAGCACGTCCAGCGGAACTTGGTATGGCCTCGTTCACGCGTCCTCTCTTCCTTGTCGATCTTGACGGAGTCGCAATAGACTCTGGTGTCTCTGCATCTGACACTTCGTTCACGTCTGTCGCTTTGCGCGTCGCGCGCGCTCGTCTGCTCGAAGGAGGCATTTGTATGTGTTGTGTGGCCGGGGATATGCGTCTACAGATCGGAACCGACTTTGTGCGTATGTCGGATGATTAGTTCCGACGACGGCTGTAATCGTACGGTATGTATTGTGGACTACTGTGAATAATGTCTTGACACTTGACTTGGATGCGTAAGGAAAGACCAAGTCGCTCTGCGTGCGATGATTGTTGACAGTGGAGTGGAAGGAGCAGTGCGGAAAGCCGGCCGACAAAGCTTGTCGGTCGATATGATACTGTAATGTACACTTTGCAAGTCCAGGAACCGTGAGAGGTACACGAGTAAGTGGTCAGAATAGCCTGCTATCTGCTTACCGAACGGACTGTGGATGGGAGAACAGCCCTGGTGGTGAGGTGAAAATCGAAGCGAAGGCAAGTCGGACGTGTATTGTTGACGAAACTGAAGATCCCGTACTCGGGGCTTTGCAGACGGGAAGCAGGAGCGAGTAAAAGTGCGTAGCTTCCAGACTAGGCGAGAGAAAAGCGGGGCATGTTGACGGGTTTTACGGCCAGAAGTCCCCGATATCTGCCAAAAATCGAGGAAAACCGCTAACAAGATGCGCATATATTTGGAAGGCGCGACTCTTCACGTGCATGCGGTTCTTCTCACGTCGCAGTTATGGTAAGTATATTCAATGTCAGCCTGAAAGCTGGAAGCTCAGTGACACTCGTCATACGCGGCAGACTGTTCAACAGCTTAGGGGCCAACTGCAGTAAACTGTAGGCGAAAGGAGCATTGGCCGGCCGTTAAAGACCTTCACGCGACAGTTGACAATGCGATGAAATCAACAGACCGTCGGTACCGTCCAGACGGAAGAAAGCGCAAAAGAGGGCAAGCGCGACACAATCGATACACAACAACATGGCCAAACGTCATAGATATTGCCAAGTGTGGAGAATTTGTATTTTCATTTTTCCTATTCAGGAACGAAACGAGATCGCGGACCGAACGACTCGTGTCTTTGGTAAAGATCTTTGGTCGTGCGACCTTTTCCGGCCATACAAAAGTCGAGCTAGAATAATGAATGAGCAGATAATATATCTCTTCGTTTCGACCTCTTCCTGGTCTTGGCTGCTGGTCAGCTGTGCAGTTCGATTAGCAGGGATTGCGGCTGCCTGGTCGTTCCGCGGATGCGACGCGACCAGTTCCGAAGGGTTATCAGTTTCTGAACCTTTTGGTGTTATCACGAATGCCTTTCCGCCTGTGTGTCATACTCTTCCAAGCTCACTGAACAGGTTCGTGAGCAGTGTCCTTCGTCTCGGAAAGCCTGACCAGGGTCTTCGATATGTGACAATGAAAGTCGTGAGTAGCCATTGCGCGATAACCACATAACAGATACAGACATCAAAGAAGTTACCTTAGGCAACCGAGTGTCGACACGATTGCAGGGATATCAATGTCCCGATGGGACATCGCGTTTTCACTACAGGCCAGTACGGTGATCGAGCTGTGCAGCGATCGATACGCAAGTGCGCCACGAACATGGTCAACGGAGGCCTGGGATGCGAATAACCTCGGGCTGGAGGAATTGAGCTTCAGAGTGAAGGCAGATGCACCGCAATGCTTTGACTGAGTCGCAGATGGTGTCTCCTACCGATCAGAACGATTCATGGGTCGCTAATCTCCAGGCAGTGTTAGTGTCGGTCTGTGGTTTTGTTGGACGGTGTCAGATATTGCGATGGGCAGCTCGCGACTGGATTTGTCGCCTTCTGATTCGTCTTTCAAGACACCAGGAACACGCCAAAAAGGACCCCGCGTTTTTCGAAACGCAAGGGCCGTGAAAGAAGCCTGCGACTGCTTGGCTGGGCCTGGCTGCGGCGGCTAAGGGACCGACCGTTTGACCCCGACTCGTTCAAAGCCCCTGATCTATCGCGCTTGGAACTCTATTCTTTATACTGTTCATCTTCTTGTCGCGTCCATTATTCTCAACTGCTTTGTCTCTTTTCTGTTCTCGTCACTCATTTCATCTCTCAGCTACACGGTCGCTTACTCAGTAGACTCTCCTTATCCGGAATACACACAAAATATACATATTCATTACACTCTCTCGACATCAGGCTTCAAAATGCGGTCCATCTTGGTACCACTCACGACTCTAATCTTCGCTTCTACAGCATTTGCACAGACATGGACGAATTGCAATCCTCTGAATTCGACGTGTCCTAGCGACGTAGCTCTGGGAACCAATGCTACATTCAACTTCACAAGCAGCCTTCCTGATCTTCATATATGGAACACAACAGCCGGTACTCTCCAGCAGGGCACCGATGGCGCCGCCTTTGTCATTAACCAGCGCGGAGACTCTCCGACAATCCAGTCACTTTTCTACATCTTCTTTGGACGCGTTGAGGTCGTCATGCAAGCCGCCGCCGGCACTGGTATTGTCAGCAGTATCGTTCTACAGTCAGATGATCTGGACGAGGTCGATTGGGAAATGATCGGTGGAAACACCACTTTCGTAGAGACCAACTTCTTTGGTAAGAGATATGCTCTATACATTTACGTATTTTATTAACAACCCCTAGGTAAAGGAAACACCACCTCCTACGACCGCGCCATCTGGTACCCAATCGACAACACCCTCGCTTTCCACAACTACACCACCGTTTGGACCGCTGAAAAAATCGAGTGGTACGTCGACGACAACCTTGTTCGCACTCTCAATTACAACGATTCCGTCGCGCTCTACGGCAAGAACTTCCCACAAACACCCATGGGCGTCAGGCTCGGTATCTGGGCTGGTGGTGACCCGACCGCCAATTCCAATGGCACAGTCGAATGGGCAGGTGGAGTAACAAACTACAAGCAAGGACCATTCACCATGACCGTGGCGAGTCTGTACATCGAGGACTTCTCGACCGGAAAATCCTACACCTACGGCGATAAAACTGGTAGCTGGGAGAGCATCCAAATCGCGGCCGGTAACTCGACCATCTACGAGCGACTCTACGCCCCTCACGGTATCTCTGGACAGTTCAATGCGTTGTCCAAGGCGGCCAAGCTCGGCATTGCCATCGCCGCCATCAGCGTGACTGCAATCTTGCTCGCTCTGCTGATATTCTGCTGCATCAAGCAGCGCCGAGCCGGTCGTCGCGAGGCCGCTATTGCCGACGCCGAGTGGGAGCGTAACCAGAACGAGCTACAGCAATACAAGAGAATGCACTTTTCCGAACAAGCGCTTCATCCTCGCATGCCGGGTATGCCAGGGAAGCCTGGGTACCAGAAAATTTGAGCGTGCATCTAGCTGGACTAGGATAATGTTTCTTTGATAAAGCGAAATTTGCGAGTTCCTATCCATGTAATTAGACCAGCGCTGTCATCTATTCCTAATGATTTGAGAAGTTTTGAACTCATAGCTCTCCTGAGTGATCGTCAAATGACCCGCCAGCCATTGCCTCTTCGTACTCAAAATCCGGTTGAAACTCATAGTACAGCGTCTGCGCATCACTGCCCATTTCAAAGGTATATCTCGCCGCCTCATCCGGCACAAGCACCTTCTTCAGCCCCTCCTTCTCCGCCGCCTCGACGCGGAGTTGCATCTCGCAGGACCGCTCCATAAGCGTATACAAATACGCCGCCTCGTCCACCGTGCCACCCACGGTCAACAGCCCATGGTTCCTAAGCACCATACCGCGACCCCTCGGCCCCAGCGCCTTCGCCAACCGCTCCCCCTCCTCCTCGCTGAACACAATCCCGCCAAACTCAGCGTACACGGCCTGCGCGTCGCCGTAGAAGTAACACACGTCCTGATTAATCATATCGAGGCGTCGCGCAAAACTCGACCACGCCTTCCCGAACGGCGAGTGCGTGTGACACGCCGCGTTAACGTCTTCTCGCGCCTTGTGCAGGGCAGCGTGGATCAGGAATCCGGCCCCGTTGGCTGGCCGCGAGCGGTTCCCTCCAATCGCGGCGCCGCTGTAGTCGACTAGCACCATGTCGCTGGCTTTCAGTAGCCCGAAGTGTCGTCCTAGTGGGTTTGTCCAGAAGGTGTGGGGGTACTCTGGGTCGCGCAAGGAGATGTGGCCTGACATTCCTTCCGTGTAGCCTTTGCGGGCGAAGACGCGGAAGGCGCCGGCCATGTGGGATAGCATCCATCTGCGGTGCCCGTTGAAGGTCGGATGTGTTGGTATTGGCGGCAGGGTCTCGCCTTGTGAGATTGCTTCGAGCGGCGTTTTGGTCTTGGTTAGGGTTTGTGGCTGCGTTGATTTTCTTGCGATGACATCTTCTTGGTCAGTCACCTGAGAGCGTAAGTAGTTGGTCACGAACGAAGTCAAGAAGATATCTTCTTACGGCCTGACTATCTGTTATAGGGACTGCTGAGGGAGCCATTGTGGAAGTTGTGGTATGAGTAACTCAGATTTAGGACCTGGAATAAAGATTGGGTTGAAGTAGTCGAGAAGAAACAAATATACTCTATCACTGTTCCGTCAATCGCAGTTTACGAATGTAACTTCCTCTGAATTCGATGGTAGTTGGGAATAATAAGTGTTCGAGGGCCGGGAGTATCACTTCTCCAAATGAGGGGAATTCGTCCGTATCTTTAGTCATCGTCCAATCAGCAGTCGTAAACACTATCGTCTCATCAGGTAAGTCCATGCGAAAAGGTACAGCTCACTGGGGCCTCATCTTGAATCAATAACAAGGCTTGAACGTGTTGTGCTACAAGGAATACATAATATCATAAATCATGCCTCAACAGCCCCATTCGTATGCATAAATCCCTAGAATCATACAGAGTCCAACAGAATTGTACACTCATCAGAAGCCTAAAAACTCGCGCCTTCATAACACCACAACCCTCCAATATTTTCCAGCTTACCTTGCCCCAGTAGCCACTTGATCATCTCCCTGGGCCCCACAAGACGCTTTCCCTCGGCCGCACAACGGGCACTAAACGCGGTAGCAATGTCAAAGGTAATGCTGCCACTGGTGCTGACAACATCAACATAACCTTCTCCATTGCCTCGCTCCCATAACTCATGCTTATTATACCAACCATCGCTCTCCTCGATCTGGTGCATGCCACGGCCTCGAACGTGGATGCTTCCTGATGTAGTGCTTGCCGACAGCTTGCCGTTCCACGATTCCGGGTATACGAGCCTTACGCTTCCGGACGTGGTGTGATGTACGGAGCCAAGATGAGGGCTGTATTCACCTTGGAACTGTTCCACGGTATGGTTCGTGGTGACTAGTGAAGTGGCATAATACGGTTCGAGAATCCTGACGTCTGTTGAGCCCGACGTCACAGTCTTGATATGTTGATGCTTGACTTCCTTGGTCAAATATGGCAGTAGTGTGAGTCCTACAGAACCGGAACTGCTTTCGGTGTACATCAGCGATGAGAAGATATAACTTCCATGAATGCTGCCGGAAGTGCTATGAACTTTGCTTATGTAATCCCGTGCTGGGATACGACCGGTCGTTGGCATCTGTACGCGAACAGCGCCACTTGTTGTGCCGACGTTGAGTTCTGCGGGCGCTGGGTCTGACGACGAGGCCTTCTGAGGGTCGACGATGATGACAACCGATCCAGACGTAGATCTTACGTGGAGGAGATCCAGAAGGGCATAGGAACCGGTGATAGTGCCGGAATGGCTATGCAAATAGGTGCGTCTTCCACTCAACCCAGCAGCGTAGATGTCTCCAGCAAGGGTTGTTACACAAGTGGAGTTAGAAACCTCAACATCCCTGAGAAAAGCAGATAGGTCGACATCAAGCATGTTGGTGGAGAGTTCGAGGTTCGTAAGACGTAGTCGTTCCTTCATTTTGACGATAATGTAGGTCTCGTAACACGCTCTTGTGGAGTGGGGTTCTCCGGAAAGCGTTTCTGAAGTTGTGATATCGGGTCTTTCGATACGCAATTCGATGCCAGAGAGGCGAACATTGGGTTCGACGATCTTCCAAGGATGAGAGATGCGATGGGATACAGTCACCACGACGTCAGGCCCCTGATCAGAAGGAGCTGGCTCGACCCGAAACTGACCACCGGCGCTGGTCCAACTCTCAGACTCATCGATGACGCGGACCCTCGAGACATTCTCAAATCCGTATGCATATGTCTCCATCCATCTTGCATCGATGCATGAGGACGCATCAATACCATCGTGCGGATGATCCGGATGAGTGATTACAGGAACCTTGGACGAGATGGGAGCACTGGGTTCCGACGCAGAGGGTGCTCCTGGGGATCTATTGTGGTCATGATGGTCTGCAGAGTTGGCTCGCAGAAGCAAAGTTGTTAAGATGATGATGGCCACAACAGTACCGATCAGGAGACAGAATATCTTGAGGACCTTTCGAACCATTCTACGCTTCCGGTGTCTTCCGTCTTTGCGATGAGAGTCATGGCGTCCGTGTGGCTCTCCTACATCAGCAGTTGGGGCGTCGCCCATGCTTTCGGGCACACGTTGCTGCTCCAGAACCGAGCGAGACAACAAAGGACTATCTCCTCCCTCGTCAGCGTCAGGAGACTGTTGCAAACGCGAAAAGGTCGTCATGTCTAGTCTGCCTCGTCGAATGTTTCTGCGCCAGGCGTCTCGAGGGTCGCCAGCACGAGCGCCGGCAGCAATAGCGTCTGAGTAGGTGGGTGGAAGCTCTTGACTGAGTAAAGGTGTGTTTTCAGTGACAGCGTTCGATGGTGCCGACCGTGGTGTGGGATGGTAGTTTCTACTGGACGATGGCTGTTCTGATCTGGCTTCTTGTTCCTTGGTCGGAGAAGAGGCAGCGGCAAGATTCATTTGAGGAGGTTCGGCCATGTCGGGCTGCAGAGAGTAGTCACTTCTAATACTCTCCGCAATTGACGAGACATCGTCAGCCGAATCATGATGGGTGGGTTCCATCTTCTGGAATTCTGTTGCCTGAGGGCGCCTCCGGATCCTTTCCCGTCACCAAGCAGAGTGATTGGCTTGCATACAATTTACGGAGCACTAGTATGTTTCCACTTCGACGGCCTAGAGCAGGCAGCAGAATTATCCACCGAGAGTGTAATTGCAGGAGACGACGAAGTCTGAATTTATGGTGTTGACGTTATCGCCATTAGAAGGATTCATACGGGAAGTCGAAGGCTGAGGTGCGCGCCCTCCAAACCCCGCATTCGACCATTGGTCGGGTACCGCATGCGATAGCGCAGACGAGTCATGGACCGTCTTATCTGCTTACCTGAACATACGGAGTACGGAGTTCGCATACAGTGGTATATTATGCATGAGGCCATTGTGAATGCAGCATCACTATTGGGCAGTGTTTCCGACAGGATCTCAAGACTCTGTCAGTTCGGCCAGACGGGCCTTGACCTGGAGCGCGATAGCGCTACTATCCATTTCCCCCATCTCTTTGCCTGTCGCAGTCGCACGCTGATCCAGATCTCCCATCTGCTGTTCCAGAGTGGGTGCCGAAAGTCGAGGTGTATTGAACGAGGTGTGCGCAAACAACGCGTCGGTCAAATGCCGCAGGTCGTGATCGGCTGTTGAGAGAGTTTTCTCTAGCTGATCAAACAGACCGTCCTCGGTACCTCGAGAAAGCCTTTCATTGCTCGACGCACTCGCACTCAAGGCTGCACCCAGTGTACGATCAATCTCCATCTTGTCAGGTCGCTCTAGTAAGCGGACATCCAGCTGCCGGAGCAAATCTCTTGAGTGTCGGTCTCTTGTAGGTGAGTCTTGCCGGCGAGCAAGATCCGTCGATCGAGAGCTTCCCCCGGTCTTGTTGATGGTAGAAGCTCCTATCTGTTTCGTCACTTGGTCAATCACGTGATAAGCGGTAGACTGTGCATGGCTGTCTCTAATGCATTCCTGCAGAAGCGAAAGTCGCCGCGCCATATGTGCAAGAAGACCGAGCATGTAGTCGTCCTGCCGTGTTTGTGCTGCGTTGGCTTGCTGGTTGGTAAGGTGTAGCTCGGACATTATTGATTGTCGGTGCTCATGTTCGACAACCATCTGCAGCACAGAGTCTAGTTCCCCCATTAAAGTGTCCAGCTCCATAGACAGTGATGATAGTACTCCAGCATTGAGTTGCTCGGGCTCTATGGTCTCGTCCTGAGCCGCTGTAGCTTCCGCGAGCGCTTGTCGGTAGACTTCGTCAACCTCCTTCCTCGGGGCTTTCGAGCGAAGCGACGATAACTTGGTGCAGAGTTTCTCCACCTCCGTAATTGTTGGGATACCACCATCAGCGGGTTTCGTGCTCTCGATCGAGCTTTGCAACCGTTCCAGGATCTGGTCATCTAGGTCGAGCTGATACTTGGCCGTGTTTGACGCCAATCGGCTGGCTTCCTTACTTCTTCGCCACTCCTGGTCCAGCAGAAGCGAAACATCGGTTACCCGCCCCTCGACTTCGACTAGAGCGCGAGATCGAAACTGTGAGCCAGACCTAAGAGCTGTTGGACGCGATGTTGCTTTCTCTTCTGGGGTGTTGGTGAATGCAATCAGACTAGAGAGGGCTACTTTCTGCGCTTCGAGGGCTACGCATTGCTTTTCAATGGCATGCGTACTGTGCTCCAAGGACTGCAATGCCGTATCAAAGTCCAGATCCTGTAGCGCTGCAGAATTTTCGTCTTGCGTGTTGCTTGCTTTGCCTCTCCTCCGATCGGAAATCCTTTGGTATCTGCAGTTCCTTAGCATACAACGTATCTATATGTACTAACAAAGGCGTACATATGCAGCTCTTCATGGCTCAGGAGGGTGTTGGGCTTCAGATACTCGTCAACATATCTTGCGATTGATTCTGTCGTCTGAGCAGACTGGAAAGCCCAGGCGACATCGTCTTTGCGAAGATTGATACTTCGGTCCGTTAGAACATCCAACAGCACGTCCAAACGAGACTCTGATTCATCCATGGTGGTAAAAGAAGCTCGATGCGTATCTGGTCAGAATCTAGCATTTAAAAAACCGACACATCATCCTATGCAGGACGACAATGTCACGAAAAGGTATGAGCGACCGACCAGTAGTGACTATCTTCTGTTGATGTTCGAGAAATTGTAGATGACCACATGCAACATGAATTCATGGACTTTGAAGCTTCTTGGCGATGGCCCAGACCATCAACGCGGGATGGCGATTGCTTGTTGTTTGACGCTCGTGTTTGGTCCATTACCGCTTTGTTTGCTCTCTCGTCAATGACGACCTTTTCTTCTATCTTCCAGAAATCTCGGACCTACATGTAGGGTTCATCACATCTTCTTGTATTATTCTCAATCCTGGCAATTCTACCAGATCGCAAAGCAGAAACCATGGCTCCAGGCGTAGTAGAGGACGCCGTCCAAACCAATGCTCCTCCAAGTGATACATCCAGCACACATGGCACGGGATCCTGACTAACAAATTATAGGCTCTGAATCTGGAATCCTCAAGACCGATGATGCGCAAAAGCAACACTGGACTCCTCAGACAGGTGGGCTTCCTTCACAGCGACACTGATAGCGCGACTCGCGGTAGAAGGGCGGTCTGCTGATCCATTATATAGTGCTCTCTACACTTCCTACTCAACCTCAGACCGGATTATCGTCACCCGTTCCCTTCTTCCACCTACTGGAGCGATTAAAAACAACCAAGCGAGAAGGTTGGAGACGATTTGGCATCAACCATGGCGAATCTATTTCCGACCACATGTATCGTATGTCGATCTTGACCATGTTCGCACCCCCGGCACTTGCAGCGCGCATCAATGTTCAGCGATGCACGATGATGGCCCTCATACACGACATGGCAGAACTGCTGGTGGGTGACATCACACCAGTTGACGGCGTGTTGAAGCCAGAGAAGTCGCGCAGAGAGACCGAGACGATGGACTACCTATGCAAGGATGTGTTGGGTAGAGTAGCAGCGGCATACCCTGGACAGGAGATCAAGAAGATTTGGCAAGAGTACGAGGACAGCGAGACACTGGAGAGCAAATACGTTCATGACATTGACAAGGTGGAGCTTCTGTTACAGATGATGGAATATGAAAGACAACACGAAGGCAGGATCGATCTTGGAGAGTTCTCCTGGGTTGCGCAAAAGATTGTGTTGCCAGAGGTAAAGTCTTGGTGCGATGACATCCTAAGGGAGAGAGAAGAATTTTGGAGTACTCTTGGGAAGAAGCCTTCGGGATCCGAGTTCTCCCCCAGCCAGGAACAGCAACACCAGGAATACTACGGCAAGGGCTCGAACAATGCATCCTAGTCATTCACGTCCCTACGACTCTCATCATCCGGGTAATAGCAAGCGGCTCATGTCCGTCTTCGGTTCGGGCTTGACATCCATAGCATGAGCGCGCGGCACGGCGTGTCACATGGCGCATGTGGCGGCACGGGCTATAACTGATAGCATAATGCACTGTCAGATTAGCAGTACTCGGCTGGATTCTTGTCAAATCCATGCAGTATCTATAGATAGGGCAGCCGAGTAGCTTTGACAGATGTTCAGGCGTCAAGCGAGCATAGTTGCATAGTACGTGTGGTGTTGTAATAGACCGATAGATCTCTTAGACTGCTGTGCCTTTTGCCTTCTGTCAACCACCTCACCTGCACCTCGTCGGTCGTTCCTTCCCCGAAAGTGGCATCGGTCAAATGTCAGGTTAAGCTTTGGTTCGTCCGGCGGTTTGAACCTTATTGATAATCGTGCAACTCCACAAGCATCGATGTCATCTCTATTCTTATCTTCTTCTCTTGCATTTTAATGGTTTTCACTCCATTCATATACTGCTTGAGCTGTGGTTGTTGCCGATGCCCCTCCTGGATAACCGCATGACCTGTCACATCATGCACGGCTCAATGGAGCCCGACGGCCAATGATACCGCTCCAATCGGCCCAGTGCACATGCGCCACAGCCGCGTGTGATAGATGAGTTACTGTCAGTAACATGTACATGTAGGTTACACTACATTACTACCTCGCTCCGAGCACTCCTACTCGACACCATCAGCCTGTCGGGCGCTTCTCACTCCACGTGGAGTCTACAAATATACTCACCCTGCTCTTGTGTGACCTCGTTCCCATCAATGACATCTCCTCCGAAACCCAACGACTTCGAGTCGAGTCCACTTCGTCCATTTCGCGACGCAAGCAAGGGCCATTCCTCTCCATTCTCCCGTCTCCGGAGGTACTGATTCCTGTAGTGTCACCTACCCTTGACACATCTGTAGTCGACTTCAAGACCATGGATGCGCAAGATTCGCATACAAACTCCAAAACCAAGCGCCGTCGAGTTCAGAATGATCCAGACAAAAAGTACTTGTGCCCATGGGAAGGTTGCGACAAGCAGTACTCGCGAGCCGAGCACCTCAACCGACACAAGCAGAACCGTACCGATCAGCTGTTCAAGCTATCAGCTTCACGCGTACTGACTGCCTCACAGACGAACCAAAAGACATCTACGCTTGCGAATACTGTCCAAGGAAGTTCGTGAGACAAGATCTGTGCAGTAGGCATGTACAACGACATACTACAAATCGCACTGGTGTAGTCCGGGATACCAAGGGAAAGTACGATCTGGACGTCGCTTTGTCAGGACACCAGAAGGAACCCGATGAACGGCGGTCAAGAGACAGCTTGGCTCGTCGCGAGAGTACCGCGAATTCGATGAAGTCTCCCTCGAGCGACTGTTACACGTCAGCAGCTACTGAGCCTGCGGGATCTACAAGCAACTTACCAAGCTTTGATCCCACTTCTATGCTCGATCCGCGACTTGCCTCATTCCAAACTCAAGTTACCGACCAGCATCACCACACTACGTTGGAAGCCCCGATTGTAATTCGCACGTCACAACAATACAGTCACTTCCCGTCTGACGAACAAGCTCTTAGGAGTAATGACCCAGGGCATGATGTCGGACAAGAGGATACCAGAAATAGCAACTATCTTCAGTACCAGCCGCAGCCCCAGGCGCATATTTCTCAATCAACACTTGGCCACAATACATGGATGCATCCAGAACCCTCAATGCAGCATCTTGCTTCGACCGACCATTTACAGTACCACATGGATGGCCAGTCGTACATGTCGGCGTATGGGATCCCTCATCTTCCATACGGGCAACCGTTCCAGTCTCAAGCACCGTCAGAGTACTTCAGTCAGCTAAACAGCCTGCAACAATTCGCGGAGCCGTACAGCAACATGGCAATGACCGCGCATGTCGATCTGACTTCACCTCTCACTGCCGATTCGTCCTCTTCGTATACTATAAGCGGTACACTCACAACACCCAACACGCCAACTGTACATCAGATAAGGCCGATCTTCAGCAAGCAGGATCTCAAATATGAAGACTTGATAAGCGATGATGCTGTTGATCGTTTTGACTACTCGAACAACCTCGATCCGCAGTCCTTCCACACTGGGATGTACTCGGGTAGTAGGCGTCAAGATGTGCATGTCCTGCTGGCCGATCCTTCCACCACACAACTCACTCCCACACTTCAAACCTTTACCGAAGAACCACCCAAGAACGGGCGGCCGCGTCTCTTCGAGAACGACCTGACACAAACACGCTTCGATCAATTTTTGAAGTACATATATGAATACTTCGATGACAAGCAGCGGGAGTGGGTCAAAGAAATTCGACTAGCGCTTTTCAATAAGACCACAATCGGCTGGAGGAGATTCCTGAGCCCTGGTGTGTTGAGGGGTTTCCTGATCAGCTTCTGGACTCGAGTTCATCCACAAATGCCAATATTACACCAGGCCACATTCGCCACCGATACTTGTCCTGACTTGCTGCTGGCCGTAATTCTGGCTCTTGGTGCCTCAACGTGCTCAGAATATCGGGACGAGGACGAGAGAACCAAGGCTGGCAAGTTTGCAGATTTCCTGGTATGGCATGTACGCTTCATCGTCATCCAAGAACCAGACTACGACCCACCAGCTAAGCTCTGGGTGCTCCAGACTCTGATTCTACTCGAAATTTACGAGAAGCTCTTCTCGAACAACCTGATGCATCATAACGGTATATCCGATCACGCGCAGACCGTGACTCGCATGAGAGCAGGCAGTTCGCTGGTGGGCAGATACTGCATCAGCAATCCCGAGATAAAGCGCGAAAGGGATTCTACGGTAGAGGGTCCCGGCGCCCGAGGTACCATCAATGCAGCCGGGTACAACACCGACGATCCAGAATGGAACGAGTGGATCTCGCTTGAGGCTATCAAACGTATCGCATTCGCAGCCTTTATCCTCGATACATCGCATGCTCACATGTTTGGACACAAGCCCAACATGCATATCGGTGACATTGGTTTGTTCCTGCCGTGCTCCGAAAAGGAATGGCAGGCAGGAAGCTATTCGCAAGTGAGAGCTTTCAAGAAAGCGCGCGAGAAGCAAGGCTACAAAGACATCACATTTACCGCCTGTCTCAGAGGACTGCTGGCCAACAAGCCAGTGCCGGTTCGTACTTTCAGCTTCGGTCGCGCAGTTATTCTCGCCGGTCTCCTCAGCTTCTCCTCTCATGCGAAAGCATACAGTGCGGGAAATGAAGACATCGGCGTCGGAAAACCACACACTGTTTTCGACAAGGTCACCCGAGGACTCAAAAACTGGGAACGAGACTTCGAGGAGTGGCTGGACAGCTCAAGACCACAAGGGCGAAGACCACATGACATAGCGAGTATGATCGAGGTTGGCGACGACAAGTTGACCGAGTCACGTACCGTACTGTTCCATTTCGCACACATGGCTTTCAATGGCGAGCTGCACCACTGCCAGACATACATCAGCAACACACTCTCCGCCGACGTGGACAAAGCATGCGCGGAACTCGAAACATGGGTGAAAAGCGTCCGAGCCAGCGACGCAACCTTCCACGCCGTGAGGTGTCTCTCCAAGCTCCTGCTGCCTTGCACAGACACCGCACAAGCAGACGGCGCAATCATAGCAGCGCACTACTCCGCGCGCGAAGACTACCTCTTCCACCGTCCGTGGGGGATTTACTGCGCCGCCCTCACGATCTGGGCCTACACATACTTCCGGCGCTCCCAGCTCGGCGACTACAAGTCCGCGAAACTCTCCACGCGCGAAGAGCAAGCGCTGCACATGGATGCATTCCTGCGGACCCTGGGCCTGGAGACCAATCCGTCAAACATGGGCACCATCAGATATAGTCGCTTCGATTGCACGGGCCTGATACTGCTGCTGTCGGGCAAGTTCTCGCGGACGAAGTGGCAGTTGCTGCGGGATGCGGGCGAATTGCTGGCGGTTTGTGCGAAGCTGCTGGATGAGCCGAGGAATGATTTGGTCAAGTCGGAACCGATGGTCAAGATGCATGGTATGGCAGAGACGTGAGGCTGGCGAAAGAGCTTGCGGAGGCCTCGTAGTTGTTGGGTAGATCATGGGCGATTCCTTCACAATTCACAAGCAGGATATGGTTCGTTTTCGGTATGTCTGCGCTGCAGAGGCGGCTATATCATGACATTGACGCTTGTTACGGTGTCTACATTGCACGTCTGTCTTGCTTCCTTTCTTGCTCATTTACCGCACTTTCCGGCTTTCCTCTCGGTCATCGTTTGTTCTGCTTACTCTGTTCTTTTGTTCCGCTCAACTCAACGAGCTTGCGACTTTTATGTACGATACCCTTTTGATACAAACGAATCAACCATTTCCAAACACATTTATGAATAAATCTTCACACACTAGCTCATGAGGATGGTCTCCGTGCAGGGACCTCAGTAGTTGCAGGACTATACAACCTGCGTGTGCCTTCTCCTGCTGAAGCGGACGAATGGCATACTGCAGCGATGGCCACTGTGCGGGCTCGCTCCGAGTCAAAGTCAAATGAACAACAGCAGTCAAAACATCTCGGCAGAGTGTGAGTTTCACTCCTTCGACTTCGATGCATGAGCTCCAAGTCGGTAGTAGTGCCCCTGCATGCTCTGAACGCCAGTTCAATGCACGGCAGAATGGGTGAAATGAAGACATCAGATCGACGATCGACGGATGTATGTATACTCCGAGTGTACAGTACATGTTGATAATACAAACGATGTGGAAGGGAGAGTCAGTGGATAGTAAACAACGAACACGAAAACGGTTCTTTGAGGTTGAGTTTAAGCTCGGCTTAGAGGAAAGTGTATATCAATGATTCGAGCAGAATGCAATTGGATGAGAAGAGAGCAGTGACATTGAAGCGTTTGTTGCGTGCGTTGTACGTTTTGCGCTTACCAAGATTCATTCACGGTGAAGTTTCAGAGTTTGGATGTTGATTTCTGGTATAGGCTTGTCGAGGCGAGATATTCCGAAGCGATTTAGGACATGTCACTCACGCTTTGATACTTACTGCGACGTCAAAGCCAAACTCAGAAGCTCGCTACTTTGGTCCGGTCGATGGACTCGAGATGGGCGATGATCAGATCTGTTGACAGCATTGCGAGTGCTTGAGTCAGCTGAACCTGTGCCGCCACTTACGCCGGCTTGATACGGCCATATCGTTGTTCGTATCGCAGACTCGCGTGTATGTTGTGGGGTATCACCGTCGCGTTCGTGAAGGGGTAGTCGGGTGCACGCTTGGTTTGAGAGATGTCGGTCGGTTCCGCATTGGTATTGAGTCGTGTCGAAATGTGCTATTTGGGCCGCGGTATCTGAACAGGCCTGAACAAATTACCGCAAGGAGCAGAAGCAGGGGTTGACTTCCTTGTCGCGTGCTTGACTCGTGGGTATCACGAGGTTGTTTGGATGACTTACGGTACCTGAGCCTATTGATCCATGTCGAGGGATATGGGAGATGTGTAGCTTCCGGCATCGATGACTGCTCAATTGGGAAAGTGGGGCTTACTGCGATACTTGTTGAGCTTGACGAGTATGGCGTCAAGGAGTTCATTCATTCGCAAGATTGGTTCTTCCTGCTGGGGAACAAGGTGTCGGAACCTATTGACAGTTGTGGTGGAGATCAAAGTAGAGGGATGTTCCGCTTCTGGAGAAAAGGTTGATTTGTATGAGCATTGAGCAAGGAGGTAGAAAGCCGTTGATGGCTTGATGGCTCTCTTTTGGAGCTGCGATGATGAGGTGGATGGTATGTGGCGAGCTGAACAGATAGGCGCGTTGATCGTGATGTGGGCTTTGATCGTGGTAATATGGCAAGATCTCATGATTTACGCTGTACACTGGCTGATTCCATGCGTCTCCTACGGCGTGATTCCAGTATCGTTGATTGATGTTGGAAGTACTGTAAACCGAGAAAATAGGAAGGTTCGACTTAGCGAGAGGTTGAGGCGGCTCTTGAATCTTCGGCTTTTGACTTCGGCTACGCGACTCAGAGTCGATCCATTTCTCTCCTATAGTCCAGCTTCTATACTGAAGTCTGCGGTACTGCAGCAGTATCTTAACGAACTCTGCAAGAGCAGTGAATTTCAGACGGCATGCTGCGTTATCGTTGCATGAGATGGCTCTTTCTCGCTTGCCAAGCGACGTTCAACCTGGACGCGTCGCTATACCTCTTACGAGACGAGGCAATTCGAGTCGGAAGCCTCAGACATGGGTATCCGAATATACTGTGTCCGGCTGGTTCACGTTGTCTACTGTGCCGTATGCAGTCCGAGTTGTTGATCGACAGCTGGAATGCGATGTACGGTAGGCAGAGTTGACACATGCTGGTCGACGACTTGGGAGAAGCCAGGCTCTGACGCGAGACGAGTAACGCACCTATGCGCCTCGCCTTTATTGATGGTGGAGCCTGCTGAGCAGTTCATATAGAGCATACTGCTTCTCGTCCATCAGTGGTTCACGAAGATGCGGGTAAGTGCTTTTGACGATTTTGACAGCATGCTGAAACGCACTTCTGCAACATGAGTTGCTTCTCGGTGTCTGTCGACTGCAGGCTCTGACAGGGCACTGGGTGCGTGGGTCTTCGTGATGGATGTATGATAGATTGCTTCCGTATCAGATCAGTCGGCCTACTGCACGGCTCGTCACCGCGGTGTGTACCTATCTGTACGCACGTGTCCAGGGTTTGACAACACAGTAGCAATTCGGAAAAAGTAGTTGAAATCGCCACGAATTGCTCCTGCTACGTTGGGGACTCTGAAATTCTTGGTGATGTCGGAGACTGCTCCTTCCTTCTTTGTTCTCGGCTGAGCCGTGCGGTGGGGATCGCTCTCCTTGCTGTTCATCGAATTTGGTCCAGCTCTCTCATGTCCATCTCCACCTCACTGCAGGCTTCAGGAAATAAGCCGGCAGTGTCTCTATTCAATTCCTACACGGATTACTCTCATCAAAGAATCCTTCGACACGGGCGAGGCTTTCGGACGCGGTCTGCGATCACCGTCACAAAATCAACGTCGTCGTCACGATCGTGATCGGATCCCAAGTTTCAGCTACAAGCCTCTTATACCACTCCTATTGCCTATCTTCAATGCATCGTAGGATTCGTCGACACTGGCGAGGCGTTCTGAGGCGGTCTGCGATCAGCGTCACAGAATCAACGTCGTCGTCATGATCGTGACAGGTCCCGAATTTCAAGCCTCATGCCACGCTGCAACAAGCACATGGCCAATCCTGCCAATCGATCCTTTTGCCTATCGTCGATACGTCGTCTATCGCGACGGAACTGATGGCCGAAGACGACCATGCTGATCCTGCTCGTTGCTATCCATCAGGCCATCGTCTATCGATTCTGAAATTGACTCTCCTGCTCGTTGGTCGTCTGCTCAGAAGAGCTTTTTATCAATTTTGTTGCCAGGCCACTTTACGACGACGGTTACACGCTCATATCGCGGTTGACTGATCCGTTTGCTACAGTTACACGTTCACCTTTACCGCAGACGATGGACCTCTCGATTGTGATTACAGGCCAAGTCAAGCCACCGCCCTCTGCTGTCATTTCGCATTGGTACCGAAGTACAGTATTTCTCGTACCAGATGCGATGTGATGCATGTACTTTGCTAAATCTGAATACAGACGGGAGCAAGCTCAGGGCAGCTTGGAACGTATGCGTTTTCTGCTCTCGGTCTGGCTTTTCAACCGTCGTCCGTCACCTTATACCGAGGTGTGCAGTGTCCTCCTGTCTCGAGATATGCACCGTGTCGATCCGGTCAAATTCCGATTACTGCACGTCTCTGTCAAGCCACCCTCGCCCCAGGTAAAAGCCTTGTGCGACAGTGGCACGATACATTGTCCACCACCCTGGACCCCGTTCGGCAGAAGAAGGATTAATAATGCTGGTATCAGAATGATCGCATGGGATTGGATTGGCTACTTGTGTCTTTGTTCCAGGAATGGCCACCTTCCTATGCCGCACCACCGAAGTGGTTCCATGTCGGCTTCACACCTCTCTCCCCCATGGTCAATGCCTCAGTCAGACCCGCCAGAGGAGACCATCTACATGCACGTCATGGCAAGCGTGCACGCTATAATCACGGACTCAAGTCCAGATAGCCAGAAAGCCACCTTGGCAGCCCCATCTGCCTCCTTGTGAGAAAGCCGTTCGATAGCATCCTCCTGCAACAACACAACGCCAACGTGGGCAGAAGTCAGCGACCGATCGCGACCCTGCGATAGGCCCGGGGCGAGATCCAGGAGTCCGGTGGACCATATCTCTTTGCAAGTGGAGCCTTGCAGTAGCACCGAGTGGTCTTTGTCTTTCGGAGCGGACCGCTCCCAGAGCGACCGAATCCTGCCCTGCTCCCGTTAACCATGACCAGACAGAGTTTTGACAGTTGCCGCTAACACGCGTTCTAACTTCCCGGCGGGTTGTGGAGATGGCTCAACTTCATACCCCTCGATTATCTTCACCCTCTTGCTGTTTGCATACATCCAGAATGAACCGTTGCACGAAACGTCCGAGAATAACACACCCAACGATGATCTGGAGCAATTCATATACCATCCAAAGTCCCTAACACTACCACAGCTTCACCACTTTCATTTCAGCTATCGACAACAGAAACCTTGCCGTATCAGGCTCCATCTGCTGCAAGACCAATCCGGATCACCACTGTATCTGCACGAAACCGTAGCTGGCACGCTAGCATCTCCACACCTTTCCGGCTTGCCTGTCAACGCCAATCGACTATCAATCCTCAAACATGGCCGCCATCATGGACTCTGACTCTTCTTCATCAAGAACCCCAACCCATCATCGCAGCTCCAACTCTGCTCCTGGAGGATACTTCGACTTTACACCCGCTACTCAGTCCGACCACGTCCTCATCCAGAAAGCAATGGACTCTTCGGTTCGCCGCCTGGATGCCTTCCATGATCGCCCAAGTCCTATCTTTGAATACCCAGAGAACGCACACATCTACGCCGCGAGACCACTGCCACCGGTGCCCTTCACCCCAACTCTCAAGAGGCCAAGCTCCGTCAAGGATCTTCGCACTGTCACAAGGCCAGTCTTGAGCCCTCAGAGCCGTACTTTTACCACCGACTGTATCGAGAGGCCTCTTCCACCTCTTCCTCTTCGTGCTAGCAACCGTGCCTCCATCGAATCCACTTCCTCCATCGCTTCTAAGCCATACGACCAAGATGCCACCCCTCGCCGCCCGCGTCAGATGCGAAGCATCAGCTTCCGCAACTTTCTCAATCGCAACACCTACCCACAGACCATCCCAGAGCCACTTCGCTCTGCGTCTTCCATGTCTGAGAGCAGCGACTCTTCTTATGGACACGACTCTCGCCACGATTCCATTTGCGGCGACGACGGCAAGTCTATCACCCCAGCTAGCTCAGCTCCAGGCAGCCGCCGCCCTTCGACTCTCTCCCTATCTTCGCTCCGCTCGCGCAAGGCCTCTCAGGAGTCTGTTCCAGCTCTTCCTCGCCCAGCATCTGGCAAGACCACCGTCTCTGTCACCTCTGCTGGTCGCCGCTGGCACCTCTTTGGTGGCGGTGACAAGTCTATTGAGGACGTCGAGAACATGCCTCCAGTTCCAATCACCCCACCAGCAACATCCGAGCTCAACTGCCGTCCTTGCTACTACTTTTCCATGCGCAACTGCCAAGGTTACGTTATGGGCGGATCCCACGGTGATGCTTGCGAGAACTGCACTGTAAGTTGTCTGCAGATAATCTGATCATGAACAAAGACTAATCCGACCTTAGATGCACGGTTTCTTTGGCTCTCCATGATTGAACGAAGCAATGGCAATTTCCATGAAATGGCAATTGCATGACGACAAATTTAATCGGCATATAGCCAACAACGCCAGCCACGATATACTGGGTCTCAATGACAGCACCTCGAAGACTCACAGGACCACCAACGGCACAGTCCACAGCGACAGGCCGGGTCAGGTCACGATGAGCACTGTCAGCCACCCTCGCATCGCTTGAATAGCAGCGAGGACATGCGAGGAGTCGGACGGTCAGGACGTCAGCCGTAAAGGCTACGATGAAGGACTACGCACCAAGTGTATGAATGAAAGCGACGCGCAGTGAAGCCACGGCTCTATGCCTTACGCAACGAGTTCTCTTTGTCAATATGAGATACGAATTACAAACTTGATGACCACTCTACTACCAACCTTCTGTGCCAATCCTCTAAATCCTCACTACATCCAATAATTCTGTCACGCATTTTCTTTGCATAGCAACACTCTGTTGATCACAGTCAATCACTGTTCCCGCGGTGACAAAATGTCGATAATACAACCATCCTCTTCTAACGTCCAGCACAAATTCAAGAGATCACCACCTTCCGCAATTGACGAAACGGGGCCGGAGGCAAGCCCGGACATCACATCAACAATAAATCTCCGAAGTGTGTCCAGACACCTCGGGACTTCAGTGACGGTTGCAACAACCAATGCACAGCACTCGCACGAGCGTCTCCAGGGTACAGTCGGTCCAGTGCACAACAGTCCGTGCCGTCCGTCGTCTTATTACCTCCTCCTTGTTCAGTAATAAAGCCGAATACAAGGCACATACATGCTACTCCCTTTTGCGGATGCAACGAATAAAACAGGAGAGGGCCGTTCGAAAACGGTGCCCTCCCGGCGCGCGCCGCGTCATTTCTCTGTCGTCAACGGTCGCTGCACTGCGTCTGCAAATGCATTGTGATGGCCTGGCTGCCTCTGGGCTGTCCCTCGTACGTACGTGGTTGTGCCCTGCCGTCTCCTCTCGCTGCAAAGAGGCATCACAAGGCATGAGGACCCGATGTGAAATCATTGCCACCTCTTCGGTGCAGAAGTCTATCTGCCCTGCGTGGGAGGATGCATCCTGCGGGTTTGACGGCGTGAGGCACACGACATCCGCGGATTTGTGTGTGTACGCCTTGTAAGGATACAACAGGCTATATCACGACTCGCTGCATCGCTTCTACTTACCGAGCTTCGTGATATACTCTTCTAGCACGATTCTACTCGCGTTCGCTTGCATTGACAGCCTACACACCCTTTTTCGCGTCTCGTGCTTGGCGCGAGAGTACTGCAATGCAGCGACGTTGGATCTGGTCAAACCTTATACCACCACGCGGTAACACTCGCACATGTTGGTTTGTTTTATCCCTGGTACTGGGCCTGTACTTCACATGGGAGGAAGAGGTATATTGCGCGTTACATAAGGCGTACTACTGTGCATGCACAACTGTTCTGCATGCGACTGGTATAATGCCTCGGTCCGATTCTACCATGCATGTCCGTTAAGGCATCCTCTCATCCTGCCTGCTTCCAACAATCAATGTCTTTGCCGATTGTTCTTGCCGGTCCAAAGAATCGCGTTGCTGCTCGTATGAAAGGCCAAGACTCATTATTCCCAATTGCTGTCCTAGTTGCTGCGGACGGCAGGAGACCCATTTTCTTCCGCTACTTCCTTCCGCTACCAAGCGTCAACATGTACTGCTACTTGTTACCCTTCTCATGTTCGCTGACGCATACCGCGGAACAGGAGCGCCGGCCTTACAGCGACTTCGATCCCCATGCATGCAATGTTGCATCAGTGATCGGAGACCCTATCCGCCAGGTCTGGACAGGGCCATTTGGTCCCTTGCTATTTCGGGATATGGCCTGTCCGTTTGGCGGAAATAGGCAAGGTATCGTCCATATTCGGACAGCACTCCAAGATATGATTGCAGAAATGATTCAAAGTCCGTCGCTTTGAATCGTCAATGTCATTCGACGCAAGAGATTTGGGCAGGACCTTCTTCCCTCGGCTTGAGAAGGCCAAAGCCACAGCATCACACTTCAGCTTTCTGTTGTGAGAGGCTTCCTCCCCCACCGTCATCTCGTCAAGCGTGTTGGTGGTGACGGGGCCGTTACACCACAACGCTCCAGCATATAATCGCACATTCTCCCATTTGAGGAAGGTGTTCGTACGAGCGCTTTCGCTTTGCTTTCGCTTGTCCTTGAGGTAAACCGTGCGATCCGTCTCCGCGTTCTTGCACTCGCTTGTGCGTCGTGAGCCAATCGCAGTCTCTGCGTATCATCAAACCTTCATCCTCCGCAATCTCAAGAGCATGTGATTGTTATGACTCGTTTCTGCAACCCACTCTACACCGAAGCCAATAGTCGATGAGGCGCTGATTCGAGACTCGTACCCCTCTTGCAAACTGCAAGTGCGAAGGAGGCAAGGTTTATGAGATGCTGTCGCTGCTGACTGGACTGCTGCAACTGCGTTGAATCTAGCTTGAAAACAAGCAGCTTCCAGATCAACATCTCGATCACCACCACTTGACGCCAAACATCTTGCCTTGAGCTCGCTTGTCCAGCTTGCCAGCTTCTGCATTCTCCAGCCAGATACGATCGTGTCCGGGAACATCCAGCGCAAGCGAGTAATAGCTGAACGACGAGTCGTCTCGGCCCTTGACCATATGGACGTACACCGTTCCTTGATCAGATGCCGGTCCCGAGACGTAAAAGTGCATGTTCATATGAAGCACACCGACTTTGTCCATCTCCTGGCGCGAGGCAATGAATCGATTCCGCGCCCAGCGGCTCCAGCTCGCTTCGCCGTACGCTTCGATCTCGCTTCCATGACCTTTGCCAGCCAGCACTTCGACACATCGAGGGTCTTTCTTGATCCTGTCCACGACTCGATTGAAGACTGCGGTCTTGCTTTCTGTGCTGAAGACTTCTGAGTACAGAATGTATCCCACTCCGACGGTCATCGCGGCTCCTAGCAGGATGAGTCCGAAGTTGAAACTTTGCTGTGTTGTTCGTGCGGCCTTCTCGCGCACTGATAGCTCTTTCCATGGTACCCTTCCGGTGTCGTTGGCGACTGTGACTGCCTGTCGCGATGCAATGGGAGAGGTTGACTGTCCGAGAGAAGAAGTCGTCGCCTTGCGAACTTGGTATCCGCAAAATTGCGCAGATGGTCTATATGCCGCCTCCAGGCTCATACGAGACAAAGCTCTGGTCCTCATGATCGTAGACATGATGTTTGTTGCGGTCGTGTGAGCATCTCATTGATTCTAAAGATCTGGAGAAGCTCTTCAGATTTGATGCCAAGCTTTCGTCATTGCGGGGTCTGTCTGGTGTTTATCGATTATTTACTCGGTCGATGTCACAAAGACTGAAGCTTTTCAATCGGACGAAAGACATCCGTGTTGCCTGTCAGTAGACACTTGGAGGCTTGGAGCCATGAGGAATGTCACGTCCCGTATCAGTTGCATCGGATCATCTCGCAGGATCTAATGGTCTAGCAAAGACTGTCAAATCGAAGCTACATGTACCGAGCACATCAACAATATCACTTTTTTGCGCGAACCTGCGACTGCTGGACTTTGATCTACGAGAAGACTGGCCAGACATCACGCCTGCGACTTTCGATACCAAGCATGCTCAGAACCAAAAGCGACGCATCGCTTGCGTCGAATGGTCGCTTTACCGTCTTTTCGAGATCCACGATCCAGCCGTGACAAAAGACAAACTTGCACCCTTCTTTCCACCTCTCGAACCTCTACAATCCCTCAACCTGCGCGCGGCCTTGTTCAGATGTCTCACCGAGTTGAAGAAGAATGGCGTCTTGGGTCGGGAAGCGGTGGTGCGGAAGACTATGCTGGATGAATGCAAAGGCGACAAACTCGAGGAAATCCTCCTGGTGTTTTCGGCGGTGATTGTGAGGAATAGAGTCTTGCAGCGATCCAAGCGTAAGCCATTGCCGGTCGCTCAGCGATTAGCGACTGGGTCGGTGGCCGCTGCGCAAGATGTCAATGAGATGGAGGCATTGGTGCTGGCGCACAGAGCTGCATTGGCTGGATTCCTGCAGACGAGAGGTGAAGAGACGCTGAGGTTGGACGCAATGAATCGACAGCTGCTGGACCGCCAAAGTGAAGTTGAGGAGCGACAATGGAATATCTCGCAGAACCGAGCGGCACAGGAAAAGGTTTCTGCACAAACATTCGAAAAGGTCCACAAGCAGGTCGGAGACGGATGGGTTGGCAGAGCTGAGGATGCGAGGAGACTGCTTGATGGAGACGTCGATCGGGAGACAAAGACGTCAGGATTCGAGGACTTCTGGCAGTCATTGTCTCCACGTCTGCCGGCTGAAACCAGAAGCCCGGATAACGAATCTCATGCAGATTTGAGCAGGTCTTTACGCCATCAGGAGAGCCGACTTCAGCGGTGGAAGCGACTGCGGACCGCTCTACCGCAGCAAGAGCGACCAGTAGTCTCCAGACGGGAGCAGTCGCGCAATGATGTGCTATCACAGGAAGTCACCTTCGACAAGCATCAATCGATCCGCATCGGTGCGCATGGAGAAGTGCTGGCAATGCCAGAATCGGAGCTTGCGACGACACCGTACTATTCAATCTTGACCGCAATGAACAACGCCCTTGCTGAGGTCGGTAAGGCCAGGAGCAAGCCGCTTTCGCAGTCCGTGAATGCTGTGAAACCCACTATAGACACCAAGGAGACTACAAGCTACGAGAACGATCTCTTCAGCGGCAAACGCAATCCAGCATTGGGCTCGCCGCCACGACTGGTCCCTGGCAACGCGAATGGCTTCGAGCAAGAGTTCTTCTCGCCTGCTAAAAGAGATCACGAGCCGCCACCTGATAATAAAGAAATACTACCCGATCACGACAAGGTATCAGTCGACCATGAACAGACCGAGCAGCAGGAAAGTGCGGAGCCCACGGCCCTCCCAATTCTCGAGTCTGTCGATCACGATCCAAGCTATCCCGATAGCATGGAGGCTGACGTTGCGTTCATCGAAGAGTCACAGGATGATTCAGATGACGATGACGAGGACGAGTCAGACGATATTGTCAAACCAGCTGCTATACAAGAGCTCGATGTTGAAGCAGAGCCTACTGCTGATCATATGGTAGAAAGCCTGAGGCAGCTATCGCTCACAGATCGCATACGCATGTCCACAGGTGCAAGCGAAGAAGCCAGTGAAGACGATACTAGCCCTGTTCCTGCTCCCATCGACGAGCTTTCTTTGCCCGAAGTTGCAGAGAAGTCCACCTTGAGTGAGCAATCCGAGACTCGGTCTCGCATGTCACTCTCCGACGCAACTCGACAGTCAATCGCAGCATCAATGGCACTAACAAGCCAAAAGCTGAGGCAAGCAAAAGATAACCAACAAGCGCAACCGCTTCTGTATCCGATAAATCAGTTCGACACACCCAAGGCGAAACAGACAACCCGTCAGACGCCGGACAAGAGGAACGTGACACCACTGAAGGACTTGTATGCGCAGGATGTGGATTATGCGAGCATTTTCAAGAGCAGGCCCAAATTGAAAACCAGTCCAACGCAAAGTCCACTGTTGGAAAGAAGTGGCTGGCTTGGGCATGATCTTTCGGATGATGGTGATACGTAGACTGATATCGTCTTTGATACTCCTACCTGAGCTTAATCTTCCGCCGCAAAAGGCTCTGCAGCACTAAACAAGATGAGACACCATTCGTACGTCGTGTGAGTCATCTTCCGCCCTCATCAATCCGTGTCTTTCAGGTCAAGAACATCGAGTCCTGCTAGATTGGACCAGCATTGAAAGAGACGTCGGTGATGTTCTTAGTATTATTCATTCGGGAGAAGTGGTATGGAGCTACGCAATGCTTAAACAACAATTGTTCTCATCCTTCTCTTGATGTCGTTCTCGTGAGACCACAATCTAACCAGTGAATCCATGCTTCTTCTTCAAGCTCTCGACGAGGTGGACGTATTTCTTCTGCGCGTCCTGTGGGCTGACCTTCTCGTCGACCAACTTCTGCCACGCGGCGCGCTTGGCCTTTTCCTGTACAGGTGTCAGCGCACTGTTGTTCGCGATCGCTTGTCGCTGATAGTGCCCTCTCTGCTGCCTAGCTCTTCTGCTTGCCCCGAAAACACATCATTGCGCGTGTACCGCGAAAGTGGGAAACGTACCTTCATCTCGAACATGCCTGGAGCGGTGGTCTGCTCGAATGGTGGGTCCTGGCTTCCTTGCTTGAAGAGACCGTAAAGCTGTTGTCGTCAGTAAGCTATTCTTCCTGTAGTCGTAGAAGCGAAGTATAGACTGACCTGCAATAGCTCATCGTTGGTTGGCTTGGCCTTCAACTTGCGACTGTCGGCGACGGCCTTCTTGAACTCGGCGGATTGAGCGGCTGGCATATTGGCGATTGGTGATGAAGTAGATGGGTAGATAGCCTTCGTACAGGTTTGAATTGGTAGCAGTGCGATTGTTTGCAAGATAATGTAATTAAAGATCTTGCCTTGTATTGAGCACCGACCTGGACCCGAGGCTGGGTGTGTGGCTTGTGCCCCGCGGTGACGTCGATGCGCTCGTGATGGTCTCGTGGTCACGACATGAGGGCGGGGCGGCTACTGCCAACTCTGTGGGCTTTGTATTACACGCGAAACGCAACACGATAATTGCGAATGTCATCTCGCAATCCTAGGTCTTTCATTGCATGTCTTTGCTCTAACCCGACTGTGACAAGTCATACCGAGTATGCTTGACCGCCTTCTGAAACGACTCGGTAGCCTCACAGTCCTTGATCCACTGCTCGACCTCGGGGTAGCTCTTCCCACTCGTCCCGAGTCCTCTGGCCAGAATGAACGAATCAGAGAAATGCATCATCATATCCGCCACCGTGAGCTGATCACCGAGCAGGAACTTGCCTGAGCTCTTGCCGAGTTCCTGCTCAAGCAGATCAAAGTCCTTCTGCACGTTCTTGCCCATGCCTTCTTCAATCATCTTGGCCGCTTCGACGTGGTCACCGCTGAACCAGCGAGTGTATGTGATGCCGATTGCGTGGAGCATGAAGGTACCCTCGGCGGCATGCACCCAGCGTAGCGCGGTGCTTCGTTTCACTGGATCCGTCGGGAGTAGCTTATGCGAATGGTCGTACTTCTCTTCGATATATCTGGGCATCTTTAGCCTCTCGTTCGTACCATTGCATTGGAATAATCCTACTCGCAGATGGCGCCGCTCTCAAAGATGGACAGCCCGTTGTCGACCAGAGTCGGGAACTTGCCAAGATCGCCTGCTTTCTGCTTGAACTCTGGCGGTGCTACCTTGTTCACTCTTGGTGAGAATTCGACCTTGTAGTCGAGCCCGAGCTCTTCCAGTTGCCATGCTGTGCGAATAGACCGGGAGGCCTGAAGGAAATATAGTGTGATTCCAGACATCGTGGGATTTTGCGATTGAAGAAGATAGATGCCAACTTAGCTTTGACGGTGATCTATCGGTCTTCGTCACGGTCCAGACTGCCCTGTATTTGACACGACTTGACGAGCATTTCCGCAAACATGCGATTTCGGGGAGTTTGGCGGGGTTCGGACAGAGAGTCCAGGTTCTCCAAGATGCGATCGATCAGTTTGGAGAACAAAACTTTATGATTATAGTAGCGATCCATTCCAAATCAAGGAGCCTGAGACGAACCGTCTGTCTTCTTACGGGGTCACCTCAATATGAGCATTGCAGGCGGGAATTGAGCGTAAATTGATGCTCGTACATCATATGTGACATTAGGATTTCGTCTCGACTGATTCCTCAAAGGTTTCCTTTGGGTCAGCACCATCGTCGCTCACAGTCTCGGGGCTATTTCTATCTTCCCATTCGTCTTCAACATCAGGCGCTTGCTTCAACTGACTTGCGCCGCCGGCCCTTCCGAAAAAGTCGTCCGTCTGGAGTCCTCGCATATCTTTAGGGTTCACGGTGCGGATATTGACACCTTTCGACTTGACCATACGGAAGAACTCCCTCATCGGTACCATGGCCGCATCTCTGCATGCTTCTTTGATGTCGCTTCCGCTCATGCCTGCGCTGAGCTTCACTAGGAGTTCGAGGTCGAAGTTCTTCGTATCGAGCTTCGTGTCTTTCAGAGTGAGCTTGAATATCGATCGACGTTGTGGTGCAGTCGGTAATGAGACAGCAAACTTCTTCGCTAGTCGCCTCAGAATAGCCTCGTCAATATCCTGGATTCGGTTCGTTGCGCCAAGAATACAGATTCGCTGTTGTTGACCAGTCGAGTTAGCTGAAGTCAGACCGTCCCAGTGTGTCATGAACTCGGCTTTCACCATGCCACTAGCTTCGTGCTCGCCGCTTCTTCTTTGACCGAGGACTGCGTCGATTTCGTCAATGAAGACTATCGATGGTTGGAGTTTCCTGGCAAGACTGAACACTGCGTTGACCAGCTTGTTGCTGTCACCATACCATTTTTCCGTCAGCGTTGAGATGTGAAGGTTGATAAAGCATGCTCCGCTTTCGTGCGCCAGCGCCTTTGCGAGCATGGTCTTCCCACATCCAGGCGGTCCGTATAGCAATACTCCGGAAGGTGCAGAAAGTAGCGAACTTGTGGCCGAGTAGAGATGTGGCATCGTGAGTGGGTATATGACAGATTCGCGTAACTCTTCCACAATATCGTCCAGGCCTCCGATGTCGTCAAAAGTCACAGGTATTTCAGAGGGTGCCACGACCTCCATAGCAATCTGCTCCTCGTACGGCGACAAGACCAGATCCTCGGGCCTCAAGCGTTGTTCGTCCGACCTCCCCATACCGCCATTCCTGTGATCGTCTGCTTCATCTTCTTCTTGCCGGTCTCTGAAGAACGATGATAACCTTGCCGTGGCCGCGATGGCTTTTTGTTGCGCCTCGCGTTTCCTGTCGACCTCAGGGTCGAGTCTTGATAGTACCTCTCGAGCCGCAAATATTGCGCCGATGCTCTGGTAATTGTTAGCCTACCAAGACATTTCGAGCTTGTCGCAAAAGGCTGGACTGACAAGAAATCCATAAAGAAGCGCTTCTCGCACGAGCTCTCCCCATCTGAAGCCTTCACCCATCGTGAGCCGCGGTCTAGGATTCGGTATTAGGTGAAGAGCGCACGATCGTCGGGTCTAATCATAAGCTGGATAGTAATGCCAGGTATGCTGAGATGTAAACTTTTAGGCATCCTCATTCTCTCTCACGTGTGACGGACTACTTCACATGCTGCAACACCTAAGGTTCAACGGACCGAGCCGCGTCGGCTCTGGAGTCAACCACTTCCGAAAGCCAACGCGGTCAGTCGCGTCACCTGTCTGTCACGCGTTTATTCATTCATAAGTATACAGTAGCTTGTCCCAAGTGTACTACACACAAACACATACAGCCATGTCACCCGGAGCTATCGAAATAGGACCCGCAAGTGGTCCAGAAACTACCCTCAAGCCAGTCGAATCACAAAAGACTACATCGACAGCACGAGAAAACCCACAACATGAAGAATACCAGTATCTCGATCTCATTCAGGAGATCCTAGATAATGGAGAGCATCGTCCAGACAGGTATGTGGTCGAGAACATACTCGAAGAAGCGGATACTGATAAGATGTAGAACTGGTACCGGTACTTTCGCCCTTTTCTTCCCTGCTCAGCTTAAGTTCAAACTCTCAAATCCGGATGGATCACTAGTTCTACCACTGCTTACCACCAAGCGTGTCTTCCTCCGTGCTGTGGTCGCCGAGCTCCTGTGGTTCATCGAAGGCAACACCTATTCGAAAGCATTGTCAGACCAGGGTGTGAAGATCTGGGACGGGAACGGGTCGCGAGAGTACCTTGACTCAGTGGGTTTGTCACACAGGGAGGAGGGCGATCTGGGACCAGTCTACGGTTTCCAATGGAGACATTTCGGAGCTGAATACAAGGACCATAAGACCGATTATACTGGACAAGGTGTAGATCAGCTTGCTCAAATCATCCACAAGCTCAAACATAGCCCTTACGACCGAAGGATTATCTTGAGCGCGTGGAACCCGGCCGATATCCCGACCATGGCTCTGCCACCATGCCACTGCTTCGCTCAATTCGCGGTCAGCTTCCCCAAAGACGCGTCTGTGCGCCCCGACGGCTCGAAGAAGGGTACGCTGCACAGTTTGCTCTACCAACGATCTTGCGACATGGGTCTTGGTGTGCCCTTCAACATTGCAAGCTATGCGCTTCTCACCCACATGCTTGCGCGGATCTGTGACCTTGTACCTGGAACATTTACTCACACCATGGGCGACGCGCACGTGTATGCCGATCATGTTGACGCGCTCAAGCTACAGTTGACAAGGTCTCCACGGGCGTTTCCAGGTCTGACTATCAAGAAGGAGGGTGATGTCGGTATCGACGGATGGAAGCCAGAAGACTTTGAGGTCACTGGATATGAGCCTCACAAGGGCATTGCTATGAAGATGAGTGTATAGGTTTTGTCGGTTGCATTGCGGGAAAGGCGCTTGGATAGGACGGTATACCTGATGTAGAATTACGTACTGAGCATGATCTTTTGTGCTCTTCTACAGAAAAATCTTGATGACCACTTTGATACCACCACGTTACACAGACTGTTCAGGTGCCAGCTGATCTTTGTGTGATGGTATGCCATTTGTAGCTGCGAGATCTGGAATAGGTGAAGGTCGGGAGGCTAGGTTCCAGGCTGTGCCACAGAATCGCGGCGTGCGCGCGCTCACAGCACGTTCAGGACACCAGTCAGAGTGCTTCAATCTCATAGACTGCTTCTCGGCTAGCCAGGCAGATGGTGATAGCAACCTCCTTCACGGACCTCTTGAGACCCATATAAGCGTATAGGAACACAGAGCTCCGGCTGCATCTTAACAATTCTCTCACCAGTCCATCGCCCATCCCTCTGCATTCTCCCAGAAGTCGTCTAGGGCTTTGCGCAAAGCGATGTTCGGTCGTAAGTTGTCGATAGTGAGTGGTTCACGCGTGATAGGGTCGACTGGAGAGAGCTTGAGATGTTCCATGATGGTGTGTCGTTCGTATGAATGACCACTCAGTGTCACGACCGGATCGTGCATGAGCTCAAAAGTGATGGTGTCGATAGCCCATTCCGGTATTTCTTTCTTAGGATGATTAATCGGATCAGCGACCGCGAAGATTGAGCGCAGCTCGTTGATCTTCTGCTCCGTCGTAGCCTCGATCTCTGCGCGTTCCTCACTAGCTTGGACTGGCAGCATTGCACGGTTATGGAGGTCTGCCTCGATTGTCCGTAGCGTGTCGTGCCTGTTTTTCTGGAAATGTTGTTCCATTTCGGCAAGTAGACCGGCTCTCGACTGTCGATACTCTAATTGGCGAACTTCGTATTTTCGCTTCCTACAAGCGATGACCAGGGTCAAGATGCTCGGTATGCTGCTCGCTGCTGCACGTTCTCGATCGGTCTCCGGGTACATAACTTGACCATACGCCGCTAATGCAGACGCGAGCGCCTCACGTGGGTGGTTGAGTTCTAATTGAGCACGCGCTACGTTCAGCTTAGCATGGTCTTCTCTGGTAATACGACGGAAGTCCAGAATTTGTATATAAGAACCAGCCTGCTGATCCCAGATGTCTAGCATTGATCCTGAGATAATGCATGTGGGCTCTATCACGACTTACCCATGTAGAAGTTCGCCTTGTAATTGGGCACTCCGCTGCCCGTAAGCTCAAGGCTCTGCTGGCAGTCGTCGACGGCGCCCTGCCATTTCTGTAGCCTCAGTCGGACGAAGGCTCGATTGGTATAGAAGATCGGGTCGTCGCTTTTCTTTTGTATCGCTAGAGAATAGTTTTCTTCGGCAGCGTCGAATTCACCATTCTTGAAAAAGCGGTTGCCTTTTTCTTTCAGTTCGGATGCAGTCAAGATCGTCATGGTATATTCGACACCCCTGGTAGAGTGTCGGGATATGGGGTTTGCCACACGTCAGTATCGATGAAACTGTGTAATTCGTTCTGACCAGGATGGAGAGGACAAACGCGTGAGACTCTCTTTCTGTGGACGCGAATAACTGCGATTACCTGCGCGTGCTCTAATAAGTTGATATGGATTATAGCGTCTGTATTGTGTAAGGGCGTACAAGCAAAGGTGGAAATGTCTCGAAGTTGGTATTTATAGTCCAAAATGCATACCTCAGATACCTACCGGCAATTGTCTCCGGTTATAACTCCAGCCCTCCACGTTAGTGGTCTTAGTACCGAAACGAACAGTGTATTGCAAGTGTATCGAGCAAGGTAGTTGCGTCCGATAATCTACAAGCTCCGCCCGCTATGGTAGAATCAAGCACAGTGTTCTCCTGCTCGCGTGACTTTACAGAATCAACCCTGCGATCGAGATTCTTGGCACAAGCAGCGGCAGAAAATGACCGCCTTCAAATTCCACCCGATGCTCTACGTCGTCGACAGCGAATATATTGCACGAGAACACCGGCACCCGATCATCACGGAAGCGCGCTGTTGTTCGCGTTTACAATCATCGAAAGAAATCAGAATGGCACAGTCGGCGCGATTGATACCGCGGAACATGCAGGCCGTGCCCCGAACATACAGTCTACCACCAGCATTCCTTCTCCCTTCATTCTCGCATCAGCAGAGCGCAAAGTTCTCGAGCACGCCTCTCAATGCAGCACGCAGAGATGGAAACCGTCAGCGTGGTGTCTCAGCGCTCCGCAGGACCGGCCCTCGCAAATCACAGACTCCTTCCGTGGATCCTACGAAAATTCCCAGGCCCGTGAAGCGAGACCCGACAGAAGGTGTCTACACAGATCCTGATCACGGCTTATACGGTTTCTTTCACGACAAGAGCGAACCGTTCCCCCGGACAGATGTTCTCAACAAATATGGAAGAGCTTGGGCAGTTTCGGAACTCAGGATCAAAGAATGGGACGACTTGCATAAATTGTGGTGGGTATGCGTCTTGGAGAAGAACAGGATAGCAACGGCCGAGATGGAGAGATCAAGAGTTGGCGCCGGTTATGGTGAAGCTGAGGCGAATGAGAGAAATGCGGAGGTCGGTATCAGTCCATTCGTGTTAAGAAGGGGAAAGGCCGAACTGACAATTGTTCGCAGGTTGTAAAGACAATGAAAGGAATCAAGCATGTCTTGACCGAGAGGCAATATGCGTGGGAAGATGCCAGACAATTGGCCGCCTCAGATCCGGAAATTCAGTGGCCGTCGGGCACTTACCAAAAGGTTTGTCGCGTACCACGAGATTTGAAGCATTTCTAATTGACCATTACAGGCGGGAGATATATACATGGACGAGCGCGAGAGCAGTTCGAACGAGGACTCGACAATTGAAGGTCAGCAAGCACAAGACTCGCAGCTTCAAGAAGGGGCGTCTCAGGCTGCCCAGAAAGAGGCACGAATCTGAGAGCTGTACAGTAGCTGGCTTATTAGTACACACCTCACCACAGATGCATTGACACCGCATAGAAGTGTGTTTAATGACGATGCTTGATACAGACGGCTGTGCCTGCGGCCACTGCTTACCACAACAATTAGATAGTTGAGCCGCTTGACTGTACTGTCGATGTACAGCAAGGTATGATTAGCCACGTGATATAATAAAATGACATGTGTTAAAGATGAATCCATGGGACCGGCGTGTTTTGGACCTCATGAATCTCCGCAAGCGTCACCGCTCCCCTCGCCCCACTAGGCGTACCGTAGTGACAAGACCGAAGCTATCATCAGATGTCAACACAGCTTTGCAACACTGAATCAGGCGCAACTTTTCTCAACTCCTCCAATACCTATTCGACAATTCTGCGCATATTTCAGTCGTAAACATGGATGAGATCGCACCCGAGTACGATGTTGTCGTCCTAGGCACCGGTACGACGACCCCGCTAACACCGCAAAGATTCCCTGCTAACTCGTTGTGATCAGGTCTGACAGAATGCGTCCTCGCCGGGTAGGGATATTGTCATAGAAGAGCAAGAACAAAGACTTACAATGATAGTGTCATGGGTGTCAAGGGAAAGAAGGTGCTGCACATTGACCGCAACGATCATTACGGAGGGTAAGGCGCATCACGACACTACAGCGGACCACTGCTCACATAATCTAGAGAATCTGCCTCTGTCAACATCGAGAACGTAAGGATTGATCGATGAATCCTATGTTTGCGATACTGATCCTGCGCAGCTCTTCAAGCAGTACGGCAACTATGAGCAGGGTACCGAGCCATGGAAGAAGTACGGCCGTGTGAACGACTGGAACATCGATCTCGTCCCAAAACTCCTCATGGCAAACGGTGGACTCACAAACATTCTCGTCTCGACCGATGTTACAAGATACCTCGAGTTCAAACAAATAGCAGGCAGCTACGTCCAGACCGGTGCAGGCACCAGAGCAAATGTCGCAAAAGTCCCCTCAAACGCCAGCGAGGCCCTCCGAAGCCCTTTGATGGGTCTCTTTGAAAAGAGAAGAGCAAGGAACTTTTTGGAATGGATCGGCACATACAACGACGACGACCCAGCCTCGCACAAGGGTGAGCAGGACTACCGGGGAGCTGCGTAGAGGCCATGACTGACCACGGTCAATAGGAATGAACATGGGGCAAGTCACGATGAAGGAGGTGTACGACAAGTTCGGTCTTGAGGCTACTACCAGGGACTTTATCGGTCACAGCATGGCTCTTTACTCGACCGACGACTACATCACTACACCAGGCATGGCCAAGGAGACGGTTGAGCGCATCCGATTGTACGTCAACTCGATGGCTCGTTACGGCAAGTCTCCATACATCTACCCTCTGTACGGTCTGGGAGAGCTGCCTCAGGGTTTCGCTCGCCTGAGCGCCATCTACGGCGGTACATACATGCTCAACACCACCATTGACGAGATCATGTACGAAGGCAACAAGGCCGTGGGTATCAAGGCAACAATGAAGGATCGCAACGACGAAGGCGAAGGCATGAAGTTCCAGACCAAGGCTGGCAAGATTCTGGCCGACCCAACATATTTCCCAGGCAAGGTCCAAGTCACCGGACACTTGCTCAAGGCCATTTGCATCTTGAACCACCCAATCGACAAGACCGAGAACTCGGACTCTGTCCAGCTGATCATTCCTCAATCGCAGGTCGGCAGAAAGCACGGTAGGTCATGAGTCTCTCTAGCATCGTGATGAATACTGACGCTGGTAGACATCTACATCGCCATGGTCTCATGGGCACACAACGTTGCTCCAAAGGGCTACTACATTGCTATTGTTTCCACAATCGCCGAAACCGAAGCCAACCACCACCTCGAGCTCCAAGCAGGTTTCGAACGCCTTGGAAAGATCGAGGAGAAGTTCATGGGACCACCGATTCCACTTTACGAGCCACTCGAGTCCGGTGTCAACGACAACATTTTCATCTCCAAGAGCTACGACGCATCTAGCCACTTCGAGACCACTACTGGTGAGTTTGTCTTCGAGCTTCGAGCGGTCTGTAGTCTATACACAGCTAATACGATGATCAGATGACGTGAGGGATATCTACAGAAGGGCAGCGGGTGAGGAGCTTGTCGTGGAGGGCCTGAGGGAAGGCCAGAACATTGTCGCCGAAGAGTAGATTGGTCATCAATTGTCCAAGCAGTTTTCAACCTGTCGGGATCGCGGGGTGCCTGGAGTCTCTTCCTAGTCGATTGCTCAAGTGGATTGAATGCAACACAATACTTTTGCTACAAGCCAATTTAATTACCCGATTGGGTAAAGTGCCTGCTCACGTGAAAGCGCGATGAGATGCGGCATGTTTCCGCGCTCTGCGGGTCCATTGTTGATATCGATTGACGCTCCATAAACAGCCGACTTCCTTCGTACAATTCAGCGACAAGGACATATCGACCGCCAACATGAGGGTCATTGAAGTCATCATTGATGTTCGTATCGTGCTATGGTGCTAATGAATGTATACTGATACCGTCATAGGGATTCAAGTCCTACGCAGTCCGTACGGTCATCTCAGGATGGTATGCGCCTGTCAGTACACGAAAAGTCGTCCGATGCTGATGATGCAATGCAGGGATGACAGCTTCAACTCGATCACTGGTCTGAATGGAAGTGGTAAATCCAACATTCTGGACTCGATATGTTTCGTCCTCGGTATCACCAACATGAGCACTGTGCGCGCGCAGAATCTCCAGGTACGAATCACATAACAGAGTAAGAGACCATTCGTGGCTGATCGCATCAGGATCTTATCTACAAGCGCGGTCAAGCAGGTGTCACAAAAGCCTCAGTAACCATTGTGTTTGACAACCGCGACAAGGCTAAATCTCCCGTCGGATTCGAGGACTACCCTACCATCTCGGTAACGCGACAGATTGTGCTGGGTGGCATATCGAAATACCTGATCAATGGACACCGAGCACAGCAAAACACAGTACAGAATCTCTTCCAGTCCGTTCAGCTGAACATTAACAATCCAAACTTCCTCATTATGCAAGGTCGCATCACCAAAGTGTTGAACATGAAGAAAGAGGAGATTCTGGGCATGGTAGAGGAGGCTGCTGGAACGCGCATGTTCGAGGACAGGCGAGACAAAGCATTCAGGACGATGGCCAAGAAGGAGATGAAGGTTCAGGAGATTCAGGAACTGCTCCGCGACGAAATCGAGCCAAAGCTAGAAAAGTTGCGACAAGAGAGACGAGCATTTCTGGACTTTCAGCAAACCCAAAACGACCTCGAAAACTTGACGCGCCTGGTAGTCGCGCACGACCACGTGAAATGCCAGGAGAAGCTCCGACTTAGTGAGAAGGATCTCAGCGCAAACAAGCAGAGAGCTGTGGACTTGGAGGCCAATGCGGAAAAGCTGAAGAATGAGATCGCATTCTTGCAAGAGGACATGAAGAAAGTGCAGGCAGCAAGAGACAAGGAACTGAGGAAGGGTGGCAAGTTTGCCGCGCTAGAACAGACGGTCAAAAATCACAGTCAAGAAGATGTTCGGTTGACCACGGTTCTGGATCTCAAAAATTCAAGTATCGCCGAGGAAGAGGAGAGGAGGAAAGAGCACCTTGCCACGGTCAAGAGTCTTGAAAAGCAGCTCCAAGAGAGGACCGAGCTACACCAAAAGCTTCAGCAAAGATACGAGGCGGCAAATACTGAATTGCAAGCGCAGACTGGAGATGTGGAGAAGAAAGAAGAGCTTCTCCAGACATTACAAACTGGTGTCGCATCGAAAGAGGGTCAAGGGAGTGGTTATCAGGGTCAGCTCGAAGAGGCCAGGAATCTGGCCAGCGCAGCAGCTACAGAACAGGAGCAAGCAAAGATGAAGATTGCACATTTCGAGAAGAGGATAAAAGAAGATGAGCCTAGAGCGAAGAAGGCCGAAAAAGAGAATGCGACTCTGCTGCGTGATCTGGATTCATTACGCACCCATGCAAAGAAACTCGAAGGTGATCTCTTCAGGCTCGGAATCGAACCAGGACGCGAAGAGAGCATGTTTGAAGAGCAGAGTCGACTACAACGACGCATCGGCGAGATCAAGCAACAATCGGACGGTCTACGGAGAAAGGTAGCCAATATCGATTTCACATACAGCGACCCCTCGCCCAACTTTGACCGGTCGAAAGTCAAGGGTCTAGTTGCACAGCTGTTCACTCTCGACAAAAAGTTCACCAATGCAGGAACTGCACTTGAAATCTGCGCTGGCGGTAGACTGTACAATGTCGTCGTCGATTCGGCTGAGACTGGTACCCAACTTCTCCAGAATGGTAAGCTGAAGAAGCGAGTCACTATCATTCCATTGAACAAGATCTCCGCGTTCAGAGCTACCGCTGAGAAGATTGGCGCGGCCCAGAGCCTCGCCCCCGGAAAGGTTGACCTGGCTCTGAATCTTGTTGGCTATGAAAAGGACGTCAACGCTGCTATGGAATACGTTTTTGGTTCGACACTGGTCTGCGAGGACGCAGAAACCGCGAAGAAAGTGACGTTCGACCCGGCTGTGAGAATGAAGAGCGTGACGCTCGAGGGTGATGTCTACGACCCGTCTGGAACTCTATCTGGTGGCAGTTCGCCACAATCAAGCGGTGTTCTCGTCGTTCTCCAACAGCTCAATGAACTCACCAGGGAGCTGGAAGCAAACGAACAGTCTTTGCACAAACTCCAGGCTGTCATGACGAAAGAGAAACAGAAGCTGGATGCATCAAGGAAGCTTCGGCAGGAACTCGACCTCAAGGTTCACGAGATTGGCCTTGGAGAGGAACAAATCAACAGCAACTCCTCCTCGTCCATCATTCAAGCTGTAGCAGAGATGAAGGAGGGTATCCAGAAGCTGAAGGAGGTCATTGCCGAGACTCGACGGAGGCAGGACGAAGCGACCAAGGAGGCCAAGCGCATAGAAAAAGACATGAATGAATTCAGCAAGAACAAGGATAGCAAGCTTGTTGAGCTGCAGTCGGAAGTGGACAAGCTGAAAAAAGCTCTTTCAAAGAACTCCGCCTCACTGAAACCCCTTCAACAAGAAGTCAGAGAAGCTATGCTTGAAGCCGAGCAGTGTGGTAGCGATCTTGCCAGTGCACAGGAGCAGCTTCAGGATGCAGAAGTTACTGTGGGAAGTCAGAGAGATGAGCTAAATGCATTGGTCGCCGAGCACAAGTCCATCAAGGAAGCCCACGACCTCGCTCAGGCTCAGCTCGATGATGAAAGAGCCAAGTTGTCTGGATTCGACAATGAGCTTCTCGATCTTGAGAGGACCTCAAGAGCAAAGAATGCCCAGATCACCGAAGAGAGTCTCGAAGCGCAAAAACTCGGTCACCAGATCGACGGATTCGCAAAGCAACAACAGGCAGCACAGCAACAGCTCTCGATCCTAGAGAAAGAGCACGACTGGGTTTCGGAAGAAGTCGACAGTTTCGGCAAACCAGGGACACCCTACGACTTCACAGGCCACAACATGTCCGAATGCCGCTCGCGGCTGAAGAACGTAACGGAGCGCTTCCAAGGCATGAAGAAGAAGATCAACCCCAAAGTCATGAACATGATCGACAGCGTCGAGAAGAAAGAAGCTTCGCTGAAGCAGATGATGCGCACCGTCGTCAAGGATAAAGCCAAGATCGAAGAGACGATCCAAAGTCTGGACGAGTACAAGAAGGAGACGCTGCACAAGACGTGGAGCAAAGTCAACACGGACTTCGGAAACATCTTCAATGAACTCCTGCCTGGAAACACTGCGAAGCTCGATCCGCCCGAGGGCAAGACGATCTCCGACGGTCTCGAGGTCAAAGTCTGTCTCGGCAAAGTCTGGAAGCAGAGTCTGACGGAGCTGAGTGGTGGTCAACGGTATGTCTCTTCCCCAATTCTCGAAAATCTCGCAACGCATTTGAACACGTACTAATATCTCAACCCAGTTCCCTCATAGCGCTCTCCCTCATCATGGCACTGCTCCAGTACAGCCCGGCTCCAATGTACATTCTCGACGAAGTGGACGCCGCGCTCGATCTGTCGCATACTCAGAACATCGGTCGGTTGATCAAGACCAGGTTCAAGGGTAGTCAGTTCATTGTCGTGTCGCTCAAGGACGGCATGTTTCAGAATGCCAACAGGATCTTCAGGACGAGATTCGTGGATGGTACCAGTGTTGTGCAGGCGCTCACGCCGGCGGATCTGAAGTGATCTTGGCGCGTTCTTTTCGGTGACAAGAGGGCAGGCGATCGCAGGAGGAGTTGTCGTGTATCGAGGGCTGGGTCTGGCGTTCTCCCAGGTCGGGTTTCAAGGATTGGATACCATATCTGCTATCATGAGTGCGGTTTCGGGTTGTACAGAGTCACGAATCAATTTTCTATTTCACTTCTCTCACTGTTAGAATATCATCATTGTTGTGTAGATTGTATTGCGTGAGCGAGCGTGCATGCCGCTTCAGCTCCATTCTCGTGATACCATTCATATGCCCACCGGCATTCTCAGTCAGCAGCTTCATCAAATGCTGTTCCTCCGGCATTTGCCTGTCTCTGGTCCCGATTTGAAGCCTTCGATGATTCCTGACTCTATATTCTATGTTGAGGTCGGCTGTGTCGGTCCGTGTCTTTGATCCAGATGGTCGTAGTTGAGTATAAATTCTCTCTGCAGAAGTTGTTAGCTATCAATAGCTGGCTGTGATGTACAGAGGCGTCACTCACCCTCACCCGCTTCCAGTTCATGGAGTCAAAGAACACATAGACACCCCTTTCTGTCCGTTCGGAAATACGTATCGGTGCCGCCACTTGCTGGTCTTTCATCATCCACTGTCTGAGCTCCTTGTGCCACCGCCAATCACGAGTGTAGAGTTCCGCCGCAGCAATCTCCTGCATGACGTCTCGGGTGTGAGTGTAGAATATAAAGAACAACGTCTCGTCGGCGAAATTGGAAATGCGCGTGTGGACAATTGGAACGTTATTCACATCATACGCGGGCGGCAGATGGTAATCGGGTATTGCAGGCCGCGATGTCGCGTCGGCGAATGGTGTGCTGAGTGTTGGGATTAGAGGCTCGGTGCTGTCGAGGTCGATTCCAAGATTATTGAGATCGACACCCATGAAGAAACTTGAGCCACCTTCGCTGCGCCCAGGAAGCTTGGCCAGTAGGCCTGGCAGACCCCATTTCTCGCTCTCGGTCATCTCGGCTAATGGTCGTCGTTGCGGCTGTTGATGGTTTGCTGCAGGCGAACCGTTGCCCTGCTGGCTTTGTTGCGACGTACTCGACTGTGTTTTAGGCATTTGTCGCAAGCCGTTGTCACGAAAGGGTAATTGCTGGCCATCCTGAAGTGAACTTGAAGTCCCCTGAATATCTGAAGGTGATCTGTAGGCTGTTGAATGTCAGTACGCTAGCACTCTGAAGTTGGCTCCGTGAAGGGTGTGTGGTTATTACCTTCGCCTTGTCCATTAGTAGCCTGGCCAAGCCCAGCGACTCTGCCGTCTCCAAACGCATTGCCGTTAACACCAGCGCTAAATGTTGGTCCCTGCAGTATGCTGTTCTGACGTTCCTGTCTTTCGCCGTTCATACCACCACCCAAGGGAGGAAAGTCATCAGCAGCACCGGACTGTGATGCGTTGGTCGCTTGACGTTGACCGTCGAACTGACCTTCGAGACTACCAATATAGCCGAATCCGGCATCCGGCTGCTGTGACTGTGATTGGGGGGGTTGTGTAGGCTGCTGAGGCCCTGACGGTTCACGTTGTTGTATTGCCGGCTGTGACGGTCGCGGTCCTGTAGACTGCTGGGGAGGTGCTGCTTGCCGTAAGGTACTGCTGTTCCATGCTTGTGGCATAGCATTCTGGTTTTGCACCTGAGGGCCTCCAGATAGAGACGGGAATTCGCTGTTAACGATGTTGTTAGCTACTATTCTTTCCCTTATAGTGACAACCGGCCCTGCGTCGTTTCCGGCCAACGCTGGTGAAGCTTCCGGCTCTGGCTGCGCTGTCGGACTAATTGTTGTCTGCGGTGCATCATGGCACTCTTCCCCTGCTGAAACGAGGGATTCAATGTCATTCTCGCTCGCGGACCGAGCGTGAGGAGTAGGCACAGCTAAACCAATCGTGTGATCACTCGGATTGAGTATCCATCGAGCATCAAGGCTTTCATATTGGCGCCGGCGCGGACCCATGGCGTGAAGAAATGGATGATGATTATGAATGAATGCTGATAGCGATTGAAATGTAGAGATGGATGATGGAGATGAAAGAATGCTGCTGTACGTACGAGAGATCAAGAGGTCCCTGTTGTGACGACCCTCCACCTATGGCTTGCGCAAAGTTGGCAACTGTGCCAGTGCGAGAAGGAGGCGTCGAGAGACCGGGTGCTCCTCCTGTTATGGGCATACCAAATCCCCATGTCGATCCGCTGGCTGGGAAGCATGAGAGTCAGCTGCTCCTGCTCTCGTGACAGCTTTTGAGCACATGTATCCATACCCATCTTGCCATTCTGTAATCTTTGGTTGCTCATCGTCTGATTTCTTGAGGTTGCCGCTTGCGCCGCAAAAGTGTTTACTGGTATTGAGCGTAGTGCTTGGGTTCCGGCACCTGTGAAGTAGCACGCGTTAGTCGCGGGTCGCAAATTTGGGCCAGTATGTTCGTCTGAAGGAAAGACCGAGTTCGCAGTCGTTGTCGAGTATTTAAGTGCTTGAAGCGCGTATTCTGCGGTGCTCTCGGTGTGCGGTGGTTTGAGGTTGTTTGAGGTTGTTTGAGAGAGATGCTCTGTCTGGCCGAGTCGCAGGGACAACTATGGTGCTGGCGCTTCAGATAAGGACTGTGTTGCATGTCGTACCTTGGCGATTCATTCTAATATCCGTCTCCCTTCGCGTCAATGCAATTCTGCTTGTTGTCGGATTTATACCAGCGATTGAGGTGGTACAGTGATTGGTTACTTTCTCCACGAAGTTGCAGTCGCACCGCTTGCTCCAATTTGAGAGGACCGAGCCGCGTCTTAGCGCCGGGACCGGCCACAAATTTCAAGGGTCCGCTGTCACTTTTGGCCGTATATAGAATGCAGCACATTGGCACATTATACCAAAGGCACGTGACGATCGGTTTCGTGACGACATGATGCCAGACTGACGTTGTAGGAGAACCAAAAAACATGGTTTACACAAAGTGTACAGGAGATCATTTCGAGCAGAGACAACCATTTCATAATGGCTACATTGATGTACAGTACACTGCCATCAGGACACTACATAGGTCATGAGGTTGATTTGTCTTTCGTTTCCATCTTCCGTCTTGCAGCAAGGATCATGTCTTCTCGTCTCTTTTTCAACAGCTCTGCACGCTCATTCTTGTTCTGCGACCATGCCGCTTTACTACTGCTTGATGCTGACGCTGACAAATCCGACGGTGTATCAGCATCGAGACCAGGGGATGGTGCGATCTTGGAAGACAGGTTGTAGCGCGTTATCAGGTCCGGTAAAGGGGCCTTTGCGTCTGCTGACGATCTTGTGGTCGCTGGCAGCGTTTGAGCCATGGACTGTATGATTTGCGGTTGGAACGATGGCGGAGGCTGCATTGCATGTCAGTACAGTTTCAGAATGCCCACGCGACCAGTTGTTCGATGGAACATGACAGTATGAGAACTCCTGTTAGAGACATATCCGGAGCCAGTCCTTCTTCACGTACCGTGTCCAATGATCTGCCACTTAGCACCCTCTCCGTGGTTGCCTGCACGCTTCCTCCATTCCTTTGCAAGTCCCACATGACAGTCCTCCGATCCAGTTGGGGGAACATATGCATGACCTGGTCGACATGAGCAGGGTTGATCTGTCGTCCTGCATTGCGACTGCTCGACTGTGTGCTTGAGGATGATGAAAGGAACCAGCGGATCGCAAAGAAGCCAACGAGTACTACTGCGATGATTTGGGGGATGTTGATTGTCTGTTCGGCCATGCTTGTTGAGGGCGACGTCTGAACGTCTTTCCGTCACCCAAGAGTTGTTCTTCGTGCTCGTGTCGGAATGCGGTCTATAACGGGAATGTCGGCAAAAGGCTGAAATTACAGGTACTTTGGTCGAATCTAAAAATCTGAATTTGCCAGGCTGTTGGAGGGTGTGGTCGTTTTGGAAGAGATTCGATGGCTTGTGTTATGAATTCTACAAATGTGCCGTATGGTCAGGAACCTTGGTGACAATGATGTCGACGCTGCCCATCGTATCAGGCGCTCACAGACGAGGCTTCCGGCTTTTGCCGCTGACACGGAGGCTAAAGTCCGAGCGAGCACATGGCTCATCCTCCGATGGTCCTGCATCGACTTGTGACCTCCGCAGCCTGAGTTCATCATTGTCTTACAACCTGCATGAAGGAAAGCTGTTGTGTATCGCTCCTGCAGAATATCTGGATCAGGTGAGAGAGATTTGGAAAGGCACACGCAATATTGACCGCATCGTGCCAGCACCCCTCTCTCAGGCCGACTTCCTCATCTCAGCCTCGAATTGTACCTCTACCAGCACTTCCATAAGTATCAAGCACCTTTCTGCATCTGCAGCAAACACGTTCTACGTCCAGACGCAACCGTCCAGTGGCCCAAACACTCAAATCCATAGGCAGCAAACGATCCGCCAGATCTGGGAGCCTTGTAATTCATTTCCTTGCGTAATCCGAGCATCATCGCTTCTCCTACATCATCATCATCCTTCTCTTGTGCGAGGCAATCAAGCACTCAGACATTGTCCTCGCAGGGCCTAGTCGACTCGAAAGACGACTCTGTCGTGTCGAGTAACAAAGTCCTGACAAGATGGGTCTTTCGTACAATACCTATTTGAACGCAAAGCGCATCTATGGTTGCAAGAATTGTAAAACGCATCTAGCGGACCACGATGAGATCGTGTCAAGGGTATGTTGATATAAAAGACCGATATAATGCATGTCCTCGACTGACATGGACGACAGAACTTCCGTGGACAACATGGCAAGGCGTTCCTCTTCAACTCGGTAGTCAACGTTGCCGCAGGCGAGCAAATCGACAGAAACATGACGACTGGAAAGCATGTGGTCAGGGACATCAGCTGCAAGCAATGCAAAGAGGTGGTCGGCTGGAAGTACGACAAGGCATACGAGCAGTCTGAGCACTACAAGGTCGGCAAGTTCATCTTGGAGGCTGAGTTGCTTTGCAATGTAACTTGAACGATATGGTTGATTCAAATTCTTGAAGCAATCATCTTACGGCGTCACGATATCTGGAAGGAAGCGGACGGTCGGCGTTAGTAATAACCTGGAATATTCTTTCGAATTGGTATGGATATAGCTCGGCGAGCACACGAATCCGAGTCGGTATGAATGAGCTATGAAGTTTTGCAATGCTCCCAGTGAGAACACTTTTCTGGCACGACCGTATTGAGCTAGAGATTCTGTAGGACCTTCCTCTCAAGAATAACTATGGTGCACTACACCTAGTGATTGCGTGATCGTATATCGAAGCAGTATATGGCGATGCGTTTCCAGGCCTGAGGCTCTCTGAGGCTCACTTCCGTAGCTGTGATAGCTGAGTAAATAATACGCGGAGTTACTGCCTAGACACACATCGAAGCAGGATTCGGCCTGTATACAAGTACTGTAAGCCTCTCGGTCTTGGTTCCACTATTAGATTTGTCAATTATCCCTCGGGGCTCTCCGACGCGGAGAAGTATAGCGATACGAGTAGGTCGTGTGGGGCATCCCCCGCTAGAGCGGAGGTGGCGTGCTGTGTGGCTTGAATGTCGGGCCAAAGCTTACGCAATTATTCCCCGCCTCGGAAACCAGCGCGCTTGAGATGATTGTACTGTAACTTTTGTGATGTGGAGTGCCATAGGAGGTGACATAGTTATGATTACATGAATCACGGACTCAGCCGAGCATCCACGATTTATTTGAAACAATCCAAATTCAAAGGAAGCGCAAGCAGCAAGCACAAATGTAGCGCAACAAAACAACAGGCCTGCATCCAGTCGTTATCTGCTCGCCGTGTTTCGAGACTCGGCAATTAAGATGACTCGCTAATCGGCGGGCTGAGCGCACACGTGCATGAAGCTGTTGCCCTGCAGTCGATCTCCTGGTGATCCGATCTGAACGAAAGCAAGGCGCGCAGATACGAGATTCAGGAGCAAGCAAGATCAATTTGATGTTTACGAAGATGAATCCCTACTGTGTTTCCGCGGCACTGCAGCATAGAGGAATGGTAAAACCACGACAGTGCACCGGATCCGATGATCATGTCAATCATCCGGTTTTGCAAAGAATACTACTGTACAGTGACACAGTGTCATATGATAGACAGCCCCAGCCCAATTGTGGAGTCAATATTAGAGGCATGTTGACCAAAAAGTTGGCGCTAAGCCACTGAATCAACGCAGATGTGTTTGTCTAGAACTAGAAGCAGGAACCAGATCCGTTCGCAAGGGGCTTCGATCCTGTACGGTCATGGCCGGTATCCGCTCCATACTGATACTTAAAACATCTGGAACTTGGACGTTCCATTTCGCTTGTTCGGGTACTAATCTTTCGAAATTGTCAAGAGAGCTGAGCCATGGTCTACAGTTTGGAGATAACGGACCCACGATTCCCGACGGATGATTGGCACATCCGCCAGAGATCCGTTGCCGATTCGGGGTTCCCTGCTCCTTCGTTGCTTTCCAGCGAAATGAGCGAATTGAAACAGACAAATCACGCAGCAACTCCTATGCCATCAGAACGTGCGCATGTGCGTGCATGCATGACCAATGCTCGAGTGGTCAGAATGCAAGCAAGGAAGCATGTTGTCTGAGCGGTCCTCGGAGCGGGTTACTCCGGCCAGAACCCGGTTTGCACACACCACTTTTAGGAGTCAAGATGACAACGACATTATTAAAATTATTTGGTTGGAATGGATGCACGTGTAATTGCACAGTGACAACGAGAACCCGGCGGTGATACACGTCAGACCTCCGATCCACCCTTATCTTTTCTACGTGGATCTCGGCCTTATTATGATAATTATAGAGGTATAGTAGTGGGGTGAGACTGGCACGTCACTATTGTGAGATATTGGCGGTGTAGTGCAACCGCTCAAGCCCTGTTCTCCAGTGACTGCACTCTGTCTTGCACGGGGGATCGCCCTACCGCCGCTTGTCGAAGATCAAGCTAGCACGGGCGGACAGCTGTTGTGAACTTTTTGATTATGCTTCAATGTGGGATACAGCTGGTTGACCGCGGAGAGCCATAACAGGTAGTTACTTAAGACATAGGGCGCTGTACCTTAGCCAGCTGTGAATCAGGTATTTCCTCCGTACGAGTGTGCATTATTCGATCGTGCAACGTCAGCTGGCCTGGTCCCAGTGATCACAAGGTCTCGCTCGCCGGTGCCGAAGGTAACCAACCGGCTAAGCATTTACGAGGCGCTCCATTAGTAGAACTCCACATACGAAACATGTGTTTGCGATAAGATTGCGAACGACTGACGATGGCCTCACTCCCTTCAGGCAATTGCACCTACAAATAATACATATATTTCATTCTATTTCCGGCAAAATAAACAGAAGTAGCCAATCCTTGAAAAGGCGCGCCGATCATTCCATTGTTGATGACATTGAAATAGATTATACTTTTGGGGAAAGTCCGATTTGCTCAGATAGGCAGCGGCAGCCAATGAAGCCTGGTCGGTCACCCGCTTTCTCCGAATCTGGTCATTAGACCACCATGGCGCGAATGACACTATGCAGCCCGGCCAATCCCACACGTTCATGCTGTGCAGCCGCCTGACTTGGGAGCACAGTCTATAGATGACGAGATCATTATGGCGCCGAATGGTTTATATAACTGACGTACTTTGGATTGAGATTATTTGAGATGTCGCCAAACTGACAGACTGGCCAAGCTCGTATGTTTTCGTCTGTTTGCTGATCTGTGGTAGCAAAAGCAGGGCAATGCATTGGTTCAGCCTAGAATCAGGACCTGAATCTGTACATTCGCCATGTACCACGCTCTGACTTGTTACTGGTCACCAGGTACTCTCGATACCGTACCGGTTATCCGTCGGCTAGTCCTCCATAATAATTCACTCAGCTGGTCCGATGTGCCTCGCACAGCAGGTTAGGCTAGCTGCATACCTATCGTTCTCGAGGCTCGAACACCTCATCATGTCTACCTACCCGTTGCGCTTACAGAAATTACTTCCGTGTTCGTTAATGTACGGCGTGGTCTGCGACCCCGCGAACCCAAACACAAACACGACGTTGCTGATCGAGCGAAGATAGGAAGGCGCGCGAACCTCGAAGTTTCCCCTGCCGCTCCACTCGCGCACGGGCAAGGTCACGGACAGCAGGTGCGTCTTGGTGCCTCCTCCTCGCGCGGCTGTCTCCACTTTCAAACCTCCGAGCCGGATCGTCCCCAATAACCGCCCTCCAGCTGATGTGTTCCATTGCGTTATCGCCAACTGTATCCTCCCCTTGCCTGACAACTTTTTTTTTGGTTACTACTTGTCAGATAACTGCCACACCACACAGAACAACACGGAAGATCAATTGACTTGTTCGACGCTCAATTGCTTGACTATTCACTCAACCCGCAACCATCCCACTAGGCTCCCGCATAGATCGACCATCGTGTAGATCAAGAGGCTGTGTCACTGCAGTCTGATTGGAACCGACTCCTCACATTCGCGGCGCCGGACTCGTCTTACAGTAATCCGTTCTCTGTAAGACCGAGTCGCAATTCTACAATATGACTGCTGTCAAGGTATGCAATTCACCGCACATCTAAACAGCGTCACCCCGCTTGATTCTCACAACGATATGCTTACGCTAGCATGTCAGGACGCACATCGCCCGGCGACTCAACACCGCCCTTCGTTCTCCTTCGGCCCTGCAAGCCTTCCTCGTAACTCATATACTCGTCCCAACCCATACTCTGCATCTCCGGGCTCAATCAACCCGGTGCATCGAATAACCCGGAGAAAGAGCAGTACTCTGAGCCCGGCTGCTATCAATGCCGCCGTGAACGCTATCGAGGCCGACGGCGAAGATGGAGGAAAGGCGATACACAGAAGAAGTGTCCAGTCGAGAGTAGCCCTTGGCTCCGTCAACTCTGGTAGTTACCCCTCCCCGCCGAACAGCCTCCCTCAGAGTGGGCAGTTTAGCAAAGGCAGTGTAACTGGAAACAGTGCTCTTGTCGACGGACCATCTCTTTCCAGCATGTCCGACAGGGTCAACAAGAACAGACTGCGCCGTGCCAGCGACGGATCAACTTTGTCGTCCAAGAAAAAGGGCGGCAATGGTGACTTGAAGTGCGAGACCTGCGGCAAGGCCTACAAGCACAGCAGCTGTCTGACAAAGCATCTGTTAGTCTCTCTGGCCCCTTGAGAGATCATCTTCTGAACCTTTGGCTGACTGATTGGCACACAGCTGGGAGCACACACCTGAATGGACCATTACATCCAAGCTCCTGATTTCAAAGCACCAGCAGGTTCAGCTACTCGAAGCCGCTTCAGTCTTGGTAGCCATGAACACTGACGGACCAGATACGCTTAAGAACAGCAGCAGTGACAGTGACAATTCGTCTGCTTCGCCTGCTGCCTCTGGCTCGTCAGATCGGGAGGATGATATCAGCTCAGCCGAGACAACTCCACCACCACAAAGCGAGGAATATCGCGGTCACCGTAAGCAGCTCAGCACCGCTAGCAGTGGCTACTCGCGCTCGTATCAGTCCGTCTTCTCCACGTCGGAAGGTCCTGGATCTCGGCCAGCCGACTATCAACTTGGTCGTCAATGGAGCTCTTCCAGCAACAGACCAGTCACTGCCGGTACGTCCATCGGTGGCAGCTACACTGGTCGTGAAGATCAAGCCGATCTCGCTGCTGCTGTCGGTCTGTTGAGCTGCAGCTACGGTACGCCGCAAATTGGCCCAAGCGCGCTATCCTCTGACATTCCTCCTGTTCCACCGCTTCCGGAACGATACCAGAAGGAGGCACGCCGGAACGCCGACGTGGACATGGAGGAAATCTCAGAAGAAGAGGATGACGAGACTTCTAGATCCAGAGCCGATGATGAGGAAGAGATCTTTGGCCAGATGGAAGAGTGATCGGACCTTGGGTTGCTTCTGTGCCCAATTCGGCCCTGATGGGCCTATTTATGACGAGACGGTCGTTTTGTTCTAGCACCCGGTTTTTGGCATCGTCTCCGCAACCTATCTTCAGTACCGATGAGTAGGAGGCTCAGATCTCCACCACGAAATGTGACGAGTCATGACTTTCTACGAGGTTGAAGCTGAGGATTACTTCTCGAGCGTTGAGCGGCTGAAACCATTCCTTTCCTTTGAACGTCTTCATCTCCTTATGAGGGGTCGAAGACCAGACAGTTCAATCTGTATGTCTTTCTTGATATTTTTTCCCTCACGTTTGAATGCATTTCCAGGTCTGCAGCTTCTATGCTGAACATGGACTCATATGGCCAGCGCATGATATCTTTTTCTTGGATTACGATAGCAAGGTTGTATCGAATAGTCCAACGACTCTTTAGCATATAGCAAAGGAAAATGAGACTCAAGTTTCTCAGCCAAGCTTGGTGTAAAAACAGTTGACAAACTTGCTCAAATCTGTGTGAGCCCTCACAGAACGGGGCCTCAGACATGCAATTTGTCATCGCGTCTGCATTGTAGCATCACTTCAGAGCAACCTCGAAACGAGAAGAAATAACAGTTTCTGAGAGCTTAGTACAATGGCCGTTCTTCGGTTCAATTGACACTCCCCACGGTTTCCCCTGATCGTGCGCCTTCTCTCACAGTGACGTCGCGTGATTGAAGCTCGACCTCTCCAGCTTCACCTCGCAATCTTGAAAAACAAAAGCAATTCAACATCTGCAGAACACTTGGATCAGGCGTTCCTGTTCCAGACCCTCGAATATTGAGTTTCACACCCAGCGTGTTTGCATGCCTCGTTGTTCTTCGGTGAAGGTCTGACCTTGTTCTGTTCACGTCTTCCATGTCAGAATCTTGAAAGCAAGCCCCAGCGTCAGCGATGGTTCCATATTCGGTGTCAGACTGAACTGCGTCTAGAGAACTCAATCACCGAGCTCATCATCGACCTGGTAGCTGAAAGGCAGGCAAAACACCGCACTTGTCCGTCATGTCCACAACACCGAAACACCCTACCTCGAGCAAACCAGTCTACGCCAATTATGCCTCTGAGAAGATTGTGCAAGGCGCTGGTGTAGCCATCTTCCATATTGCTTCGGAGAGAGTAGTGGTTTGTTATCATACTAGAGATCAGTACTGGTTCCTGCCAAAGGGGAGACGGAATGTGGGTGAATCGATCGAAGAGGCGGCTTGCAGGGAAGGCTTTGAAGAGGTAAGCTATTAGATTTTCTACTCGGTCTGCTTTCTTCTCGCTGTATCATGGATGGTGTTTTACTCAGACGGGTCTTGGATGTGTAGATACGCACAAGGTATGAGGGTCTCCTGCACGCACAATCAGCAGCCAGGCAGGCCGGGGTGTTTTCAGTCCAAGACTACCATCACTTTTGGACTACAGAATTACGCCGATCACCAAGCAGAGTCCACTCGGGCTGACCGCGATTGCAGTCCGGCTATCGCAATCGACTTCTCCCTCTCCCGATTCTCCATCGACAGCCCGAAGACGACGAAGTGAATCCTCACACCTTCGTCACCGAGCCACTTTGGCATCAATTCATGCCTCAATCAAGTACCGCACAGTATACATTGTCATGGTATGCAGCTGAAACTCTCCCTCCCGAAATCGAGATGCAACTAAATGCGCAAACAAACACGAACCCCAATACACAGGACTCGAATCCGGAAACAGTAGTACAGAAACGCTATGCACCTGCTCCCGCCTATCCAGAGACCTTGACGCTAAACGAGCGAGTGAAGACGGACATCGACGCAGCCTACTCACCACCACGACATCTCGGCACGGGCGTCGACGACGAGGAAGCATGCTACGAAGCAAAACTCCTACCCATCGCGGAAGCACGAAAGAAACTACGGGGCAGCATAATGGAAGACGTGGTACGGCGAGCGTGGGAAGCGATCCTACTGCGACAGAAGATGGAATCAAACAACTAGACGTCTGTTTTCTACGAACGAGGCCCTTGCATAGCGCTATCCAGATACACCTGATAGAAACTCATCTTGTACCCTTCTCCAGTCTTGACTAGCTCTGCTCGCGCTGCCCAGGGTGCGCCGCCCTCGCCGCCATCTTTAAAGGTGTATTCCACTGTCCCGTAGAGCATCAGGTCTGTGGTGTGTGGGCCTGCTGGGAAAATCTTGATCGGGTTGTGTGTGCGGGCAGAGACCTTTTGCCACATTCCTTTGCGGACGGCGAGGATTGCTTGATATTCAGTCAACTAGATATTCCGTAAACGTCATCGGATACAAGCGATGGTGCATAGTCGGTTTGGCGCTTCATTGTACCATATGCGGTCTTAAGCGTGACTTGGTTTATGAAGATCATATGCTGTTGAACGAGAATCACAAGAATCGACGTTGAAGTGAGGACTCACCATCTCGTCCTTTAGCTTCTTTCGATACCATGACCAGTGTGGCATCCTCAGTGAACTGATCTGCGTATTGCTCATGGGCGTCCGGCGTGTCCGAGATGCGGTAGAAGTCCTCGTAGAATTTGATCAGTGCCGGATCTTGAGGGAGATCCTTGGGCCATTGGCTTGTGTAGGATGACATTGTGAGAAGTAGTTATCAAGGTGTCTCTAGTGAGCTGTCTGTGGAGTGGTATGCACGCCGTGATTGTATGTAAGGTCCGATGGATACAAAGCAGAGGACATGGAGTGGGGTATTTGGAGACGTCGTTGGAGACAGTTGGAGAAAGGAATTAACACGAAGCAGACACCAGATGAGAATACTTCGACAGTCTGAAGGCCATGAACATGTGAGGTTGAACACAATATGGATATGAGGTAATTTATAGTACAATGCGAACTGGAATTCCCACCAAAACGTCAAGCGAGCCTATTGACAAGATATAACGCCACTGATATGAACCCAGATGCACTAATATCAGTATGTATCTAGAACTTCGCAAAAGCGAGCTCGTAAGCAAGACCAAGTGTCAGCTTCGCATGCTGCAGCATGTGCTCAAAGCTCAAGTATTCCAGCTTGTCCTCAGTAGTGTGGATCTTCTTGTCGCTGTCCTCGAAGCTGCTCTCGATGACAAACGCACTCGGGTACCCAGCCTTGCTAGCGCTGGCATGGTCAGAGCATGCATAGCCGCATTTGGTCTCGACATATCCAATATCGCAGTACGCAGTGATGACCTTCTTGATGAACGAGGTGAGACCAGCGTCGACGAAATCGGTGATGACACCGACAGATTCTGGCTTTCCGGAGTCGAGCGTCTTCTGCACGTATCCTGTCATGTCTTGCTGCAGCATGGCCTTGACCTGGCGGCCCTCTTTGGCGTACTGCTTGAAGACCTCGGATGAGCCCAGTAAGCCACCCTCTTCGGCGCTGTACCAGTGGAACTCGACAGTGTTGGTCTGGTTTCCGGTGACGACATCTTCGTCCATTAGGAGGACGCGGAGGGCCTCGAGAATTGTCACGGTGCCCGAACCATCGTCATCGGCTCCGGGCGCCGCGAGCAGGGAGGGGAAGAAGAGGTTGATGCTGTCCTGGTGCGCGGCGATAATGACAGTGTTGTTCGATTTGCCCGGCAGAGTCGCGATGACACTGTTCTGTCCCCATGGGTGCTTGAAATGTCTGACAGACGCCTTGAAGTCCAGCGCACCGGCCTCAGACAGTGTGTCGTTCACTTGGCCGAGCAACCACTTCGACGACTGGACGCCGTACTCAGACTTGTAGTACCGGGTGTGGAAAGATGTAAACTTCTCAAGGTTCTTGTGCATAGGCGCGGTCCTGAGCTGCTGCAGAAGAGGCTGGATTGACCTGTTCTGCTGGACGTGTTCTGGGAATGTAACTGAAGATTCAACCTTGTACACACTGCCGAGGTCCTGGGTGTTTGTAATATCGAAAAAGTTCTTTCCTTCTCTTCGCAGTGCCCACTTCTCGTTTTCGGTAACCCATCTCGTCTCGCCAGGCGCAAGCTCGATCAGGTATCTCTCGGAGTCACTAAAAATGCTGTCGTGTGCCTGCTGAAGGACTTGCTGGGCGCGGACCGGAATAGACAGGGCTGATGCTGGCAGCGCAATGCCTGCGCAGGCAAGAAGGATACTGCTAGTCTTCATGATGGGTTTGTCTCTGGTTGGTGAGAAGTGAACGAGAGGAGAAATCCAAGTCGCTGGTTCTTGAATCAGGCGGCAGAGTCATACGCTCGTGGTATACTACCCCAATCGGGGAGCCGCCTGCCACTAGTGGGACAAGCCCGGGCCCCGTTGCACGTCACTGCCTGGAGCCGCACTCGTTCCTGCCACGACTTCATGCATGGATCTTGGATCTTTTGGTGGGTTTTGCTCGAAAATAATGGCTTAATTGATGCCAGAATCGAGCGTAGCGTATCTAGAAAAATAGCAAGATAGTAACTCGCGCCTTCTATCTCACGCCTTCTTCGATGGCGAGTAAGCCCAAAGAATCATCTTCAAGTGCATCTTAGTCGGCAGCCTCCCTCGCTCATCGATCCAGAGATCCCCAACCTCATACTTCTTGCTTCCATCAACCAAGGAGCAAAGGTGCTTGTACCTTCTAACCTCCCAGTCCTCTCTCTCCGGATGCTCGTTGTCATATAAGGTATTTGCCAATCGTTTTCGAGCCCCAAGGTCAACATACATCCTTGCAAATGCTTCTGCGTCTTTGATCTCGTCGTCGGTTTCTCCTTCACTTCCGTACTCGCCCTTGTCATACTTATCGAGATAGACCTTGACTTTGTCTTTCGATAGGAGTGAGAACTGCCTTAGAGCCGCCTTCTGATCTCGATAGGTGCCGACCCACTCCTGGAAGATTTCGATTGCCGCTTCGATGCCAGGTGTCTTGTGCTTGTGCCCTTTAGCACGGTAGAGCATGGTGTTGATGGTCTGAAACTGATACGTCAAAGACCGCTGCGACACTAGCTTCAGTGTATGATGCGCCGTGTCGGCGTCTTTGAAGCCGGTTCCATGCAACGTCGTCTGTGGATTGTCATCGGTATAGAGATGCGAAGCTTTGGGATTTTTAGATGTACGTTGTCGCTTTGAGTCGGATGTGGTCGCGCTGGACTCGACAGTGTCATGCGAGCGCTTCGTGGCTGTTGATAGTTTGGTCTGCTTTGCCATTCGGAAGATGAAGTTCGGAACGGATTGAACGAGACGGTGACCGATGGGATTGAGAAGAAGATTATGACTTGCACCCGCGGAAGCGTAAGAAAAGCGCAACCTGCCTCTGACGATAGACATGTGATGATTTTTTGTTTCTGCAGCGCTGAAACGCTTCGGTCGAAGTAGCCCTGTGGATCATCTGTCGCTTGTATAGATGACGTCGAAGATTCATTTCAGTATAATCACCATGGGCACATGGCGCATTGAGTTTGCTTTCTTCTCTTGAAGATCTGTACATTGCAATCAATGGAACATGCTACTACCATGCTACTATCACGGTCTTCTTACACGCCTAGACCCCACAACGAGCCGCTCGATTTATAGCTTTCGCTGCTCCTGCTCGCTCGAAATCGAGCCGCTCGATATACCGCTCGATTTGCAGGTAAAAGCTGCCCTCGCCCGCTCGCCACTCGTTGCGAGGTTAGGTGTCACCCTGTTACAGCTAGAGTCACAACAGGCGCGGACATTATTAGGCGTCTGTTCTGATATACTAAGGATCTGTTCTATATAGCTCAATAGTCATGGCTACCAGCAAAATTCCGAACAGCTGGAGTAGCGATAGGTTGATAATAGGCATGGACAGCTACTTAATCTATTCGCATCTTGAAAAGCATCGGCGCGCGCCCCTGTATTTATCAGTAGACCTCACAAGGGACATCCTGTCACATCCATGCAGGCCTATTGAGGGTTAAGAAGTTCTCTGGATGCAGACGGACAGACAGACGGACGTTGTCTGCCGGGCTTGGGCGCGGGCAGTCCTATCACTGCCTGTTAAGCGGGCAGATGCCCGCTCCGCCCATTGAACATGCCCATGGGTAGACTCCACAACGTTATGAGCAGAATGTCGAGCGGTTCGATCTGCGCTGCCCCCGCTCGCTCGAAATCGAGCCGCTTGATATTCCGCTCGATATTCGGCTCGATGAAAGGCCAAAAGCCCCCCTCGCTCGATGTGGGGTCTACCTAGACCCCACTTCGAGCTGCTCACGAGCTGCTCGATATTTATATAGGTAGCGTTATAGCACTACATAATACAAATTCTAGTTACTATAGTGGCTATACTACTACCACGCTACTACCTCATAGCTCTACGTCCTATATTTATAACTATTGAAGCTAATTATACTTAGAAATCGAGCGGAAAATCGAGCGGTTCAAAATCGAGCGGCTCGATTTATATAAAAGCTGCTCGCGCTCGCTCAAAATCGAGCAGCTCGATATCCTGCTCGATTTCCGGCTAGGAGCTGCTCGCTGCTCGAAATGGGGTCTAGGTCTACCCACGGGTACCCGACGTAGGGTCTACTTGTGACATCTAGTCTCAACACGTAGAGACGAAGCCTGAAGGCTTACAACGATCTGTAGACCTCTTTGGAGATTTCAAGTGTGTCATCCAGTCACTGCGCACTAATTGTCTCAGTCGAACGATTGATTGGATGGTAGGTCAGCATGCACATCTCGTGTCCCTATTGCAGTATTGCCAAGCAGCAAGATACGTTACGTGAATCGTGATGCCTTGGCAGCCTCACGCAAAGGCTGATCTGCAGACTGCAAGTCGGACAGATCGATCATATACCTGGAGTCCTGGACTATCTCAATCAAGAAGACCTGAAACGACGCGTTGAACGGTGAGCCTAACGACCTTGACCAAGCCGTCCCTGATCTTCAATTTCCTGCTCATAGTAAGTTGAACCTTAGAATCTGTAGCGACACACTTAGTTGACATGTCACATGGTCACATCATACGCACAAAGGCATTGACAACACTGCTAGTGTCACTACGAGGCACTCACATGCAATGAGGGTGGCGGTGATCGTTGCATTCATCCTCGATTGAGCATGGTAATCATATGCTACGGTATTGAACATTGCAGACACGACCCAGCCTGCCTATTAGCCTCACAGCCCCAAGCCGCATTCGAGTGCATCCTTGGATCCCAGAAGCATCTACGAGCCCTGACCGTTGACAAGATCCTCGATCTGCTGCGCGCCAGACTCTGGCTTTCCGCTGTTGTCAGTCGGCACCTCCTGAGAGGCGAAGGCAAGGAACACTGCCTGCCAAGAGTTGCCAGACTTGATAAGCAATCCACCATCGCTATAAATACTATTGGCGTAGTGGCCGGAGTTGCCCTGGTTCATGTGAATGTCATCAATACCAGTACCGTAGCTGGTACCGAAAACGTAGATTGTGCTCTTGTTTGAGATGGCGTTCTGGAGGATAGGGTCGAGGTCAGCGAGGATGTTGGCCGAGCCGCCGCTGGTGGCAGAGTTCTCGTCATTGACGATCTTGCCGTTGGACCATTGGAAGAGACGAGGTGTGGTGCGAACAAAGTCAAGACGCTCTGAATCGTTGCCAGACTGAGCGGCGTGGAAGCCATTCTCAAGCGATGTCAATTGCTGAGTGATCGGGTGTGAGAAGTTGGTGATGATCCAAGCGACGAGGGCACCTTGGTCGACGTTATCGGTAGATCTCACGTTGATGGCCGCCTCGTACTGGCCGCTGGAGCTGCTGGAACCGCCAGAGCTCTGGTGGCTCTGACCGCTCTTTCCCTCGTGCTCACGAGATCCATGCTCACGAGACTCGTGCTCGCGACCCTCGTGCTCACGACCTTCATGACCGTGGCCGTGATGACCGTGATGCTTGCTGTGGTGCTCCTCATGCTCCTCGTGACGGCCGGACGAGTAGTCAGACTGACCGCGGGATTGGGTGCTGCCGCCAGATTGAGTACCGGCAGAAGCGAACTTGAGGTAGATGTGTGGGCTCTTAGAGTCTTGCTGAAGGGTCTGCTGGTCGTAGGAAGATGGCACGCCGACGAAGATGCCGTAGGTCGACTCTTTCGCGGACTTGTGGGAGTATTTGCTGTACTTGGACATGATGAAAGCTGAGTGTGAGAAGTGTCTTGGTGTGGTTTGGATTGTACGTTGACAGAAGTGGGATATCCTGAACATGAGAAGAATGCTATGCAGAAGGTTACTTCCCACTGATCTTATACTCACACTCTTTCCTGCAGCTTACTACCGCTGACGACTGTCCTGGCTTTATCGACAAGCACGGCTGCACGAGTCCACTCTGGTGTGCTGTCTCATTCCAAGTTTCCATAGCACTGCCCACACACGTGCACCACGTTGCATCATAGCTTGGTGCTGCGTGAACATCCAGCCTGATGAGGGTCTTGCCGCTCTTGCGTGTTTCATGCTGCCTGGCATATTGTTATGGCACGCTTCGATGTACTTCACGATGATTGGTGCATAGAACTGTCGGCCTGGAGCTGATATGCAGGGCAGTTCCCTGAAGTGGAAGTGGCCCTGCGTAAACCAGTGTTCGGTAGCGCTTGTGGGGTAGGCCCCGCATGCGGATGACGCCTGGCGGGCCTGCCCGAACCTGTTGTGAACTTGTGACGTCTCTTCATCAAACATCTAAACAATTTTATAGCTTTGCTTCTCTGTAGGTCTGCTACTAAAGCAGGCATATTGCTTGTTGGCTACGCTGTGATGTGATCCGAGTCATGTGATATATGGAAAATCATCATCGTAGAAGTTGGAATGTGCCGTATGTGAATACGCTACATCTCCCAAGGTCGGCAGCCGCGGAGATGCGGGGTCGCACAGTCACACAGTCACACTCTTCTTGATCACGTATCTTCAACACTGAGTAACTCCCGCAATGTTATAGTTGTTGAAGTAGAACGTTGTGCAATTCAATTGTCAGATAGAGCAGATTACGTGTACGTAGATTTAAAATCAAGTAATGGAGAGTGAGGCTCAAATTCACGCAACGAGCTATCAGCCTTGATGACAGCCTTGATCCGCTTCTTCACCAAGTCGATACAATTTGTAATTGTCTGATTAGCAATTTTGCTTTAAGCGTAATATGAGGCATCCTCAGTATGTTCAACCATCTTATCGTTACTCCTAGACTATGATCTAATGTCCAGATAGAGCTAGTATAAGGTCGCTCTGGAATGTTCCGTAGGGCTTGCGCCTAGCGAGGTTAGTGGCCAGCCTTCCAGCAATCCATTAGGACTGTCTTTATAGTTATGAATCGAGCAGAATGTCGAGTAGAATATCAAGTGGAATATCGAGCGGAATATCGAGTAGAATATTAAGCAGAACATTAAGCAGAATATCGAGCAGAATATCGAGCGGCTCGATTTCAAGCGAGCAAGGGCAGCTTTTGACTGCCAAGCTGCTTGTTTATAAGTATAATTAGCTTAGAATAGCTATAAATATGGGACGTAGAGCTATATAGTAGTAGCGTGGTAGTAGTATAGCTACTATAGTAGATCCCCTTCGAGCCGCTCGTGAGCAGCTCGATGCTCAATTCGAGCAGAAAATCGAGCTGCTCGATTTCGAGCGGCTCGATCTCTAGAAAACCTGCTCGCGCTCGCTCAAAATCGAGCAGCTCGATTTTCTACTCGATCTTTAACTAAAAGCTGCTCGCGCTCGCTCGATTTCGAGCTGCTCAGTTTCAAGCTGCTCGATTTCAAGCTGCTCGATAAGCTATATACTACCTAATAGAAGGTCTAAGTAGTGTCTATAAAAGTTATAAAGCTTATACT
>Ga0268246_10000075_pt1 | contig 107069 bp, 101 predicted proteins | sample AgamicOrSfe_FD_200242 | JGI IMG/M metagenome (GOLD analysis project Ga0268246, IMG submission 200242) | Agave microbial communities from Guanajuato, Mexico - Or.Sf.e (v2) (version 2) | ecosystem: Host-associated > Plants > Phyllosphere > Phylloplane/Leaf | place: Guanajuato, Mexico... | reverse complement strand
GAGGAGGGGAGTAGGTTGTTGTTGGAGAATTGGTATCCGAGACTGCAGGAGGGTGACAATCTCAAAGAGGGTGTAAGGGCGTTTGTGGAGAAGAGGAAGCCGAATTGGAAGGCCTCCAAGTTGTAGAGATGTAATCGAATAATGTTATCATGATCTAGGAAACATGGTCGATTCGCTGGAAAATTATAGCCCGAATTGCATGCTCAAGGATGGAGCTTGTGTGAGTCTTGGCACGCACCTCATCCATCACCCCGACCACATTACACATTGATCCAACACATCGAAACACCTCGACTCTGCTTCCTCATCTCTCCTTGCACAATCGCCAATCCCTATCATGGCCTCAATAGCGACCCTCAGCTACATCCCGCGAGAATCCCTGGCCGCACTGCTAAAATCGCCCTCCCCCTCCGTCGCCATCATCGACGTGCGCGACAACGACTACATCGGCGGCCACATCAAAGGCTGCCGCAACGTACCGGTGCACACCCACGACCACGCGATGCCAGAACTAGTGCGCTCGCTTGCCGACAAGGAGACGGTGGTATTCCACTGCGCGCTGAGTCAGCAGCGGGGACCCAAGGCTGCGTTGAGGTATCTGAGGGAGAGGGAGCGGTTGCTGGGAGTGGGAGAGGAGGGGAAGCAGAAGGTGCTTGTGCTCGATGGAGGGTTTGTCAAGTGGCAGGAATTGTGAGTTGTTGTGGGTTTGCTTGACTGGGGGCAAGGGGCTAATCATGTGCAGGTATGGAGAGGATAAGACGTTGACTGAGGACTATCAGAAGGATATCTGGATGTACGGGTTTTGAAATATCCTACATTGGATGCTTCTGTGTGTCAAGCGCGGCAGTTTCGACGTCACTACTTGACTTTATCTGTTCTACGGATGTATTTGAGGAGCTTGCAAATCGCCACGTTGCAGTATCGCAGAGCATTATCATTCGCCCTTTGAAACAACGTTCGAGCCACGGCTTGCTGTTCCAGTCAGGAATCAGACTCACCCCTGCCAGGCGAATACCGAGGAGCCCTAAAGCGAAGTTTTCATTGAGGCGGATCAGGCGACCTCGTACTTGATGGTCTGTGTAGGTGGTCGGAGGGCTGATCACTAGGGTGGATTCTTAGCGTGGATAATGCCGGATCAGGCAAGAGCATATTGCACGACTACATAGTCAGGCTCGTACCTCGGTCAGGCTGCGGTCACGCTGCGTATATCATATAACAAGGCTCAATGGTATGTTCATAAAAGACAATATCTAACATCCTTTTTCATCAAAGCTTCTCCCTGTCATGCATTCACTTGGAAATACCAGCCTTCTTCTTGAAAGCGTTGATCAAACCACTGGTGGAAGCATCGTGCTTGTTGCTTGGCTCTGGAGAGTCGAGCTCGGCCTGGATCTTCTTGGCGAGGCTCTTTCCGAGCTCAACACCCCATTGGTCGAAGGAGTTGATGTTCCAGATGGCGCCCTCAGTGAAGGTGACGTGCTCGTAGTAGGCGATCAGAGCTCCGAGAGTGGCTGGAGTGATCTTTTGGGCGAGGATAGAGGTGGTTGGGCGGTTGCCCAGGAAGGTCTTGTGCGAGACAAGCTCGTCTGGGGCACCCTCGGCCTTGACCTCGTCTGGTGATTTACCGATCATGAGAGCCTCGGCCTGGGCGAAGTAGTTGGAAGCAAGCATCCTGAGGACTCGTCAGTAACGCTCCAGTCGTACTCGTGATTTCAGTGCTTACTTCTGGTGCTTGTTGTGCTCAATTGGGTTGTGGCTCTCGGCAGCAAGGATGAAGTCGGTTGGGATCAACTTGGTACCCTGGTGGAGAAGCTGGAAGAAAGAGTGCTGGGCGTTGGTCGCTGGCTCACCGAAGAGGATTGCGCCAGTGGTGTACTTGACGTAGTCACCGCTTCGGGTGATGGCCTTGCCGTTTGACTCCATAGACAATTGCTGGAGGTAAGCTGGGAAACGGTGGAGGTACTGGTCGAATCTAGAGGATCATCAGTGTGGATACTCCTATCACAAGAGTGATGATAGACTTACGGCGCAACAAGGTGAGTCTGAGCACCGAAAAAGTCAGAGTACCAAACGCTCAGAAGACCACCGAGGACTGGAATGTTCTCCTCGAGAGGAGTCTCCTTGAAGTGCTTGTCCATGGCGTGGGCACCAGCAAGGAAATCGTGGAAGTTGTCATAGCCAATATACAAGCAAACACTGAGACCAATGGCAGACCAGACACTGTAACGACCACCAACCCAGTCGGAGAAACCAAACATGTTCTTCTTGTCGATACCAAACTTCTCGACCTCCTCAACGTTAGTGGAGAGTGCAGCAAAGTGCTTGGCAATGTGAGACTCGTCCTTTGCGCTCTGGAGGAACCAGTTCTTTGCGGTGGTAGCGTTGGTGACGGTCTCGGCGGTGGTAAAGGTCTTGGAAGCGACAAGGAACATGGTGGTCTCGGGGTCACAGACGCGGAGAGTCTCGGCCATGTGGGTACCGTCAATGTTGGAGACAAAGTGTGCCTCCATGTCACGCTTTGAGTAGGCCTTGAGGGCCTCAGTGACCATGACCGGGCCACTGTTTCTTGTTAGTATCACGCCCTTACAGATCGTGCAAGGAAGGCCACTCACAGGTCGGAACCACCAATACCAATGTTGACAACAGTCTTGATAGACTTGCCGGTGTAACCCTTCCACTCTCCACTCCTGACTTGGTTGGAGAACTCCTTCATGTGCTCGAGAACCTCGTTGACGCCCTCGACGACGCTCTCACCGTCGACCTTCATGGGCCAGTTCTCGGTGTTGCGGAGAGCGACGTGGTAGACGGCGCGCTTCTCGGTGAAGTTGATCTTCTCACCGTTGAACATGTCATCGCGGAGCTCCTCGACCTTGGCCTCCTTGGCCAACTTCACAAGAAGCTTCAATGTCTCTTCGTTGACAAAGTTCTTAGAAAAGTCGAAGATGGTCTCGGACTTGTCGACGTCGTTGGTGAAAGTGCGGGAGAACTTCTCAAATCTCTGTGGGTCCTTGGCGAATTCATCCTTCAGGACAATACTTCTTCCAAGCTCCTGGTGGTGTGACTGGAGCTCCTTCCAGGCGGAAAGGTCGGTGGCTTGAGCGAAACCAGGCATGTTGATGTATGTGGGTGTGCTGATGCGGGAGCTGTCAGGTTGAGCTTTCTCGACAGCAATTGGGCGCGTACTTACAAAGTTTTCAAAGCGGTATATTTTAATGAGATAACCGGAGATGATTGAGAAGTGAATGAGGAATCGAGAGTAATTTAGCCGTAAGCTTGCGGAGCGGTCGGTTGAGTTGTGTTTCTGTGACACTGCCCGGACAGCGGTGTCGTCAGTGGGGCAACATTGGAGGGGCAGCTTCCGGCTGGGGGACGCTCTGACCACCACCTGCCAAATAGCGTAGAATAGAATTGAGTTTCAATCAAATGCCGACGGGACACAAGGTATTTGAATCAACAGTCGTTGTCGAGTGTACCGAGTCGAAGGTACCGATACCATTATACTTGGACTGATCATACTGACATACATCGCACGCTGTTTGTCAACAATACTCTCATCACGCAATGAAGCAGCCTCGGTCTCGTCTCATCGTATTCGTAGCTACACTGCATGCTCTATGGTGAAGCCCTGCTCAATCAGTCCAGCTGTCTTTGAGGCCGCATATAGACCATGATAGGGACACGATGCTGGTAGTCCTCCTCAACGCCAAAAGACCTGCTTACATTGACCACAGAGGGTCGCTGTGCCACCCTCGCTGAATTCTTGAAACTATGCAATTGGGCCCTTCATTGGCGATTCATGTAAGAAGGATCCTTGACACTGCCACCTGCATCGCCAAGACCTTCGACAGGTCTATTGTATGACCAGCCGGCGAACTGCTGTTGCATTGTCTGTGACAGCATAGGACCTTCAACGTACGAGTCCTGAGGCGCTTCTGATGTGAATTCGCGGTCGAAGTTGGCTGTGTCTCTCTCGTCGGCCTAGAGAGGTAGGTCAGCAGTTGTCTATGATACAAAATGACGGAAACACATACCACACTGGGCTTGAAGCTGGGCTCGTACTTGCGGTCGAGCAGCTTTCTCCAATCGATGCTATGGAAGAACGGATGAGCCTTGATCTCGGCTGCACCATTAATACCCAAGCGTTTCACGGGATCTCTGTCAAGCAGCTTAGTCAGAAGATCGCGTGCGGCTGGCGGCACGATTTCTGGACCAGGGAAGTGAAGTGGCTCAGCCAAGATCTTGCGGTACATGTCGTTTGTGTTCTCATCGTAGAATGGCGGAAGTCCCGTAAGCATCTCGTAGAGAAGGACTCCCAGTGTCCACCAATCAACTGTCTTTGTGTATCCAGTGCCGTGCAGCAGCTCTGGAGCGAGATATTCTGGCGTTCCGCAGAATGTGTTTGTTTTGTCTTCATCTTTCATGTCGAGCTTGCACAATCCAAAATCGCACAGAGCAATATGTCCAGTGTAATCCAGAAGAATGTTCTCGGGCTTCAGATCTCGGTAAATGACGTTGAAGCCGTGCAGACACTCGAGTGCACACAACAACTCGGCGGCGTAGAATCTTGACCGGTTAATGTCAAATCTTTGCTCGCGTTGCAGATGGTGGAAAAGCTCTCCACCGTTCACAAAGGCCAGTACCAGGTAAAGCTTCTCGGGTGATTGGAAGGAAAACTTGAGCGGTACGATGAAAGGATTGTTGATTTGTGAGAGAACAGAGCGTTCTGCGAGGGTGTGGGCGACTTCGGATCGCGAAATGATGTGAGCTTTGCGAATCGTCTTGAGGGCGTAGATTCGGTGTGTGTCTTTCTTCTGCACTTGCATGACCTTGCCGAAACTGCCCTTTCCGACGACTTTGAGGAGTTCGAAATCTTCGATCTTGAGCGATCGTTGCCTGTTCTCGACGAATTTGACACCAAACCTGAGCGAGCCAGTACCGTACTGTATGTTATTCCACTCCACACCAGCTTGTCCAAGCCCCTTCTCTTTTTCTGCGTACGCTGCTGCAGCCTTTTCTTGATCCTTCTTGCTCAGCTTGGAATCTTTCTCAAACGGTTGTACCTCTTCAAATCTTGGGTAGATTCTAGTGGTGCCAATGAATATGTCTTCGCTTCTGCCAGCCTGCGGTGATGCATTTGGATTTCTGATGTAAAGGGAAATGGTGAGTTCAGTCGCGCGAGACACATCGAACTTGTACTGTGTGCTTTCGCCAGCCCATACTGGATTCTCTGGTGTACCCGAGACGGCGTTGATGAAGATTTGTTGCTTGTCAAAGTCGATGAGCGCATATGGAAGATATTTGGAAGAATAGCGACCGTGAACAGTTGGAACTGCGTTGATGCCGGCACTGGAACTTTGTGGTCGACCTGCTCCATACGAGCCGATGAAGCTGCCCTGGTTTACTGAGGAGCCAGGTCTTGCCGATCCAGCTACCGAGAAACCACCACCACCTTGTGAGAGTGAGCTGCCATGTCGAGGTTGGAACGCTTGCTCCGCTCCAGCAGGCAAGGAGAACGAGCGGCCTTCGTGAAGTGTTATGATGAGAATACCAGGCTTAGAAGGATTCGCCGGCGGAGACACATTGACTTCCGAAGCAGCTGTTTATTGTCAGCGGTGTGCTCTCGATTGGACGCATAGGTTGTACCAATTCCATTCGGGTCGTTGTTATCTGACACAGAGAGAGGACTCGAAGGCTTCGTTGTTTCATTCACCAGGGTGGCTGTCGATGAGGATGACGAGCGACTGAAGGTGTTGCTAACTCCCAGGTGGGTTTCCTTGAGCTCTGGAGTTCGATCAGCATGCGCACTGGCAGTATGGCAGACAGATCACCAACTCTTGGTCAATTTCCAAGACATCTTGAAGCGCAAGTGATCAGTCGTAGGTTATAGGTTGTGGTAGAAAGGAAGTTCTGTAGTCGTGGATGTTCTGCCTAGGATACGGTGGGGGTGCGGAGCATAACAGAAACCCCTAACTAATGAGCGGTAATCGCGTAGTGGCGCAAATTGTGCACAATATCGTGTTCGATGCGTACTCTTCTAGAATCGAAAACAAAGGGGTGCAATTCCGATATGCATGTAATGTACACAGCCTTTAATCTATGAATGCAGAGAGGCAGTGAGGGACAGTACATGTAGCGCAGACACGACACACAGCCTCATCTCGGTCGTGGCCACCCCGATCGAGCGACAAATAGCAATAACGTCAGAACGATTGCGTCCTCTCTTACCAACTTGAGCCTTTTACGGCGCTTATCTGTAGGATCATCACTTGGAGGACAAATTCATACCCTAGGCGCCTGGCAACGACCACAATAGACCTCAGGCAGCATGTAATCCTGAAGCTTGTTCATGTTGTTCTTCTTGTGATTGCAAGTTTGCAACAGAACAGAAGCGTCGTGACCCACAAGGCAATCGGAAACTGGGGCAATCGGAGCTTGACTTATCACCTCCGCGCTTGGCAAGACTTTGAATCGCATGAATGTCACTCACCCAGCTCCAACATCACTCGTCGCGTCACGCTGCTTGTTTGCGCATCGCCAGCAACATCAAATCATCAAAACGTGCCCTCGGTCATCCTTGAAGCTCTCCAGCGACAGGAACAATACTACCTTCGACCCTCCAAACCAACGAAAATCCACATTGGAGCTCGACTGACGCCCGATCCGCTTTGGTGCGCATAAGGGGTTTTATTTGATGGCAGGACGAAAATTTGGTTCAAGATGGGTTTGATCAAGAAGAAGACGGCCGTGCGGACAACGGAAGGTGGCATCAAATACATCTGCGACATCTGTTCAGTAGACATCACTGCAACTGTACGTTGACCCCTACAGTCTTGGCCCGTGCTTGCGACAGGGTACTGACTCCTGTAGGTTCGAATTCGATGCGCCGACGACACTTGCGATGATTACGACCTCTGTGTGCCTTGTTTCTCGGAAGGTAAATCATCCGGTAAACATGACCCTGCCACCCATGCATATCAAGTCATCGAACAGCACTCAATACCCATCTTCACCGAGGACTGGGGAGCTGATGAAGAACTTTTGCTGCTCGAAGGTGCTGAAACATACGGTATTGGATCGTGGGCGGATATAGCAGATCATATTGGTGGTTTCCGCAGTAAGGATGAGGTTCGCGACCACTACATCAACACATACGTCAACAGTCCCCTCTTCCCTCTACCAGAAAGAGCAAGCCCGCAGGACACCACACTTTCGGACGAGATACCCAGAGACGAGTTTTTGGCACGCAAAAAGCGTCGCATCGAAACGAGGAAGGATGCCGCCAAAAATGCACCACCGATGGATCCGAAACAAAAGCCCACATCTTCGGTACCCAGCTGTCACGTCGTCCAAGGATTTATGCCCGGTCGCAACGAGTTCGAGACTGAGTATTTCAACGAAGCCGAAGAAGCCGTTCAGCACATGCAATTCGAGCCCGGCGACGGTATCGATCCTCGTACTGGTCAGCTTGAGCCAGAAGCGGAACTGAAGATGACAGTCATGGACATTTACAATCACCGCCTTACCGCACGTCTGGAAAGGAAGCGCGTCATCTTCGAACACGATTTGCTGGAATATCGCGAGAATGCCGCTTTGGACAAAAAGCGAACTAAAGAAGAGAGGGATCTCCATAACAAGATGAAACCTTTCGGCAGGATGATGAACAAAGAGGATTTTCAAGCATTCACTAGTGGCATCGAGTATGAGTACAACCTTCGAGCCGCGATCGCGCAACTTCAGGAATGGCGTAAAATGCAGATATCTGACCTCAAGAGTGGAGAAAAGTACGAGCAGGACAAGGTACAACGCCTGGCTCGTATCGCGGCTACTGGATCTATGGATAGATTCGCATTGTCCTCGAGTCGACCGCGTCCCAATGCAGCCCAGGAGCCGCCAGCTGCGGCTACCGCTCTGCTTGCACAAGATTTGCCTATCCACTCCTCGCCTGGAGCGCACGCTCAGACGGACGACAAGAAGAAAGACACGAATGAAAAGGCGTTAACAGAGAGCGTCAACGGAGTCAATGACATCAACGGATCAGGTCTACCAGAGCCAGAACCAGACTTCGATTTCCAACCTCTGGAGAAGAATCGCGGCCCGGAGATCAACCACGAAAACCCAGATTTCCATCTGCTCACCAAGAACGAACAAAAGGTTTGCAAAGGCTTGAAGATTCAACCCAAGGCATATATTGTCATGAAAGACGCAGTGCTACGCGAAGCGCTCAAATCGAACGGCGCTCTTAAGAAGAAGACGTGTAGGGATATATGCAGGATTGACACGACAAAGGCTAATCGCCTCTTTGACTTTTTTACTTGGTCTGGTTGGATTGTAAAGGCATGATGGAGCTAGGCTGGCTTTGATATTTGTTTTGGAGAGCGATGATACCCTGGAGGCTAGCGGTCCTGGAAAATAGAATCAACTTATTTATACACGATCTGACGAACAGAGATTGTTTCACCCGAATCTTTTACGTTGTGTCGCACTATTGCCTCCTATGTTCAAGGTAACGTCGTGAACCCCCTTATGGGCCACGTTCTGATTTGGGCCACCTATCGACGCTCGATTTTTCCGTGATGAGTAGACTTCCTAGAATCCAGGGTAGATTTAGCCTAGATAGGAAATTCATTAGCCTAATGTGGAACAGCTTCCGTAGGGAGCCGAGCGTTAGCCAATTAGCGTGCGTGAATTCCGTTAGGGGTGCCACTAGTAGGAGCATTTTCGATGTGAACGAAAAACTCGTTGTCTAGCACTAATTTAATCACCACACTACCACTATGCCTCGTAGACGATATCTAAAGACGCCAAATCAGCAGGATGACTTTGAAGATCGAATAAATGCTACTATACAATGGTTAAATCAAGATCCCATAAAATCTGTTCAAGTAGCGGAGCGATTATTTAGTGTACCTCGAGTTATAATTGTAAGGCGACGACAAGGTCAATTACTAGTAAAACAAGCCTTTACCAAGTTTTAGACCCTTAAGCCGCCTTAGGAAGCTGCCCTTATGTACTATATTAACTTCCTTACTACTGGATTAATGCCACTAACACCCTAATTAGTGTAGAAGATAGCTTAGGGGCTAGTTAACAGGGTGTATTCATACCGTATACCACTAACCCTTAGCGTAACGTGGGTTCGGAGCTTCTTAAAGAGGCATCTAGACCTCGAGAAGCGTCGAGTACGTGCCCTTAACCATGCTCAAGCCCAAAAGAACAATAACCCTGCCATTATGTAGCACTACTTTAATCTATTTAAGCACATTAAAAGGGAGTAATCGATCCTTAATATAAACGTTTAGAACATGGACGAAGCTGGCTTTATGCTAGGCCACTATGCTTCGCATTATTACATTATCTAGAGACCCCCTAAAGGCTTAAAGGGGCTTAAGGGGCAGTTCTATTCACATCTAGCTAATAGGGAGTAGGTTACTATGGTTATAGCTATCAGCAATAGCGGCAGGAAGGTCCCCCCTTGATTATCTTTAAGGTCATAGACCCTAAAGCACATGTGGCTAAAGACGCTCTTCTAAAGGACTCTATTATCTATAGTTCTAAGATCAGAACTAGTAAAAAAGGCTGGACTAACGACAAGCTAGCAGTATTATGGCTACAGATCTTCGATAAGCACTCCTAGCCACGCTACGGAGGTGCTCCAGTTCATGCCCCTAGTGCCCCTTAACGTCTATTAATCCTTAATGGGCATTTAAGTCACGTCAGCTTTGAATTCATACGGTATGTAGCCTCCGCTGGCATCACGTTGCTCTGGCTACCCCCCTATAGCTCTCACATACTCCAGCCGCTAGACGTAGCGATGTTTAGACAATAGAAGCACGCCTATTCACGACAGGTCACTATACATGTATAAAAGGGCACTACACAGATGAATAGAACTAACTTCATTTAGGCTATGGCTACTATTGCTAATGATCTACTTACACTAGAGCACTAGAAGACTGCTTTCTAAGCTGCCGGCCTAGTACCATTCGATCTAGACAAGGTACTAGCCAGTCTACCTTAAGTAAGGCTCGAGAAACAGCTCCAGAGCGACGACGATAACATCCAGTTCATTACCGAGCCCTTTAAACCGACCTTCTAACCTATCACCCTATGTAACAAGCACGAAGCTAGCTGGCTAATCTAGCACGCGGAGCAATTCAGCACCCCTTAGAGCTTAGCGAGGTTTAAGGCCTCTATGGCCTATTAGATTAACCTCGAATCCAGCTATAGAGCCATTGCCGAAGACTAGCTAGCCAAGGCTAAAGCCTTCAAAGCGCTCTAGTCATTATGTTAAACCTATATAGTAGAGCATTCTAAGCTATATAGCTTAAGCTCTAAGGCATCGGTCCTTAGCATAGACATAGCGTAGCGGCTAAAGGAGTACAAGGCGGCGGTGACGGAGCGGGAGGTCGAGGCAGCGGCGATAAGGTGTAGCATTAAGCAGTTAATGCTATAATACAATAGCGAATTAAAGGAACTAAAGGATAGGAAAGTAGAAGTATAGAAACAGAAGAAGGAGATAGGAAAGTAGAATAAAGGAAACACGTAGCTTACTAACGAACTGACCATTGTGTCGTAGTAACATAGCTAATACAACGATCGATATAAAGTAGTAGAAGCGGAGAAGAAGGTAAAGATTAAGGAGCAAAGAGAGAGGTTGAAGAGCTTACCTAAGGTACTGGCCATTATAAGAGCTGCTAGAGACAATGGAGATAGAGACGACGACGACGATGATGGAATTAAAGCGATTAAAGAAGAAGAAGACAATAGAATTAATGGAATTAATGAAGAAGAAGAAATCGAAGATTTTGAAATACTGACGTAGTACTTACTAGAATTGCTAACACCAGCCAATTCGATGATTCTACTGCTCGATACCAACCTCAGACGATCCAGTTTCGGCCTCTATTCATTCGATCAGCTATTATACAACGTTATGGTTAATAAGGTTGATGGAATCGATGGAATTCAGAGGTAATGCGGCGAAGGTTTTAGGGGCGACGACGAGGTCAAATGCGGCTGAATTACGGTTATTTGCAGTTTGTATTACACCTTCGATAGTTCTATACCAGTAAATCTATAGCTTTAAATAATCTATATATCTATGTGCAATTGCTCGATTACGCTCGAGGGCTTGTTAGCGAGGACATTAATAATGCATTAGAATTACTATGGGAGCTACATACTAAAGCCGATGTATCGGAGATGCCCGATAAGACGCCGAGAACCCCTAAATACCAGTGGCCCAAATCAGAACGTGGCCCACAAGGGGGTCATCGACGTTACAAGTCTATGCGTTTCATGCACATCGCGTAGTTCGTTGGGTTGACGCCACTGCAAGATCGTGGAAGATGTTTTGACGTGCCCACCTCAGGTGACAGGAAACGCTGCCGGCGGAAAGAATGGAATCGCGCGGCGATGTCGGTCGGGGAAGCTGTTCACATGCTGTGCCAGCCAAAGCTTAATTCGTTCTCCAACCACCAACTCAATTCCTGAATCATTCACTTCTCATTACTGAAACAGGTACTTCCAGACCTAATAACACTCGAGACTCATCTGCCGCTCAGTCTGTACCCTACCTGACCTCATAGAACGAGCGGATCCCACACCTTGAAATTTCCACCAAGTCGCGTTACTCGACTGATACGAATTACAACAACGGCGGCATCGTGATGGAGGGGAGGATAGCCTCGAGGAGCGTTCGCGCTCTGGCTAGAACTACGGCCAGACCACGCACGATCCGGAATGCTCGCTGGACGTGTTCGAAATGTCTAGCTCGGCCGCAAACTACACAATCAGTGCGGCGCCTGTCCACACAAGGCTGCAAAAGAAAAAGTTCGATAGCTGGAACTGGGATCGAGTCAAGATCATGGCCGCTACATGGTCGTGGCTATGCCACAATGGCCGAATACCGAAAGAGTGCGCTTGCAGAGTCCGAAGACTAAGGAGAAAGACTAAGTCGTGATAGATGAATACTTCGGACATGGGCCTCTAGCCGAGTACGATCAGCGAGTAAAGGAAGGCCGCCTTAGGAATGACGACCACCAGAGAAGTAAGAACCAGGCCGCTGCTTCCGACCTTCCTTCACTAACCAGATACAAGACCTGATCAGCTCTTTGCAAGATCTCCACGATATGCTTGTGAACTACAAACCGCCCAAGGTGGTACAACCTTCGATCGAGTCGCTACAACCAAAACAGTCGTTTTTCGGTGCTTTATTCGGCTCGAAAAGCTCGCAAATGACCCTCAATATCTCCGATAGCCTTCCGAAGGGGCTTTACATGTATGGAGATGTGGGGAGTGGAAAGACAATGCTTATGGACCTCTTTTACGACACCTTACCCAAGAACATCGATATGAAGTTGCGCATTCACTTCCACAACTTCATGCAAGATGTACACAAGGATCTGCACAAGGTGAAGATGACCCATGGCAACGACGTGGACGCGATTCCATTCGTGGCAGCACACATTGCAGCGAAAGCGAGCGTACTCTGCTTTGATGAGTTCCAGTGTACGGATGTGGCAGACGCAATGATTTTGCGTCGACTGGTCGAGTCGCTCATGCACCACGGCACCGTCATCGTCACGACCAGCAACAGACACCCATCGGAACTATACAAAAACGGCATTCAGCGCGAGTCTTTCGTCCCCTGCATCAACCTCCTCGAGCAGCGACTGCGCGTAATCAACCTCGACTCAACAACCGATTACCGCAAGATCCCACGCCCACCATCAGGAGTATACCACCACCCACTCGACACGGCGGCGCACAAGCACGCCGACCACTGGTTCAGCTACCTCGGTGATATCGAAAAAGACCCACCCCACGCCGCGACGCACGAAGTCTGGGGTCGCCCGATCCGCGTGCCCAAAGCCTCAGGCACCGCAGCGTGGTTCACATTCCACGACCTAATCGGGTCCGCCACGGGCGCCGCCGACTACATCGAGCTGACGAAAACCTACAAGACCTTCGTGGTGACGGATGTGCCAGGTATGAACCTGCGCACGCGCGATCTGGCGCGGCGCTTCATCACCTTCATCGACGCGGTGTACGAAGCGCGCGCGAAACTGGTCCTCACGACCGAGAAACCTTTAACGCAGCTCTTCATGACGCGGGACGAGGTCGACGCGGCGCTCGAGGGCGCGGCCAAGAAAGGCGACAAAGCGGCCAAGGAAGCGAAAGCCGAGCACACCGATGTCGATGATACGATGCGCATGATGATGGATGACTTGGGCATGAATATGAATATGCTGAAGAGTAGTAATATGTTCACGGGCGACGAGGAGGCGTTTGCGTTTGCGCGTGCGCTGTCGAGATTGACGGAGATGGGTAGTAAGGAGTGGGTTGAGCGCGGCATGGGCGTGCAGAGTAAGGGGTCGAATGAGGAGCAGCATGCTGGGTGGGAGAAGATGAGGACTGACTGGAAGGAGGAGACGACGAAATGAGGAGTGTAATGAACGAACGAACGATCTTGGAAGACTGTAAATAGACGATGGGAGATCGTGACTGTATACTCATGTGCATAAACATCGTCAGAGCCTGCTCTGATCGTAAAGAAGAAGCAAAGGTATCTCAACGTGCTTCAAGGGTTCGCTGATGAACGTTAAGGAATGACTGCGTGGTATGGCCTAGTCCACGTCCCTCAAACTCATCCATTTCGCGACTCTTTCCCCTTCGCACTCTCCGACCCACTTCTGTATCGTCTCTGCGACTTCAGCAACGAAGCCCTCATACGCATCCCTGGTGTCGAAGAACAGTCCACAGTGCGCAGTCACCTCGTCCATGTCTTTCATGTACACCCTGACCCAGGTAGGATCGCGGATGCCGTTGTTGTCTCTGGCAGGCAGCGTGCAGAACTTGCGGTCTTTGGCCGGCTTTGAATCCGATTTCGAGGATTGAGGGTCAGGCCGAGGAGGGAGTTCATCGGGGAAGGCGATGGGTGGAGTACCGGCTGTTTCCTCGATCGCAGAAGGGGTCGGTGGCATCGATCCTGATTCTTGGTATTGTTCCGGGGAAGGAGAGGTGACAGGCTGCGGGGAACCAGCCCGCTTGATCTGTTTGGCCGCGGCTTTGTCAAGCGATTTGGACGTCTTTCTGTCCAGCTTTTGCTGTTTCCGAAGCATTTTCGCGTCCTGTTTCGCAGATGGCTCTCCTTGCAATCTCGTACCCTTGTCAACCACTTTCTGCTGCCTGCGAAGCCATTTCTCGTCCAGCTTTTCGCGGTCTTTAATGGCTTTTTCGTGGTTCTTAACGGCCTTTTCGTACGCTTTGACAGATCGAGAGTATTCCTTCTTGATCATCTTCAGCATGTCCGGGTCCGTGTAACTGTCCGTATATGGCTCTACGGGTTTCGCTGGTAGCGGGGGGAGAGGTGGTAGGGTTTGTGAAGGCTTGAGCCCGGATTCTAGCGCCGGTGTCGTCGACGACTGCGATGCGTGGCTGGACTCTCGCTCGAGCTGAGGCGAATCCTGCAAACTCAGCTCATTCGCCTCCTCTGATGGGCTGTCGGCCTCTGATTCCGAGTCTTCCTCTGCTTCGCTGGCAGAGGAGACTGGCATTGGGTGGACGTGCTGCATCTCTGGGCTCAGATGGCCCCCGTCATCATCAACAACGAGAGGGTCTTCGTACTCAAAATCATCATCGTCATCACCGTCATGATGTGGCGCGAATTTTGTGCTTTTTGACTCTGACCTCGTAGTCTTCTGATTTTTTGTGTCTTCCACGAATATCCTTGGAGCATCCCGTGAGCTACTTCCCGTGTCTGCAAAGGCACTGCTGGAGTTCTTGAAAGCAGCAGGATCGACTGGCGTATTGGTCTTGAAAGCATGAACTTGGGCCGCCAGCGCAGGGTCTTTCGGCTTCTTGGGTCGACCAGTGCTGGCTGTGTAGAAATTGACAAATCTGACTCGTGGTGGTGCGGCTCGCATTTCGACTGCTGATCGTCTTGCGTTCTCATCTTCCTCTTCGAGCGCCCTGATACGAGCATAACGCTTTCGCATTGCCGGATAATCAGCCATTGCCCAGCCAAATTCTACATGAGCTTTGACCATCTGAGTTGCACCGCCTATTATATCGTCTTTGTGCTTGTTGACAAAGTGCCAGACGCCTTTCCAGCCAGATCGCACGGGAAGGTTGACATCATTGTCAAAAGCGGGATTATAGTTCGGATCGGAAGGGAGATCGGAAGATCTAGTAGACATGCGAGAATCGAGTGACAACTGTGATGTGCTCGGATCGGCTCCAGGTGACACTGCTGGGGATCCAGAGGGCCCTGGTGTATCTTGGGTGCTGTTGATGTCGGGCGACGGCACGAACAGACTGGCCAGACCACTTCTCACAACTCCAGGATGCATTCCCAGGAAAGGGACGTCAAAGTTGACAGTGCCTATGATGCGATGCTTGAGACCGTTGAAGTCGCTATTGAGCTGGATGGCTACTTCTGCAGTCAGGAATCCACCCATGCTGTGACCGAGGAGAATGACATCTGTATTTGGACCCTCGTGAGGAGTGAGCCTGCGATGTAGGATGAGTAGGCTGCGAAGTAGAATTCGATTAGAACTTCTTACCATGCGCTAAAATCGTCTCTGGCAAAGTTGATGTGCTTCTTAGACCGATATCTAGGGTACATTTTGGTGTGTACAGTATGAGTATCCGCAACCAAGGAGGAGACGTAGTGATGGACATGTGCTGGAAAGTGTTGGAAGCTCAATTCACTACCCATGAAGCCATGTATATAGATCAATAGCAGCCTACGACGTGTGCTTCCATCAGCGGGTGTCTGAGGGACCAGGGAGTCGGTGGACAGAGAGCGTGGATCATGCTCTCCTCGGGAGTTCTGGAAGTAGGAGGTCTCCTCCAGTGTAGACTCGTAAGAGGGAGGTGCATCATATTCTGGTGGAGCGGCATTGTCACCCTTCCGAGGGGGTAGAGCCGGTGGTCCAGATTTTCTGTCCATTCTTGAGCACCGCAGCAGTATTATCTGAATTATTGTGCAGATTAACGACTTGTTGGGTTAGTAAGCATGGTGCTGCTCCTAGAGCTGTGTATTAAATGCATGTAGCATCTTCGTAAGTCAAGTGTCAAGTCAGCAATCTGCAGAATGATAAGGTCATCCAAACAATCTGATGGCTTGACCTCGTGGCAGCCTGGAAACAGAGGCAGTGCAGCATGTGACGACGATCTCGACAGCGGGTGAAATAGTGGGGCGGGTACCGCCGCAGCCTGCAGGTCCATCGTCCCGAGAACATCCCGGATGGGTTATCGCGACTATGTATTCCAACGGTCAATTGAAGAAGGACTTGAAGAGCGAAGCGTAGCAGGCCATAAGTTTCGTGACTCTCATCACTACAATACGCTCTGACAGCCGCAAAGAAGCCCGGGTAGCAGTTTTAACCGTCCTGATAAAATGACATGGTGTGACAACGCAGCGATGCCTCTGTCAGAGACACGGCGGCAGGGCAGCAGGTACATTGTGCTCCATGTATCTACCTCCAGGCTTGATGTGGTCGCTGCGTAGTACGTTAAGCTCAGCATAAGCTACCCGAACTGCTCTCCGCGGTCTCCACACTACATATGGATGTGAAGAACTTTTCCAGGTTGACAGATAACGCTGACTACAGACGCGAGAGGCTGTGCGATGAATGTCGATGTATTAGAGTGTCGGGCCGGAGCCGTAGAACAAAGTCTACTTCTATTTGCACCAAATAGTTGGGGAAGATGTCCAAACGGTAAGCTACGAAACTCCAACAAACTCCAGCAAAGTAACTGAATCCCACAACATGAACGACTTGCGCATTTCAATGGCACCTCATGCGGTTCATACTTTGTACACGCCTTGTTCTCTCCCATCAATCGTCATCAATCATTGACCGTAGATATAACCGCTGTCGATGCCGGGTCGCTAGAGGGGAAAGACAACTTGACTCCTTTGCAAGTTAGTATTGACGTACAGACCGTGAGATCGTCGCCTTTTAGACATGTAGATAACCATACCGAATCATTTCTTTTTGCCTTCCCAGGTTCTCTCTGTCGGAATTACCACTTTATGCTTGGCGGTTCCCTTCATGGTTTCGGGTCCACATTTGTTGTGCTCGCACATACGGAAGGGCCACCAGCCGCATGAGATGCAATGCGTAGGTTTGGTGGTCGAATGATCTCTGCGACAATGATAGCATGGCGCGGTAGGCATCGTAATGTACGGATCAGGAAGCGAAGTCCCTGTATATAAGTGGACTTTTAAATGTTTGGTTTTCTGGAGCAGAGTAGAGAGAAGTGTTCAAGCGAACTATAAAACTATAAACGTGCAAGGTAGAAATGTCTGGAGCTTTATATGTATTTCATGAGTTCTGATGCATCCAGTACTATCGCCTTCGATGGCTGCCTAACTGATTGAGTGTGATACCCTTAATGCTCAAGATGCGCCAAATGCCTACATGTCGTGCCCAAGGCGCCTATTGGCAAACGATGTGCATAAGCTCCGTATGTCCTATCACGGTTGGTGTCGTTACAGTGTGCAGTACCCACGCGTTTACAAGCATTCCGTGTTTGTTCATGCACGTTTGATCACATGCCCCAATGTTGCAATCTATAATAATCTGCCGTGAAAGCTGTAGCCGCTGTGGCTTGTACTTGACGTTTTTCGTACGACCCCAATTAATGGAAGTCGCGCTCTTGACGACACACTTTCAGCTCCCCTGGACTCAACACTGTGGTTTCGTTTCGTTTCGTATCCTCTCAAAGCTTAGACGAGGTGAAACATGTCAGACATTGCAGAGAGCAGTCAGGACCAGCACTCTTCCGAGAGCGACACAGGTAGTACAGGTACCGATCGGGCGCAGCAGCGAATCAATGAGTTTTTCTTCAATGAAGAGGAAGACCTGTATTATTTCGACGAGTCATACCCAACGACTCCAGACACAGCCAGCTCGTGGGAACCCCCCGACCATTCAAAGGGCTACAAAACTTCGGACCGAGAGCTGATTTTCGAAGACGATATCGTCATCAAGAAAGAATTGGCAAAAAGCGATTGGTCGAGAGTGAATGGCGATGAAATGTCCAAGTCCCGCTGGCGAAGTCACGGGACGTCTTGCGACCTAATAGTGAAACCATTCTGGGCAAGAGAGCGTTTGATGAACGATTTTGCAACATTACGATTCATCGCCGCCAATACGAGCATACCTGTGCCCAAGTGCCGTCTCTATGACGATGAGAATGGACTCCTCTGTCTCGAAATGGAACGAATCAAGGATACAGTAGAGCTCGATGAGATTCAGGAGCCTAGGGAGAGGGCCACACTGGCGAGGCAGATCGTCGAAGAACAACTGAACGAGTCGGTGCTACCACAACTCCGCTCTCTCCGACGCAATTTTGTAGGGAGCGTCGACCCCGACCTTCCAATGTTTCCCCCGTCACGTGTATACCATGACGACCGGCGTTCATGGCCACACACATCCTCGACGACCGACTCCTACGTGCTCTGCCATAACGACCTTGCGCCTCAGAACATCCTCGTCGATCCCGACACGTTCAAGATTGTCAGTATCATCGATTGGGAGTTTGCAGGATTCTATCCGTCGTATTTCGAGATCCCGATGTGGAGACGAATCTCCATTGGAGAAATTTATGATATCTACGAAGCTGCAGAAAGTCAGGAACTCGCCTTCTTCGGCATACGTTCCCGGGATGATCTAGAAGATTGTACTTATCATGATGCTCCTGACGGCAAGTACACCGGAAAGAGACATGGAGTTAGTGATTGAACAATGTATCTATCACATTGTCAAGCCAATCGAACACAAAGATGTGTAACCGACACATGCCTAGACAACTTGGAATTCCTTGCAACGCCGCCACTGCAACAAGAAGGTCTGAACCACACATAGCCCCTTTGTGTCCACGTTAGGATACTTTTTGCGATGGCCAGCATGGATCCATAATGCTTTGAGACCAGCCTTGAATAGCAAAGTCCTGCCACAACGATAGCGATGGGTCTGGTTGGTTGTGACCAACGTTTGGGAGAGTGAAGTCCTCTGTGTGGTGGACCAGGGGTGCCTCAAATATTGTCGATATCGAACACTCAGGCTGTCGTGCTCCCACTGCCTCCCTCACTTGTGATCCTTGTGTAGGTTTGTGAGCAAGGACACTGACAGGTTGTGTCCTAATTCGTTTCCCTCTTCGAAGCGACTTCGTATGGGTGATGTCGATTCCCAGTGTCTTCTCGACAAGCTTTCGACGGCGATCAGCCTGTTCTTGCTTCGGCACCACATCTTTACATCTATGCTGTATGAAGACGCTTGCTGCAGTGAAGCTATCTGAACAATCGTCACAGGGTCGATTCCATGCGTAATCTGTCCGACATTAATTAGCCAACATGCGCAGTGAATACCGTGGATGGTCCTGGTCATACGTATGAATCGGTGCCGACCGAGATCTCTATCCGTCTTAAACGACTGTTCGCATTGTGGCTCTGGACACTTCCGTGCATGTCCTCTGTACCGCTTTTGCGGCTTTCTTTGCCCACGGGACTCTGTCTCTTTCATATGACGCTCATCCACAAACGGAGCTGAGTGTAGATCCGCTGTTACACCATCTCTGTAGATGTCGCTAGGTCCTTGACCGAACAGAGTTTGTACTAGCGAAGTGACCTGCGTCTGTTATGCTTTGTCAGACGGCTCGAATCTCTGAGTGGAACCTTCATACCTGGTGTAGTGTGTAATGTTCCACATGCAACTCCCTGGACAAAATACTCCGCGAGCAAACACTGCATTCAATAGGATATCTAGCCATACTCCCTCAAGACATGGAGTGGCAGTTAGATATCCTTGATTGAACGTTGGCGCTGTTCTACCCCTCATCCATACTACTATCAATAGTACATACATGTACCTACTGTGCGGTACTTACTGTGCCTCTCTCAAGTCACGCGTTTATGCAATGCATACAGCATGCTCATTGGGCAAGCTTATCATGTCGCGTCTCGAAGACGAATAGCGGCACGAACAGTAATGAAGCCTGGTGGGAATCGTGGCGCATTCAGTGCTCCGTACCTCGAACAACAGCACAAAACACCTCGTCGCGCTCATCCGATCAGCTTCATCACACGACCGCAGCCAAGCGATAATTGTTGAGTTGCCACAGCAGCCGATTTCTGGCTCTGAAAATATTGTTGCGTGACTGACCAAGTCTTGATCTCAAAAGTCGTCTTCAGAGAATATAAAGAAATACAATGCGAATATAAAGAAATGAGTACCCGGCTGTCTGTATCTGGGTGCAAACTGTGCTATAATTACGAGGCAGGCCAATCAGGACGTTCCTCGATATTATTGTTGACTTTTTGTGCATATCAACGCAATTTGACCACAGTGATGGAACGTGCCGCGTCATAACCGACGGCGAATAGGTACATTGCTCTTACCTCAGCAGTGCGTTGGCGATCCATGATGTGACAAACTGAGGTTCTCATAGTACCTACACATGTTCCCGTTCGCAATGCGTGAGGTAGACAGGTGCAGTCGAGAATAGGATCATGCTATTATTCGCTGCCTTCGGGATGGCTCCGGTGGTCGTGTCAGACAATGCTTGAGAGATTCTCGGGCGCGATTCAGGTTTTCAGACGAATGCCTCAGGCGCTGGTTAGGTCCGAAATAGATTGTGCCAAAGCGCGTTCGAGATTTTGGTTAGTGTCGAGACGGCAGTGATAGGTTAGTAAAACTTCAGGGGTATGGTACCCAGATGACGGCTAGAGTTGACTTTTGGACGACCAGGGTGCATGACCCTGCCGTACCTGCATCGCCGTCATTCATTTTACCTTGTGGTTGGAAGATCGAGCAACACCTGGGCCATCTCCGGCATGCTCACATGCTGCTGTCGGGGAAAGGCAAGTCGGAGGCGGCAAGATGGGGTCCACCGCTCACGTCGGCAATGCATCTATCGCAATGACTTGACAAGGATCCGTCACTAGACATGCGGGTGAGTGTCTGCCTCGACGTGTTTCGTCTGTTGACGCGGTCAGGCGCACCATGATCAAGCGTTCACCGTGCTAGTCGACGCTGTTCAAGCTACGCCTCTTTCCAACAGTGGGTGTTTGTGTTTCCAGGCTTGCGTGTTTGATGAGCAAGAGGATAGATGAGAAGATCTCTGGACGTGGCTTGGTTGTAATAATGACTTGAACATGGGCTCGGGAAATTTGCAACAAGTCAAAGGTGGAAGCTTTTAGATTAATACAAACGCGGCAAGCTCTTTCGCTAACGCTTGCATCGCGCCCACTCTAAACGGCGCCGACCCGCGCGCTTTCCCTTCTTGGGAGCGGCGCCCACTTCTTTCGTCTTTGGTCTTTATCGTTCGTGGTTCGTTCTTGCCTGTCCTGTGCTCACGGCGCTGCTCACACGCCTTGGCCTCCCTCATTATCGTCGTTGGGCTCGCCCTCGCCCATCTTGATTCTCGACCACTTTCGCTCGTTTCTGTCGACGACGCATCGCATCGCATCGCAGCGTGCTGCTTACGACTGCTTACTTGCGGTGCCTCTCAGCGTACACCGACCACTATTGACTTGCTTCACTCTTACCACACACGAGATCGTCAGCTGCGCTGGAAGCAGTATAATCTTTTCATACCAAGCCTCGGGATATTCGGCCGACCGATTCACGAGCTCAACGATCGCGCCTCCATCGCGTTGCGTTGCGCTGCGCATTCTCCAATACGAATGCTTAATTGATCTTTTTCAGCATCACTTGTGAGTCGCACTGCACATACTTCCACAACGACAACATACACTCGACCTTGCAGATTGTTAACATTGATCTGCAGTTATCTCCTGCTGGTTTGATCACCGGCGTCCGCTCGCTTCACCCTTCCGACCTTGTACCTTTGTACAGACCATCCATTCGCTTGTCCATCCTCGCTCTTCTCAATACCACGATCTCGACCCATCACCAAACGATTCAAACATGTGGAGCTTGTAAATCGCGATCAATAAACAAATCAGGCACAAAACGCCTTCACTTTGAGACGCCGCACCATACCAACAGAACTGGATATTTGGGTCAGTTATGGCTTCTCCATTCAAGAGAAGGAAGGTATCTACTACAGAATTCCGCACATCACAATCTCGGACGTCCCCACCAGAGGCTGCGCCTGGACTCTCACTCTCGGACAAACCACTGGGCATCTTCTCACATGGATTGCAAAAGATCTCGGCTCTAGCGCAGGGAAGCAGGACACCCCCGAAGATTGAAGAGGTACACGTCAAGGTTAAACAATACCGAGCTCGGAACGCAATGGCCTCGGAACACGCTCTCACTCATCGTCATATTCAGCGCAGACAGGCAGTGGGAGTGACTGGTGAGGCTTCTGTGGATGCCGCTTCGACAGCGGCCGTTTCGGTGCTTATATCTGTTGGAGTCGACGGTACTTCATTGCTCACTTCAACCTCCTCTTCCACTCTCACTTCGGGATCGGGAACCGTAACATCGACCCTTTCTGGTACGCCATCTTCTAGTGATGCTTCTGGATCTGCCATACCGTCGTCTACCGTGTCACCGACGGCATCTTCTACCAGTTCCGGCTCTGTTGCGTCCTCCGCTTCCTCCACCTCCTCCTCACAATCAAATTCCGCTGCTATCATCTTTGTCGGAACCACGTCTTCTACCTCGCAAACGTCACAAACATCAGCCACCGGATCGTCAAACTCCACATCATCCTCTACAACAACATCCCTACCGTTCTCAAGCGGCTCTCTATCGTCCTCATCCGCGTCCTCATCCACATCCAGAAATGGCACCTCGAGCATTACATCAAGTACAACATCTTTGTCACCCGATGGCTTCATTGGAATCAGCAAAACCTCCGCCTCTGCTGAAACAACATCTCTATCGAGCAGCATTGCATCATCCGTCTCCCGGAATGGCACATTCACCACTGGTTCTACCAGCCTCGTTCCCGTACCTGTATCATCGGCAACCTCCCGCAATTCTTCGTCCTCTACAGCTGCTGCCGCAGGCGTACTTATCACGAGCGGCTCCAGTATCTTCACGATTACGCCGTCCGCGTATGACGACGTCTCCTTCACACAGACCTCCCTCCCGGCGTCAGTTTCGGAGGCACACAGCACCGATTTGTTCTTCTTTTTCCTCACGACACTAGGCGATGGACGGGTCTTCAGCATACCAGAATCTCGTGCTTATGCTGTCAGCACGTTAGCTGGTGGTAGCGTCTCCACCTCATATGGCCCTTTTGCTCCTGTTACGGCGACCACTTCTTCGGACGGGTCGTCAGCTACCGATGGATCGACAATCACGAGTGGATCGTCGGCAACCGCTTCGCCAACTTCTGGCTCTGATGCTTCCGCGACTCCAGGGGCCTCCCAAGGCAATCCAGGAACCGTCACGTCCGTTGTATACAACACCGCCGCTGGAGCTGCAGCAGCGACAGCGGGCAGCCCCTCGAGTACCAGCACCCCTGCCGTGGCTAACGGAACCGAAGACAGTACCACCCCTCCAGCTTCGGTACTTGCAGGAGGCATCGTAGGTGGTGTCGCAGGACTCGCGGCTCTTCTGCTGGTCGCGCTTGTCTTTGTAAGATGGTATCGCCGACGCGGTGCAGCTTCTATGGAGCGTCTAGGTGCTGGAGGTGCTGGAGGCGCAGAGGGCGGAGCTGAGAATCCTGCCTTTGTTTCGCGCAGTGGACCAGGCATGGCCGAGCGCGCAGGCTTGTTACCCCTCGCCGGCATGTTTCGAAATCGACATGCTCCCGAGGCTGCGCCTGCTGGTGAACGAGGATTCGAGCGTGTGGGTGGTCGCAAACTGCCAAGCGCCTTTTCAGGCGGCATGAGTGGTCCAGAGGGGCCATCTCGCCGACCAATCCCTATGCCCGCTGTTTTCGAATCTGGCAATCCTAGCAGTCATGGCGGGCGCAACATGAGCAATACCTCGTTCTACAGGGACAGCCATGGAATGTATGGTGAAAGTGGAGAACAAAATCCATTTGGTGATCCTCAAATGTCGGAGACTTTACACCCTGGTCCAGCACGACAAGCAGCTGTTCACCCTGGTGGACCATATTACACCGGCTCGCCACCACCGGATCAGACCGCGAATTTGCTCCAAGGACGCTCTGCAACACCGATCAATGCACCCATGAGCCCAACATACCCTCACGCTGGAAGCAGATTTACCGAAGAAGTCTAAGACTCTCAGATCTGCACATCCTTGCTATCTTGTCAACATTAAGACGGGAGATTATTCTTTTTGTTTTATACCCGAATTAACGCTCACATACAGAGCAAGGCCATCTATTTCTTGATGTCGTTCGTGGCAATATCAAAGCACATGTTGCTATGTCATGTTCTGACGAAGATTTTACGAAGAGGCATTTGTACAATGTACGTACATTGGTTCGCTGGATCGATATGCTCGAAGCATACAAGCGCTGGATGCGCTGATGGTTTACATTCGCTCATCATCTTTTGCCCTGTCCTAAACAATGGAACACGGAGGCTATAATGTTTTGTACAGTTGGGTTATACCAATTCTCTTCTACCCTGTACATTCGTGTAAATGTGCCAGTGTCGTCCTCGTTGCAACCATCAATCAGTGAACCGTTTCCGGACATTTGACATGTCATCGACCCCGTAGATCATCCTGCCAGCCCTCCCAAAATACGGCACAGCTGGTATGCATATTGACGCCCTCAACCCACCACTCACCAAAACTATCCTCAACTTCCGAATCCACCTTGGCAACCCTCTCCTCCCTCTTAAGTCCACAAAGCGCACAAGGCTGCAACCCTACAACCGCGCCCTCAGCACCCTTCGCGACCCTCACGGGCATCGTCTCTGCCAACTCCGGCACAGGCCCTATCCTCCCCTTCTCGCCAACAGCAGCATTGAACGCCCCGACCACATTCCTCAACCGCCCGACCTGCTTGCCCCACACAGCGAGCACGTCGCCGGCGACCTGGTCCTCGCGGCCGATTTCGGATTTATCCAGCCCGGCGATTTTCATCCCGCTGCGCGCGCCCGACGGCCCGATCGACATGCTCTGCGCGAGATATTTGTCGCGCTTCCAGCGCAGCTTGCGCCCTGCGAGGACGTGTGCTAGGACGTGTGTGAAGATTGCGTGGGCGCGCAGCAGTGCGCTGGTGTTGGTGCTGGTTAGGAGGGTGGTTTTTGTGGTCGGCGCGAGTGAGGACAGGGGCGCAAGGAAGGTGTTTGTTAGGGTTGTGATTGTGCTGGAGAAGATTGGGAGGAGGACTGAGGGCGGTGGGATCGTGGTCGGTCTGTGGGTTCGCTGGGTGGGCTCCATGTGTAGGAGTGCTAGGCGGTGGAGGAGGGCCGAGGGGACGGCTATTTGAGGGTCTTGCGGGAGGGGGTCGGAGGTCTTCGTTGGTGCTGCGGTCGGTGTGGTTGTTTCAAAGTCGTCCCAGGTCTCTTCGGTCTGTTTCGACGGTATCTCTGCCGCTGCTTTGACGGGTTTCTTTGGTGATGGTGCCTTGGTCTGCGCTGGTTTAGCTCGAGCTGTTGTTGGCTCCGGCTCAGTCCTCGATTGTTGGAGTGGCCTATTCGAGCTGTGTGTATTTGTTTCAGTGTCCTGTCCAAGTAGGTCGATCATTTGGCTCTCTTTCTTGAGAGCCGAGCTCGGTGGTAACGATGCATGTGATTTGTTCACAGCCGTGCTCTCAAAGTCGCCAAAATCGTCGTTATCGTCGTCCAGATCCCCTGCTTGGTCCCAGAGTGCTTCATCGGAGTCTTCTGCGTCGAACATGATGTTGTCGTTTCGCTGTCGAGGTCTTGCTGTGTTAGTCTTCTCAGCTCCGCGAGGGTTGGGCACAGAGGGAGGGCTTTGTTCTTGCATCCATGCATCCCAGCCCGGATTGGCTGATACGTTCTGTTCCGGTACTGTTGATCTCAATGCTGGTTTCATTTGGTCTTGTCCGGCTGTCTCGAAATCCCCAAAGTCATCGAATTCATCATTGTCGAATCCTTGTTGATTTGAGGCCGGTACAGGACCATGTGGGGTGGGCTGAATTGACAGCCCTTGTCGTCCGGCATTTGTATTATTTAGATTGTTCGAAGGCTTCCTTTCTCCCTTTCGCTCGTCGCCAAAGGCAGCGAATAAATCTGCTGACATGGTGTTCTGAGATGTTTATGATGGGAAGGATGGGGCCCCTGGTTACGACATTCACTTGCCGAGACGAAATACAAAAATACAAGATCGTTCCAAACTTATGTATTTGGGAATCAGTCTCGGGATGATAATATACCGTAGCGGTCCCTTCAGTGGTTGTCTTTATGTCTGATCTCCGATTGATTCGAGATGTTTAGATGGATGGTTGATGCTGCCTGGCGGATGTCTGGCTCGGCTTCTGACACACCGCCTCCGAACCAATCACAACCGCCTAATGGCAACGTCAATCGGTATCTCTATATACCACATCTATACGTTCTTCATTTAAATCACGCTAATGCAATGAGATCACTAGAAGATGCCAGAGAAAGCTGGCAACATATAGCTCAATACAAATCAATCGAAGAGTTTAGAGCTGGTAGTGTCTCGACCGCATCCGGCGGGTTGCTCTCGTCAAGATCAATATACTGGAAGGCATGTACCCTGGCACGTGCACTACTGTGATATCGGTGCTGACTTCCTGCCCAGGTCTTCCTGCTCTTCGATAGTACTGATCACTCGGAATGGCTTCGACGGTTGGGCAATTCGCGCTCAGCATACGTATCTCTTCGGCAACATCTCCTCCGCGCCTTTGATCACCCAGATGAATTGGAAGCACATCTAGACCCATTGAGTGAAGATGCTGGGGTATGCTCAATGCAGATTATTTCCTATTACATTAGTGCTCGTCATATTGACTAATCATTGACAGTCACCATGGGCTTCGTTGCGCAACGACGAGACATTGAGGGCCGAGATCCTCCAGGACGTCGACAGGTGTATGCCTGAGAATACATACTTCCGACAATTGGATGTTCAATCAATGATGGTAGACATTCTGTTCGTCTTCTGCAAACTCAATCCCGATATAAGCTACCGACAAGGTATGCATGAACTACTTGCGCCAATCCTCTGGGTTGTACAACTGGATGCAGTGAAGAATGGTTCGTCAAATGATGACTTTCTGCTCTGTCAAATTTGCGATTCGAGATTCATCGAGCACGATACTTTCACCTTGTTCAGCGTGGTGATGCAGAACGCGAAATCCTTCTACGAGCAAGCAGCAAATCGACCAAAATCAGATTCAACACCCGGCCTGGAGAACCCAGTCATCACTCGCGTCAATCGAATTTTCAACGACTACCTCACGCATCTTGACCCCGAGCTCTCCGCACACTTGCATAGCATGGACCTTATACCGCAGATATTCCTTATGCGATGGATTCGACTGTTATTCGGCAGGGAGTATGACCTCGATGATGTCTTATCAATATGGGACGTCATCCTTGCCGAGGACCCGAGTTTGGAACTGGTCGACATGATCTGTCTGAACATGATATTACGATTGCGATGGGATCTGCTAGAGGCTGATTACAATACTGCACTGACTCTGCTCCTCAAATACACATTGCCAGATGATGGGCCCACGCCTCAGAATCTTGCCATCGACGCCGCTGCCTTGAAAGCCAGCTTCACCCGTGCGACCGCCTGCGATTTGATCTACAAATACACGAATCGAGAAGTTGCCTCTTCGCCATCACTGCCAGACCCAGATTCCTTTGCACTCGAGACACCCATACCAGCGTCACTACCATTCCGTCGGGTGACACCTTCTCTACCCAAGAACTTTGAATCCATGTTTCAAGATGCGGCAAAAGGCTTCATCACCCGCGGCGAGAAATGGGGCATTAACAAAGCCGTCCGTGACAGATTCGAGGATATCCGCCGCGGCGTACAAGACATACATAACATGCAGACACCCTCGGCACCGCGCCGGCATAGCAGGACACAGTCGCGGTCTGGAGTACCTGGAGCAATGAAACGAACTGACACACGGCTGGCGGCGCTGCAGAAACGGAACGAGAGTCTAGCGAAGATGCTGAAAGCAGCAACAGATCAGCTCTGGGACTATCAGAAGGAGGCCGCCGAGACCGGCGCCGCCGCCAGTGCAACGAATGACGAGAAAGAATCTGGAGACGTCGTGGGTAGAAAAGGGTGGGACGCAGACAAGGTCAAGGAGCTCGGCATGGCGATCGCGAGAGTGCAGTTCGTGCAAGTATACCTTGAAGATCCGACGATACCGCTCGCAGAAGAAGAGGAAGAACAAGCAGTGGATGAGCGCCAGCCGCAACCCGAGGTCTCGACGGCGCCACTGCAAGGTGATGCAGACACCAAGCCATCGCCAGCTCCGCCGCCAGCAGCCTCTGCATCCTCAGCCCCGGAACAGAGATCAGAACCACCGCCCTCGAGCGCAGCACACACGATCCCAGCGGTCGTATCGCCAAGCACAGATCCGCCCACAACAGAAGTCAACACAAGACCACAACTTCATCAGAATCCCACACCATCAACTCTTGCTCTCTCGCCCGGGAAGCCCTCGCGACCAACACTAGCGCAGTCGTCGTTCTCGTGGATGTTGGGTCAAGAAACCTCACCGACGACATCGAGTCGATCGCCCTCAGCCTCTGTTCCGACAAGCGACTTCACTACCGCTGGCCTCTCGGCTGCTGACGCGGTGAAAGCGCGCGGCAGGGGCTTCCTGTTCGGCGACGGCGATGATGAAGATGCCGCTGGCGATGCGAGTGGCGTGAGGGAAGGAGGCGCGGGGAAGAGTGAAGGCAAGAAGAGGGGAAAGGAACGGAGGCCTGTGAAGCGAAGTAGTGATATCAGGGAAGATGATGGGTTTGATATGAGTACGTTGAAGTAAGAGTTTCTGGGCAATACTCGAAAAATAACTGTCACAGTTGTCTATACTTGTGACTTCTATCTTCCATGTTCTGACCACAACAAACAAATCGTGCACTCTATCCGTGCTGGTATCTCCCCTTTGCGACTCATTACTTCATCAACAATCCCTTCGTATGACCGACCCATCCCTCTAGGTACTGCCGTTGCAAAGCACATATCTGTACCTAGCCTTACCGGCATCCATGTCAACAATAACATCATTAGCCTCCTTCATAGGCCTGTTGACATTCCAAGTCTTGACGCCCTTTTCGGCGAAGAAATCCAGCATCTTCTGGATCTCAGGCGCGGAACCAGTCTCGGAGCCCCAGATCGAGGCGCGCTTACCGATCAGCGCGAAGCAGTTGAAGCCAGCGACCTCGTCCTCGGGCGCGCCGACCTGCACGAACTTGCCCTTGTACGCGAGCAGGTTGAGATAGCTCGCCAATGGCATCTTGGGCGAAGAGACTGTGCTGACGATCAAGTCGAGCGTGCCGGCGTGCGTGGTGGCCCAGTCCTTGTCCTCGTCGGTGGCGATGAAGCCCGTGGCGCCCATCTTCATGGCGTCGGCTTTCTTGGTGCTCGTGCGGCTGATGGCGACGATTTCGCTGCAACCTAGCGCTTTGGCGCCCATGACGCCGAAGTGGCCCAGTCCGCCGATGCCCACGATGCCGATGCGCTTGCCTGGCCCGGCGCCGTGTTGGGTCAGTGGTGAAAAGGCCGTGACACCGCCGCAGAGCATTGGTGCTGCGAGGTCTGACGGGATCGCGTCGGGGATGTTGACGACCCATCGGCCCATGCCGCGCCAGTAGGTTGCGTAGCCGCCGCGGGACTGTGAGCCGTCGACTGGCCAGGGAGAGTCGAAGGTGTTGACGACGGACTTGCAGTGCTGCTCGTCGCTGAGTTGTGTTAGTTGGTATTCGACGGGGACCGGTGGAGGGTTAAGAGAGCACTCACCCATCAGCGCAGGCTGGGCAGTCGCCCTTCTGGTTGGCGCAGGAGCCGGACTGAGCACCGACACCGACGCGGTCGCCGACCTTGACGTGCTTCACGTCCTTGCCAACACGGACGGCCTTTCCGACAATCTAGGAATCGGATTAGCTGTGTATCCCATCAAGTCCTCATCAGTTCCAGCCAAATATCTCAAAAGCTTAACCTCCTCTTCATATGAATTGAGGGATTGGTTGTTCACATACCTCGTGGCCAACAGTAACAGGGTAAGTAGTAGGGAACCAGCCCGAGCGAAGAACGTGGATGTCAGAAGCGCAAACACCGCAGTGGGTGATCTCAATATCGACATCGGTCTGTAGTAGAAAGCATGTCAGTCAACGACGCTCGATCGAAGCCATTGAGTGTCTTCTCACCTCCTCCCAGGTCTTTGGCTTGAACTCCTCCCAATGCATCTTGCCATGGACACAGTCCTTGTCCTTGCCGACCCATCCCTCGAACTTGTGGTCTTGACCGGACATTGCGAATTGGTTTAGCTTTTTGGATTGGTTTGTGGGTACAAAAAGAGCAATTGATGTATTAAGAGTTTCAGAGTAAGGAAGAGTGATCGAACTTGAGATGTTGAATGATTTCTACCATCCCTCCGATTACGAAGCACCTTCCTCTTTGGAAATAACCAAACTCAATGACGTCTGGCTAGGGCAGTCGTGGTCCTCACCGCCAATCACATGTGAACAAGGGTCTCGCTCAGGGCAATCTGGTCCGGGGCAGGTGGGTAAAAGTGGGAGCTCAGAGCAAAACATGAGGACGATGTCGGATTTAGTGTTTGTGAAGGTCGATAAAATCCGATGGAGGGGCAATCCGGTGGGGAGCTACTAAATCCCAGACCTCAGATTACTAAATCCCAGACCAGGCTCGGCGGACTAGTGGTTAGCTATGTTGGTTAAAAAAAATCATCTTCCTTCGCTTAATCAAATTCTAATATATTGTAGCAATGCGTTTATAACGCACTGCTAGCAGTTTGTTTATAACGAACTGCCTACCTATCTATAAATATGAATATTAGCCACTTTTAAATGACATTCTCTCTATATATGCTAATTGCCTAGGCAGTAGAGAAGCCCTTAGATCGTTATAAACGACTAGATCTTGATTATAAGGAGAAGGCTGTCCCTAATTATGGTGTGCATTATAAACAACTAGCGCATAGTGTATATACATAATAGGCTATGGTTGTTGTATTTAGAACGTAGATATAGTGCTATGTTAGTATAGCTATCCTACGAGAGCTGCTATTGCTATTAAAATATAGGGTTCTATTATTAGTACTGCGTTCAGAATGTAGGAATCTGCTGTTAATACTACGTCTACAACGTAGGGGTCTATTGCTAATACTATATAACAGGCGGACTACTAATGGACAACGTAGCTATTAATTAGCGCGCCAAGCCCGGTCTGGGATTTAGTAAAAGCCGGTCTGGGATTTAGTAGCTCCCAATCCGGTGGGGCAACATTCTTAAGATCGTCAAGCATTATTGACTGCATTTACCCGGCCACGATTGACAACTTGAATGTCAGGTCGCTCCTGGCGGTCCACCGCATAATTGTCTAGCATAGCATGCTTCTCGATAACGATCAAGGCGGACACATCGAACTCAGGCACAAACAACATAGGTGAGTAAGAAAAGCCTTTTCGGCCAAGTACGACAAAGCTACAGAACCTCATAAGAATACCAATCCAAGACACCTTTGTTGTTACGTGTCCTCGTTTCCTATACCATAGGCTCGGCCAGCCCCTCACGGACGGCCGTTAGCCCCCCCCCAACGCCAGTTACTCCTTGACCTTCCCATGCATTATGACTACTCTTGAAGCAAGCGCTCCAAGTCATCATCTTGAAGCAAGCGCTCCAAGTCATCATCTTGAAGCAAGCGCTCCAAGTCATCCTAAGTCTCGGTCTTGAGCGTAGGGTAAGCAATAGCCTCTTCCTCGTGCTGCTCAGTCTCGGTCTTGGCCTCCAGCTGTGGATCCATGTTAGAATCCAAGCTTGGGTCGACGACGCTTTCCTGTTTAAGGGCAGCGGCTTCGCTGAAGTCTGGCTCGTAGTTGTCGCCAGTGTGGCGTTGGTGGTCGGCTGGCTCGGGGGTAGAGTCGCCGTCGCGCTCGAACTCGCCCTGCGAGAGTCTCTCCTTGATCCAGGTTCGGAGCGTCTCAATGACGCGGACGTTCTCGATCCAAGACTCTTGTACGCGGTCTTCGCTACCTTCGCTACGGGTAGGAGTGTTGGCATCTGATTCGGACCGGAGCGCTGGGTCGACATTCGAAGAGGATTCTTGACGCTTGCGGTCGGCTTCTGCGTCTCCGTTGCGAGGAGTCTTGCCACCTTCCGAATCAAGGTCCATTGCCTCGGAGTCGACTGCGGTCTCAGCACGAGCAGGTGCTTCTCTCTGGAGGCGGCCACCGCTGTACCTGCGACCCTCGAAGCCGTCGAAACCGGAAGCGAGACCAGATGGAGCGGCAGTACTGTAGCCAGAGCCCATGCCGGACATGCCAGTGACGGATGGCAATTGTGGGTACATGGACGCACCATCTCCCGACGAACGAGAGTGGCTCGACATTGGTGACTGACCGGAAGAGGTGTATGAGGATACCGAGGCGGGTGTGAGTGCTGGGGTGTCGAGATTTTGAGCGTGAGCAGTCATGCTTGCCATTTGAGCAACAGATGTGAGAGGCTGGGCAGAAGCGCCAGAATGCGAGTGGTGGTTTTGGTACTGTGGTGGACTGTTGCTGTTGCGGTCAAAGTTGTTGAAGCCGTTGAACTGGTGTGGCATGTGAGTGTGGACGCCTGGCTGCTGGACTCCGGCTGCTGCTGCCTGGTTGGAGCTCTCATAAACGGTGGCTTGAAGTTGCTCCAAGAACTTGTCAATATCGAGCAGATCACCCTTCGTGCGAGCGTTGGAGAGTGGCAGAGCGTAGCTCTGAGCAAGTGGGGCGTGAACACCACTGCCGCCGTTCATGTTCATACCGCCATTCGAGCCGCCGTTGAACGAGTCCAAAAGGCTGCCAATACCGCCAGATGAGCCACCGAAAGAGTTGTGTCCGTTGCCGCCATAGCCATTACCTCCGAGAGAGTAGCCGTTGCCGCTCGAGACTGGAAGTGGAAGGGACTGAGTGTTGAGGCGCTGACCGACGTCGTAGTAGTTGCCAGGGTCGAGCGTGCGACGCTTCACGTCACCAAGGAAGTCGTTCAAAGCCTCGATAGCGCGTCTCCTGGTGTCCATGCTCTGCTGCTCGGCCATGTTGGTACCCGGATAGTTGACCTGTCCATAACCAGAGTACTGGTGTGGGTTGGGGTAGACGAAACTGTTGTTCTGTCCAAGTCCCTGACCCGGAGGAGGGTATGGGTTGCTTGGGTCATGAGGCTGGAAGTAGGCATTCTTGTTGTCCTGTTGTACGAAACCGTTGTTACCGCCTTGCTGCTGGTTCATGTTGTTCTCTGGCGAGCGCAACAGAACAGAGTCGTCGGCATGAGTCTTGACATGCTTCTTGAGATCCTGTGGACGCTTGAAGGACTTGCCGCAAAAGTCGCACTTGTGTGGCTTGAGCGGAACATGTACGCGCATGTGAGAGGTGATGTGGTCGCGCTTCACGGTGGTGGTTCGGCATGCGCCCCATTGGCAGGTGAGGTTCAGGTTGTTTGTCGACTTGCGACCGATGTGGCGCTCGCAGACGTGGTCCTATATGAGCCGTCAGCAATGATTCGCAAGTATATTCACGAAATAAACGTACGTAGAGCGTCTCGGGCGAAGTGCATCGCTCGCCGCAGGCAACCCATTGGCAAGTAAGCGAGTCGACTGGAGCCTGCTGCTGGACGGGCTGAGGAGCCAAGGGCTGCATGCCACGGCTAAGATCATCTTGTGTTTGCTGCGCGACCTCTGGTGGAGGAGGAGCTTGAAGGTCGTCGGATGCCATTTCGATGGAGAGTCTCCTTGGCTATATGGGCGAAAGAATTCTCTTGGCAGACTTTACAAAGCCCGACTGAATTCAGTAGACGCGAATCTGGGTGAAAGCGGGATATCAGACTTCACAGTGATCGCAAAAGTGCAATAAAAATTCGTCGTGGTCGTGGATTAGTAAAGACAAGTTCAGTGAGCGTGTTAGATGATAAAACGAAATGGACGAGGCAGGATTTGAGGAAGGCGCGACGGACGTATTGAATGGCTGCTGCAATCAGCACCGCTGTCCTTGGCGCCAAGAGCCAAGCCGAGGCGCCGGAAGCACCGACAAACATCACCTGACGTCTCGTGTAATTCTTCCAGCGAAGACAGCAAGACTCCGTGGCCATCTGAGCATGATGACTACTTGAGTATTGTCGACGAGTGTCGCCTCAAGATGAACCTCATCGCCCTCGTCTTTGCAGCTGCCTTGACAAGAATGCTGTGACGGCCTCTCCGGATGCTGATCGCACCATGCGTCAACCAGAAACCTTCGTCGAGAGCCGGAGTAACTCCGCAGTACCAACTTCCGAACGGATTTCATGGTCAGCCGTTGACGTGTTAGGAAAAGGTAACTACTGTACAGCCACAATCGGTCATGACAACTCACAGCCAAGTCCGCCCCAGCAGCCAAGTCCGCCCCCTAGCAGCCAAGTCCGCCCCAGGGGAATTGTGTCTTGAGGAAGGAGGGGATTCATAGCCAAGAGTAATAAAAGCGTCGTCATCATCGCCAAGTGCTGGATCTGGATTCGATTGTTCGCACACGTGGGGTCCAACGTGGTTGATTCGTTTGCTTGCTTGTTCGGTCCTTCGACTGCGTTGCGGATACTGCGCACACGACGAACCGGTTCATGACCGGCCCTCAAAATAGTATGTCAGTCAAGGAAGAACACGACTTCTCTGTCGGCCGCGATCCGCGGAGTCGAATAAGCATATGTGTAACGTAAGAACTCAAGTAAAAGTAGTTGATTAGCGAATATCATCGACGGCATTATCTTGCTTCGTTCATTAATTAGGTATCACGCTGTCATGACAGAACACTACTTCTCCTGGATCATCTTCGTCTGATCCTCCTATTCCCACCCCCAGACTTTTTTCAAAAAGACCTCCATATTGACACGTTTGCTCTTCATCTCGACCATCCAGGGATGTTCCAGCATCCGCCATGGTGTTGCTCGTTTCGAGCCCTCCTTCTCCAGACTTTGGATTGTTAGCATCTGTCTTTGCTTTTGCTCACTCCATGAGTGGGATCTTGAACGTTGACTCACCTGCACTCGATAAAGTACTTGAAGTTCTCGCTCCACTTGACGTCCTGCCCGCTCGGTGTGCCAATCTCGTCTTTCAGCTTGGGTATCGGCTGTCTGACAATGTACGTGAGAAGATCGATGAGGCCAGCTCTTGGATTCATCTCGGTACCATCTGCGGGAAAGGGAAATCGGTGTTGTGCTACCTCGAGCAAAGTCACACCTAGACTCCAGACATCGGATGTGATTGTATACGATTGTCCAGTGATTCTTTCTGGCGCCATGTAATATGATGTGCCGATGAACGTGTTGGCGTCCCCTTTGGTCCCAAACTCTCCAGATACACCAAAGTCGCAGAGCTTCACCTCTCCAGATCGACTGAGTAGAATGTTGCTCGGCTTGATGTCTCGATGAATGATACGGTGACCGTGGAGATATGTCAATCCATTCAGGACACCCTCTGCCACTTTGCCTAGTACCTTCTCGCCGGTTCGACCTCCGAGTTTCTTAACCTCACGATATATCGAGTCGAGAGAACCACCTTCGCAAAATTCCATCGAAATACCAATCGTGCCATGAGTGTCGTCCATGAATGCTCCGTAGTATTGACAAATGTGATGAGAAGCGCAGTTCTTGTTGAATGACAATTCTCGAACGATCTGCTTCTTAACGTCCGGGTTCGGGTCTGTGGTGATGGTCTATTGTTGGTCAGCTACTGCAATCATGACTTCCAGCGCGAAGACATTGTACTCACTTTTAGTGCAAAGACGGTCTTTCCTCCTTTCAGTATGCACCGTGTGACAGCACCGCCAGCACCTTCTCCCAAACCCCCGAGCTCCACTATCCTTCCATCTTTGCTTGCAGCCTTCCAGCCCGAGTCGTCCAGATCTTCCACGTCTAGAGGCCTTCCTAATTCCAGGCTCAAATCACCCAGATTCGGTAATTGCATGCCTTGTAGACTGTTTTCTCTTTCCATGCCTATACCGCCAGCAGATCCATGTGAGGTAGCTGATTTGGGGTTGTGTGAATTCCCTCCGAGCATCCTGGCAAAATCGTTGTCCGTGTACGAGGAGGCAGTCGTCGAGTTGGATTCGGTAAAAAGGCTCGCGTTTATACTATTCGACCTGGATCGGGCGCTGTCGTCGCTGCTTTGGTGTCCATCATTGTTCGCCTTGGCTGATATCGCTCCAATCTGTAATTTGGGTAATGCCCCTCTTGCTAATGGTTTTGGCACCTCTTGTGGAACTGCACTGCTTCCCATTGGTGTGGCCAGGCTCAGCTTAGGTAACGACGGTCTCGACATGTCGAGTCGTGGGAGAGACGGCTGAGGGCTAACGGGCCGCTGACTGGGTGAATGTGGTATGGCGAGACCGAGCTTTGGCGGACCTCGAGCATTATTCCTATTCCCCGGTATTGGAGGCCTCAACAATGGCGCCGGCGACGCCATGTCTATGTGAGGATCCAGAGGAGGAGTGGGGAAGTTGTTGTCGGCCACGATGGGCACGCGGGGTTGAAGTGTCGCTCGATGTCGGATGGGGCTGCTTTTCAGCTGGAGAGGGGGAAGAGGCTACCGATAAATGCTGATTGCTGTCTCACTGCCGACGTATGGAAGAGGTATATCGATAATTGGCCGGACGCTTACGACAATGACAGTTGGTAGTTCGTGGGACTGATCTTGTGTTCTCGTTTGTCGAGCCAAGAGATGTGTTAAGATAGCTTAGCGACGGTCAAGAAGGAAATATGATCCGAAGCGGGACAAAGCAGTGACAGATGAAGGTTTCTGATACAGTAGTTCTGTAGCGCTCGGTGGAGGTGCACTGGATGGTGAGATGCCGGTCCAACGACTGACGAGTGACGACTGAACTGGAGCACTCAATGGCTTTCCAGGGAACCGCGGGCGGGATGATGAAACGGCCGGAACGCGCTGATCCGCGGCTGTCACGAGAGAACCAAAGTTAATAGCTTGACTTGTCGCAGAGACAGCTTCAGTTGTATAAAATGTCTCGAGATGATCAAGGCACCAAGGCACCAAGGCAACAAAGAGGGTGGTTGTCACTTCAATAATCCGCTAATGGAAGAGAGAATCGGAGAAGGCTGCCTAATCAAGTATAGATGCGTGTCACCGTCTCAGTAACCGCGACTTCTGACTCGACTCGCCTCGAGATTAATCAAGTGTCAACCGGCTCCGAAAAGGGCTTGTACATGTAACTTGGAGACTCCGCTATACCCAGTCAGTCAATGACCACTGCAAGAGCCCTTCAAGTGTTCAAGAAAGAAGAGTCAAGCCACACCGCTGATATATACGTATGGTTGGCGACAAGACTCGGATTGAGCACGAAATCAGTCGGTCAGGCTTTGTACATGGTAACGTACATGTATCCATCACAAGGCATATTCGTGCATGAGATCCATGTCGATACGTAATCGTGTGGTACGCACGTATTGATACCAGAAGTGCAAGATTCGCGACACATTAGGGACTGCGTGCGCACGCGAGCATTTAGTCATGCTCGATATATATCAAAAATGACAAGTCTGGCCGCTCGCTAGGACGTACTTGAAACCTAGGACTGCATTGTGCTATAAGGTACCCCTTACTCAAAGCAGGAACTTTTGCATCACGTACAAGATGGGAGTCAAAACGGCGGCCGAGATGTTGACCCCACCAGTGTCTCAGGCCCCCAGTCTCGGTAACCATATTCTCAATGACGATCATACTCAGGGCGCTTCGCATTGATCCTCGTTGTACACCAACGTTTAGTTTGTGTCTTGTTCTACTATTTCAAAACGTGTATAGTTTATGGTCAAGCGTCTAGGTCTATCGCTTCTTACCCTCGACAGCTTTCTGCTGCTTCTCCCTTTTGGACAATTGTGCCTCGACGCCAACACCACCAAAGACAAGTGCGACACCAACCCATTGCATCGGCGTGAGTTTATGACCGAACCAGACCACCGACAAGATCATGGTCAACATCTTTCTCGTCACCGTAACAGTGACCAAGAAGAGCGAGCCGAATGTCGATAGGGTATAGACTGCAGTCATCAGTATTGGTTCCATAATAGGACCTGACTTTGTAGAAAAGCAGGACTCACAGATGAAAACCTGCCCCAGCGCACCACACGCTGCGAAAGCAAGAATGTCCCACCCGACGCTCGGATGCGCTCTGATGAACTCCAATGCCGATATCAATTCGCCCTTCGCCGCTGCATTCAGTCCGAACACTTCGCCCAACGCACTGTGCTGCAGATATGGTTGCACGAGCAGATACGCCGCCTGCAACACTGTGCTCAGTACATTCAGACTGCACATCATCTGCTGTCCGGTATAGGGTTTATGGGCCTTGTAGATCTGGTCCTGAGTACTATTCGTCAATCCATCAAACAGCAAGTTAACACTCAACAGTAGCAGTCCCCAAGCACTACTGCCCTGTGCGTTGCCCTTGCCCTTCTTTCCTGCTGACTCGTGGAAGAGCGTAAACACGACCACGCCGGCCGTAACAAGCGCCACGACGCCGTATTTGTACAACGGATATTTACGCCTGTAGAGCACGACGTGCAGGAACAGCACGGGGAGAAGCTTACAGCTCTTGCCGAGAATGAATGTGATGTAGTCGACGTGGCTAAGGGAAGCGTAGCCAAATGGTGAGGCAAGGGACGACGTGATGGCGACCAGACTGAGGGGATACAAGATGTCCCGACTGGGAAAGACGGGAAGATCGTGGGCATGTTTACGTGTGATGACGAGGTAGATGTAGCCTAGTGTTGCGGCGAAGATGGATTGGATCGTGTTGACGAAGACTGGGTGTTTGAACTTCAGCGGCGAGGTCGCGGTGCCATAATTTGTCGTTGTGATGCGTTCTTGGAGGACACCCCATGTCAAGCTGAACAGACAGTCAGTTGTCTGCTTGTAGTGATACCGAGTCTCCTTACAATGATGCATAAATTCCACCGACGCAGATCAGGAGATTTGCCGTCGTCTGCTTGTTGCTGCCAACTTGTTCTTTACTCATACTGATCACCGACTCGACCTGTTCCTTGATGACCCCGTTCGCGTTCTTCTCATCGGCTCTCATCGACCGATCCTTCAATGTGCCATTTCCATTCATTTTCCCGATTGGAATTGTTGATAACTTTTATGAACTCCGAAGCTCGATCAGATCTAGAGGACAAGAAATGCAGACAAGAAGGAATGAGCTAAAAAAGAACGAAGCCGAATGGAGAGTGACTCTGAAAGGAATCAATTGATGATCTGGAAAGAAGATAATGCATACAACGAAGAACGAGACTAGGGTCAATCTATATTCCTGAGACGCACAGCTGGCAACAATGCCATGTGCCCTCCCGCCCACATTCGGCAACCGCCAAACCGCTTCGGTGCGCAGACTTGAGCCAATTTCAGCATCACATCGAAAAAGGTGAGCATATTACAGACTCAGGCTCGATTCCATCGCTATATCTCAGTGACTGAAGGCCAACCCAGTCTTTCTTCCTTACGAACCTTTGACTATTCCTGTATTTGGCCGTAGTCGTGGGGAGACCAGGCTTTTAACATGGATACGAGACTCCTTGCGAACATGATTTTGATCTCTACCATGCTTGGTAGCTCCGCGGTCTAGTCACCAGACTCCAATTAAGGGCCGTTATCGCAAGTCATTGCAATATACGGAATGTCTTGTTCGATGATTTCGGTCGCGACTTGGCATTATTAACTCGATCGAGTCACGGTGATATGATATGTCCAAAACAAAAATGCTTCTACGTCACCTTCAGTGGTCGCATATCTCCAGCGCGTCCTCACTACCTCTAATTTGTTACCATCTCACTCCGGCACGCGACAATCTATAATACGTTTCTCTTTCACGCAGTCTCAATACAACCTAAGTACTTGTTCTCCACACCACCGCAACAATGCCGTACGGTCGCGGCGGCGCGGGCAACATCGCGGCGTCCACGCCCGGTCCTTCGAACCCAATAACAGCGTACAACGCGTCCACCTCCTCTGATCTCGAATCGCAACAATCTGCCGCCTCAAACAGCACCAACCCGGCTGCCTCCTCCGACTCCAAGATCATCGACCCCGGCCACGACTTTGACACCAAGGAAAACAGCGCCTTTGCACACATGGGCCGCGGCGGCGCCGGCAACTACTACTCGCCGAAAGAGCTGCTCTCGAGTGGGAAGTTCGAGGGTGCCGGTAATAGCCACGTCGTTGGTGATGGTACACCGGTTGCTGAGAAGGCCGGTGACGTCAAGGGGCCTGCGTATCGTGGACGAGGAGGCGCGGGGAATTATGCTGTGGCGGGAGGGGAGAGGGGGGAGCAAGATATGCAAGACGAGAAGGAGAAGCTCAAAAGCGATATTGAGAAGGGTGTCGAGGATCAGTTGGCAAGGCCAGAGAAGGCGAGGCTGCCGGGTGGCGAGCCCTTTTGAGGTGTGCACGCCATGAGTCAGTGAAGATCTCAGGTCGCGTCGATTGAGGCAGGAGCAAGAACAGCGGATGCCATGGAGCGACGTCTCAAGGCGAACGATTGAAAGCCTGCCGTATAGCGCCCGAGGACGAGATTGGGGGTAAACGTAAGACTAGTGACCTGCGTGCGTGCGGTATGCCGCTTAAATCAGGACTTGAACACACGAGGCACCACATCAGTCAATCATTGTCCCATCTGCAAGGATGGTGGACGGCATACAAGCATATTAGAATAACGCGGAGGTGCCTCTCAGTCACATCTGAGAGTAGGAAGCAAAGCTTCAAGTAAGGGGGCTGAACTGCGTTGTACTTCAATAGTGGAGATCGGTAGGCAGCAACTGTACTTCCACCTTCACCTCGTGCTCTTTCACTTCAGTATCTCTTCTTCGTGAGAATTCTGCCCTCTTTTCTCAAGACTTCACAACAACAGACATACACACCAATCCAACCATCTGCAATCGCATTTGGCTGCCAGCACTAATACCGACACGATGTGCCAGCTCTGCACGCTCACCTCTATCGCGGAGAGTAACCGCTGGGTATGTTCTACCACCTCACTTCTTCCAGGGAAAACTAAGATTGACCTTCCTAGCCGAAACCACTCGAGCCACTCATTAAAGACCTCGAGGACCTCGTCAACACCGCTCACGTCGAAGCAGCAGCCCTCCGTGTCTCAAGTCTCTGCAGCTCCTCAGAGCCCACCATCAAGAACGAGCACGGCGATGACAAGACTGAGCAGCCAAACAAAACCCGCACCGCTCACATCCAGACGATCAGAACAATTCAAACCCTTCTTGACGTCCTCGAAATGGGCCGTACAGACTGGTGGAACGATCCGAAGAAACAGGCACAGCGACGTGAATGGGACGAGGCTTGTGAAGACAAGAAATTAGTCGCCATGCACAAGATCAACAATGCCACGCTTGGTATGATTGAGAATATGAGGGCCAAAGTGGGCGTCTACGTCAAATGGAATCTGGGAGTCGAGGATGGTATTGAAGAGGCCGAATGAGCGACTAAGGATCGTATAGAGAAGTGCCGTCTCGGAAGCCAACTGGTGCTCGAAGGGAAGCTTGGTAGGCATCAACACTGATTTCACGAACAATCATGGTATAGACCGCAGTCGATTGATATAGAGGAGGCTGAGCCTAGCAGGCAGCACTTGATGCCGATCGGGGTCCTGGACGGAGCTACGGTAGATCTGCCCCGCATCTGCAACTTTTCGGGAGCATGCCCCGCATTTTGTGACCTTGCCTCGGCGTCACAATTGAGTCCATCTTCTTGCCATGGGGTACTCACACTCCGAATCAATTGAGCAATTGAGCATTGTAGTACCCATACGTGGCTCTCGTCCCTCAAATAGATCGTACCCAAGCAGGACCCATTCTGATACCCACCCGACCACCACCATGTCTTCCGGAACAATGAAAGCAGTAGTCTTCAAGGGCACCAAAAAAGTCGCCCTCGAAGACCGACCGATCCCAAAGATCCAAGACCCGACCGACATAATCATCAAAGTCGACTACACAGCACTATGCGGCAGGTACCTGATCCCCCCTTCCACCTTCCTCCATGATCTCATCTGACAACCTCCAGCGAACTGCACGTCTACCGCGGCCACCAGCCCTCGGGCACCGACTTCATAATGGGCCACGAGTTCACCGGGCACGTACACGAAGTCGGATCGAGCATCAAGAACTTCAAGTCCGGCGACCGCGTGGTGTCGCCCTTCACGGTCTCGTGCGGCGCCTGCTTCTACTGCAAACACGGCTTCAGCAGTCGGTGCGCCAAATCGCTTCTCTTCGGCAGCGGCCCACTCGACGGCGGGCAAGCAGAGTACGTGCGCGTGCCTCTGGCCGACGCAACGGTGATGAAAGCGCCCGACGGCATCGAGGAGAAAGCCCTGGTGCTGATGGCGGATATCTTCCCCACGGGCTATTTCGCCGCGGCGAATGCGTTCAAGGAGCTCAGTGAGGCCGAGGCCAAGGACGCCGTCGTCGTGCTCGTCGGCTGTGGTCCTGTCGCGCTGTGTGCGCTTGTTAATATCCTGGATTACAAACCGCGCCACGTGCTGGCTGTCGATAGCGTGCAGAATCGCCTGGATCTGGCCAAGGATCTTGGTGCCGAGCCGTGGAATTTCATGACTGATCGCGAGGGCCTGGACAAGAGGGTCAAGGAACTCACCGAGGGACGAGGCGCGGATGTTGTCGTTGAGGTTGTGGGCTTGAGCCCGGCGCTCAAGATGGGCTTTGAATTGCTCCGTCCCTGGGGTGTTATCTCTAGTGTCGGTGTGCATAACGGCGAGGTGAGTCGTGAGAAGTGTTCTGTGTGAGAGACGAGACGACGGTACTGACCCTGAACAGATCCCGTGGTCTGGGAACCAAGCTTACGGCAAGAACTTGCGCATCCAGATGGGTAGGTGTCCTGTCAGATCCATCTTCCCCCAGGCGCTGGAGAAGCTCAAGCAGAAACAACATCTGCTCGGCTTCATGTTTGAGAAGATCATGCCGCTTTCCGAGGCGGTCGAGGGCTACGAAATCTTCGACAGCATGAAGGTGCAAAAAGTCGTCTTCAAGTGCTCTTGAGAGCCGTAAGAGGAACTGCCATAAATTTCGTCTCGCGAAAATGGTATAGGTGCGGTCATGTGTTGCAACAATGGATCAATGACATAAAGAAGAACAGTCTACCAGTTGGCTAAAGAAGTGATGTTCATACTGCATAATGATATGTACAATTCGTAAGTGACAATCGAAGACAGATAATGGCTGTGAAGAAGGGTATCTGGTTCTTTTGGTGTTCCGACGACTGTGTCGGCATGTACTGTACGAACGCTAGTCATGTAACATTCGCGAATGGCAATCATTTCAATCGTACTGCTGTCGGTCTGCTCAATTTTACTTCTCCCGCTGTTCAAGCAAGATCGCTTTTGCCGTGCTCGGTAGGACTCATGACATCCTCTCTGGATCCTCTCGAAGCGTTGGCAAAGTCGACGGCAGTGAACGAAGGAGTTGTCGAGGATGCGGCGGTTGCTTGTCTTGTGGATGGATGTGGTGGCTGTTCTGTCTGGAAGCGGACGCGAGATCCCTCACTCTCCTCCTCGATGATGGAAGATCTTGGCATATCTCTGCGAGGCGCGTTCTTCGATGGAAGGGTCATGCTGCTTGGGTCCAACTGGAGGGAATTTCTTCTGAGTTCCTCAAGCTTTGATGCCGGGTCCTGTTCACCTTTGTCAGTCATTCAACCATCGAGTACCCTAGTCGCATGACTTACCCAATCCACTTGGTTTGGAACTCCTTCGGCCTGAGGCAGGTTTCCGGCAGAATCCCTCTCCTCTCCCCAGAATGCTTTACGCACAGGCGCAGGCGTGACAGGCAAAGATGGTCTCTCAACTGCGGATGGAAAGTCTGTCAAGACCATGCTTTCTCTTCGGGCGGGATTGTTAGGAGCTTCCTCGTCGGTAGGAGTCTGAGATTGTCTCGGGCCTCCATGTAGGACTTGCACGCTGCCTCTCAACTTCTGAACTCGTGACATTTGACGCATGTAAGAATCTATCCCTGCGTCTCCGTCCCAGACGTTCTGCATGAGACCGAAAGCGCTACCGTGAGTTTCAGGCTGAGTGACCTTGATAGCAGGAGGGCGTGTACCAGCGGCGCTTGATGGAAAGTCGGTGAGAGCTGGCGGAGCAGGTTCTGGAGGTGGAGAAGCAATGTCGTCGGAAAAGACTCGACTAGGTCTTGCAGATTGACGCTCCTCCCACGGAAAGATTGGCTTTGGTCTTTGTGCAAGAGCTGGCTTGGACTCCGGTACCTTATACCACATATCTTTCGGTGGTTCAGGATACGCTTTAGGTGCGTTGAACAAATGAGGGTCGGACGACATTGTGTAGGTCTGATGTGGGAAGTTTTGCGCTTCCGGCTTGGATTCGGCCGGAGGTGGTGCACTATGGCTTGTCAGCTCATGCAAACATTCCGTCTATGGGGTCGACTTACCGCGTGGCGTCCCAGGAGTTAACAGGGGGAGAGAACCGTCGCTGCTCAGCTTCGTGAGACTCCTCCGCAATCGCCTCTGCAGTATCAGCTGGATCTGTCAATGCTGGTTCTGCCGCTGTCAATGACGCCCCGGGGTCGAGCCCAAGTGGGACAGAGGTCGAATAACCGTTGTCTGCGCGATGCTCTTCTCCTGCTACGTATCGCTGGACGAGGGAAGGCTGAAACCGTTAGCTATGTGACTTTCGTGTAACAGTGTGACGTACCGTATCCCAATAATGAGTGTCATAGACAGCCCACCACTGGTTGACAAGTTCTTTGTACACCAAAGACTCCCCCTTTCCGGTACGTCCTGTCACCCAAGGTTTCTGCTTGCCGATAAAGTGTACCATAGAAATCTTGCTTTTATAGTAACGATATGCCGGCTCGTACTGGTAACTTGCATTTGGCGTGCAGTTGTAGGTAAAACTCAGGCGATGCCAGTCCTTGTGCGCGTAGTACTGGTTCAAGAGGCCTTGATCGGCTCCGTCAAAGCTGTCACCGCTCGCGGCCAGAGTCTGCAACGCCCAGTATGTCCCCATGTTTGGTTTCAAAGCCATAACACCAGTGTTGAAAGCATCTGGCCAACCAATGTCTGGCGCGGCCGAGAAGGGGGAGTCGATGTCGAACAGCTCGTCCGGCGCTCGCAGCGCAACCACATCGGCATCGAGGAAGACAATCTTGCGGAATTGTACAAGTCGCCAGACATTGATCTTTGTGAAAGCGTAGATCAAGTCGCCGCGGTTGAGGAGGTACAGGTTCGCAGGGTTTGGGTTGTGTATACGATCGACTGGGATGACATGGTCGTACAAGGTCTGGAGGATGTCAGATACAAGCACGCGAGCATATATGACATGTGCAAACCTTGAGTTCTGAAAGTGTCTCCGCTTTCAAAGATTCTTGAGTGACCATGCAGACCAGCTTTTTCGAAGTGCCCGAGTCTCGGAGGGAGTGTGCAAGGACAGCGGCACCTAGAACGTCAGTCGACCGGTTGTGCGGTTTCTCGTGAGGCAGCATTCAGTACCTGGTAGGTAGTTATCGCTGTTGACCAGCTAGATCGAGTCAGTGGGTTGGCTCGGAGATGTGATAAGGCTCGACTGACCGTAACATATGCATCCTGATCCATTGCCATTCTGGCGGGTCCACGAGTCGTGTGTGACTCGTAAAAGACGAATTAGGTGGTGAATTAATGTATGTAGCTCCTGATGAGTGGTGATATTGACAGTTGAGGATGGACTCGGATAATTATTCTTCTGGTAGGGAGGATTCGAATGCAGCAACCGCTGATTAATGAGGATGTTGCAAGAGGCAAGCAAGACTAGAAGCAATCTGACTATAATGTACAACGGCTTTCGCTATGAGTTGAATCAAACAAGATGAAGCATGATAAGTCGGAAAACAGTGTAGAGCGCAGCAAAGTTGGAGAGCTGGACTGAACGGAACCGCGATTTGGTGGGGATTGAGAATCTGGAGCTGCCCCGACCGACCGCACCGTTGCCCGCTGAGGTCATCCGGCTCGTGTTTCTCCACTCACGCACTCGCTTATCCTTTTTATGTGCTGTGCAGGTTGTGGCCTCGTGGTCGGATTTCCCCTCATCTGGGGAATGCTAGACACGATCACCGGTTGCGAACCGATTCATGCTGCAGGGCAAAGTACTTCGGCACTGTCACTGCACACTACATGTATTGAAAACACCATTAGTTCGTGAGGGGGCGGCATGCGAATGTCGATATTGTACAGCCTTGTCTAGGCGTTCGACAAGCAAAGGACAGAATTAGCACTACCGACATCGACGACAAGGCTGTCTCCGGAGCAGGAAGCAGCCCCGACCGTGCACGACACGCCACAATAGTAGACTGATATGTAAGTTGATGACCATAACGGCCAGAAGTTGGTGGATTGTTTCATTTTCAGTGACTCTTGGTCACTACCATAAGTCGAACCTCAATACCATAGCGGTCCGCAAACGCGTACATATCCTCATGCCCATGCTCCGAGAAAAAAGATCAAATCCGCAAGCAACTAGGTGTTACTCCTAGTATTGCTGCTCCTGAGCTGGAGCCTCCTGGCCAGGCGCCTGTTCTGTCTGCTGCTCTGACGCACGCTGGGCCTCAGCAGCTTGCTGTGCCTGCTGTGCCTTGGCACCGTAGTCCTGGGACATTGGCTGAACGATCGATGGCTCCTCCTTTGGCTCAATGATGGTGACAGAGTCAGGAAGAGACTTTTGTGGGCCGGACTTGCCCTCTGGGTCGGCACCGCGCATGATCTTGACCTTGATACCGAGAACACCTTGACGGAGGAGAACGTGACGAGTGGCGTGGTCGATGAAGTCCTTGGCTGGCTGACCGGAGTGGATCATGAAACCGTCCTGCGGAATGTCAGTCCTGCTTTCTTCGTCTTTCCTGATTCAACATCCAACGTACAGTGAACTTCATGGACTTGGCACGGGCAGCACGCAGCTTTCCGGAAACGACAACCTCGCAACCCTTGGCACCAGACTCCATGATGAAACGGAGGACACCGTAGCATGCTCTTCGGACGGCAAGACCGTTGAGGAGCTTGTATCTGAGGGACTCGCACTGAGCGACGGCGGAGAGACCACGGTTCTGAACCTTGGCGGCGTAGAGGGAGACCGAGTTCTCTGGGAACTTGAATCTCTTCTGGATGAGGGAGGTGAGCTCACGGATGCGGCGACCCTGCTCTCCGAGAACCTCTTGTGTGTGGGTGGCGCGGATGATGATATCGGTGACGGTTGGGGTGACGCGAACCTCGACACCAGAGTAACCCTCCTCGGCCAACTCGCGCTGGAAGAACTCGTTCAACTCGGCGTAGAAAACACCGTCTGTTATGACCTGTCAGTATGCCTTCTTTTGAAATTTCCACCGATTCGTCGTTGTATCCATCGTGATTCAATCGGTGTAGATATGGGGGAGCGTACCAGCGACGAACTTTCTCCTCTTGGAGCTGTGAATATTGTTAGCCGGCGAGTCTCGAATTTGATCATGCTCGTCGCAGCTGAGCAGCCGGGGAAGACGTACATAGCAGCACCTTGAACAGCAGCCATTTTGTCGAAGGTCCTTGGATTATTTGAAAGGGCCGGGTGGAAATGTCGATTGTCGATGGAAGATGGTATAAGGCGCGCACAACGAGAAGTCAAGCGCCGTCGTGGAATGATTTCAAAATCGTGCTCGGTGTGCGACGCTAGTACGGAGCGGGCCGTACTGCCGCCGTAGCTTCCGTCTCATCGTCGGACTTCTGACGTCATCGGAGTGCTGCTCACCCCACTACTACAACTGCATGCGGTGTCAATCAATCGACTGCCATTGAAACATGCATTACTTATAGCCTCACTCGTTGCGCATCGAAGTGAAGCTCGAGTCCGAACTTGGTTTCCACTCAGACTCATCAGCACTTGACTCGATGCGCATCAAATCGACAACATTATGGACAAGATAAAAGGCCTCAAAATGGCCCCTAATGGCAAGCCTGTCCAGGGTCAATTCGGTTCACTGAAGGAGAAGAAGGATGTTCTATTCATGCGAAGAGGAGAGAAGTTCCCTGGAGATCTATACCTCGCAGAACACCACATCATCTTCTCGATGCTAATCCCTGGAAAGTCGACCGTCAAACCGCAGACTCGACAGGTGTGGATTTCATACCCAATGATAGCGCACTGTACATATCGTCCCATGCCGAGTATCACCAGACAACAAAGCTCGATTCGCCTTCGTTGCCGGGATTTCACCTTTGTTGCATTCCAATTCGAAGACGAGAGCGAAGGAAGAGATGCATATGAGACAATCAAGGCATTGACATGTCTCCCGCCGGACCTAAGCAGATTACATGCTTTTTCGTATCGACCACCACCGGAAGAGGCCAAGATCCAAGGCTGGGAAATCTACGATGCAAGAAAAGAGTTCAGGAGAATGGGAATTGGCCCAAAAGAGACAGATAAAGGCTGGAGGTTATCTGACATCAACCATGACTACGTGGTGGGTGGAGTGAGGTCTACCTTTCCTACGAATGTGTACTGATGATTGTTCCAGTACTCGCCTACATACCCCGCGGTCATTGTTGTACCCTCGTCAGTTTCAGACAACGTCCTGAAGCACGGCGGCTCGTATCGGTCAAAGGTCCGGATACCTGCATTGTCGTATCTGCATCCTGTCAATAACTGTTCGATCACTCGAAGCTCCCAGCCAATGGTAGGTCTGATGAAGAGCAAAAGGAACCCGCAGGACGAACGCTTAGTCGCAGCAATCTTCTCGAACTCGAGACCGCCCGCAAACACACCGTCTCTGCAGGCCTCTACAAGTGTCGACTCTGATGAAGGACAAACACGATTGAGCATGCAGAGCTCAAAGCTGACAGAATTGGCTTTCGAAAGTCAACGAGATCCGACGGAATCTCGCGAACCTCCACTCAACCATCACCGTAGCGAGCCCGACATCAGATCGGCAAAGATATACGGTGCACAGCAGCGGAATCTCATCGTTGACGCGCGCCCATTCATCAACGCCAGAGTCAATCAAGCAGCAGGTATGGGCTCGGAGAACATGGACTATTACAAAGACGCCACGATAAACTTTCTCGGCATCGACAACATTCACGTCATGCGGGATTCTTTAGGCAGAGTGATTGACGCTATTTCGCATTCAGACTACACCACACTACCACCTGATCAGGGTATCTTGACGAAAAGTAAGTGGTTGCATTATATCGCACGTGTCTTGAAGGGTGCGGAGCTGGTTGCTCGACAGATCGGTGTCAACCACTCCCATGTTCTGATTCACTGTTCCGACGGGTGGGACCGCACCAGCCAGATCAGCGCGCTCAGTCAGCTGTGTTTGGACCCATACTACCGCACTATCGAGGGTTTCGTCGTCTTAGTTGAAAAGGACTGGCTATCATTCGGCCACATGTTCCGCAGGCGCACCGGACCGCTTGGAAGCGAGAAGTGGTTCGAGATTGAGAACGAGCGAGTAGGAGGTGGACGCGAGGGCCAAACCGGTGGTCAGCCAGCGACTAACGCGATCGAAAATGCATTCCTGAAAGCGCAAGGATTCTTCAGCAAAAAGAACGACAGTCGGGAGAACCTCGATCTCGACGGCGACGGCACCAACAGCGTGGAGAACTCACCACAACAGAGCCGCTCACACGTATCAAAGCACGATCCGTTCGCGACAAAGCCCAGCGAGACGAGTCCGATCTTCCACCAATTCCTCGACGCAACCTGGCAACTACTGCATCAACACCCAACTCGCTTCGAGTTCAACGAACGCTTCCTGCGCCGCCTGCTGTACCAGCTCTACGCCTGCCAGTACGGCACCTTCCTCTTCGACTGTGAGCGCGAGCGCGTGGAGCAAAAAGCCGCCCAGCGCACCCGCAGTGTGTGGGAGTACTTCCTCTCGCGCAAGGCGCAGTTCACGAACGAGCGCTACGAGTCAGAGATTGACGACAAGGTCATCGGGAAGGAACGCCTCATCTTCCCTGATCCAAGAAAAGTGCGCTGGTGGCCTGAAGTCTTCGGCCGCACGGATGAGGAGATGAACGGCACGGTTGCGGCACCCGCGGCTAGTCTGCCCAAGGACGACGAGCCTGTCGTTACCGGGATCGAGAACGATGATGTCGCGGTGGGACCGGCTGTTAATGGCAGCTCCCTGGCCAATCTGGAGTCGAACAATCCATTCGCGGGATCGGCGGAGAAGCTCTCGAGTAGTTTCTCGAGTCTGGGATTCGGCAGGAGTGCGCCGACGAGTAGACCGCGAACTCCGGTCAGTGATCGTTTCAAGGATTCGTCGGGTGAGGATGAGGTTCAGTCGAGTCCTGTTGCAAGGAGGAATGAGTTGTCGATGCAGACTTTTGCGAGAGACTCGGTCTTTAAAGAGTAGCCACACTGCAGAGCACGAGCCGGGACGTAGGTTCTACTATATGAGATACGACTGTCATGACCCAAACTGCGCAGAACTGTGATCGTGTTGATCGACGGTGCTGCCTGTAGATGAGACTCGCCTGTCTCTATAGCGGGGCGCGTGGCTAAATAAGCGGTGATGAAGTCACTTGTGTTGTTGTGGTGACAGCGTGTGGTAAAACCAGCAGTGGATCATGACTTTCATAACCGTAGATGAATCATGTGTGTGCGAACTGGATCGTACATGTATACAATACAGTGTAGCTCATCTGCAAGCACTTTGGGGATGGTTAAATGCGAGCGGCAAAGGGTTTACATTGATGTGTCGAGCCGCAGCCCGGAGTCGAGTCCGTTAGGAAAGCAGCGTTCATCGTGAGGAACAAGTGGTTGACGAGGGCGGAGATGAGAGAGGCTGTTTGATGCATGTAGGTGACCGGAGCGATGCTATTATTAGCATTACAGCTAATGCAGTATTAAAGCGAAGATTCACAAGCTGCAGTGAGGTGGTGTTGACCTGGAGTCCATGTCGCTTCCAAAGCGGGTCAACAAACAACGTCATCGGCAACCCACATCAGTCTCCACGCGTGCAGCAGGGAAGAGCGCTCAATGATTTGTGAGAGCCTCATGTCGACCAGGGTAGGTAGTAATAATTGTCTTAAGTTCTTCTTTCGTAACCTTCTCGAGTCCTTCCAAATTACCTATACCTATCACGCAGAAACAAAACATCCGCTACAATGCACAAGTTCCTGGACAAGGCCAAATCGGCACTGCATCACGATGGCTCCGCTGACCAACAACCATTGCACGCAGATCAACCGTCTACGATCAGTCCTCCAGCGCCTCACGATGTTCTGAGGTACAGATACCAACATGGTGCAAATTTGGGCTCAATCTTTGTTCTCGAAAAATGGCTCACCGACCACATGTTTCCCAACACCGATGGATCTGCAGAATTGGCAGGCGTTGAGGCATGTGTGAAAGCCCACGGTATCGATGGAGCTAGGCAGCAGTTCGAGAAGCACTGGAACGAATATGTCAGCGATGGTGACCTTGACTGGTTGATCAACGAGGCACACTGTGAGTTTGCAAATCATTCATGACCTTTTTCACATGCTCATTTGCCAGGCAACTCTGTCAGAATTCCTATTGGTTACTTCACTCTTGGTCCAGCTTACTGTCAACACACACCATTCGCCAAGGTCGCAGATGTCTATCAAAATGCCTGGCCAGCCTTGAAGAATCTCGTAGCTCGATGCAATGCTCGTGGTATTGGTGCACTTGTCGACCTTCATGCTCTTCCCGGTGGCGCCAACAAGGGTGACCACTCTGGAACCAATAGCGGAAAGGCAGAGCTCTGGGGTAGCCACTCCAACAAAGAACTCGCCGCCCGCAGTCTTCTCTTCATCGCCAAGGAGTGTCAGAACATGGAAGGTGTTATCGGTATTCAGTTGTGTAACGAAGCAGAGTGGGATGCACCATCTCACGGCATGTACAAGTGGTACGACGAAGTCATCTCTCAAATTGGAGGCATTGACAACACCATGCCCATCTACATCTCCGACGCGTGGAATCTGGGCGAAGCCGCCAAATACAGCAACAAGAGGAACAGCGTGGCTAATCGCAACGGCAACCCCGTAGTCATCGATACACATCTCTACTGGTGCTTCTCTGACGAAGACAAAAGGAAGTCTCCCCAGGAAATTGCTCAAAACGACGTCCCCAACAAGCTCAGGGATCTGGATGCTCACGATGGAAGTGTAGTCGACAAAGGTGCCGCTCAAGCCGTTGTTGGCGAGTACAGCTGCGTTCTCGCCGAGGAATCGTGGGGTAAGGGCGGCGGCCAGTCAAAAGAAGACCTCGTCCGTGCCTTTGGTCAAGCGCAAAGCAGACGCTACCAAGAAAAGGCCGGCGGCAGCTTCTTCTGGACCTACCGCATGAACTGGATGGACGGTGGAGAGTGGGGTTTCAAGCAATGTACCAAGAACGGCGCCATCACCGCACCACCAAACCTCGGATTGTCTCAAGAGGATGTTCAGGGTCGCATTCAGAACGCCCAGGGCCAGGGCCAACAGAAAAAGCAAGAGACTTATGGGGGCCATCGCAACTTCTGGGACAACCAGCATCCTGGTCAGTACGAGCATCAGCGTTTCGAGCAGGGATGGGATATCGGATTCAACGACGCCATGGCTTTCTTCGGTGCAATCACCAATGGCGGTCTTAGGGGTCATGGAGGTGACAAGATCGGCATGCTTGATCTCTGGGTTAGGAAGAGGATCATCGAATCTGGTCAAGGAGGCAAGTTTGTGTGGGAGTTCGAGCAGGGCCTGAGGCAGGGTATCAGGGACTTTTACCAGTGTGCTGGTATCTAGTCTCTGAGATTGGCAGTATAGAGATAGACATGTGTATCAATGAACAAAATGATTATTTTCACGAAACATGATTTCCTGGAGTCGACATTGTTTGCTGTTGTAGGTCAAACATGCATCGAAAAGTGATACCCCAATGACGTAACATCACTAGGTACATGTATTTGCCTAGGACAACAAATGTTAAAACACCGTGCTTCTCCGCGATGATGGACCTCTCCAGCTTCACAATCACCTCCAACCACGTCTCAACCACGCAGATCTCATCGAACTGGATCCAATAGTTGCCATACTCCTCAGAATCTAGCACAAAGACAGAGAAGAACAAGCAACAATGTTTCTCGCGGCATCACTTCTCATCACGAGTTTACACATCGGCCAATCACTCGTCTCGCTTTACGGACTGGCGGTATCCTACTTCTCCATCACCAATCTACAGAGATATGAAGAGAAGTCCGAGAAAGCTGCAAAGTACTCGGGTACTGCTGAGCATCAATTGCACAAGACCAGGACCACGCAGGCCAGCGGCGCTCTCAGTGTACGTACTGCTTCACTCTCTCTATGTTTCACCGCGTCCGTTATTTGACTTTGTGTTCTCAAAGGAGGTAAGCCACGGGTACCTCAAGAACAGTTTTATATTCTTACCCGGCTACATCGCACCCGATCTCCTTCCTCATTACCACCATAGATCATGTCTAACAACTACCACAGATCCTCGCATCACTGCTCGTGTCATTCATCTTAGCCACGGCGTCGTTCACAAAGACCACGAGCGTTCTTCTCAATGCCGTCATGGCGGGTATTGCACTCGCGGCCCACGTACACGTCAAGAACTTCTGGCACGCCAAGGCCAAGGTGCCGTTCGTGGACGGGTACAATGAGGGCATCTCTCGCTCGCAGGAAATCATCAAGATCCTCTTACTATTGGGTGGGAGCTGGGCTGTCACTGCGGTGCTTGGTCTTGTCTTCTAGATTTCGAGCACGAGAGTTCTGTATAAAGGCATCAATCATATCATAATCCATCACGCAGATATTGTCGGCGCCTACGCAGGCCTCCACTCGTAGTGATGCGCGCCCTTCTTCGCCTTGCCGGGATCCTCGCCCTCGACGCCCGGCCGATCAAAAGCGTGCGCGCCGAAGAAATCCATCTCCGCCTCCATGAACTGCGTCGCCATCATCGTGCCGCTGATGTACTTGATGTACTCCAGACTGGCGCTCAGACTAGGGACATAGTTATCCCACTCCACGCCCCTGAGCACCACCTCCTTCAGCGGCGCGTACCCCTCGTGAAGTTCCTTCGCCACCTCGTCGATAAGCTTGATATTCATAATCGGCTCCTTGGCCGCCTCGAAGATCGGCTCCAGCATATCCGCAATATGCTCCTCCTGGATGATACAGCCCGCGCGCCAGATCCGGATGACCGTCGCGAGATCAACACCCCAGCCCTCGTCCTTGGACGCGCGCGCGATGAGCTCCAGCCCCTGACAGTAGCCCGCAAGGTAAGAGACATAGACGGCCTTTCGCAGCGTCTCGATGAACGCCTCCTTGTCCTTGACGTCGATGGTTTTCGGCGCCGGGACCTTCGTCTTCTCGGCCACTCGCAGCCGCTGATTGCGGTCGCCGCTCGCCACGCGGAAGAACTGGCCCGCCGCATGCGTGGGCGCCGACACGTGGCGCAGCGCCGCCTCAGACACGGACCAGAAGAGCGTGCCCTCGGAGTCGTCGTCGTCTTGGACGACTTTGTCGAGGACGTCGTCTAACACGTAGCCGCCTTCGCCCACGCCCTCGCCGTGGCCGTCGCCTTGGGGCGTCTTCTTCCGCTGGCAGATCTCGGAGCCGATCTGGACTAGGTAGGTGTTCTTGAGCGTGCCAGAGTTGTTCCAGGACTCGAAGATCTTGCCGATTTCGTCGTTGGTCAGACCGAGAGACTTGTGCAGGAGCGACCAGGCTTCGGCGACGGTGCTTAGAAGTCCGTTCTCGATGCCGTTGTGCACCATCTTCACGTAGTGGCCTGGTTGTGTTAGCAGAGGAAGGTTGAGAGGTGATGGGGCAGTTCTTACCCGAGCCGCGTGGTCCCATGTTGGCGACACAAGGCCGTCCGGTCTTGGGGTCTTTGGCAGCGTATTTCTCGAGAATAGGCAGTACCTCATCCAGGACTTTTGGGTCTCCGCCAGAACTCATGCTAGGCCCTCGTCGCGCGGATTGGTAGCCACCTGATACACCAGTACCGATCCAATGAACGCCCTTTGGCGCCAAATCGCGCTGTCGTCGCTCCGTGTTGCGGTAGTGCTCGTTGCCTCCGTCGAGAATGATGTCGCCTTTACTAAGCTTGTCGCCGATCTTCTCGAGCACAGAGTCGGCTGGTGCGCCGTGCGTGATGCTGAACATGAGCAGTTTGCGCTGCTCGCCGAAGGATTGCATAAACTCGTCGACGTTGTGGAAGCCTTTCACGTCGGTCTTGACAGAGTCTTGTGCTTTGCACATCTCGACTGCTTCGTCGACATTTTTCGAGTTAATGTCCCATAATGAAACGTCCATTCCTTGTTCTGAGAAGCCCATGGCCATGGACGTGCCCATGTTACCTGCTCCGACGATACCGATACGTTTGAGGTCTGACATGTTGATATATATTTGGTTGTAAATAGAGAATGAAATCCGGGAAGCGTACTTAGCTGTACATATAGTCAATCTGCTTACCTGCTCGTCACGTAGGTCATGTACTGTAACTCTGACTTCATCGATCTGGGTGATTGGGTAGAATGCCATTGTAAAGCGGGTCAAGTGGTAGATTGATGACTGACGGAACATGGCGGGGTTGGTCACAGATGAGGACCCTGATTTGACACATCGTCATTATTATTCCTTTCACAATTCAGCCAGACGATAAAGATCACACGTGCCGGAAACAGTCGCTCCAAGGACGTAGATCTAATTATAGATATCCATGGCTCGGGGTTCTGTTTGTTTGGTGCCGTGCGACTGGAAGACTCGAAGTCATGCAGGCAGACGGATTGTAGACAATGCCTCAGTCAAGATTACCACCTATTTGGTCTTCTTCGTATCGGCCGTTACATCGCTCTTCGTCCGTCCATTAACATAGTCGTCCCAGCTCGGCCCGGTCAACCTCGGAACGAATTGTCCTACATACTCCTTGTAGGCTTTGTACTCGGGATACTTCTTGCTTGTGATGCTCTCTGTCAACCATGTACTGCCCTGGAACAGCACGAGATAGCTGATTGCGCCGATAAAAGTCCAGTTCAGCAGAGTGTTGGTCTCGAAGCAGCCCCATTGATAAAGAGTGACCCAGACGGCTTGCTCGCCGGCAAAGTTTGGGTGCCGGGAGAAGCGGAATAAACCTCTAGTGTTGAAACCACGGTCAAGTTCGCGTTGATCCCAGCCCGGAGGCACTTTGGCAGTCTCCTGGTATGATTTCTTGGCGGCGTGGTAGGCTACAAATTTGTCAGCATTGCTAATGGTATGGGAGTACGATTCGGACACTTACTCCACTGCTGGTTGTCTGCGAGAAACTCGATGAGGACGCACGTGACGAGAAGAAATGAGAACAACTTATCTTCAGTCGAAGCCTCGTAACCCTTGATGCGGGAGGTGAGGACGAGAAGATACGATGGTGTGGTGATTGCAAGGAGCAGAAGCTGGGGGCATTAACAAGATGTTGTTTCAATAGCTCCAATCGACTTACAGCTTGGTAGACGGAGATGAAGACAGCATTGAAGATGACCCATAGTGGCTTATTCATCCATGTCTTTACAATCTCCCATCGATAGTCCTCTGAACCAACGGAGTAGCCACCCTTGCGCCAGTAGTTGAAAGTTAAACGAGCCTGTAACTGTGAGTAACTGGTAGATTGCACGATGTTGTCTCCACTACATACCGACCAGATGCAGCTGAATGCGATCAATGCATCGAGCTTCTGAGAATGAATGCCATTGATACTCGCCCAGTACCAGAAATGTAGGTTGAAAGCTGTAGGCAGCAAACTCCAGCAGCGATCGACTTGCGAATAGTTCTTGTTGATCTCGGAAACGATGAACACAATCTGCGCAAACAAGAGTGCAAACGCAAATGCAGATATCAAGGGGTTCGTGGCAACATAGAGATTCTTGAGATCTCCAATGCTACGAGCTGCCAGAAGGTTTTGTGGTAGATCGTAGAGTTGTCCAATGAAGGGAGTAACAGTCTTTTCCCAGTCGGCACAATCTTGAAGAGTCTTGACGACAGGAAGTGCCACACCGGCAGCTGGGACCACTAACATCTCGACTGAGGACTTTCGAAAATGCTAGTTATTGTGATAAGTTCGAAGGAAGTTGTTTAGAGGACAGCAAAACGCGCGTGGCCTGAACGTCGACGATCATGGCACTGACGACATCATGTTATTTCGGGGTCTCAGGGTTCGGCCCGTCTATCCGATCGATCGCGTCGCGTCCGGAGCGCGTTTTCTTCAAGCAGGCGAATGCATCTGAGCAACAGATGTTTTGAGTTGGAGACACCAGACGAAATAATTGCTGGGAATAACCACAAACTCAAGATGAGTTGTTGGAGTCTCTGTATGATCCAAGATGGTGGCCCAGATTCTTTGCGTAGCAGAAAAGCCCTCTATAGCCAAGGCAGTTGCTCAGCATTTGGCAGGCGGTAACGTACCAAGTGTAGGTGATACTGATATCTCAGAAAGAGTATGGAGAGTCCTGACTTTGATGTCAGACGAGCGCTCGAGGGTTGGCCTGGCTCAAAAATTACGAGTTTGAATACACATTCCCAACATGGGGCCCTTGCAAGGTCATCATGACCTCTGTCGCAGGTCATCTGCAGAGTCAGGATTTCGAAGATAGATATCGATCTTGGAATTCGTGTTCCCCCGAGGCATTGTTCGAAGCCAACATCGTCACATATGTCGAAAAGTCCAAGGAACCTATCGAGAGGAACATTAAGCAGCATGCTCGACACGCGAGAGCCCTCTTCATCTGGACTGACTGTGATCGCGAAGGGGAACATATCGGAAGCGAGATTCGAAAGGTTGCACAGTCAGTCAACAATCGACTTAGCACACCAGGTTCAGTCATGCGTGCTCGCTTCTCCAACATCGAGCGGCAGCATATCATACAAGCGGCACGGAACCCGATAGCCTTGGACGAAAGACAGGCAAGTGCGGTCTCTGCCCGGATTGAGCTTGATCTCCGGATCGGAGCGAGCTTCACTAGGATGCAGACAATGCAGTTGAAGCCGAGTATGGGCCCATTGGGTGATGATGTCAAAGTCATCAGCTATGGTAGCTGCCAGTTCCCTACCCTCGGCTTCGTGGTCGACCGCTATTTTCAAGTCCAGAAGTTTGTACCAGAGCCGTTCTGGTCCATCAAGGTCATGCACAAGAAGGATGGTATCGAAGTCAAGTTCAACTGGGCTCGCAATCACCTGTTCGACCGAATGATTATTACCATTCTCTTCGAGCGCTGTCTCACGGCAAAATTCGCAAAGGTCACAAGAGTACAGACCAAGCCTGCCAGCAAATGGAAGCCCTTGCCTCTGACCACAGTAGAGTTGCAAAAGATGGGGAGCAGATATCTACGAATGGACAGTCAGAGAGTCATGAAGATTGCAGAAGGTCTTTACCAAAAGGGCTTCATCAGCTACCCTCGTACAGAAACGGACCAATTCGATCGCGGCATGGACTTGAAGAAGATTATCGAGAAGCAGGTTCCCGGACACGCCTGGGGCCAATACGCACAAATGCTACTCGACGGAGGCTTCAATCAACCACGAGATGGCCGCAACAACGATAAAGCTCATCCTCCGATCCATCCGGTCAACTATGTCAACCCGACGAGTCTCAATGATGAGGATAAAAGAGTACACGAATTCATCGTGCGTAGGTTTCTAGCTTGTTGCAGTGAAGATGCCCGAGGTCAGAGAAGCGAGGTCGAGCTGCTATATGGCGACGAGACATTCAAAGCATCAGGCTTGATGGTTATTGCACGCAACTATCTGGAGATATACCCATACGAGAAATGGACCAGCACAGAGCAGCTTCCACCATTCGAGGTCGGCGAAACCTTCGAGCCTGATGAGGCAAGGATGACCGAAGGGAAGACGTCGAAACCTGGCTACTTGACGGAACCCGAACTCATTGGACTGATGGACGCGAATGGCATCGGCACCGACGCTACCATGGCAGAGCATATTCACAAGATCAAGGAAAGGAACTATGTAAATACACGAAAGGCCGGCCGCGCACCGGGCGGAGGAGGTGAAGACGATGAGCCTAGTGACGAAGACGTTCCTGCAGCGAATGGCCGTGGCCGTGGTCGTGGTAGAGGCAGAGGTAGCAGAGGAGGTAGAGGAGGGCGCAACGCAGGTCCAGCAGGAGGTGGTCGAGGTGGTGTTGATGAGTTCATTCCGACCACTCTTGGCGTGGCTCTTTACGAAGGTTATGAAAAGCTGGGACTCGAAACAAGCCTCACGAAGCCTTTTTTGAGGAAGGAGGTCAGTGAAAACACTACTAAATCGTGATTCGATGCTGACATCCAAGCAGATGGAGATCAAAATGAAGGCCATATGTGATGGGCAATCGACCAAAATGCAGGTAGTCCACGAGAGTCTAAATATGTACCGGGAGGTCTTTGTCCGGACTACCCAGCAGATGGACGTTCTGCGAACGGTGAGACATCCAAAATCTAGACTCGACTTCTGATTGTTGCTAATGCTCCCTTCTAGTCATTTCGCAAGTATCTTTTCGACAACAATGGTGCAGGTGGTTGAGCTAAGTTATGCTACCACCTGCTGGAACTTCAATTACAACCGCAAGACACACTACAGAGACGATGTTTACACACAGAGCGCAAGGGCGACCGCTGTGGCGGAATCTTACCTTAACGACCTTTTCGCGGAGGTGGCAGCCGTCCCAAGGCCGACAATCCTCGATGAAGTATTATTAGTTGCTCGGTTCTGCCTCACGAAGCTGGGCTGAGCAATGCTCGGGTATTGACAGGTACAACATAAGGCTTGTAGAATAATAACCAACATGGCTAAATTAGCACGTGTGGTAGAATATCAGAGTTGGATCAGCCGCAAGGGTCAGATCATGTTCCAGATTCGGCCCATTGATTAATTGGCATTTTGACATTCCCCACCATCCAGAAAGTCGTGCAGTGGTGGATGGTGGGGAATCATCCGCGGGAGAGCGTGCACCGACTAAAGGAAACTATCCCATCTCCCTTTGCTTCGTCGAGATTGGCCGAACCCGATCACTGGCTGTCCCAGCTCTGCTTTCTGCCTTTCTCTTGCGACGTGATATTGACTGCTTTGATATCGCCGACTGACTGACTGCCTGACTGACTGACTGACCGACTCCGACTCGACCACTGACTGCTGCCTGGAACCTTCACTGGTCGCTCATTATTACTTGTGATCACTTTACTAATAATCGAGAAGCACTGACAGGGATCTTCTCGTCTAGAACTCCTGACGCACGAGTATTCAGCGCCCACGCGCATGTACAGCTACCTACACATCCTTTGAAGTTCTCCTGCAGGCTACCGAGAATCATCGTCGAAACCCCGTGAGTCGGGGCATCAGCTGCCCTTCCAGCCTTCGCGCTGCCAGCTGAGCATGAGTTCGCCAAAGACTGTCCGTCGTTATGGTCAGTAGAGTCGCACTTATCAATGGTTACAACTATGAACTGACGCCCTGTCAAGGTTCCCAACAAAGTCTTCGTGCACAGACGAGTCAGGACTTCGAGTCCGAGCCCACAAGATTAGGCCTTTCGAGGATACAAAGCACCAGCTCTTTATTGTCATATATGACCTCTTCGGTTGACGGACCCAGGACACGCATGTCATTTGACGCTACAATAGACCATGCGGGCATGACCGCGTAAGTGTGATCACTTCATACCGACACATCCACTATTGTAGAAACATTATGGTAACACTCCTACAGATCAGAACGCGACAATGGTCTGCGCCGGATTCGTCAGTCTGGCCCAGTCGGGCCTCCTCGTGCTCCTGCAACAAGATCATCCTCTATGAACATCACCCTTCCTTCCTCCTCTGGCGGCTCTTCTCGACCACCCTCGATCAATCCATCTGGTCCACCCTCGCCAGTGCTAGTCTTTAGTGAGGACCTAGCTCGTTTCCCTCAAGAGTCACTTCACTCTTTCTCCTTCACCCAACAGTCAGAAGAGTCGTTGCATACTCGACAGAATGTACTCAAGAGGTCAATGGATTTTATGAAGGACAAGATGGCGTGGGGTGTGAATAATCCGGGTGTATTGGATGCTCAAGCAAGGGTCACTGGCGACCACGAAATGCAAGGCATGGTGGAACTGTTGCACAAGGCAAATTTACTCGCTCCAGAAGCATACAGTAATGCTGGCCTTGTAGGGCCCATCACTGGTCCTGCAACTTCGGGCTCGGAGAACTTGTTTGACCGCAGTTTTGCACCCATATCCGAGAGTCCAAAAGACGAGGAAAGCAAGACCGACGGGAGCCTCCCACTTGGACAAGGTGAACTTGACCAGAACACTCTTACCCAGACAGACTCACCTATCGCTCCTGACCAAGCATCAGCTGGCATCACGTTCGAGAACCTTGACAGAGTACGCAGTAATGAGTCGGTCGAGCAGCGTCCTTCTCAACTACTCGGTCGCCGATCTCAACTGAAAAGAACCTTCACGGATGTAGCTGGATACTCATTGCAAGACAGACTTACAAAAGCGCTCGCTCAACCTTATATAGCAACAGGATCAAAGTCGACTCAAGCTGAAGACCTCATCTCGCCCAAACAAGCTCCTCCACCCAACGAACACGTCAAGCGCAACATGACAATCCCGCCACACCACGGTTCACACGGACACAACCACGGAACTAGACAAAACATGGCTGCTCAAGCGATCTTCACCACCGACTCGAAAACACCTTGGACAATCACCGCTGCAAACGATCTTGCTTGTTTGATATTCGGCGTCACAAGGGCCGAGGTTCGTAAGTTGGGCATAATGGAAGTAATACGGCCAGAAAGACGCAAGTGGTTGGAAAACAAGTTGAGATCGGACGAGTCAAACGGGAAGAGATCGGTCTCGGATAGCAGAGCACCGAAGAGAAGTCCTGAGACAAGCCCAGCCCCATCGCCGAGCGCGACCAATGGCGGTGGCGTCACAGCTCGCTTGCTCAGTAAACCGCCTGCGCGGCAGACCTATCAAAGTAGACGGTCACGGACGGCGGAGAACGGTATCGACTCGGACGCTCCAAAGCTCAGCAGGGCAAACAGCACAGGGAACAAGTCTCGTGGCGTACTGCTTTGTGGAGACGTAGTTCCTATTCAGAAGCGCAACGGAGCATTGGGTTCGGCAAGTTTGTGGGTAAAAGAAAAGCAAGGCGGTCTGATCTGGGTTTTGGAGGAGATTGCAGAAGACGAAGCATTTCTGGCCCTGGATGAAGTCGGTTGCGTTACCAAGGGCAGTGGTTCGCTGGAAGCAATATTCGGTATCGAGAGAGTGCGCCGAGGAATGGATGTCAAGAAGCTCTTGCCGGAACTCCCCAAGCAGACTGGAACACATACTGGAGCGTTGGACTGGGATCAAATATCCTCCGTAAGGAGGTATACCGCACGTACAACCAACAACATCAACATTCCTGTCACCATTGATCTAATGCCTGACGAGCCAGCGGTCCGAGTCTCGAGCTTCCCACATATTGCAGGCATTATGGTTCTCTCAGCACAATCGCTTAAAGTCACTAGCTCAAACTCGGTCTTTGCTGGCGCTCTTTTCGGTCACGAACATCCCGACGGTCTTCACATCACCGAGCTCATTCCTCTCTTTGACGACCTCCTTGCACTCATCTCAGACGAAGACCAGATTGACCTCCGTGATGGTATCGTCATTCCAGAGCATAGTTTCCGGCGAGCGAGGGCGCTTCTGGCGGTCAAAGACGGACATGCAGATGCTGCTTCAATTTTTCTCAGACCAAGTGGTCTGCCGGCGAAGCATCGTGATGGATCCGAGATCATGGTCGACGTCCAGATGCGCGTTGTCAAAAGTGAATCACAGACTTTGACAAACGGCGGTATTATTGCAGAGGAAGAGGATGGAGATGAACATGACCCCCGCTCGGACGTTTCTTTCGCTCTTTGGATAACCTATTCACGACAGCTTCACGCAGTGAACCACGGCGTTGGTCCAGTCATGTCTTATATCTCGCCACGTCCAGGCACTCCTCCTCATCAACCCGAACCAGGTCAAGCGGACATCCAAATTGCATCAATGCCTCCTACACCCTCGGTCGAAGACAAACAGCTCGGTCATCCTACCCCTCCAGAAGACGTCCAGAAACAGCTACAGGAGGCTTCAGACTCGCCCATGATCCCTGCGTCTGCATCAGACCCCGAACTCTACGAGCATCCATCACCCGCAGCGACAGCAGCCGGCGTCAACGTCACGAAGAAGAAGCTCATCGCTGACTTTGTCATCCTCGAAGAGATGGGCAAAGGTGCCTATGGTGAAGTCAAACTAGTGCGCTACCGCAAGCCAAACGCGCAGAAAATGGTGGTCAAATACGTGACCAAGCGCCGCATCCTTGTCGACACTTGGACCCGTGATCGCCGCCTCGGTACCGTGCCGCTCGAGATCCACGTTCTCGACTACCTCCGGCGTGACGGACTGCTGCACCCTAATGTGATCGAAATGGCGGATTTCTTTGAAGACGACACGAATTACTACATCGAGATGCTACCACATGGTCTGCCTGGTGTCGACCTCTTCGACTATATCGAGCTGCGTGTGAATATGGATGAGCGTGAATGTCGGCAGATCTTCGTACAGGTGGCTGCTGCTCTGCACCATCTCCATGTCACGGCTAAGGTCGTGCATCGCGACATCAAGGACGAGAACGTTGTTCTGGACGGTGAGGGACGTGTCAAGCTTATTGATTTCGGCAGCGCGGCGTATATCAAGTCCGGGCCCTTTGACGTCTTTGTGGGCACGATCGGTAAGTCACTATCTCTCTGTTCTTCTGAAAAGAGTCTATCCTTTGCTGACTGAACTTGCACAGACTACGCAGCACCAGAAGTCCTTCGGGGCCTGCCCTACCGAGGTAAAGAGCAAGACGTCTGGGCGCTCGGTATCTTGTTGTATACCATCGTCTACAAGGAGAACCCGTTCTACAGCATCGACGAGATCATGGACCACGACCTGCGTGTACCGTACGTGATGAGCGAGGACTGCCTGGATCTCATCCGTAAGATGCTGGATCGAGACGTGGAGAGGAGGATTGGCATCCAGGATGTTGTCGAGCATCCTTGGTGTACGTTTGTTGAGAGCGAGGATGACGAGTGAGGTCGAGCGATTGTTCTTGTAAGACCGTCTAGACTCTAGATACTTGGGTCAGCACTCTGTAGATGAGACGATACGATATCATATGATCACATACGAGATACGTGCCACTACCAAATGAGTCGCTCTTAGCCCTAAGAGCAGCAAACAATTGTCGCATGTCGGAATACTGCACCATGACATGTCACCTGCCTGATTTCCATGCTTAAAACATTAGCAGCGTAATCTTGAGTGCTTCTCAAAGTTCCATGTTCAACGTATGATGACCCATGTCGACGAGCAGACTATTACGGCAAGCACAGACAACTCTTTGACGACTCGCATGCAAAAGAAGGCCACTGCATCCGCATCCGAATGGAAGGGATTCTCCGCTAGCCACCACGGTGCTTGAGCACAACTGATTCATTGCGGAATTTCTGGACGACCTTATATAACCACGTCGGAACCAGCATTCTGATACATTGACGCTCCAAAATGCCGTAGCGCCGAGTCTATCATCCATCAAGAGAATCGAGCAACCATTCATTCAACGGCTTTCTGCAGTCAAGTTTCGGGAGGCCCCGTACCGTTCCAAAGAACCTTGGGAAGCCTGCAGTGCTGAGTGGAACAGAACAGAGCCGCTGCCGCACACCCAGCGTAGCAGGCATTATTCAAATGGTCTTGCCCAAGTTCTTTTCCCGAAAAAAGAGCACCGACAACACTTCAGCGTCACCTGTCCCGAACACTCCTCCACCGCAGACTGTCGCTTCACCCCGCCGGTCTTCACAATCCCCGGAGAAGAAATCCAACGCCAGCGTCAGTGCGGCCGCCAAACGATCCAACAAAAATTATAATCACTCCAATCATCCTGGTACCCCACCACGCGAGAAGAGTTATCGCAGACCAGACGGCGCAAGAGCAAAGAAGAAGATATCAGAAGAGGAGGAACACCCACTGAATCTTCCGCCTGAAGAACTGAAAAAATTGTCGCAATCCTCCCTCTCAAACGGACGACGATCTCGGCATCAGCGATTACAAACCATGGACGGGGAGTCAGACCAGAACCGCTCGTCTGAGCCTAGCAGCCCGGCGACTGGCTCTGCACCAGGTGCTTTCCCAGAGACAAACGGTACGAATGGCACACACAAGGAAGATGAGGCACCAGCCCCGCCGCCACACAAATCGAGCCCACCACCGAAGCCAGAGGTAGATGCGGAGGCCTGCAAGGCCGCTGGTAACAAGTTTTTCAAGGCAAGAGAATGGGAAAAGGCTATCCAGGAATACACCAAGGGTAAGAAGATCGCGGGACGACATATCAAACAAGGCTAACATGGCACGTGACAGCCGTCGAAGCTGAACCAAAGGCGTCTACATACAGATCGAACAGAGCGGCAGCCTACATGTCAGCTGGAAAGTACGAGCTAGCATTGGAAGATTGCAGAGTGTCCGATGAGCTGCAACCGGACAACGAGAAGACCCTCCATAGATTAGCGCGCATTTACACCAGCATGGGACAACCCGACCAGGCAATCGATACATATGCAAGAATACAGCCCCCGCCGTCAGAGAGAGATATGGCGCAGGCCAAGGTCATGCAGAGACACCTCAAGGAGGCTGAGGAGCAAATACGAGGCGGTACTGGAGGCTCGATGGCTCTGCACGCCTTGAACGAGGCAGCGAAGGGACTGGGCTCTAGTATGATACAACCCAGGAAATGGCAGTTACTGCGCGGTGAGGCATACCTGAAGATGGGCAACGTCAACGCCCTCGGAGACGCACAAAACCTCGCCATGTCACTGCTTAGAAACAACAGCGCAGACCCAGAGGCACTGGTCTTGAGAGGACGAGCATTGTACGCACAAGGCGAGAACGACAAAGCCATCCAACATTTCCGACAAGCGCTGTCCTGCGACCCCGACTACAAGGACGCCGTAAAATACCTTCGCATGGTGCAAAAGCTGGACCGGACAAAGACCGAGGGTAACGACCTCTTTAAATCCGGCAAGACAGAAGCAGCCATCGAAAAATACTCGGAAGCGCTGCAAATCGACCCATCAAACAAGGGCACCAACTCAAAGCTCCTCCAGAACAGAGCACTGTGTTACAACAAGTTGAAGAAATACAAAGACGCTATCAGCGACTGCGAGCAGGCCCTCAAACTCGACCCATCATACATCAAAGCGCGGAAAACCAAAGCCAAGGCCATGGGTGAAGACGGTAATTGGGAAGAAGCAGTCCGCGAACTAAAGGACATTGCGGAATCCAACCCTTCCGAGCCGAATATCGCAAAGGATGTCCGTAACGCCGAGCTTGAGCTCAAGAAGAGCAAGAGGAAGGACTACTACAAGATTCTGGGCGTCGAGAAGGATGCCGATGATGCCCAGATCAAGAAGGCGTACAGGAAGATGGCGCTGGTGAATCATCCTGACAAGGTAAGGCTACCGGAATTGTGTCTTGTAGAAATTACAGTCGCTGACGAATATTGCAGAACCCAGATGATGAGACTGCAGCGGAGCGCTTCAAGGACATCGGCGAGGCGTACGAAACTCTGTCAGACTCGCAGAAACGCGCGGCCTACGACAGTGGTGAGGACCTCATGGATCCCTCGGACATGTTTGGCGGCGGTATGGGCGGAGGAATGGGTGGAATGGGAGGGATGGGCGGCCAAGGCATACCGGCCGAGATGCTGTTCAACATGATGAATGGCGGCGGTGGTGGTGGTGGTGGATTCAACTTTGGCGGCGGCGGAATGGGCGGTGGCATGCCGCGAGGACGAGGAGGACAGAGCTTCCACTTTGGTTGAAGAAATGTCCTAGGCAGAGAGAAGACTAGGTCTGTGAGTGATGCTGCGTTCGAGTCGGCTACAGGCAATACTTGGATCTCATCTTTTCATCGGTCCTGTTCGGACTGGAAAAGTCGCATCGCACTTGGCGTTCGCTGAGCGTTAGAGCTTGCATCGAGCGGCGCTGGTCTACGACATGGCCAGTGGTATAGATCGGTCAGAAGATAGATGGTCATTGACCAGTAACAATTCATCGTCGATTGTTACTTTTCCTCTTAATGCTAAGTGATTATAGAAAGCGTACAGCTCCATCACGCTATTATATGAAAGCTCTTTGGAACCAGCACATTTGCATCAGCGCTCAACATGCTGCAAACGGATGCGCCTATTCAAATCTACATGTAGAAGAGGAGGTTGGCTGATCTCGCTGCGAAAGATCCCGCCAAGCAATGACGTCTGTCTTCGCGTGCACCGCATCAGGACTTCTTGACACTTCTCCAACTACGACCACATTTCCTTTATACAAACACTCCCTCAAATTCCTCTTCCTGTCACACCTACGGCAATCATGGCGAACCGACGCAAACCCGCGAACTCGACTCCTATACCGAGCACAATAACCTCAGCTCCAACATCTCCATCCGCACAATCAACAACCACGACTCCAGCCTCATCTCCCTTCCTACCAACATCGCTCGAAGGAATCCTCCTCTCGATATATCCATTGACTCTGGTCCTCGGCTCCCTCTTTAGCACACTTTCCCCCTCCTCGCGCCATTCACCCTACAACCCAGTCCTGCAAGCCCACGAGCCGACGCTCGCACCGAGCTACTTCGCCAAGAAAACCAATGTCTTCAACGTCTACTTTGTCAAGATCGGCTGGGTGTGGATCACGGCTGCGTTCTTCCTCTTCTTCGTCAGCCACTCCTCACTCGGCCCACCACTGTCACCAACTCTCACGCCCAGGCGTGTCAAGGCCGTGCTGAGGTACTTGGCAATCACGACGGTCTGGACGTTCACAACGCAGTGGTGTTTCGGTCCCCCGATCGTAGATCGAGGCTTCACTTTCACCGGCGGTAAGTGCGAGACCCTGGCGCGTGAGGGCATCGATCTCGGCTCCCCGAAGAACGTGGCTAGTCACGCGGCGTGTAAAGCCGTCGGCGGCACGTGGAAGGGCGGACACGATATCAGTGGACATGTCTTCATCCTGATCATGGGCTCGGCGATGTTGTGGCTCGAGATCTTGCCAGCGGTGTTGCGCGTCGCGGGACTGCGCGAGGAGAGAGCGGTGATGAGCACGGATGGCGTTGTTAGGTCTGCGGCTGCGGAGACGGAGGAGGTGGAGCGACGGGGTAAAAGCAATATGCCGGTGCCGGAGATGAAAGATTTGGGCATTGGCGTCAGGGTTGCGTTGGGTGTTGCCGGGCTCAGTTGGTGGATGTTGCTCATGACCGCGGCGTATTTCCATACTTGGTTCGAGAAGTTCACCGGCTTGGTCGTGGCTTTTGGCGCGATCTATGTTGTCTACTTTCTACCGAGGGCGGTGCCTGCTTTGAGGAATTTGATTGGTATGCCGGGTTTGTGAGCGCAGTGAGAGAATGGGAGAGAAGAGCGGAATGAGAACTATTATACCCAGTGTAGATATTGCTCGTAGTATGAAGCGAGAAGCCTTAGTTCAGAGAACCGGAGATGGACGGGTCAGAGTATGCATAGCAACACCACAATGATTCGGTTATGGGACGCAACTTCACCTCATCACAACGTTGTAGCTTGCAGAGCTGAAAACTAGGCCCAAGCCCATGAAATTGAAACGCCATAACGCGATCAGAACAACATAACCAAATTCTCCTCCCAACTCTCCTAACAAGCACACCCGTCCTTGGCCCCAGCATTCTGCCCCAGTCCCTCGAGATTAACCCTCGACTCCTGCGCACCACCGGCAGCAGCCGCCCCTCCCCTAGCACCGGGCGCACCACCCCGCGGGCCCTTCAGACTAGTCTCAGGTATCGCATTCGCAATAGCCGTAAACACCTCATTAACATTCAACCCGGACTTGGCACTCGTCTCAAAGAACAACAAATTCTCCTCATCAGCATAACTCTTGGCCTCTTTCGTCGCGACCTTTCTCGCATCACCACCGCCGTCCTCATCGCCCTCTGCGTCGTTGTCCGCATCGCCAACATCCCCGTCCTCGCTCTCCGCGCACAGATCCGCTTTGTTACCGCACAGCGCGATCACGATCCCCGGACTCGCCTGGCGCTGCAGCTCGGCGACCCAGTGCCGGGCTTTGACCAGCGAGGACGGTTTCGTCAGGTCGTACACCACCAGCGCGGCTTGTGCGTTGCGGTAGTACATTGGCGCGAGCGAGGCGAAGCGTTCCTGGCCTGCCGTGTCCCAGATCTCGAATTTGATCGTGCGCGACGGCAAGGAGATCTTTTTCGTCAGGAAGGCCGCGCCGATTGTTGGCTCTTTGTTCGGTTGGAAGTCGTTGTTGACGAAGCGAAGGACGAGGGAGGACTGTGTTGTGTTAGTTGCTGCGGTAAGGGGAACGGCGTGGACGGTTGACCTTTCCTACGGCGGCTTCACCGAGCAGAACCAGCTTCACGCTGCTGCTTGGCTTGGCCGCATTGCCTCCTGCTGCGTCGCTCATCGGGAAGTTGTGCTTGGGTGGTGGAAGAGGTGTTCAGGGATTGTCGAACGGTTGCCTGGAGTGTGGCTCAGGGTCGTCCAATCAATGTGGGGAAGGACTGCTGCTGAGTTCGCGATATATTGTGTCAAGGTGTCTTTTTCGGATGACCTCTTTGTAGTATGCTTGTGAATTCAAGTTGTGTCGTGTATGCAGAGTGTGGATGATAAGAGGTCAAAAGAATGTCGTCGTCCGCTCCCAACCGGTGCAGGAAGTGAGGTAATGCCAAGACTCGGCCAGCTTCGCGATCAACTCATCCTGCGAAACGATGCAGCGTTCACATTCGATATCGGTCTCTTGGTCCTCCTTTGCAGACTTGCAAGTTTGTCATTACCGCTCCAGCACCAAATTGACTCGTCTCGAATACGAGGTTGTGACGAGTGAAGGCCGCGACAATCCTTGCCTAATCGCGAGCGGCACCGATATGTTGACGACAAAAACTCCTCTTCACGTGCATGTTTTCACCTGGTTTTTCGACGTCAAAAGAGGGAAACTAAATCAATTACTGCTCAAGGGTATCTACTGCAACGAAAACTCGCAAAAGCCAAAGTAAAGCCATCCGCTTGCGCAGGTCTGCCTATCCGTCCGGCAATCTTTCACTTCGCTCGACAAGTATTCCTAGCAGACTCAAAACATCTGCCATAATCTCGGTCCCGCTCAGTAGGTAAAAATACAAGTGCAAGAAGCAATCAACGATCCAAAGAGGTATGGTGGGTTACCCAACGAGCGCTGGTGTAAATGAAAAAAGGTGATGTGTTGCCGGATATCCATTCCAGAATTAGTGTTGTACAGATTGTGTGTGTATTGGTTTTGCCTTTCCAAGGTTCCGAACAGTAAAGTGCTGTCAGGAGCAGAAAAGGTATATCCAAAGCAAGAGACATTTCCAAATGCCAGCCGTACCAGCGGTTGTATGTTTGCTTGCTTGCGATAGTAGGTTGTTATCACCATCTCTTGTCCAAACGCCGGTGAAAGCACTTTTTTCCTGCCGGGTACGCCAGAACGATCCAAGAGAATGAGATGGCGAACTGCAGATTGCTGGATGGGGTATATTATGCGCTTGAAGATGAGTTGAAGTAGCCAAAGGTGATGTTCCAAAAGAAAAAGGTGGTTGGTCTGGAGACTGTTAGTTTTTGATTGTTCTCATCTTGAAGTTCTCAATGGCGGTTCTCGCGTACCAAAAGCACCAAGTAGTGCTCAATATAGTGGCGGTCATGGAAGCATAAACTGGCCGTCGAAGCAGATTATCTCTATCGCGGCTTGGGAGGGTCTGGACGAGGTTTCGGTACTCCAGTAGTGTCATAGCCGCCGCGACCCATGTTTTGGACTTGGTTGATCTCTGAAGTAATCATGGAGTTGTTGGACTTTGTCTTATTAGCGCATGTTCTTTATATGATTTATCCGGCGCAAAGCGCTCGGAAGCCATGGTAGTACTCACTGTGTATGTTGCACAATGGTGCAAGCGGGCTATCGAACAGCCTCTGTCGGACAGACTGGAGGGACCAAAAAAGTGGCTGCTTGATTGTGGCTGTTGTGCAGGCAAAGATATCCAAATGGAGTGCCCAAGATTGTTTTTGGAATGGAAGGGGTGTTGTGCGGTGAAAGGCTGTCCAATCGTCTGGTATATGGGTGACGCGAGATGTTCTCGTGGTGACAGCAGTATAGCCAGCGGGGGGTGTAGTCCAATGCCTCAGAAGTCGATAGCAAATTATGGGCGACAGTAACTCTAAATGTTGACCGCAAACGCGTCTGGGGAAGAAAAGTGGAAAGAAAACGTCGGACGGAGTATAGTCATGGTCGCGTAGGGAAAGGGAGTCGAATTATAATTATACAAGACAGGTTGATCAAAGTGACAAGCCCCCTTTCCCTGCCTTGAGCAAGTCGCGTTGGTCAGGGCATGGCAACCGAGACCAAAGGAGATTTGAGTGCTTTTTCCCCCTTCGACCATGACGCAGGTTTCGAAAATTGAATCATCTGTGCGCCGATGGACGATTGATTGACAGGGCTACCTGCATCATCATCAAAGGAATAGATTGTTAGACCATTGCACGGCGCAGGCGGCTCAAACAGGGCTGAGGACTGGAGAGATGATGGGCGGCGTTTGGCTGTTTCATCAAGTGTGGTCAATGCTCTACCATGTTTGCGGCCGCTCGACCAACGCGACGGACCCCGGGCAAAGGTCCATAATACACAAGCAATGAAAACAATGGAGTTGGCGCAAGGGAGACACCACCTACCGATAGATCTATCGCGTCTCAAAGCGATGCTTCTTTGTCGAACAGAACAAGAGGGATGAAGCATAGTGAAGCCATGTGTCCGAAAGAAAGTGAGCAGGGGTTAGAGTTGCTTGGCGACTGGACACCTTGTCCCCGGAAGACTACCGACGCAGGAACGACGACGCTAAACGTGTGCCAAATTGAATAATTGATGAACGCGACGCCGGGCTGCCACTAGAAGGACACCAGAAGCTGGACGAGATCGGTACGAGTCGATCCGTTTGGTTGCAGAAAACCTGTGACAGCCGTTGGGCCGTGACAGATTCTTGGGACAAGCGACTGTCAATTCGAAGCAAGGCGACGTAGCTACTCATCTGCCGCGTTTGGGTTGTATTCGACGGGGTTTTTGTAATATTGACGGCGTCTCAAAATGCATGCAGCCGCCTGGATCTGCATGCGGTATGGAGTGACGGAGCGGCACAACATGGCGCTTGTCTCGACGCGACTGGTCGACTCATAATCGACAGGGTACCTGACACCAAATGGACACACGTCCTCTTGAGGTTGGCTGCCTGCACGGGAGTGATGCTGTGTTCCAGGAGGCTGAGAGGTGTGTCAATATTTGGTTCTTCATATGCTTGACGGTCTGGTCTGGACAATCGACAGAAAGTAGACGGTCATTCCATTCGCACCACCGAACAGTCCAACTTCAAAGATATCAAATCCCGCTAGAACGATTGTAGTATTCCGGAAGCTCTGCCGCGGACATCAATCGAATCCTCCTCTGACAAGCGGAATCAACGGACATTGATGAATAATGTGGTCGTTTGAGGTCATGGTGCTGTGTTGTAGATGGTGCCTGAGTCGTCAATCAGGGATCAGAAAACCACCGCAAGCGAGAAAATAGTGCGTCGATGGGTTGGTTTTTCCAGGATCCCGGACACACGAGACGATAGCGGAACATGGCTATGCGACCCTGACTGACACGACACGGCTGTATTTATCGATGACAAAGGTAGTCTTGTTGGCGTATCGCTTCAGGAATTATGAAAACCAAGCAGATGAAGATTTGTTGGAAGCATTGGAAGCAGTCTGGTGGTTGCCTGCTCGTGTCATGGTCTCAAGGCAGCAACAAACACGTGTGATCGTGACTTCCCAGATGACCCTGGAGCTTCACATCTTTCGCGACTTCGCAAACACTTCCATATTCGAAAATATCTCGATTTCTACACCATCATCATTGTACGAATAATCAATCGATAGATTGCCAAAGCACACGAGCAATATCCCCTGCTCGCTTGCTTCGTTCTTCTCTCGCTTCTAGCCGCTATTCCGTCTGGCTGTCAGTGGCTGGCTGTCTCCGTATTTCGACGCGTGGAATAGATTGATTCATGGTCCAAGCGAAAGATCGTCGAACCGAAAGAATCTTTCCTGGAAGATGCATGGTAAAAGGTCCGAGGTAAACAATTCAGCACGTGTCTTCTCTTCCCCGTCAACCCCGGCCAATGGCCAACTTCTCCAGTACGAGATACAGAATGATGAGATGAATTGGCCACTGTATTCGACGCGGTCAAATCTAGCTCCTCTATCTCAGACTCCACCTCGTTTGGCGGAAGAGACCCCCGAAAGAAGCACTCTAACTCTATTCCCTAGTCCAACGGTCAAACGTGGTTGCGAGAGTCAACCAACTTTTCGGCCAACCTGATGCATACCGCAGCGGATCGCTGATCCAGAAAAAAGTACTCAATACTTGTCATACCCAAAGTACGGTACGATCGTGGTTTGCAGCATGCAGTGTTCCGTCGTGCCGTCTCCACCATCCGCCTTCCGCGCCGTCAGACCGGTCGAGTCCGAATACTACTAGCAAACAGCCATGGACGACAGACAGTCCGATATCTGTCAGTTACTGACAATCCAGAGGATCACTCTCGGACTTGTGGTTCAACACGAGACCGAGATGAAGTCAGCAAACGCTTTGCAAGATTCAAATGCGTCGAAAATTGCAGTGATTGACAGAGGCTGGCGCCACTCACCATCAGCGCTTCGATGTTTGACACCAGCTTGCTTTGTACGCAGAGCCCTTCTCCCCGACAGAACCTCAGCTTGGGGTATAGCAGAAAGAATAAGTAAAACATGGAGCGAAAGTACACCAGTGGTCGACAGGGCAGTCGCTGAACCCGCACACAAGACAGCATACACAATCGGCCAGAATACTGCGTTTGATCACGATGCACCTGAGAAACACTATCACTCATGAACATCATGCCTCCTTCGATCATCGCAACATGGACTTATACGCGTCGCATTTTTTGACCACATCATGTAAGCTCTATTCATATTTGTCATATAACGGGCACGTCGCAGGGTCACCTGCATTGCAAGCCCAACACCTCATCAAGTCAACGGCGATGCATGCATATGCACCGGTTTCACGGTTGAAACAGTAAAAGCAATTATGGGGAAGAATTCATCCATTTGGTATCGAACTTTGATATCCCTATCCAGTGGGCCGACCAACGTGACAGTTCTATTCTGAGCACCCGGCATCTCGATGCATCGAGCAGGGTACAGAACGGCCCGTCCATAATTAATGTTCCGAAACGCCTTGCGTGTGTGCCCGCCGGACAACACAGCATCGCTAATAACAGCAGAAATGCAAAGGCTCGTTAATTCATCATGCGCTTGGTGGGACTGTGCGCAGCTTGAAGGTTGTGAAGAAGTCCTCCTGGCGGACGAACCAGCCGTTTCTCGTCTGCCAGTCGGGGCAGTCCATGTTGATCTCGAAGTTCCTCAGGAAGGTAGGTACGAGCTTGTACATCTCCAACAAGCTGATGTTCTTGCCCAAACATGTCCTTGAGCCGGCACCGAATTGGAACATGGTGGCCTTCATCTCCTTCAGCTGAGCTGGGGAGGCATCGAGCCATCTCTCGGGTCTGAAGGCGTTGACGTCACCGCCAAAGACTTCCTCGCGACGGTGCACTACCCACGGGTTGCAACCGACGATGACACCGCCTGGGATAAATTGACCGCAGATCTCGACACCCTGTGGTGGTGTGTAGCGTTCGAGGATCAGACCGGCAGCTGGGTGGAGACGGAAAGACTCCTGGATGACAGCGTCGAGGTAAGGCAGCTTCTGAGCCTCAGCCCACGAGACTTGGTTGTAATCACGCTCGGCGATACCGCCGTTGGCAGCGTTCTCGTCCAACTCTTGCATCAACTTCTGGTAAGCCTCTGGGTTCTTGAGAAGGTAGTAGAAGACGGCAGAGAGACTGATGGCGGTGGTCTCGGAGCCGGCGAAGATCATGCTGGTGCAGGAAGCGAGGACCTGCTCATCGGTCATGAACTCCGGGTGGTCGTGCTGGGCTTGTTGAAACTTTGTCAAGAGGTCGACACCGCGACCTTCCTTCTCGTCAACAACACCCGATTCCTTGATCTTTTCCGACGCTCCGCTGCGCTCTGCAGCACGGTCGAGGGCGAATTTGGTAACGGCAAAGACCTTCTTTGAGAAACCGAGAGACTCCCACTTGAGCTTGAGAGGGTTCTTCTTCCACAAGAGGTCGATAAATGGCATCTGTCCAACAGCGGCGGCGTAGCTGAGGAAATCTCCCAGAAAGCCAACGACGCCCTCGACGTCCTCGTTGCGCTCGATGTAGCCAAGACGCTTGCTCCAGGTCAACTCGCCAATGACGTCGAATGCAAAGTATTGAAGCCACTGGGAGAAGTTGCAACGCTGGCCCTGGTCGACGAACAGCTCGCGGGTGCGCTTGATGTAGACGGCGGTGGTGCTGTCGACTAGTGGTTCGTAGTTGACCAGACTCGACATGGAAAAGGCACCGTTCACGCAGCGGCGGTACTTGGCGTGGTAGTCCTCGTTGCGGGTGCTGAAGAGCGATTGTAGGCGCTTGCCCTTGGCTGTCGCTTGCTGGATTGGGTAGAACTCAGACTGCGAACTTTGGTCAGTACGAAAGACATTCGGCGGAAAGCAACCCATGAAGCAGAACCGGTCCGACATACCTTGGTGAAACCCTTGTTCAGGCCGTAGATGACCTTGAGTGCCTTTGGGTCGGCGAAACTGAGAACATTTGGTCCGAGTCTGACGACATCACCATGTTGCTTGTGCAGGTCGATATGTGTTTGCTCCGTCTTTCTCGTCGTAACGACCTCGAAGAACCTCCACCAGTTGGTGTAAGCTGCGATCGCTGGGCCGGGGTACTTGTTCAACCCATTCTTGAATTTGTTCGAGACAAGGAAGAGAACCACAGATCCGACGAGGATGACAGGCCAGTAGGCGACTGCGAGTGTGAGGAGGTTGGCAAGCATGTTGAAAGCTTTCTAGTTGTTATAGTTGAAGGGAAGAGGAATGAGCTTGAAGGAAACACTTAGCAGTCAAGGAGGGCGACTCTGGATACTTATCTGTCGCTCGGTACGGCCTGTGTCTACCTGCCATGATATCGGCACTTGCATCTCGTGTCCAAGCACATGACAAGATGAGGTCGAAAACGACACAAACCGGGGAATACGGGGGGGAAACACACGGCAAATGAGCAAAACGCATCTGCCGCGAGTCTGGCACAGCCAAAAACGACAGGCAGGCCCAAGTCTAGAGTTCGATCGCTCTGCACGGCAGATGAGAAAACCACGACTGATCGGAAATGGAACGGGTACAAACCCAGCCAGAGCCTCGAGACTGGAGCACCGGCAGATGCAAAAGTGCGCCTCTTTCTCGGGGAGGGGACTTGCATTCTGGGGCTGGGCGGGGGAATTCGTGGGTGAAACAGCGCAAAACCCCCCGTCATCAATCTCGAGGCGGCACCCCACTGATCTCCTGCCGGCTGCACCGAGCGGAAACGGTCCGTCTTGACAGCGACAGAATTCAATCTTGTCGCATCGCGAAGATCCCTCTTCTCGGTCGAGTTAGGAAGGCATGACTACTTCAAGTGCAAGATGCTATGAAGGCTATCTTGTCGAGTTTTCACGGTCGTCGAAGAGCTCTTCACCGTCTCCTGCGACGGCAAATCGGCATATCAAATCGCTGTCGTCCTCGATTTGTCTTTCCCCAGTGGAGACCCCGGAATTGCCGCATTGCCAGCACTGTGTCATGACTCGCGACTATTGGCTTCTTGGCAGACGCAATCCTGCCATGAAATTGTCAGATTTCGGCAGTTGCGGCTGCCTTCATTGCCGGGCTTGCGACTTGATATCGACTACATGTTGTCATGGAGGGTCGTGTCTTGGTTATGTTCGTGGTCCTTGCCTTGATGGGATTCGAGCGCTGCGGATTTCGGAGCTCCTGAGACTGTTATCTACCAGCAGATCGTAGTTGAAAACGCCATGTGTGATCCTGGTCACGGGGGTCCAGATCTGACATACCACTTCTTCACACGAAGATGTTACATAAGTTGCATTCCTGACTTGTGAGGGTCCTATAGTGAAGGCTTCCCAGGCTTTCGTCTTGCTACGAGTTGCGAGGATGCTCGATAACCGGTGCGCGTGTCAGAGGCCTGGTGAACATAGAAGTCGTATCTACGAGATTTCGGACGTGGTCATCTTACAAAGTGTACTCTGTATGTAGTCCTCTCTGTGTATCTGACACAGGTAGCCCAAGTGCGTCCAGCAAAGGCAAATACAATTATTTTTGCTTGATGTCAAGACGAAACTTACAAGTGATTTCAGTACCGCATTACACAGATGTCTAAAACTCCGTCAATACGGCTCGTATATCTGCATCATTCGGGAATGCTGTCACAGAAGTTTCCTGCCCGAGGTCGTCTGCGAATCAAGGACTTCGGAGACCAGAATCTTCACGACATGATGACAGCAGGCAAGGTAAGGTATCGGGAGTCTGTCGTTTTCATACTATCTCTGTATCTGAATCTCTGTCCGCCATCACAACCCTTTAATCACCTTGCACTTTCCGCAGTAAAGCACGTTGCAGATGGTGCAGCCGTACGGCGCCTCATTCGACGCGCGCAAGTGTGCATCTCGAGCACGTGAAACCCCTAGGGGACCTACTGGGCGGAGGAGCTGTCTTACGGTAGCTGGTTCACCGTCGGATCCCTGCTGCTGCTGCTGTCGTTGCGGAGGAGGAGTAGAGGACTCGGTTTGGGTGCCAGCGTCCTTGCGGCGGCGACTGCCGTTGCTTCTGGAGTATGGCATCAATTTCGTGAAGCAGCGATTGCATTCGAGGACAGTGTCCATGTAGACCATTGGGAAATTGTCATTGCACCGCACCATTTTGAGCTTGTGCTTGCAGGTCCACACGTCCAGATGCAAGTTTTGCTCGTTAGGTTCTTCGCCAAGATCCAGGTCTTCTTCTTCGACCCATCTGCGACGTCCACCGGCGTCGAGGTCTACCTCGGGTGCAGATGGTGTGGTCTCGGTCGTGTTGTTGCGACGTACACCTGCGTTGAAGTCTACGACTGGAATTATTGCGTCGGGTACGGCTGGTGTGTTACCAGGGATGTTATTGCCATGAGCTGCTGGCTGACGGACTGGTATGGGAGGCAAAAGGCTATTAGGAACTGCGGACGCAAGCTGAAAGAACTGAGTTTGCCGGACAATTTGGTCTTGTTCAGCAATGCCGATAGAACCGCTATCGTCGCTATCATCGCTGTCCCCATTGACATCCATTTCAAGTAGGGCCTCCCTTTCAAGTAGGACATCCTCATCCACTTCATCATCTTCCTCGCCTTCGTCTTCAGAGAACTCTTCCGGGTGCGCCCCGTTGCACTCGTGGATGGGCATCTGGCAGGAGTAGCACCAGTGGGCTCCGCACTTGCACTCGATGTGGCTGCAGCCGTACATTCTCCTCACCGCCGTGCGGCACTTTGGACATTGCTTCATCTTGAACTTTTGCAGCAAGCCATCTTCGTATTCGGCTTGTGACCGATCGCAGAGCCCGACATGACCGACTTGGCAGCATTGATCGCAGATTGTAGTGTGGCATTCAGGGCAGTCGAAGTTATCATTCCGATCTCCTGCCCAGCCGGGGATCTGGAGACGGTCCGGTATGAATGCAGAACACTTTGGTACCGGGCAGTAGATACGATCTGTCGCCATCCACTCTTCAAAGGCTTTGCGGTATTTGGTGCCCTCCTCTTTGGTGAGATGTGGTAGACCAACGTGCAATTGAAGCATTGTGCAGCATTTCGGAGGCATTCTGGTTGGATCTTCGATCGCAGCACGAAACATGTCTTCCAGACATTCTGTGCAATAGTCTGCCTTGCATTGTGGGCAGGGCTGCGTGAGAGTAACGTCGCCTTGCTCGTCGCAGCAGATGGTGCAGGAACGTGGGAGGAGCGGTTTAGGTACTGAAGGTGCCGCCATGTTGGCGGTCGTTCGTTCTTGTGATACCCCTGCTCCCGATACTGCCTGTTGAGGTGCTGTAATGTTACTCATGTGTTCCGCGAATTGTTCGTGAGGCAGAGGTTCACGATTGGTAGAGGAAATAGATGCGAGATCCGCAGGAACCTGAAATGGGGCAACTTCGGGGGCATCAATGTCCATCAAGTCAGAATCTGACATGGCAAGCGTCGTCGTAGGGAAGTCGTAAAGAGTTTGTGGACGTGAAGACGTAAGAGAACTATTTGTTGACCGTGACTGGTCTGCAGGCGTGAAGCCAGGTGGTGGTACTGGTGGTTCGGAGACGGTGAAGGTGAAAGGACCAGATGGTGGAATTGGTGGTTCAGACACAGTCGGGTCGGATGGGGGTGGTGAAGGTGAAGGCGAAGGCGAGAAGGTATAAGGACGAACAACTCGTCGAGGCTCCACCAAGGTTCTTCGCTCTTGGTATGCTCGAGCAGATTCTTGTGACTCCTCTGCTGTCTGTGGCGGCGGAGTTCGTGCTCGATATGGTCCGACGACCCTTCGTGTGTCTGGTGGTGGAGCTCGTCGGCGTGGTCGGAGAACTCTTCCTGTAGGCAGAGACATCAAGAGAACGAGGGCAAGCAGTCACAGATACGTAGAGCAGAGCTGAGAGTGCTGATCGAAGATGGAGGATTATTGCGCGTTGGAAAGAGTGAGTTGATGGGGTAATGCCTGAGGTATTTGTGAAGGATGAGGTGGGGAAATGTTTGGGTGCAAGCTGGGTGAAGAAGGAAGTTGCTCGTGGCTGCCTGTAGACCTTCCACCCAAATGCCACGACTCCGTGGTCATGACACAACCTGTTCTTATATTTCAGTAAAAACAGTAGCTAGTAGGCTTCCGAAAGAGCAGAAATACCTTTACAACAGACGAGAATATTCTTACCTATAATTTGACTGCACATACTTACCGAAGAGACCATTAGTGTAGTATGATAGCTAATGCCTACTCTATATGACATGGCTGTTGAAACCACGATTGCCTTGCCTTGTAACGCCAACCCGTCATCGCTGCTAGTAACAGCGCGTAAAGCCCTCATGTTTCCACATCCTCCGCATAGTGAGGTGAGAAATGCCTTTACTCTACTCCACGGTCTGCCTCCGAAATTGGACCACCAGCGAGCAGCCCGCATCTTAAGAAAGAAGAAAGCCCCCCTGGGTAAGCCATCAGACCCCTCGGTAGGCTAATTGTCATCTTGAAAATCTATATTGTCGTAACCTTAAATCATCACGCGCCATTCTGCGTTCTGCCAGTTTTGACCAACCACATGAGCAAATCGACCTTTGTCACCACAGCCTTAGCCTTGAAGTGCTTGTCCGAAGTTCTCTCGGTAACGATCGCTGCACTGTTCCACTCAAAGAACTTGCTCAAAGCGCTCAACGGTGTCTCCATGGTGATCTCAACAAATGCTTTGCGCGAAGGATGACTCTCGATTTCGCTGCTCGAGACCCGCTTCTTGCGCTCGTCGGGTGTCTCGATTGTCACATTTCGCATGTCGGTTTCGATTTCGGAAACCTTGGTGAAGTCGAACATGATGTCGCTGACGGGCGTCTCTGCAGATGCGCGTCCGGAGCTGAGGTATGAAAGGAGGTTGCCAAGTGTGATGAGACCGACGAGGCGAGATCCAGAACCTTGCGAGACAGGTAGCTGGTCGAAGCCCTTGTCCCTCATGGTCTCGATGGCCTCACCACATGGTGAGGCCGAGGATATGGTGGTGACCGGCTTGAGTCGCAGATCCTTGATTTTAGCATCTCCATACCCGTCATCCTTCTGTGATTTGGTTGCTGGTGACGTGGGTGCAGTGAGTGGTGGTGTGGCTGGTAAGAGGTCATTTGCAGCTAGCCAGTCGTCATCAACAAACTTGCTGAGATAGCTTCTGATGCTGTCTGGAAGAATGACAACAACGGTGTCATCCTTGGTGAGGTTGAGCTCACGACAAGCCTTGACGCAAGCAGCCATCGCGCTTCCACTGCTTCCACCGCAGAGCAGACCCTCTTCGCGAATGAGCTTTCTTGCGTACTCAAAAGCCGTACGGTCATCAGTCTTGTACCAGGTATCGACGCCTTTCTGGTCGAGCACGTCGGGAATGAAGTCGTATCCAATTCCTTCCACTTTGTAAGGCTTGTCCTTAGCTTGGTCGTTCAGAGCCGAAGGTAGAGCTAGAATGCTGCCCTCCGGATCGGCGGCAACGACCTTGATGTTTTTGTTATGACTCCGCAGCCCCCTTGCCAGGCCAGTGATCGTGCCGCCCGTGCCAGCTCCTGCGACCACTACTGTAACTTTGCCCTCCGTTTGCTCCCAGATCTCTTGTGCGGTTCCCAGCTCATGCGCGTTTGGATTCTCCGGATTGCCGTACTGATCCAAGATGACGCCGCCGGGAATCTCCTTCTCCAGTCGTCTGGCGACGCCGATATGACTTTCTGGGCTATCAAACGCAGCTTGTGTTGGCGTTCTGACGACTTCCGCACCAAGGGCTCTCAGGACTGCTACCTTTTCAGGCGACATCTTCTCCGGCAGAGTGATGATGACTTTGTATCCCTTGACAGCGCCAACAAGTGCCAGACCAATACCAGTGTTGCCCGATGTAGGTTCGATCAGAGTGGTTCGAGAGGGGTGTATCCTGCCTTCTGCTTCTGCCGCCTCTACCATTCGCAGAGCTATACGGTCCTTGACACTGCCGCCGGCGTTGAAGAATTCGAGCTTCGCATAGATGGTTGGTGCCAGTCCAAGGGATTGAGGTACTTTGTTAAGCCGGACAAGGGGTGTGTTGCCGATGTGCTCGGTGACGGTCTTCATGACCGCCGGCGGCAGTCGTGGGTGTGTCTTGATGCCGCTCATCGTGTTTGATGAACTATTCGGAGGTTGATGTTTGTGTAACAGTGGTCCAGTCTTGTACTGAAGGTACTGTAAACCATCCAAGGAATGCGAGGCGGAAGCTGGTATGCCGAGAGTAGCCGCGCGGGGATCACGCGCCAGATGCGAACGTCACTGCTCGAAGTAGGTAAGTCTGGCCAATATCAATGGGCCGTATGGGCAAGCCATCAGACTACATGTACTCACCCTAGCTGATGGAGCTTGTAGTATGCTTTGATCTCTCGCGCTTGAAGGATACTAGCCTGGTTTATCGCGTGCTAATCACCTGGCGTAAATGCAACGCGATATCTTCATGATTCGCACCTTTTGTTTGAACATTTGTAACAGAACCTGATGTTGGGTATCATTTAGCGCAAGAGCAAGACCGGCCTCACATGTTCTCTCCAATCCACTTCCACCACTCGTCAATCTGTGCTCTTCCGCCGTCCTCGCCTAGGACATTACCACCTGCGACAGTGATCTCAATCTCTGACTCACGCATCTGGTCGAACTTGAACGATCCCTCTCCTCCTTCACCCAGCCAGTCTCTTTCGTCGTCCTGATCCTCCATACCAATTCCACTGTCAAGCAAGCTCTTTGCCCTTGTTGATCTGATTTTGGTAATTTCGTCCTCCAGATTCCTGACGACGAGCTTGTCTGGTAGCGCTGTGAACAGGTCTGCTTTGTTCGCCGCGATCAAGATAGGGAGACTGGCGGGTCCTCTACTCGTTTTCGAGCCACTGTGTCGCTTTTGAAGGAGCAGCAGCAGGTCGTGAAGGTATGTCGCAGTCTCGGTCAACCCTGCCGGGCTCGAGATCGCCGCAGAGTCGACAACAAAGATCAAGCCCTTGAGGTTGTTTCCGGCGTTCAAGGTACTGAGTGCGTGATGTCGCAGCTTGCCGTGTCCTGGCGTGTCCATCACCTGGAAAGACCTCTCTGCGCGTACAGTCGGGTCATTGGCGGAGCGAAAGCCCTGTGAGCCAGCTTCGACGCCGGATCGTAGTCGGCATGTTGCAGTCTCTGGTTCTTGAGATGTGTGTGTGGGTGTAGCCTTGCCGTGTTGCAGCTGTGCAGCCTGTCAGCGCCGCGTACTCGTAGAGCTCAGTTCAATGCTTACGTAGGTGAGTAAAGATGTCTTTCCACCTCCACTTGGCCCGATCAAAAGGAAGTTCGGAACGGTGGTCACTGTACGCTTGTGGTAGAGGTACAGGTGAATGAGGATGGGCGACAAGATCGAGACAAGCAGCGTGATGATGATGGCGGAGATTGTAGGACTGAAGCTCCATGTGAGCCACTCCTCCGCGGAACTCCTGTCGACCATATTGTGAATGCGCTGCCACTTGGGTAGAGTCTACAATTAGAATCGACCTTTGTGTGAACATATAATACGAGAAATCGCACGACTGATGCAACCTCGCATCGGCCCGCGTCAAAATGGCCGACTGACTCGCGTTATCTGGGGATACCAATGTTCGTGTGTTGTGTACAGATGGATGACAACGAATCGATCACACGATTATTAGATAAATGTCTGGGTTTGAGCTTAGAGAATTCTCGGTTGACGCGACGAGAACTCGTTGTATACAGATGATCCCTATAGTGATCATAATAGATTGTAATAGGTCGAGTTGAAGCTCCGACTGTTACTTTGGGACGCGCAAGGTGTTGACGTCAGATTTGCTAAATGACGAAGGAGCGACCCCCCGTCACAGGTCAATACAAGAGCCGGTAGGCAAACAGAGAGTCGTCCATTCAGTTGATTCCCTTTCAACTCCCTACAACTCCATCCGTCAAACAACAAAGTCTCATTAAAATCAAAATGCTCGGTCTCGGCAGCAACAGCTTCGACCCTAACAAGGACATCCCTGATCTCTCAGGCAAGGTCGGTTTTGGACGACTCAATCGCCACACTACATGCTGACCAAATCCGTAGGTCTTTGTTGTCACAGGAGGATCAGCTGGTATCGGTTACGGTATTTGTGCTCACCTGCTCCAACATGGCTGCGAGGCTCTGTACCTGCTAGGAAAGAAGGAAGAGCATATCAAGGAGGCCGAGGAAGGTCTCAAGCAGTACGGTGACACTTCGAAAGTCCACCCTGTTCAGATCGAGCTGGAAGATCTCCACCAAACAGACAAAGTCGCCAAAGAACTTGCAGGAAAGCTCGACCGTCTGGACGCCTTGATCTGCAACGCTGGACTGGGAGTTGGAGTCTACAACGAAACCAAGGACAAGCTCGACAGCCACATGCAGGTTAACCACATCTCGCAATTTCACTTGGCGATGATCCTCCTCCCATTGTTGCAGAAGACTCCTAACTCGAGACTGGTACTCCAATCGTCCGAGTTTCACCGTGGTAGCAGAGATTCCAAATTCGAATCCGAGGCTGAAATCAACCAAGACATCGGCGCGATGAACTTGTACCATAGGACCAAGCTTGCACAGGTCCTGTTTGTGCACGCTCTCGCACAGCGAAAAGCAAAGGGCGAACTTGGTCTTCAGGCGACCCAGGAGAATGGTCCGTTCTTCATCGCAACCCACCCTGGAGGAGTCAGCACAGATCAGCCAAAGCAAGCAGAAGACGCTTATGGCACCATTGGTAAGATCGGCGTCGCCGCTGTCAGGCCGCTCATGAAGGACCCAGTCGACGAGGGTTGCAGACCTGCCTTGTTTGCTGCCACTAGTGAGGATGTGGTCAAGGAGAAATTGCAGGGTGTTTACGTATGTGGTCGATTCGTCTCATCCATTTACGACCACATGACTGACTGACGTGTTTCACAGATCGTTCCAGACAGGAAGGTGACCGATCCAAGCAAGCAGGCGAAGGACCCACAGCTTGCAGAGAACTTGTGGAAGCTCACCGAGCAGATCCTTACCAGTCGGCTCGGAAGTCTCCCTTACCAGACCTTCTACTCTCAGTGATGACACCCATCTGGTTGTCCAGGGGTACCCTTGTAATGAATAGACAAACATAGTCGACGAATCAATGTCCAAAGCCAACCTTTTCGAATGCTCAGGGGTATTGGTGTACTCGTACACAAGGGGTCACCGTGTGATACGTAGTGCAGGAGGATTGAGGCTTCGTCGTCGATATCCTTTCCGTCGTCTGGAAGCTCGAAACTGGTTGTTTTAGAAGATGAGTGGATCTTCTAGCGTGCGAAAAGAAGCTCATCATCTGGTTCATCTGATGCAACTATCCTCAACCGTCGTTCGCATGACCGCTTGACACCCGTTCGCGGCGTGTCATCCGTCGTGACAGGCATAGATCTGCCTCATATCGTCACTGTTCGGTTGCATCTGATGTTCCGTATTCTCAAATCAAGGATATGAAGCGATTGCGGTGGCTTGAACCCGAATAATGTTCGTATTTGCATGTGTATGATCAGTGTGATGATGACGGACAGCTGACGGGCCTCCCATGCATGGGAGTACAACGTATTTGAGTGATGATGGCGTTCAAGCAATAATCAGCTGATAGCGAGTGGTGTTCGTCGAAGCTCATATTTTCATGCATTGTCGTTGACCGGAATTGGCTTCCGGGTTCCGTATGCATAGCAAACCTGTTCGTGAAGAGGTTGAAGTGGTTCGGAGAGAGCAAACAATGGTCACCTCGTGAGACAGAACGGCGAACGATCTTGCAGCAAGGTCCAGGGCGCGGCGGACTAGGAAGTTTGAGTTTCTTGTCGCGCATGTTCCAGAAGCTTTCCCTCAGGTACGGAATATCAATGGAAGCACCACTGCTCACCGCTAAGCGGGGTGCTCGTTCCGTGGAAGCTACCATGTTACAAGGCTGTGACACCTGGCTCAACAAACAAGCTCGAGCTGTCGATACGTTCATCACGAGCAGATGAGGTGTCAGTTGGTCTTGATGGCTAGCGTAGCATGTGATAAGTTAAACACGATTGATGCGTTGCGGAACCGTCTGAAAACACATGCGAGCCAGCCGCAGTTCCATGCCTGCCTTGGTAAAGCCATCGCGATTGTGCGTTATGGCTACAGATTGGTGTGCTTGCGAATGGTACAGCTTGCTCCGTGTCAGCGGAGAGAGCGGGCATCGGCCTCATTCATTCGTGGTACTGAGTACCTGTAGAGTGTTACGTGGCCATCATGCGATTACTATCGAGATTCCTTCAAGCCAGCAAAGACGGATAGCTGCAGGTAAAATGGAGGAGTTGGTAGTTGATCAGGCCGGTCACCTCATTATGAGGTTGGGTACTAGTAGATTGCTGCCTGGAAATTGCTTGGCGGTCTTTCTGCGGAGTGTGGAATCTACGCCGACAGCGGACTGTCCTGTAACTTTCTTCTGCTGCATCGGACTACTCGTTATGTTCCGTCACCAGGCGCTTGAACATGCTTTGATACTGTGCAATGCTCGTCGCGATCGGCATGACCTGACACGGGTCGACTAGTCACCTGCAGCCCGGTAGCGGCAGAGACGCACACAGATACTGTACCGTCTTCTGTACCTGGTTCGCCTCTCTCTCAAGATCAGAGACCACAGATTTGAATACGTCAGACATGCGGTGACAGTCTGTAAAACGGCAAAGATACGAATCCAGCATGGTTTGTGGCGCCCGGCTGCAGGGTGAACGACCGTGGTAGGTCTTTTGATTCCATGACTGCGGCTAACCGTTTCCCAGCTGAGACGTGTTATTCATGTGCCTCTCTCGCTTCGAGGAGTCGGTGTGCTAGACGGATAACTGCAGCGATGAATACTGAGGATGAGCGCAAGATAATCACGACCGATATTGCTGCTGTTGTTGTTGTTCTTGGAGACAGCGCAACAAACGCAAAGCTGCCGGGTCATCAAATGCATGATCCCCCACGCACGCTCAGACCCCCCCACGATCGTCCGCCATTGTCCACCGAACGGCACAGATAATTGGTTCCGCCAATGACGGCCGACGAACTTACAAGGTCCAAGCATAACATCAGCAAGCCTTTGACAAGTCTTTAGCGACTACTGCGGAGCGTAGACATTTCTCCAATCGAACTGCAGCCAAGGCCACCAAATGACTTGCAGCCATCTTTTGGATCCGGCGACGGCGGACGATCATACTATATCTGCAGGCATCAAGTAGTGGTGTCGGCTCGATATTGGACTGATTGCGAGCTTCTGGAAGATATCTGGCAGGCCGCTAGTGGCGTCATTCTCAGACTAATCAATGCATGTCATTAAGTCGACTGCGGTGTTTGACGTTGTTATTGCGAGTGACCTCGATCCTCAATATCATTTCCGTCATTCGGTTGGTTCCAAATTCTCTCCAGTTCTTTGCGGAGTCTCACCTGCAGATGATCCGAACGAGGTAGAGAGTCTAGCGATTTGATCGAGCAAGATGAACCAGTGCCACACCTACCTATCTCATGCAGACAAGACGCTACCGTACCTGCATGGCCCTTCAGACTCCATCTACGGCTGACTCCACAGTCCCGTATCCTAGCGTATAGTTTGCTGCGCCGACAGTCAGTCCCGCAAGGGGGTTTCCGGCTTGATCCTAGCACCGCATTCGATCACGTCCTCATACTCCCTGGCTTTCGGACCGGCTGGATAGGTCATGGAAGGCATCTCCCCCGATGGTCCGAGCAATCGATGGGCTTCTAAAGAGGCTAACGAGTTAAGTTACCATCGCAATGGTTCGTCCAGGTTGGCCAAATCCTTCCTGGACGGAACCGATACGAATTTCTTTATTCTGAGATGGGAGTGGTAGTGGTAAGTATATAACAACCACCACATACAGCTTAAAGTTCAAATACAGAGACAAGAAGAACAAAGAGTACTCTACCTGCAACTCAAGTTATCTAGTATCAGACCTCCGCTCGAGATAGCTGAATCCCTCTCCTCTACCATCGGAAAGACGGCAAGGACAAACACTGTGGCTTGTCAATCCTTCGCGATTGCATCTTGCATTTTTCGGTCAACTGACCGTGCAAAGGTACGCCTCGAACTTTTACCTTCCGGGAAAGCTTACCGTTGAGGTAGCCAGGTTGAGGTGTTCTTTGTATATGCTGACTCGGAGACCAGTCCAGGCAAGGAGAAAGTCGTAGCGAGAAGCGGCTCGTGTTTCTGCAAAGGTCTGCCAGGTACGTTTCAAAGATATCCACTTCGGTGGCTCTACCAGCGGCTGCCTGCGCCGCTTTCACCGCCATCCCTCGATGGAAGACTCGACGACGCCGACATGCATGTATCCCTTCGCATCTGCATGACGGGTCATTATTGTCAACTCGAATGTTGATCCAACGAGGAGAAAATATGAATATACTGACCATCCTCCCAGCATCTCCATCCTTGGATTTTCAATTTTGTGAGCGTCAGTCTTTTGCCATTTCGACTCGCGCGACGACACACAAGTTTTCTCCCCTGGATTACAAGCGACGCTGTCTTACCTGATCTCTGCGACCTCTTGCAACATCTCGGTTCGCATCACGTTTGATGGTACGTGATGACAATCGACTGCGGTGCTCAGCACATTGCTAAGGCTGATATGTTCGCAGCTAACAGACGCCGCGCCAAAATTACGACTCGCTACCGCGCCAGTCCTGTTCCTATTGGGCTAATTCTGTGGTTACTCGCTGGTGTTTCTGGCTGTGCCCCGCCTCCGTCTGGAGTTGAAGTCGCTTTTTGACTTTGACTAGCAAACCTTCGTGAGTAAAATCAACCTCACCTTTACACAAAAATTCCGTCTTTACCATGTGTCCATCTTCGAGCATCGTAAAAATATTGCACACATTTCACTTCTTATATACACCATCATGGATGCAATATATGCTGACCGCCGACCTCAGCACTTTCAGCCCGCTTCGGAATCAACAATTCCGACTCACATCACCGTGCATAAATTCGCACTATGATGCATCACGGTAAGACACTTTTCTATTGGTCCGAATCATCATCCGGCAGATCCTCTGGATACTGCACGCTGCAAAAATGGGTCCCATGACAGGTCGCATCTCCGAATATTATCAAAACAATCCTGCAGCCGCGCCTAGATCTGGTACTGAATGCCCGACTGCCCTTCTCTCGGATTATGACACAGCTCTGGGCTTATCGCTTTGTCTCTTATCGCGCCAGCATATTGCACATCACGCGGGCGTGACACTATACGGGTTCTTGGCGCTGGCTAAATTTGTGCATGCATCGAGTACTGATAGTTTGAACAGAAATTGTTGCTTCAGAGGGACTTGAAGTGCCCCAGTACCATTACCAGACAAGTGTTTCGTACCTGGATGACGATGAGGAACGCGCTGCCAGCCAGCTTGCGTTCAGAACGCAAACTGAGAGCGGGCTTCAGCTGCGGTACCATGAGCACGATGTCGACGATGCTGGAGAGTACACTCTCTCGGCAAGCAGCGGCTCAGTTGGCCGAGAGCATCAAATGATGCATTTCATGCCGTAAGTAAACGCTTTCATATCTCTTTTTATTTGGCGGCGTGCTGGCATTACTTGCATCAAAAGTGTCGAGCTGTCACTCAGGCGGCGTACCTGAGTATCTGGCTTATTACTGGTTGCGGATCGACAATCCCGCTACCGATATGCCGCTTAGGAACCTCTCTGTGTAACACAACGCTGAGCGAATCCAACATTGTGCGATTCGCTCTGTATCACCCTTGTGACCATGGTGACAGCAAGCAGCGCCGACTGTCCTACCGCGTACAAAAGCTTCTCCTTGTCACACCACTCTTACCAGTCGCACCGAGTCGCACACAATCCCTTTGTTCGATCTAACCAATTGTCAGACACGACCCTGCCACCTTCTCCCACGAGACGCAGAACGAGTGTTCTGTCACTCACGCCTCCGACCCCTTGACGCTTTCAACCCCCTTTCGACCAGCCTACCTGCCGCCTATAAGTCGAGCAGCTTCCCCGGATACACAGCCGCGTGTGTTCCACAGTTACCCGACTTTTGGTTTCTTCCCTTCGAGCACGTAAGTCGGCGTCTAGATCGCCCCTTAATATAACCGGTCAGCACTGACGAGCGCCCAAGTAGCTTTCACGATGCTCCTTTAGGCAACTCCCCTGTCGAGCACGACGTTTCTCTGCGTCCAGTTTATCACACCCCAGAGAACAACGACCTCGGAAGAAGACTACCGCACCCATCTCCGTTCGTGCAACACCTCGCACTATCTCCACACGCCTTTTCTCCTCGTTTCCTGTCAGACAATCGATCTTCATTCACATCTTTCCCGAATCTGCTCCACCACGAACCGCAGATGGCCAGTCTAAGTCTGGCGGACCAGCTCCCCGATGCTTCCGAAGAGACTGCTCGCCTGGAGTGGGAGACTACCGAGCAAGTCGGTCCACCGATTCAGAGCAATGACTCGACTGTCGTTCCGACAATCGAGATTGATGTCACCAAGGGCTTCTTCATGACCGAGCTTCCCGAAGCTTCCTGGACGTGCTACAGGCGAAACTACTTTTCCGTTTCTACTTGGTTTCACTTGAACCCATCTGCTGCAGGTCAGCTGCTTGTCCTTGGCGGACGGCAAATTCAAGCATTCAGTGTACGCTTGGCCGCCGTGCAGGATGGACCTGGGGGGAAGAATGTCGAACTCATCGGTTACACACCGAAGCGCGACCAAGGTAAGAAGCTTGAGATGAAGTACCGGAAGCTGTCACCTTCCTCGCCTGCCAACCGGAACGAGCTCTCCCAGTACGTAGGACAGTACAACTACGGCTATCAATTCGGCATGCCGCAGCACCAGTACCATGGCAGCAATTCGGCTCCAATCCTGCATCTTCAGGATACAGATGATGGTCCACAAGGCAGTGACTCGCATAATCACGTCAACGCCATGACGAATGCCTTTCCAACCACGAGAATGCCATACCAACAAGGACCTCACATCCATCATTTCGAGAGGATTCAGTTCAAGAACGCGACGGCAAACAACGGCAAGCGAAGAGCCTCTCAACAATACTTCCATCTTCTCATTGAGCTTTACGCTGATGTTCGCGTTGTTGGATCACCTCAGCCGGAATGGCGCAAGGTGGCTTTCAGAATGAGTGACAAGCTTGTGGTCCGTGGAAGGAGCCCAAGCCACTACGATAGAGGTGAGCGCTTCGAGCCTCACAATGGCGGCAACAGTGGTGGAAGTGGACGCGCAGGCAGAGGCAGCAGAGGCAGTGGCTACGGTGCCAATCGACAAACCGGGGGCTACACGCAGGCGCGCTACCCCACACAGTCCTACCAGCCCATGTACATGGGCGGTAACATTGGTGGCTTCCGCCAGCTCGAGTACGACGTCAAGCCGATCAAGCACTCACCCACCAATAGCTCGAGCAGCAGCTCGGGCTCAGAGTACAAGGAGAGCCCGCCTGGCGACCTGAGCCCTCAGATGTTCGACGTCAAGACCGACGAGGTGCAAATGGTCGCAGACCACTTCGAGAACCGCCTCGGTCTCGACGGCTCCCCGGAAGCACGGCCCACTCTCCCCATGTCGTGGACCGACACTCAGCACCCGAGCGAGATGCACTACAGCTCGAGCTATGGCTCCGACCGCTGCACTCCTCCGTCCGTGAAGAGCGAGACCCGGTCGTCTCATGGCATGATTCCACTCTCGCTCCCGCTCCCGCCCTCGCACCACCGTCAGATCAGTCAACCCATCCCTGACGCCGAGTTTATGGACGAGCGCAGCGATGGGTACACGAGCCAAGGCTACTACCATGACTTGGAACACCCCGACTTCGGGTTCTGAGAGCCCACGCGGCTCCGAGAGTCGTTATCACAACGGCTCTCTATATCCCAAACCCTCCTATCCTTGGTGCTTCACGTACCGGGAACTATGATCGCCTTCCTCGGGTTGATCACCTGGCTTGCCTGATACCACTTCCGAGTGGGTCGGCAGCCAGGGCGGAGGTGTCGCCTGTTTGACAGTGGCTCAGAGCTCTGTACGATGCATATGGCACTTTCACGATCGAGGTACGAGTTCGCGCTGTCTGAGGACAGGCACTCGTAAGCGGGAAGCGTGCAGCATGGCCCTGGACGGTCTTCTTCATGCTTGCATGCTGCCGCTGCGGTGCATTTGCACCACCACATTCATTGCCTACGCCCAGGCACAAGGGTCACACGGGGGAGGCTCCGAGTCAGGAATTCAGGGTTACGTTTAATGATTTCAGGGTGCGACGACGGCATGTACCACGAGAAATGTATCAGATATCTAGCTATGATCAACCAATAATCACTCGTTTCCAATCTCCGCATTGAATCATCCTAGCAGTCCATCTCAATCACTTCGCAAACCAATGCCCAACTCATTAATACTGTCCTCGTATCAACAGCCGTCAACAACAACATCACCCAATCTCAACCCTGTAGAAGCGACGTCTCATCACTCCAATAAGAACCACCGGGGCCCAGCGGAAGCGACGACGTCCCTGCAGATTCACCAGCCGCAAGTACGGTCGTGTGCCATGACACAAGGCTGAGGTATTGCACGAGCGCATATGTGATATGCACTACAAGGTATCGCAAGAAGACAGCACGGCGCGGAGCGCGCGGTTCGTGGTCCGTTGCTATCACATGCGCCCGGTGTCTTAGGGGGCAGGAACGATGCGCCGCGACATGGTGCGTTTGCTGCGAAGGAAGCGGCGCGAGGTCGTGACTGCTGCGATGCGCTGCGATGCGGGGCATCAAATGTGCTCGACGTTGCCAATATTCGTCACACTTGATCACGAGGCACTGGACGGACCGAATATATGGTACTTTGTTTTCGTGGATGATGATTGTCCGCGGTTAACCTTCTGCAGCTAAACTCTATCTCAGCCGCTTCAACTATCAACATTATGTCGTTGACGGCTCGGGGCGGCCAATCGCGGTGCTTTGCCCCGGTTGAATTGTGCTGTTACTGAGTCGCGGAGGTAGAGGTGCTGATGTGCTATCCAGTCGGTTGTCAGGGTGAGAGTCCCCGGGTGGTAGATGGGTAGACGGTATGGGTTTTTGGTATATGCAGTCACATGCACCGGAATGGCGGAAGGATATGACTTGTACTGAGATTTCATAGATTGCATTTGCTCTTCAACCTGGTGACATGTGTTTGCAGATGATCTTCTTGATGCAGGTTCGTTATAGAGTATTGCGATGACCATGCGGAGCTTGAGCAGCCATGTCAAAGTTAAGGTCTGAAGAGGCCGAGACGATCCTTGATGATGATGGTAAAGATAGATCGTTCGCAGGTTGCGATGCAGTACTGACTTATCAAATTGGCATTACATCCATATGAGATCTCGCAACTACAAATGCGTTCGTCAAAGAAAGAAAGATTTACAGCCTCGTAGATGGGATGATGATAGGTAGTTGTGCCCCATCGTTCGCAACTCCTCGGTCCAAAGTACTCCGTGTCCGTCGATGGTCGGTAGATAAAACGACAGTGTTCAGCCTCGTCTGTTGATCCGAGACGTTGTTCCAATACTATTCCATCGATTGACTCTGTTGCGACCCCCTACTTCTTCTTGCCTCCGGCAGCCGCCTTCTTGGTGTCTTGTGCAGGCTTTTTCTCGACCTTCGCATCTTTGCTCGATACGTCTGATTTCTTGTCGGGTCCCGCAGCGTTCTTTGCGGCGCCCGCTGGCGGCTTGGATGCAATGGGTTTCTTGTTGTCAGATGATTTTGGTGGCATTTTTGCTTGCGGCTTTGAGTTCTTGAGATTGGTCGATAATGTAGCGAAACGTTGTTTGCGTATCAAGAGTCGCAATGTGGATGATGATAGGAGAAAAGCGAGGGGCATGTTAGCAGTATAAATAGATGCAGAGTAGTCGACGATGGAAGTACACTGTCATCATGTGTACCATGTGATGAGGTTGTGTGATCGCTTGGCCAGAAATGATGGCATTGTGGTACATGCCTGCCATGGCTAAGCATAGCACAAGCTCTAGCGCCGTACGGACGGGGAGGTTGAGAGTATCGCCGCTACAGGTGGCTAGCAAGTAAAGCATCGCCGTCCGGCTGATCGCCAACGCATAAGCGCCTGATACTGTGTGGTTGGTATAGCTGATTGAATTTGCACATGAACAGGTATGATAGAACTGAGCATTCCGCAGTGGGATTCCACGGTGTACGTTGCAGGTCCAGTCATCTACACATGCTTTCGTATAGCGTACCGACATTGGATGTCCATCATGAAAAATAACTACGCGCCTTAAGGACACAGGCAGACGTGTCGAAGATGGTTCTCGATCCCGGAAAATCGTGTGCGAAAATGGATAAAGCGCTCAGTCCGGCTTCTTATTGTCCTTCCATGTCGGTGTTATCGCTCGGCAGACAGAGACGTATTCTTCGAATCTTGTCGCATCGTTCTCGAGTCCTTTCGTTGTCCAGAACATAGTCCATTGACTGTCGTTCAGTTTCCAGGTGCCTCTGCTGCGCTCAAAGTACCACTTGTTGACCGGGTTTTCTTGTCGACTCCTCCAGCAGACGCCATCAGGAAAGCAGCTGCGTACCATTGCCTGGAAAAGCATGTCTGCCACACCACTACTACCTTGACTACGCTGAAGAACAGCGAATTTGTCCAGGTAAGGAACCAGACGGGCTACATCTTCGCTCCCTTCGGACGTGGACAATGGCGGCATCTCCCAGGTAAATATCGCACCTCCTTCATATTCTCCCGCGATGATGATGCCTGCGATGCGATTCTGGATGCGTCGAAGATAGGCGGGTACATCGAGTGGTCGGCGGAAGGAGTCCTCAATGAGAGAGACAAGTCGAGGGAAGCTGATGTCCGGGTGGTTTTCTAGGCTTATAGTCGTCTCACCGTTGGCAGGTGGGAGCCATGGCTGAACACGTGGATCGGGTATCATGGTCAAAGGCATTCCCTTCTTGACGAGCGTTGACCTACTAGGCGCACTCGAAAGCGGGGTGTGTCCATTATTTGGCGATGACAGTCGTGCAACTGGCAGAGACGAAGATATTACGGGCTTGTTCGTAAGCAGATTGTGTATGAGAGGATTCTTGGTTCTTCTTGTGCTGATGCCTACAGACTCGCTGTCAGGAGCCGAAGGTTGTGAAGAGCTGGCAGCTTCTTCGGGAGATATCACAAGCGCCGATGTAGATGGGGGCAGCAAGGCTAGACAATGCCGTAACGTGTCAAGATTCTGCACATGTTGGTTGATCGTTTGCATCGAGAAGACGTCCGAGGCTCTGAGCTCTGAAGCAATATCTTTATACTCCTGTTGCAGATTGACGAAGACATGAGAGCCATCACCTCGGGTGAGAGAAGGCACCCCTCCAAGCGGATCAACAAGGATAAGTCGATCCAGAGTGGTTGCCACGGAAGGAGTGTGGTCTCTTGCTTCTTCGACCGTCTCTCCGAGAGCAGTGACTGGTTGGATCCCGGAAAGTGCTTTAGTTAATCCAAGCATGACATCAACCATCGGGACTGGCACATTCTGGAACGACTCGGTATATGCCAGCGCAGGTATAACGGGTATCGTTGTACGTTTTAGGGGCTCGATGACTAATTTGGGAATCGACAGCTCGACCGCGCTTTGGAGCCTTGCGGTATCTGCAGTAGCCTGACCAGACGTGAAAGCAAGCGCCGAATCAACATACCTTGCTCCACCGTTATTGTACTTCTCCAAAGCTCTGACAATGCGATCGGCTTGTTTCTGGTACACCTGCTGATGGGGAAGCTTAGGAACTCGGCCTTCCGAAAATAGGTCGCTGCAATCAAAAGTCAGAACAATCTGCATGTCGAGGCGGACCAGTTGAGCCAGCGTCAAGGCAATGCCGTCGAGCGATTTCTGATCGATGAGCTGAGGTGCCCGGATGCTGAGTAGAGCAACGTGGATAAGCTCGTCGTCCTTTGGGAGTAGCTTGTCTTGAACATCTTTCTGCTGCGTGAACTTTGGACTTTGAGCAATAGCTTTGGTTGGTGCGTAGAACTCGCCCAGATTGACACCTGTCCGTGCCAGTCTCTGCTCGAGTCTACGCGGTGCAGCCACCCTTCGGTCCTGTTCGTCGGAAGCTGATTTCGGAGACTTTTGCTCAGCCGGTGACTTGAATCGAGCCAGGTATTGTTTGGCATCTCTGCGAGTAGCGCTGACATTGAGCACATCGAAGAAGAAGTCTCTCTGGGCCAATTTGTCTTTTGGAATATTCCAATGGGAGGGGTTTTTGTTGGCAGCCGCACGATCCTCATCTGATGCTGGCAACTTCGGCGTACTAACAAAGAACCGAGTACATGTACCTGCGTACGATGTGGAGGCCGAAACATCCGTATTCGGCCTGTGCTTTACATGACTGAGATCGAGCAATGAGTCTCTACTCGCTGGTCGCGTGAGGGTATTTAGAACGCCATTGACCGGCGCCCAACGTGTCGTCCGCATCATTCATGTTGGCATTGACGGACGAGAAAGAGTACTGCTCGTTGGTTTGACACACCTCTTGTCTGATTGTGTATCACCGCCCAAAAGACGAAAAAGACGAGAAACACCTTCCAAGGTTATTGATTGATGACTGATTTCTCCAGTCTCGTCGTGCATTGATCTTATCGTTATCGCTATCGCTATCGCTATCGATAAGATATCTCCGCAATCGCCGATGCGACACGCGTGCTAAACGTCACACTGATTATCATCTACGGCGGCATCGGCATCTCAGCTCCATCTGAGGTCCCCGCTGGGGGTAAATAAGGAAAGAACGACGAAACGTCATGGAGGGGCTCAAAGGTATTCGACAAAGACACGGAGCGAACTCATCTTCATCTCACAAACTGCATTTCGTCGACAACTTTGCAAACATCACATAACAAGACTACCAGCGTATCAATACTTCGAACAACATGGCACCACAAGTAGCTTGGTTAGGCCTCGGCAACATGGGCCGTGTATGTCTAGACTACCAGCAGCTCCAATGGCTTTTACTGATGATGTACAGGGTATGGTCAAGAACATCGTCGAGAAGGGACCTCAAGACAAGCCGATCATCATCTTCAACCGCACTACAGCGCGCGCTGAGAAGCTCGCCTCGTCGCTACCTGATGGCAAGACCAAGGTTGCAAAGACCATTGAGGAGGCAATCGAGCCCTCAGACATCATCTTCACCTGCGTTGGTGACGACAAGGCCATCGAAGAGACAGTTGACACCTGCCTGAAGTCCGGCTTGAAGGGCAAGCTATTCGTTGACTGCTCGACGATCCACCCAGACACCACCATGAAGATTTCGAAGAAGATTACCGATGCTGGCAACGAGTTCGTCGCTTGTCCAGGTGAGATGCCCAAGAAGAGATCACGAAACATGGCTAATACACAACAGTCTTCGGCGCCCCAGCAATGGCCGACGCGGGCCAGTTGGTGGCCGTCGTCGCCGGACCAAAAGACAGCGTGCAGAAGATGCTGCCATACACCAAAGGTGTCATGTCGCGTGAGAACATTGACTACACCGGTCAGCCCTACAGTGACGCCTTGAAGATGAAGATCATCGGCAACACCTTCATTTTGAACATGGTGGAGACGCTGTCAGAAGGACACACCCTGGCCGAGAAGTCAGGCCTTGGCTCATCCTCACTACACCAGTTCATCGAACTCATGATGCCTGGTCCATTCGTCGCGTACAGCAAGCGTCTGATGACGGGCGATTACCACAACAGGGACGAGCCGCTGTTCGCCGCAGACCTGGCAAGGAAAGATGCTAGACACGCCATGGATCTTGCAAAGACCAATGGCACGCGCATGAAGGCCCTGGAAGTTGCAGATGCTCACCTCAGCGACGTGCAGAAGAAGATGGGCGCCAAGGGTGATATTGCTGGTATCTATGGCGCTGTCAGAGAAGAGGCAGACCTCAAGTTTGAGAACTGAGGAGGATCGAAGCAATGCATTAGACTAATGATATATGAGAGCAAAGCCAACTCGAAGGCAACAAAATGAACAAAGATAGTACGAAAGAGTGAAATACTTGCTGGTCGCTTGTGAGATGAGCGTGACTTAGCTGTGTTTCTATCTTGATGACACTATCTAGGATAGTAGATCCAAGTTTTGGTGGAAGACGATAAAAAGTTGCTGCTATAGGGAGGACCAAGGTTCAAAGATGCTCAACGTCATGCGTGATCGCTTCTGGGTATCGTGACAGATAAACACTCGCTTCGCCGACAAGGCGCTGGGGTCGATTACTCGAAGAATCCACCGTCGCTCTCTTCATCCTCATCTTCAGGTGCCGCCGCCTTCTTCGCTTTCTGCTTCTCCGCTTTCTGCTTCTGACTCGCTTTCGCATCCTTCGCGGCCTGCACAGCCTTCTTGTTCTCAGTCGCAGCCTGCACGGCGCCCTCACTCTGCGCCCTATACACCTTACCATTTCTCAACGCATCCAACTTACCCTCCTCCCCACACTGCCTCACCAGCTCCCACATCTCGCGATCACCCTTGGCCTCATCCCCTCCCTGCTCCTCCTCGTCCTTCTTCGCCTTCTTCCCCGTCGGCCACAGCGAGCTATACGCTACATCCAGAGGATAGTACTGCGCATAATTGACATCGACCTCTTTCCTCCTGACCTCATCCGCCTTGTCAGCCACCTCCTCCGTATCCTCCTTGACCGCGGCCGCCAGTTCCCGCCTCGCCCGCTTCAGCCGCCGGACAGCTTTCTGCTTGTCGAAGAATCGCACCATGTGGAACTTGCTGATCATCTCGCTCCTGCGGCGTGCGCGCTCGGCGTCGGCGAGTTGCGATCGTAACGAGGCTAGTTCGCGCTCATGGCCGATCCGGATGTCGGCTGGCATCGGCTTGCTGGTCGTGTCCGTGTCGTCGCGGGCGAGTTGGCGGGTCAGTGAGCGAATTCGCGATTTCAGCGGGTTGGTTGCGTGCGTGCTTGGTTGGAGGGAGCGGGAGGGATGAGGGTTTGTTTTGCGTTTCTTTTGTGTAGGCTCGATGGGCACTTGTTCTTGTCGTGAGGGATGGATGGCGGAGTGGGGGCGTTTGGTCGCCATTGCGTATGTATAGTATGGTGAGTTGGCTTAAAGTGTTTGGATGTGGTGGATTGTTTGGAGCCGGATCTTTGTATGGCGACTTTTTTTGATGGAGTGAAGACTGCAATCTGGGGAAGGAAGTTCCACTCGGAGCCATGGCTTGGCACTCACTGGCGCACCTGCTGGCATCGGGAATCTGCATCGTGCTTGCCCTTTCTGTGTCACTTCAACCTGAGCGAAACCAATGGTTTTCAATGGTACCTTAACAGCTGTAAGCGCTCACGGGATCCGTTTGGCTTGGAGGCAGGCGGTTTTAGGGTGCTGATGTGCGATTTCGACATATAATAAAGGTGAGTAAAGCACTATAGCCGCTTTGGGTAAGTGAATACCCTTCACTTCATCTTCACAAGAGAGACCACCATCGTCTTACTCGAACGACTCGGAAGTTGATTGCGTCACTTGTATCGTCACACGGCATTCAAGTGCTCGTGGCAGATCGAGCCATCTCCGCAGCAAGAATCCCGACTTCTGCGGCTTATCCTCGACATTACACGTACACTGATACGTCCACATCATGCCTCCGCCATCGGCTTTCGAGAGGTACAAGATTCTCATGAGAGGGGAAGAGAACCTGCCGAAGCAGTACCCGGTACCCTCCCCGGCCGCCAAATCTGCTGTATCCGGTGAGCGTGGTAGTATTACTCCGACCAACGACGAGTATCTTCAATCTCGTTCATTCCAGTCTTCGTCATCAAGCTGGGAAGCACCGACCGTCAGTTCTGCCGATTGGGAGACTCAAGAACGCGAGAGACTCGCTCGAGAATCGAAAGCCTCATCTATGAAGCTTTCATCGTCCTCGAAAATCAAGCCCGTGGAACCTTCCTTGGATCCACTCAAAACAGACAATCGGCTTGGAGAAGTTTCACCACTTGGCCTTCGCTTCTGTCCAATCCTAGCCCTTGCCAAGTTCCCTTACAGATACCTCCCAAAGTCTGCTTGGAGCTCACAACAGTTGATTGCATCCAAGTTCTTCGATGAAGGCAAATTTTGGCAGCGCGAGTGGAATCTTTACTACGTAGCGTCGAACGAAGCAGACACGGACAAAGTATTCGTCTTCATCACTGTAAGCCAGGCCAAGGCTTTCATCAACGAGATTGACCGTCTCTATCCTAGCCTGAACATCAGATTGCCGGACGAGGACGACAATCCTGGTTTCATCTGTGACTTTCCAGACGATCGACTCCTTCGCCCTCACTGGCTTGGTAAGTCGACCTCACGAAAAGAACACGACTTTCTTGCAGGTGAAGCTCCACTCTTCCAAATGCCTACCAGCCGCGACCCTTCAGACAGAAGTCTCCAGGCGTTCAAGGACACGATTGACGACATCATCGAGGCTTCCAAGAACAAGAAAAAGAACGCACGCGATGGAAAGAAAAAGGAGCGAATCATGAAGCAACAGGACATGTTGCGTCAGCTGAAACGTGCTCAGCGTTACCTCGGGTTACGTCCACGAAACGAGGACGACAGCGATTTGATTTCAGGACTCGAGAAGGATGGCAACGAGTACGTGCGTCGAGCCATCAATGTATCAGATCCTGCGCCATACCCTTCTGATATGGACGTCGTATTCATCTCAATCGATATCGAGTCATATGAGAGGAACCACAGTCTTGTCACTGAAATCGGCGTATCCACTCTTGATACCCGAGACATTGCAAGAATGCCTCCAGGAATAGGGGCTAGCGAGTGGCGCAATCTCATTCGCGCTCGCCATTTCCGAATCACAGAACATGCTCACCTCAACAACACCGAGTTTGTCCACGGATGCGCTGACAAGTTCGGACAAGGCAAGAGTGAGTTCATCTCCATCCAGCACGCTCCGGCTACAGTGGCAAGCTGCTTCAAAGAACCATTCAGCAAGCCCCAAGTCACCGCGGAGGACAAGTTGGAAGCTACGCACAACTTCGAGCATCAATCGGAGAAACGCAACATCATATTTGTTGGCCATAATCCAGGCGCGGACATCGGCTACCTCAAGCAAATGGGCTACGACATGACCACACTGTCCAATCTCGTCGAGGTCATGGATACGGCCCTTTTGCACCGCTGTCTGACGCAAGAGATCAATCCGCGCTCTCTCGGCGGCATTCTCGCCGACCTCGATATCGCAGGCTGGAACCTCCACAATGCAGGCAACGATGCTTTTTACACTCTCGAAGCTATGCTTGCCATCTGCGTCAAGGACGCGCAGAGCTGGGGCAAGAACGAGGTGACCGAGGAGCAAAGGAAAGTTGTTGAAGAAAGAATCGCCGAAGCAAAGCGCGTTGCGGAGGAGAAGACTAGGGAGGAGCACGAAGGCTGGGATCGAGACGAAACTGACGACGGAGGCATCGCCGAAAAGCCATACGATAACGGCTGGGGCAAGGTGCCCAATCTGATGGATTGAGTCAAGTAAATAGCATATCATATCAGCGAACATCAATAATACCAGCACTCTGCGCTCGAACTTTGTCGTCTGTGTAGTGTTATAGCCGGACGACCGTGCTGCTTACCAACCAATAATCATAATCCTTGGAGATGGTGTATGGTTGTAATGGATAATAATGAGGCTGATGTCCTCGACGAATGACCTTGACCTTGGCGGATGCCAGCGAGCAGCTGCAAGGCATCGTCATTTTTAAATGTCACGACATACATGCATGTGTACATGTACAGTTTCAAGGACAACACCATCCAGGTCGCATCGTGGAGCCCAGATCAGTTTGCGTAAAGATGCTTGCCTTGAATATCTTCTGTACTCGATATTCCAAGTTGTCTACGTCTCGCTAAACTGCTCCTGCCATACCGCGGCTGATACAGGTGCCTTTACAGAACTGACACACGTGCGAACCCTGTCATTTCTGCCCTGAGAACGGAGACGGAGACGGACACCTCACCCTACGTATCCACATACACAACTTGGCACGGTCGGTCAATCTACTACACGACAGGACAAGATACATCTAAGAAACAGCCTTCCTGAGCATCACGATAAATCTGTAGATGTGCATAGTTCAAAAGCATTCACGACCCAGCCACGCCAACATCTCCACCGGAACACGGACGACCCGCTCGGCCTCTTCTTTGCTCCGCGACTTGCACATCACCAGCAAAAGCTGCTGTGTCAGCCAAATAAAAACAGCCGACAACGACAACCCGTTTTACCGGCCTGCGCCAGCAGCAGAGCACCCTTGGCTTTCTTTAAACCACATTGACTGTCACTAGCGACTTGTTTCACACAGGCTGCATCCAAATACCCTCAAACCGTTACCTACGTCGTCGCTCGGAGATCCGTACCAGTAATCCATTTAGGTAGCCTACTCACCTCGACTGCTGATCACCTCTGTCCGACCGCGACATCTCTGGATCTTGACATCTGCTCGCGATGAACGGCATTAAGCAGCGGTTCAAGCCCAAGCATCAGGTCTTGATTCTGAAATGCTACCCTCGATTACCGAAAAACAGCTCCGCCGCTGAGATCAAACCCAATGGCAGCGAATTGTCTTATCTCCTGTTCTACGCCAGCAGTCGCAAAAGTAAATTGACCAAAGTCGGCACTTTTCTGGAGAAGCGCACAACTGGTGATCTGTACAAGTCGCGCTCCTCTTCTGTACAAGTCACACTGCAGATCCTCACGGCTTGTCTCAACAATCCTGGTATCGGAGGAGGTGGACCTGAAGGCTTTGGCTTGTTTGCACCGTTTGTGTTGAGAATACTTCGCGACGTCTTGAAGTCCGCCAACGACACGGCCCTGATAGAATCTGCCGTACCTACTTGGGACAGCTTCTGCAGACATCAAGATCATGTCGCGCTCAGCGCAGATCCCGAGTACAGGTCGCTTTTCGCCGAGGTCGTGAGATTATGGGCTGGTTACGCCACGAAAGAGCATGGAAAGCAGAGGACTGCCGCAAGGGGACAAATGCGAGTTGGTGCGACAGATTCCGTCAAGCTGAGATCCGCTGGACTGCAAGCATTGAAGAGCATTGCCGATTCGGAAGCATTGGGTACCGAAGCTGGCCGTCAGCTGGAGACCGTCATGCCAGTCGTACTGCAGAATGTATATGGCTCTGACGCAGAACTAAGGCATCTGCTGAACATGCAGGGTGAGAGCGAGGCCTTTGCAAAGGAGCTGGCAGCGAAGCCACGTCCAAGCATGGCGGGTGGAAGAAGCACTTTTGACAATGGTGATGTACGGGCCGCAGAAGGGACAACAGCAGAGGCTGACAGACTCGCTGATGAAGAAGCGAGCGTTCTTGCCTTGCAGGTGCTGAAGAGCATCTTCGGAGTAGAAAATCGTCAACAGACGCGCTCGGCGACCACTTATTTTCTGCGATTCGTCACCACCCAGTCACCTTCTGCTTCCTCGGAAAAAATGGGCGGTAGAAATCTGGATAGTGCTTGGTCGATCACGCTCTTTGAGACGGTCTGCAACTGGACCCCTGTACAGGATCGATTCGTGGCCGTGTTCACCGCCGTTGAGATGCTCGTTCGCAGCCCAATCAAAGAAGACCAGCTTGACAGGCAGCTACTGCTCGCGCGCATCATGGCTCATGTATTCGGCTCCGACATCAACCTCATTGGTCTATCGGTCATGGATGTTCTCCTCGGCATACTTCAACACGTCCTGTTGATCCTTCAGCTCGGAACTACTGGTACATTCCTCCCCAGCGAGGTCACCTCCAGCGATGAGGACCTCAAAGGACGCACATCAGCCGACGCTACGCAAAAGCTGGTCATGGAAGTGGTCAAGACGCCCTCTCCGGCAAGACTGCAGCTGCTTGGTCAACTGAGGCAGTGTATCGCCAATCTCGCTGTTCATGTCTACTACACTGATCAGATCTCTGACATGGTTTCTGCTATCCTTCTTAGACTCAAGCCCACCCCTACGACAGTCCAGGATCCAGCGTTCACAGCCTCTGCCATCGAGGACCCTTCGACAGCTGCAGCCGAGGTCGCTAGCCAGTCTAGCCTCAGGGAAAGACCAAACACTGATGGGTTCTTCTCTTTTGACACTGCTCGAGAAGTCGCGCTCAGTGCTGTCAAGGACGTCATCTTGACCGCCAACTCTTCAAGATCAGACAACAGCTACGTATCCGAGAACAGAAATGGCGTACCGATGAGTGTCTGGGAGGGCACGCAGTGGCTGCTCAGGGACAGCAGCTTCGAGGTCCGCAAGGCATACGTTGACGTTCTTTGCACATGGCTCAAACTCGAGCTTCGCAAGACGAACCTACGTCTCGAGGAAGACAACCCTACAAGCGAGCGCAAGCGGAGAGTTATCGAGGGACAGATCGTCAGTCGCGCTGCTTCCACGGCATCTAATAAGACTAGAGCTGCTAGGCACAGCCGGTCGACATTCCTTCAATTGTTACATCTCGCTATTTACGAGAATGCCCTGCAGCATGGCGAGGCTGCTGACGGCGAGGCAGATCTTCTGCTCTTGCACTTGCTTTTTGTCTCGTTAGCGCGCAGCCTTGGCATCAATGCTGTCAAGGTCGGTCTGCCAATGATCTTCAGACTGCAAGAAGACGCATCTGGTCTGGCAGAGGCTCGTGCACAAGTTATGATCGGCAGTCTGGTTTATGGTTATTTCTGGGCTTTGGCCGACATCTTCGAACTTGATGCAACTCCAGCCGCGAGAGACATTTACCCCGAGATCACGCGCAGGCGCAACAACAAAGCGTGGGTCGAAGCCATTCAGATGCCACCAACACAGTTGGCCCAGATCGTGGCAACCAGGCGATCAAGGACCGCCCTTGCAACTGTGAACCTTTCAGCTATCTCCCTGACACCCTACGGCGATCGCGCAGCATTGATCGAAGCTCTACAAAACTCGTACTTTGCGTCTCTCATGACTCCACCGACCTCGCCCCCGGCTAGCCCGTCTCGCACGTTCGTCCTGCCACAAATGGATTCCGAGCTATCATCAACGGCGTCCGGTGCCATAACACCTCAACCTGACAACAAGGCATTCACTCAATCGACTATTGACGAGCTCACCTCACCGTGGTCACGAGACGCGCTCTTGGCCGCACTCGCAGCAAACGCCCCAAGACCAGGTTCAATGACCGGATCCGCTCGCGGCGGTCTCGGGTCCAAATCTCCTAGCCCAGCCACTGCCTTGAACGGCAATAGCTACATGCCGACCGGCTACGGCAGTCTCCTACGCGGCGAACACCGCCACCTCCTCGCAGCAACAAACACCTACCCTCTTCATTCGCGCAGCCGCGAAGGCTCACCTCGCGCCTCAGGGAACCTCGACGCCGATCGCCAACCCTCCTTTGCCGGCTCAGCGACCTCAATGCGGGACCGCATGCGCCTGCGCAGCCGCTCCCGCCGCGCCGCTGGCTCCCCAAGCGCGACCGACGACGGCCGCCGGTTCAGCGAAACGACCTCTCAAGGCCGGCGTGCGGTGTCAACTTCCGCGCGCGTCGACGAACTGAAACGCGTCCTCGCCACTGGCGGGGCAGGCGTCGGGCTCGAGAGCCGCCGCTCGTACGACGCAGGCGACGACACTGGCTCCGACAGCCTGGTCGACGTGGACGAGAGCTTCGGCACCTTTGGCGACGACGACGCGTCGCTGTACACCCGGCCTGACGCCCCTGCTGATCTGTCCACACAGAACGTCGCCACGCGCGACATGGCTTCTTCTAGTACCCCGAGCGAGGACGTGAGCGGTTCGGTTGCCCGAGACGTCGACGCTGATACCCCGCCATTGGGCGCACAGAGCCAGACGCATTACCACGGCGACGGCGCTGAGGTGCAGCCTAGCTACCAGCTGACGGGCGAGAACGCACACGACAGCAGCGTCATCGACGCCGCGTTCGCCGGCGCCTCGTCTGCCGTTGCGACCGTGGCGCAGGGTCTCGGTCTCGGTTTTGCTGCGACTACGAAACCTGCTGCTAAGAGCGACGACGGCGAGGGCGAGGGCGCGAGGATGGTCAGTTCGGCGTCCGCGCCGGTGTTGAGGTTGAACAGCGATGAGTTGCCGGTCGAGAGCGCGAATGGGAATGCGAGAGGTGTCAATGGCGGAGGAGTCGTTGGTGGCAGGAGTGTCAGTGGTCCTCTCGTAGGCGGGGGTAAGGTTGGGCTCAGTGAGTTGCTTGATAGGATACCGGATGAGGACGAGGACGAGGGAGGGTCTGGGATCGGAAGACCGCCGTATTAGAGGTCACTGGTGACGAGACGTGCTACTGAAAGGAATAATATTATTTCATTATACATAATGTACATTCTGAGTACCCTGGGTAAGCCGTCAGTAGGCTATAATATGCCATGCCGTACGGGGTATCATCAGTCGAACAATTATTATCATAGCCTACTGATGGCTTACCTAGGGTACTCAGAGTCCGCTACTCAAGGGGGTAGTATTAGTACATTATACATAATGTACATTCTCTTCCATGCCGTATAGGGTATCATGAACTGAACAATCGTTATCATAGCCTACTAATAGCTTCCCAAGGGTACTCAGGATTTCATACTCATCAGTTCGAACAATTATCATTATAGTCTACTGATGGCTTTACCTCTCAGAATCTGATATACATTCTATGCCATATAGGGTATTATTAATTGAACAATCATTATTATAGCCTACTGATGGCTTACCCAGGGTACTTATGCCGTATAGGGTATTATCAATCGATTAACTATCATCATAGCCTATCTTTAAGAAGACAAAATCGCACAGCCCAAGAGAACGAGCTCAGAGACCTGTTCGAGCGCTTCGGTCGCGTTACCAGTCGTAGTCCGCCACACAACTTCTTATCGACGCTATTGTCATAGACAAGATACTCTGAGAAGGTACCTATGTTAGTGACTAGGAGGGGCTAGATGAGATCAAGAAGATGGAGGAGCTCCAGACTAAGCAAAAGTCGCTAAGGGCGATGATCAAGGAGCTACAACGCAACCACATCGAAACCAACAGAACGCTTGAAGACACCAACAGAACCCTTAAAGTGATGGCTTACCCAGGGTATTCAGAATCTGACATACATTCTCTTCTATGCCGTATCCTTAGGGTATCATCGATTGAACAATCATTATCATAGTTTACTGATGGCTTACCCTCAGTAAACTATGATAATG